>Ga0209086_10000945_pt1 | contig 23896 bp, 19 predicted proteins | sample M_130207_XF_Meta_FD_187312 | JGI IMG/M metagenome (GOLD analysis project Ga0209086, IMG submission 187312) | Freshwater microbial communities from Lake Montjoie, Canada to study carbon cycling - M_130207_XF_MetaG (SPAdes) (version 2) | ecosystem: Environmental > Aquatic > Freshwater > Lake... | reverse complement strand
GATCCCGCTCGCCGCTGGTTCTGCCGCACGCCCGGCACAGCCAGCGTTGCCGCCCGTGTCGGCTACTCCCGTTCTTGACCACCGTTGGACTCTCGCAGTGTTGGCACGTCATGCCTTTCTCAATCAGCCTTCTTCACTGGTGTCAATACCTTTTGAGCAATCCCGAAATCTGGAAGCTCGCCGCTGCCCCGCGGTGAGGCGTTGGGAAAAAATGTCGGGAAAAAATTGCGTTACCGGAAAACACACCGGCATGTCTCAGGTAGGGTGGGCGTCCCGCCTGCCGTATTCCGCATCTGCGGAATACAATCGGGCGTCGAGAGAGGTTCGCCCACAAGCTGTGCGTCCGCCGGGTGCTGAGCGGGACGCCCACCATACCCGATGCGCGTCGTCCTGCTCCCGCACGTTCCGCGTTGCCCTACTTCACCTTCACATTTTTCCGCAGGAAAGTCGGCACGTCGAGATCCTGGCCATCCACGATGGTCGGCTCGGATTTCTCGAAACGTCCGCGGTTCGCGGGCTCGAGCGACATCTGCTCGGCCTTCTCCTCCTTCTTCGCCGCGGCCGTTTTTTCGGCCACGGGTTTGCGGTAAGTCTGCGCGGGCGGCGTGGTCTTCACCGCTGCAACCGGCACCGGTTCGGACTTCGCGGCAGGCTGCATCTCCTCCTCGTCATCCTCGTCGTCGGAAAATTCGGTTGTCTCGGCCGCGACGGGTCTGGGCGCCGCGGTCGTGCGCTTCGGCGGTTGCGCAGGCGCAGGTGCCGCACGCGGCGGCGTGCGCTGCACGCGAACGGGAGCGGGCACGGGTTCCGCGGCGACATCGGACGCGCCGGTCGAACTGAGAATCGTCACGCACAGCCTGCGCCCGAGCTTTGCATCCGTCGCGAGACCGAAATCAATCCGCGTATCGTCGCCGATGTGCTTGTTGAACTCATCCATCAGCGAAGTGACTTCCTGCACCGTGAGGTCCGGCCCGCCGGCAAGGTGGATCACGACGCTGTGGCAGTCGGCCAGCATCTTCCCATTCCCCATCAGCGGGCTTTTCAGCGCACGCGTGAGCGCCTCGTGCGCGCGGTTCGCACCGTCACTCTCGCCATAGCCGAAGATGCAGCGCGGATGCGAACGGCGCAGCGCGGATGCGAGTTCATCGAGCCCCGTCGGGATGATCCCGCTGCGCCGCACGAGCGACGCGATGGACTGGATCGAATTGCTGAGTATGTGATCCGCCGCGACGAACGCATCCTGCACGCCCGCATTGTGCGGCGCAGTCTCGCCGAGGCGATCGTTGTCAAAGCACACGACGAGATCCGCCTGCGCCTCAAGTTGCGCACGCGCTTCGGCAGCCTGCGCGCGCCGCCTTTTTCCCTCGAAACCAAACGGCATCGTGACAAACGCAACGACCATCGCGCCAGCCGCACGCGCCATGTGCGCGACGAGCGGAGCCGCGCCGCTGCCCGTGCCGCCGCCAAGTCCAGTGCACAGAAAAATTAGATCCGCTCCCTCGACGGCCGACTTGATTTCATCCCCCGCCTCCTCCGCCGACTGATAGCCGATCTCAGGATCGCCGCCCGCGCCCAGCCCGCGCGTCACCGTGCGGCCGAGCTGGATTTTCTGCGGCGCGACGCAGCCGTTCAGCGCCTGCACATCGGTATTCAGCGCGAAGAGCGAGACGCCTTCCGCGCCATCAAGCACGAGGCGGTCGAGCGCACTGCCGCCCGCGCCGCCGAGGCCGAGGACTTTGATGACCGGCGCTGCCGGAGTGGTTGAGCGTTTGAGTGTGATCATGGCGTGGGTCGTTTGTGGAGTGCTCAGTTCTCAGTTTCAGCCAGAACGATGCGGTTGGAATTGGCGCGGAGGGATTCAAAACGCAGAGGCGCGGAGAGGAATTGGGAGTTCCGAAGAGGGAAGCCTTTTCCCGCGCCGATCGGCGCGGACATTTCATGGCATCGCCCTGCGATCCTCTCCCCCAGCTCTGCGCCTCTGCGTCTAAAAATCACCGAACGAACTGCATAGCTCCGCGTCAGCGAGGACACGCGTGCGAATCGAAAATCTGAGCACTGAGCACTGAGAACAGAGAACTCCGAAACTGGCGCGTGAATGCACATGGCGCGCTCCTAGCGGAACCACTTCTTGAACCAATCGAACCACCCGCCCGAATCATCGCCGAGCGTGGCCTGCGCGTACTTCACGAGGCCGATCGCCGTGGAATACTGCGGGTTTTCAAAGGCGCTTGTGACGCCGGAAATATTCTGCGCGCGGCAGACCTGCACGGGCATCTGGAAGATTTCCTCCGCGACCTCTTTGATGCCGCGCAGCGCGGAACTCCCGCCCGTGAGCACCATGCCCGCGCCCGCGTATTCGGCGTAGCGGCCCTTGTCGAGTTCGCGCTTCAGCAGCTCGAAAGTCTCGCGCACGCGCATGTGGATGATCGTGTTCAGCATCTCGCGCTCGATCTCGCGGCCCGCAAATCCGTGCTCGTCCTTCATCACCACGGCATCGCCCGGAATCGTGCCGCCGATCGCGCAGCTTCCCTCGTCAATCTTCAGCCGCTCCGCCTTGCCCATCGGGATGCGCAGGCCGAGCGAGAGATCGTTCGTGATGTGGTCGCCGCCGATGCCGAGCACGCCGCTCTGCTTCACTGCGCCGCCCGCATACACGATGAAGCCCGTCGTGCCGCCGCCGATGTCCACCATGATCGCGCCCGCGGTCTTCTGGTTCGCATCGAGCACCGCCTGCGCCGCAGCGTACGGGGTGAAGACGATGTCCTCGATCTCGATGTCGAGATCGATCATGCACTGGAGGCTGTTGCGGATGCGCGTGGCGACGCCATGCACGATGTGAAAGTCCGCCTCCAGCTTGCGCCCGTGCATGCCGACGGGGTTCAGAATTCCGTCCTGCCCGTCCACGTAGTAGTGCTGGAGAATCGTGTGGACGAACATGTTCTGCGACGGGATCGGCGACGTTCGCGCCGCCTCCTGCACTCGGGCAAAATCGCCGCTGTCAATCTTCTCGCGCTCCTCCGGCAGCGTGAACGAGCACCGGTTGTTATAGCTCTGGATGTGCCCGCCCGTGATGCCGAGATAGACGTTCTTAATCATCACATCGCTCTTCTCCTCCGCGTCCGCGAGCGCCTCGCGGATGCACTTGCCGCAAGTCTCGATATCCACGATCTCGCCCTTGCGAACGCCGCGCGACGGCGCCTCGCCCACGCCGAGGATCTGGATCGTCCCGTCGCGTTTCAGCTCCGCGGAGATCGCGCATACCTTCGAGGTGCCGATTTCAAGCCCGACGACAATTTGATCTTTGGCCATCAGATCAGGCGGTGCGGAAATGTTTGAGCAGGCCGCTCTCGCCCTTCGGCGATTCCTTGGGTTTCGCGGGCTCGTTCTTGCGCGCAGGCTTCGCCTTGTCCTTCGACGAAGAAGAATCCGCGCCCGTCTTCGACTTCACCGGAATCGCGCGCGGAATCACGGAAGGCTCCGACGCATCGTCGCTGTCGGGCGGCTCCGGCTGCATGAAAGTCACGGGAATGTTCCGCACCGGAATCAGGTTGATCGTCGCGATTTCCTGTCCGATGAGCGTCGCCTCGTTGCGCACCGCGCCGAGCCGGTCCAACTGCCCCGCGATGTCGTCGAGGCCAAACGTGATCTGCGCGCGCTTCTGATCCGTAGCCACGATGAAGCAGCCCTTCGACACATCCACTGCCGTCACCTTCAGCGATCCCGCCTCGCGCGTGCGCCGCAGAAGATCGAGCGCGGCGAGCACCTCGGCCTTGTGGATTTTCTTGCCGGGATCGAGATCCTCCGTCTGCACGCCCGCGATGACCGGCAGCGATTTCACCTCGTTCAAAATCACGCGCGGCTGAAAGACGATGCCGCTCGCATCCAGCAGGTGCGTCGGTTTCGGTGCGGCGGATTTTTCACCCGGTGCCGCGGCGAGCCACGCCGTCGGCTTGCGCTCCTTCACCGTGACCTCGATCCGGTTCGGCAGGTAGCGCACCACCTCGACGGTCTCGACCTGCGGCAGCGTGAGCAGCGCATCGCGGATCTGCCAGGTCTTGTAGGAATAGATGTTTGCGCCCGGCTTCACCTTTGCCACCGCGCGCGCCTGGTCGCGCGTGAGCGTGCCGTCCGTCGCAAAGGTGATGTCCGTCAGCGCGTAGTCGGGATTCTGCCAGAAGAATTTCTTCCACCCCACCGTCGAGCCCCAGCCGATGCCGCCGATCAGCGCGAGCAGCGCGCACACCTTCACGAGCCGCCACGTCCAGCGGCAGAATGCGAGCCACGTCTCGTTTGTGCCGCGCTTCACCACTCCGTCCACGAAATATTTTTTCCGGCGGTCGCGGTCGGAGGTCAGGCGCTGGTTGCTGGGGCGTTTGCGTTTCATGGGCTTGATGTGCGTGATGGGCGGGCTGCGAGCGAGAGCTTGATAATGCGGCGGCAAAGTTCGGCGTAGCTGATGCCCACGGCGGCGGCGGCCTCGGGCAGCAGCGACGCCGGCGTCATGCCGGGAATGGTGTTCACCTCGAGCACAAACGGAAGCCCTGCGTCGGTGAGGAGAATGTCCACCCGCGAGTAGATTTCAAGATCGAGCGCACGGTGCGCCGCGAGTGCCGTGTCCTGCACGAGCTTCGTCGTCGCAGCGTCGAGCGGTGCGGGGCAGAAGTGATCCGCGCCGGCGGCGTTGGGATTCAGAAAAGGATACTTGTTGTCGAAATTGTAGAAGTCTTTCTTCGCACGGATCTCGATCACCGGAAGCGCGAGATCGCCCACGACGCCGACCGTCAGCTCGCGACCTGCGATGAATTCCTCGACCAGCAGCTCGTCGCCAAATTTCCACGCCTGCTCCAGCGACGACGCGAGTTCATCCGCAGACTTCACGATGTACACGCCCACGCTGCTGCCTTCCTTCGGCGCTTTGATCACGAGCGGCAGCGGCAGCGTCGGCTTCGCGCCGCCACGGATGATTTCCGATTTCGCCGTCGGCACACCGCGCTCCACGAAGCGCCGCTTCGATGCAATCTTGTCAATCGCCAGCTCCGACCCGCGCACGCCTTCGCCCGTGTACGGAATGCCGCGCGCCTCAAGGACGCGCTGGATCTGCCCGTCCTCGCCGAACGTCCCATGCACGACATTGAACGCAACACGCGTGACCGCAGGCACCGTGAAATTCGCACCTGTGACATCCACCGCCGTGACAACCGCACCGATTGATCGCAGCGCCTCCACGACCCCCTCGCCGGATTTCAGCGAGACTTTGCGTTCCGATCCGGGCCCACCCATGAGGACGGCGACCGGGATATTGGTGAGATCAAATGGCATGGAAATGGAGTGTGTTTTCATCGCCATGAATACGCAGCGCAGGCGAGAAAACTTTCACGAAAAGCGAGCGGATCACAGCCGTCCCGGCTGTGATGGCAAGCGGGCGTCCTGCCTGCATTACGCACGGCCAGGCAGCCGGGACGGACTGCCTGCCTTCACAGGCGGGACGCCTGTGATCCGCTTTGTTCAGCGGTTCATTTGCAGTCTCAGACATAAATCGGTTCGTCCTGCCCGACGATTTGAACCTCGGTGTGCAATTCGATATTTCGCGCGGCGCGCGCGCATTCCTTGATCTGCGCGATGAGCGCGAGCACGTCGCCCGCGGTCGCGCCGCCCTCGTTCACGATGAAGTTTCCGTGGATCTCCGACACGCGCGCACCGCCGACACGTGCGCCCTTCAGCCCGAGTTCATCAATCAGTTTTCCCGCGGGCACAGTCTCCGGATTTTTGAAAATGCACCCCGCGCTCGATTCCTTCGGCTGGCTCGTGCGCCGTTTCTGCTGGCTCGCATCGAGTCGTGCCGCGATGTCCGCCGCCGCCGCCGGCTCGCCGTGGAAGGTCGCGCTCACCGCATAGTTGTTCGCGAGCGTGGACACGTCCCGGTAATGCACTTCGAGATCGCCCGGAGTCCGCGTGTGGAATTCACCGTTCGCATCCACGAAGCGCACGCTCACGACCTGCCGGAAAGTCTCGCCGCCCATCGCGCCCGCATTCATCCGCAGCGCACCGCCGACATTTCCGGGGATGCCCTCGAACCACTCGAAGCCGCCAATGCCCGCGTCGCGCGCGGCGATCGCGAGCTCGCGCTGCTTCACGCCGACGCCCGCGCTGATGTGCATGCCGTGGACTTCGAGCCGCTTGAACTCGCCGCGCGAAAGCCGCACGACCACGCCGCGGATCCCGCCGTCGCGCACGAGCAGATTCGAGCCGCGCCCCATCACGAAGATCGGAAGTTTTCGCTCCGTCGTGAAGCGCACAAGCCGCGCGAAGCCTTCCTCCGTCTCGGGCTCCGCCCATAATTGCGCGGGGCCACCGACTCGCATCGTCGTGTGTTTCGAGAGCGGTTCGTAGAGCCGCGCGGTGCCGGGGCCCATCACGTCCAGAATGCCGTCGAGCACCGCCGCGTCGCGCGCGAGCACGCTGCCCTGCTCGTGGATATCGCCCGCGCCGAGCGAGAGGATGAGATCGCCCGGCTCCATCATGCGGCCGATGTCGAACGCGATCTTCCTCCGCTCCGGCTGGAAGCTCACGCCCTCCTGCGCCGTGTGCGCGGCGATCGCATCCGCAATCGTCTGCCCGGTCACGCCGGGGATCGGCGTCTCGCTCGCGGGGTAAATGTCCGCCAGTACGAGCACATCCGTGTCCTCGAATGCGCGGCCAAACTCATCGCGCAGCGCCTGCGTGCGCGTGTAGCGGTGCGGCTGGAACATCGTGAGGACGCGCTTGCGCCCCGTGCCGCGCGCGGTCGCGAGCGTCGCGCGGATTTCGCTCGGGTGATGCCCGTAGTCATCCACGATCATGAACCGCTCCGAACGGTGCTTGATCTCGAACCGACGGCGCGCACCACGGAACGATTCGAGTGCCTCTGCGATTTTTGGAAATGGAACACCCAGCTCCGTCGCCAGCGCGATCACGCTCGTCGCATTGCTCACGTTGTGGCGTCCGGGAACATTCAGCGTGAGCGCACCGAGCGGCTCGCCGCGCCGTGTTGCGATGAAGTGCGTCTGAAAATCTTTCGGATGCACATCCTCGAACCGGTAGTCCGCGCCCACAGTCGCGCCGTATGAGATCGCCCGCGGATGCGCGGCACAGATGCGCGCGGCGTGCTTGTCGTCCGCGCAGTAAAAAACGCTGCCAGTCGTCTGCCGGAGCAGTTGCGCGAAGGTGCGCTCGATGTGCGCGAGGTCCGCGTAAAAGTCCATGTGCTCCTCCTCGATGTTCAGGATGATCGAGTGCTCCGGGTGATAATTCACGATCGTCCCGTCGCTCTCGTCCGCCTCCGCGACGAACCATTCGCCCGCTGCATCCCACAGCGCGTTTACGCCGAGGATCGGGATCTCCGCGCCGACGTAGTGCGAAGGATGCAGCCCCGCCCCGCGCAGCACATGCGCGCCCATCGAACTCGTCGTCGTCTTCCCGTGCATCCCCGCGACGACGATTCCCTTTTTCTGCCGCATGATCGCCGCGAGCGCATCGGCACGCCGTACCATCGGCAGGCCGAGCTTCGTCGCGCATTCGTAGTCGGGATGCGCCGGCTTGATTGCCGAGGAAAAAATCACCAGCTCGGAGTCGCGGACCTTTTCGGGATTTGCGGGCGAGGAAAAGTCGAGGCCGAGCGTCTGCAGGCGATCCGTCTCGATGGTCGTCGCCTTGTCGCTGCCGCTCACGCGATGCCCGAGCGCCATGCACAGTCCCGCGATTCCGCTCATGCCGGAGCCTGCGACGCCGATCAGATGAATGCGGCGTCCGCCTCCGGTGAGGAGTTTTGCGAGGTGTGCCCCGTCCATGTCAGCGGCCCTGGCCTCCTCTGCTGCGCGACGCGCGGAGGGTGAAAAACACGACTGCCGCGAAGATCGCGAAGACCCAGTTCCAGACGTATTCAGCGGTGGTCTCGCGGATTCTCAGTTCGAGGAAATCCGCGCGGAGCGAGTGCGCCGTCGCGAGGACGAGCGCGAGGGTGAATGCGATTCGGTGGGTTGTTTTCATCGGTTCGATCACGGGTTGGGCTTGCAGGAATTGAGGATGACATCGGCGACACGCTCCGCGGCAGCGTCCGGCGCGAGCGCACGGCTGCGCTGCGCCATCGCCGCGAGGCGCGCGGGGTCCGCGATGAACGCGGAGATTTTTTCCGCGAGCGCATCCGGCGTCGCGTCGGATTCCTTCATCAGCACGGCAGCACCCGCGTCTTCAAAAATCTTCGCGTTCGCAGTCTGATGATCATCCGCTGCAAACGGGTACGGGATCAGAATCGAGGGCAGTCCAAAGTGCGAAAGCTCCGCGAGGCTCGCCGCACCGCTGCGCGCGATGGCGAGATCCGCCGCGCCGTATGCCTCCTCCATCTTATGATGAAATGCTGCGACCGACGCAGGCACGCCCTCGCGCTCGTATGCGTCGCGCATCCGCTGCTCGTCCTTCGCGCCGGCGAGGTGGATGACCTGCCACGAGCATGCCTTCAGCTTCGCCGCAGCGCCGCCGACTGCGGAGTTGATCCCGCTCGCGCCCTGGCTGCCGCCCATCACGAGCAGCGTCGTGCGTCCGGGCTTCAGCCCGAATGCCGCGAGCGCAGCGACCTTGTCCACCGTGCCCGTGAGCGCGGAGCGGAGCGGCGTGCCGGTCACCTCGCATATTGCCTTCGGAAAATGTTGCGCGCACTCCGCGAAGCCGAGCAGCACCTTCGTGACGTAGCGCGCGTTGAGCCGGTTCGCGCGTCCGGGGATCGCGTTCGACTCGTGGACGAAAGTCGGGATTTTCCGCGAGCGCCCCGCGAGGATCGGCGCGGTCGAGGTGAAGCCGCCCATGCCGAGCACGGCCGCGGGCTGCCACTCGCGGAAGAGCGCCTTGCACCTGCGCAGCCCTTTCCAAAAACGGAACGCGAAGCCGAAGATCGCGGGCGAAAAAGATTTGGGCATTCCGATGCCCGCGAGTTTCTCGATGCGGAATTCCTTCCGCCCCTGCGTGGCCGTCGCGTCAATTTCCTTTTCCGAAATCAGCAGCATCACCTCGTGTCCGCGCGCGAGCAGGATTTCCCCGACCGCCAAGCCGGGGAAAAGATGGCCGCCTGTGCCTCCTGCTGCGATGACGAATTTCATTCGGTATGCGAAGGGCGGAGCGGTGAACTGACGGTGATCACATTTGCGACGGGACTTCGGAAAGGCACCCCGTGCAGTCCGCCAGACGAAAGATTCCAACGCGCCACAGGCATCTGGCCCAGCGGCGCTGCGTCATCGGATGGCTGCTTGCGGTGTGTGCGGCGGTCTTTGTTTTTCATGGAGCTAGATGCGAGGCGTCTTCCGTTTCCGCAGGCGGACCTCAAAACTGACGCCATCGGGATCGGGTTTTTCTCCGAAGCCGCGGCGGTAGATGCTCACGAGGATGCCGATGCTCGCGAGACAGAAGGCGAGGCTCGATCCGCCGTAGCTGATGAATGGCAGCGGCAGTCCCTTGTTCGGCAGGCACATCGTCACGACGCCGATATTCATCGCCGCCTGCAACGCGATGAGCATCACGATGCCCATGCCGAGCAACCGGCCAAAACGATCGCTCGCACGCATCGCGACCACCGTGCCGCTCACGAGGACGATGAGGAAGCAGAGCACGATCGTGAGCGTGCAGACGAGGCCCATCTCCTCGCCGGCAGCCGGCATGATGAAATCCGTGTGCGCGTACGGCAGGTAGGAAAATTTCTCGCGGCCATTGCCGAGGCCGAGCCCGGAGAATCCGCCGGAGCCAAACGCGATGAGACCGTGCGCCTGCTGGTAAACTTCCTTTGCATACTTCGGATCGTCCGGGTGGAGAAAGGCCATCAGTCGGTCCAGGCGCTGAGGCATGAGCCGGATCGCCAGCGCGAGTGCTCCGATGACCGCGCCCGCGCAAAGGCCGAGATACGGCACGCGCGCACCGGCGACAAACATGAGCACCATCGTCGTGCAGAGCAGCAGCGTCGAGGTGCCGAGATCCACCTCGGGGACGATGAGACAGACGAGGACAAGGACGATGCCCAGTGGATACACGAAGCCGCGGAGGAATTCGCGCGCCTGCATTTTCTCCCGCGAATACCACCATGCGAGCGTGATGAGCACGGCGAGCTTCGCAAATTCCGAGGGCTGCAATGTGAAGCCGCCGATGCCGATCCAGCGCCGCGATCCGTTGATGCGCTTTCCTTTCAAAAGACAGAACGCGAGCAACACCGCCGCCAGCACGTAAAAGATCCACCAGCGCTTTTCCATCCAGCGGTAGTCAATCAGCGCGGCCAGCACGCACGCGCCCGCGCCGATGCACAGCCACATGAGCTGGCGCGAGAAGTAGTAGTTCGGATCGCCCTTGTTGTCCTGTGCGTATGCGCCCGTGCTCGTGAGCATCACGATCCCGATCGTCAGCAGCGCGGCGACTGCGAAGACGAGGAGGAAGACGTTGATTACGACGAAGCGCTTTTGCATCGGGGAATGTTCCGGCTAGCCGTTCTTCACGGGGATTTTCAGGGCCTGACCGGACTGGATTTTCTTCGGATCCTTGATGTTGTTCAGCTTCAGCAGCTCCTCGTACGAGCAGCCGTGGTCGCGCGCGATTTTCATCGCGGTCTCACTCTTGCGGACGATGTAAATTTTCGGCGTCTTCTTGTCTGCGGTCGCCGGTGCCTTCTTATCCACAGGCGTCGACGTGGTCTTCTGAGCAGTGCTCTGCGGAGGCTTGTCGTTCGCGGCAGGCGTGGTCGCGGCGGTCGCGAGCTTCGGTGTCGGGTGCGGCGTCACCGTAGGATTTGCCGCGACGAGCGATGCCGCCGCCGGCGCGGGCGCGGGTGCTCTCACCGTCGGCGGTTTTGGTGCCGGTGGTTTTGGCGGCGTGTTCTTCGGCGCAGCCGTCTGCGTGGTGTTTGCCTGCGGCGAGTTGCTCTTCCGGCTTTCCTTGATCCGCGCAAAGGCAAACACGCCGACGACCGCGATGACGTGGAGCACGAGCACGATGATGAACGCGCCGGAGAGGCGTGTGCTGTCCGAGTCGTCGTCGGCCGGCACCTGGGTCGTGGCCCGTGCGGCAGCGGCGTTGAACGTCCGGCTGCGAACGAAGAAGCGGCGGAGTTTTTGCATTGGGTTTTTCATGGCTGGGATTTTTTTGGAGTGAGTGACTGGACGAGCTGGCGAAACTGGTTCCCGCGGTCGGCGTAGTTGCGGAACATGTCGAACGACGACGTGCCGGGGCTGAAAAGGACGATGTCGCCGTCGTGCGCCTGCGCGCGCGCGGTGTGCAGCGCCTTCTCGAGCGACCGGCCGACATTCACGCAGGGAACACGCGGCGACCACAGGCGCTCGATGCGCTCCGCCATGTCGCCGAGCAACACGGCACAGCGACATTTCTCCGCGACGAGATCCGTCACGCTGTCGAATTCGAAGCCCTTGTCTTTGCCGCCCGCGATGAGCACGACCTTGCGCGTCTCCCCGGCGAGCGCCTTTTCGAGCGAGTCGAGGTTCGTGGCCTTGCTGTCGTTCACGTAATCCACACCGTCGAGAGTGCGGACGAGTTCGCAGCGGTGCGGCAGCGCGCGGTATTCGCGGAGCGGCGGGAGCATCTGCGCAAAGTCGAGTCCGCGCGTGAGGCCAACGGCAAGCGTGGCCATGAGGTTCTCAGCGTTGTGCGAGCCGCGCAGGTGCGTGTCGCTCATCTTCAGCACGGGCTTGCCCTGGAAATGGATCACGCCGTCGCGCAATTCAAAATCGCCGCCGCGCTCGTAGGCGCTGAATGTGATGCGCCTCGCCTTCAGCGGCGGGAGCTTGTCGCGTAGGTTCACCACGGCCCAGTCGTCCGCGGTCTGGTTTTCAAAGATGCGCGCCTTCGCGTCGAAATACGACTGAAGTGCGGGATAGCGATCGAGGTGATCGGGCGCGAAGCCGAGCCACACGGCGACGGTAGGGCGGAACGATTTGATCTCCTCGAGCTGGAAGCTACTGACCTCGACGGTCATCACATCCATCGCTCGGCCCTCGATCACTTTTCCGGAAAATGCGGGGCCGATGTTGCCGCACGCGACGGTCTTCACGCTGCAGCCGAGCAGCATTTTTTCGATGAGCTGCGTCGTCGTCGTCTTGCCGTTCGTGCCGGTGATCGCGATGACCGGACGCGCGCAGAGCACGAATGCCAGCTCGAGTTCACCGACGATCGGGATGCCGCGTGCGCGGAAATTCCGCACCAGGGCCGTCGCCGGATCGATCCCAGGGCTGAGAATCGCGAGGTCGTATTCGCTCGTGTCGGAATCCGCCGGAGCACCCGCGATCACCTTCGCGCCGTCCTTTGTCAGTGCGCTGATTTTTTCGCGCAGCGCTGCGGGATCGCCGCTATCGAGCACGGTCACGCGCGCGCCTTCCGCGAGCAGCAGGCGCGCGGCCGCGCCGCCGCTCTCACCGACGCCGAGGACTGCGATGTGCTGGCCTTGGATCTTCATTTTCACCGGAGCTTGAGAGTGGCGAGCCCGAGCAGGGCGCAGATGAATGAGACAATCCAGAAGCGCGTCACCACGACGGTTTCGTTGATTCCGGACAGCTCGAAGTGATGGTGCAGCGGCGCCATGCGGAAGACGCGCCGGCCCTGGCCATACTTGCGCTTCGTGAATTTGAAATAGAACCGCTGGATGAGCACCGACGATGCCTCGACGACGAACACGAAGCCGATGACCACCAGCAGCAATTCCTGCTTCACGCAGATGGCCACGACGCCAATCGCACCACCGATCGCGAGCGAGCCGGTGTCGCCCATGAACATTTTCGCCGGGTGCGCATTGAACCACAGGAAGCCGAGCGACGCGCCCGCCAGCGCCATGCAGAAGACCGTGAGTTCCGCAGCCTGCGGGTAAAATGGAACCTCCAGATATTTGGCGATGACGTGATGCCCGGCGACGTAGGCGAGCACCGAATACGCGAAGGTGACGGTGAGCGTGCAGCCGGTCGCGAGACCGTCGAGGCCGTCGGTGAGGTTCACCGCGTTCGACGTGCCGAGGATGATGCCCGCGAAGAACAGGAACGTGACGATGATGCCCATGTTCGGGATGAGCATCTTTTTGTAAAACGGCACGTAGAGCGCGCTGGCCTGCCGCTGGAGCCGCGGATCGGTGAGGAAAAAATACGTGACACCCAGCGCGATGAGGAGCTGCACGAGGATCTTCGTGCGCTCGCTCACACCGGCGGAATTTTTCTTCGAGACTTTCAGGTAGTCGTCGGCAAACCCGAGCGCGCCTGCGGCGAGCATCGCGCCGAGCACGAGCCACACGAAGGAGTTGTCCGGGCGCGCCCACAGCAGCGTGGAGATGACCGTCGAGCCGAGCAGCAGGATGCCGCCCATCGTCGGCGTGCCGGCCTTCTGGCCGTGCAGTTCGGCGAGCTTGTGGACTTCGTCGGCATTGCGAATCGGCTGGCCGAGCTTCAGCGAAAGCAGCTTGCGGATCGTGAAATTCCCGAAAGCGAGCGAGAGCACGAATGCGGTGAGCGCCGCGCCCACTGCGCGAAACGTCACGTATTGGAAGACGTTGAACGCCTTGAAAAAGTCGCTCGTCGCGTGATCGGAAAGCCGGTCGAGATAGTAGAGCATCAGCAGCTCCTCCCTTCCATCGCCTGCACGATGCGCTCGAGCCGCGCGGAGCGGCTGGCCTTCACGAGCACCGTGTCGCCTGGGTGTGCGATGCCGTGCAGAATGCGCGCGGCGTCCTCTGCATCCGTGGTGCGGATGACTTCGCGCACGCCGGAATTTTCCGCCTCCTCCGCGATCCAGCGCGCGCTTTCGCCGACGGTGATCACGCAGGAAATTTTTTCGCGGCCCGCGACTTCACCGACGCTGCGGTGGCCGCGTTCGCTCGCGTCCCCCAGCTCGCCCATGCCGCCAAGCACCGCGATGCGGCGGCCCGCGCTGGGCATGCGCGCGAGCGTGACGAGCGCGGCGCTCACGCTATCTGGATTTGCGTTGTACGTGTCGTCGAGGATGCGGATGCCGCCGACGGTCTTCTGCGTGAGGCGGCCCGCGGTGAGGTTCAGCGCGCGCAGTCCGGCGGCGCATTCATCGAGGGTGAGGCCGAGCGTGATTCCGGCGGCGCAGGCGAGGAGCGCATTGCGCACCATGTGCTCGCCCGGAACAGGCAGTTCCGCCTCCACACACTGCCCAGTGGCGTGGAGGCGGAACTTGGTTCCCACAGAAAGATGTTCGATGTCCGTCGCGCGCACGTCGCCGCCGAGCAGTCCCGCGGTGATCACCCGCGCGCGGGTGCGCTTCGCGATCGAGGGCGTGAAGGCGTCGTCGGCATTCAGGATGACCGTGCCCTTTTCACCGACGGCCTCGGCGAGCATCCCCTTCTCCTGCGCGATGGCCTCGAGCGTGCCGAGGAATTCGATGTGCGCGCCACCGACGTTCGTGATGATCGCGATGTCCGGACGCGCGATGGCGGCGAGCGGCGCGATCTCGCCCGCGTGGTTCATGCCGATTTCAAAGACGCCGACGTCGTGCGTGCTGTCCGCACGGAGGATCGAAAATGGGACGCCGAGGTGGTTGTTCAGATTGCCCGCGGTGCGCGTGACGCTGAAGCGCTGCGCAAGGACGGACCCGCAGAGATCCTTCGTGGAAGTCTTGCCGTTGCTGCCCGTGATGCACACCGAGGTGAGCCGCAACGCCGCACGGTGCGCGCTCGCAAGCGATTGCAGGCCGCGCACGGTGTCCGCGACGACGATGAGCGCGAATGATGCGGGGAGCCCGGGCTCCTCGTGATCCACGATCGCGCCTGCCGCGCCGAGCCGCGCGGCGTCGGCGAGGAAATCGTGGCCGTCGAATTTTTCCCCGCGGATCGCGACGAAGAGATCGCCGGGCTTCAGCGAGCGCGAGTCGGACGTGACATCGGTGATCGTCCGCGCGGGGTCTCCGCCGATGAGCCGTCCGCCGGCCCACGCCGGGATTTGCGAGAGCGGCGTGGCGTTCATGGTCGGCGGTCCTCCCGGTTCTCCCGGTTCTCCCGGTTTTCGCGCTGCGGGCGCGGCGGCGGTGGCTCGATCTCCGAGCGCGAACTGAGCGCGCTCCCGGCGATCGCCGCGTCGTCGAACGGCACGGTGTAGTCCGCAAATTCCTGGTAAGTCTCGTGGCCCTTGCCAGCGAGGAGGATGATGTCGCGCGGCTGCGCCATCGCGATCGCGTGGTAGATTGCCTCCTTCCGATCTGGCACGCAGTCGGGGCGCAGGCGGCGGAAGCCGGGCTTGATGTCCTCGATGATCGCGATCGGATCCTCCTTCCTCGGATTGTCGCTCGTCACGATGGCGTGGTCGGCGAGTGCGTCCACGGCGGCGGCCATCTTCGGGCGTTTCGCGCGGTCACGGTTTCCGCCGCAGCCGAAGACGACGATGAGCCGCGCGGGGTTCAGTTCGCGCAGCGTCCGCAGCACGTTTGTGAGCGCGTCATCGGAGTGCGCGTAGTCCACGAAAACGCGGAACGGCTTTTGCGCCACGATGGCTTGCAGACGCCCTGGCACCGCGGGCGCGACCGCGAGCGACTGCACGGCCTTGCGCACGCTGACGCCAAGCGCGTGCGCGGTCGCGATCGCGGCGAGCGAATTGTACACGTTGAACATGCCGATGAGCGGCATGCGCACGAGGTAGTTTTTTCCCACCGCCGTGAGCTGGAAGGTCGTGCCTCCGAAATCCATCTTCACATCGCCCGCGCGGAACTGCGCATCGCGGCCCACGCCGAATGTGATCACCTCCATGTCGCGCGAAAGCCGGTCGGCAAGCTTCTCGCCGTGACGGTCGTCGCTGTTGATGATCGCGCGTCCCTTTTTCTTTTTCTGATCGCGAAGGCCCGTGAAGAGCGAGGCCTTCGTCTCGAAGTACGCATCCATCGTGCGATGAAAATCGAGGTGGTCCTGTGTGAGGTTCGTGAAAACTGACGCGTCGAACTCAACTCCGCGCACGCGATCCAGCGCGAGCGCGTGCGAGCTGACTTCCATCGCGCAGCTCTTGCATCCCGCGGAACGCATCTGCCAAAGCAGCTCATGCACGTCGGCGGATTCGGGCGTGGTGCGCGTCGCGGGCAGTTCGCGCTCGCCGACGACGTAGCGCACGGTGCCGATGAGGCCGCAGCGGAGAAAATCCGTGTCGAGGATGTGCTTAATGAGAAAGGTCGTGGTCGTCTTTCCATTCGTGCCGGTGACGCCGACGACTTTGATCTTCTGCGAGGGATGGCGGAAATATGCAGCGGAGAGATCCGCGAGCGCGTGGCGTGCATTCAAGACCTCGATGGCCGCGGCGCGCGTGGTGAGACCGGGCTTCTCGCTGACGATGGCCGCGGCGCCGCGATCGATCGCGGAGTCAATGAACTCCGTGCCGTCCGCCTTCTCGCCGGGCAGCGCGACAAAGAGCGCGCCCTCCACGACCTTGCGCGAGTCGTAGCAGATCGCGGTGATGTCGCGGTCCAGCGAACCGCTTATCTTGACCGGCTGGATCGCTTTGAGAAGGACTTGGAGATTCATCGCTCAGTTTCGCCCCGATTTGGCGAGGATGAGGTTGGGATTTTTCTCCCGCTGGAGCAGCGCCGGATCGGGCGGGACCCCGAGATAGGTGAGAGACCGCTCCGCGATCGTGCGAAAAATAGGAGCGGCGACGAGGCCGCCCACGTCCTCATGCCCGGACACTCTTGCCTCGTCTATGATGACGAGCAGGCAGAACGCGGGCTTCTCCGCGGGTACGAACCCGACAAACGAGGTGACGTGCTTCTCATGCGAGTAATATTTTTTCCCCGTCTTCGGATCCTCAAGGAGCTTCTGCGCGGTGCCGGTCTTGCCCGCGGTGTTGTAGCCGGGAATGTGCGCCAGCTTCGCGGTGCCCTGCTTTTCGGTCACCTTGACGAGCGCGTCGCGGACTTTTCCCGCAGTGTCCTCAGACACCACGCGGCGGACTTCCTGCCCCTTGTAGGCGGCGAGGATTTCGCCGTTGTCGGCGCGGATTTCGTGAATGAGTTGCGGCATCATCAGCTTGCCGCCATTCGCGATGGCGCACGTGGCGGTGATGATCTGCATCGGCGTGGCGGCGACCTCGTGCCCCATCGCGACGCGCGTGATCGAGACGGGCTGCCATTTCGACCGCGGGTGCAGGATGCCACGGACTTCGCCAGGCAGCGCGATGCCCGTCTGCTGGCCGAAACCGAAATTGCGAACCCAATTGTAGAAGCGCTCCTGGCCCATCTGCACTGCGAGCTGTGCCGCGCCGATGTTCGAGGATTTCTCGATGATCTGCGAGACGGTCAGCGTGCCGTATGGATGATGGTCATGCAGGACGAGGCCGCCGTAGGGCCATACTCCATTGTGGCAAAAGATTCCCGTGTTCGGTGTGACGAGGCGGTAGTTCAGCGCACCGGCGGCTGTCACCATCTTGAATGTCGAACCCGGCTCGACGGTTCCCGCGATGGCGAAATTGAAACGTGCCTCGGGCTTCGCATCGCCGGCGTCGTTCGGGTCGTAAGTCGGGCGGTTTGCGATCGCAAGGATTTCGCCGGTCTCGGGCCGCATCATGATCACCGTGGCCTTCTGCGGGCGCAGGCGTTTGCACGCGGCTTCGAGTTCGGATTCCACGATCTGCTGTAGGTTCAGATCCACCGTCAGGCGCACGCTGGCTCCGTGACGCGGCGCGCGTTCCTCGCCGGTGAGGTTCATCAGTTCCTTGCCGCGTCCGTCCTTTTCAAAATAGCGCCAGCCGGGCTGCCCGGCGAGCCAGGTGTCCATCGAGCGCTCCACGCCCTCGATGCCGCGGAAACTGCCGACCGGCTTTTTCGGCTTCGCGGCGTTCGGATTGCTGTCCGCAGCCTCGGGGTTTTCCGGCTTCGCCTCCTCGTAGCCGTAAAACCCGACGACGTGGCAGAGCATCTGGTGCGCGGGATAGACGCGCTCGAAATTCTGTTCAAACGTGACGCCCTTGATGCCGGCCGCCTGAATTTTTTTGTCGAGTTCCGCCGCGAGATCCTCCGAGATTTTCTTTTTTAGCGGGACGTATTTCCGCTCGGGATCGATCCGCGAGATGACATCGTCCCTCGTCAGCCCGAGCGGTGCTGCGAGGATGTCGGCGATCTCTTCGGGAGTCTTCGCGTGCTTGGCGCTGGTGAGCAGGAGACCGTCGAGGATGACATTTTTCAACGGTTCGTTCCGCGCGAGGGAATTGCCGTTCACATCCTGAATCTCGCCGCGCCGCGCCGGGAGCACGACCTTCGAGATGTAGATCCTGTGCGCGATGGTCGCGTACTTGTCGTGCTGATCGATCGCGAGGAAGATCAGCCGCGCCGAGAGTGCGGTGAAGATGGTGCCCACGCCGTAGCAGGCGAGGCAGGCGCGGGACTTGAGGGACATCTCAACGCCCCTCCTCCGCGGTGACAATCGGCGTGCTCGCCGCCACGCGCGTGGCGGGCACGCTCACGACGAACGAGTCTTCGATCGGCTTGAGCTTGATGACGCCGTCGGCAATCGCCTTTTTCAGCGACGTGATCGAAGTGAGCTGCTCCTTCTTCGTACGGAGCGATTCGTTGCTGGTGTTCGCGGCGCTGATTTTTTTCTTCAGCACGGCGAGGTGCTCCGCACCCTGCTTGAGCTGCTGCTTGAGCATGAGGACGCGGATTCCGAACGTGGCCACGCAGATGAGCACGGCGACGAAAATGCAGATGTATGCAATGGGGACAGCTTGGGCGTAGCGGCGTGTGTTAGCAGGCATGGGGCAGGCGTTCGGCAACCCGGAGTTTTGCCGACCTCGCCCGAGGGTTGTCTTTTTGTTCGTCGGCACTGGCGACGATCGGGCGGGTGGTGAGAAGACGGAAAATGTGACCGGGATTGCGGCGCGGCGAGGGCCACTCGGGACGGTCGTGCCACTCGGTGGCGCGCTCCCGCATGAAATTTTTCACAATGCGATCCTCGCCGGAGTGGAAGCTGATCACCGCGAGGCGTCCGCCAGGCGTGAGGTGCTTGGTGACTTCGCCGAGCATCTCGATGAGCACTTCGATCTCGCGGTTCACAGCCATGCGCAGTGCCATGAAGACGCGCGTCGCGGGATGCGTGCGGCCCTTGCGCGGAACCACGCCTGCGACCAAATCGGCAAGCTGGAGCGTGCGCGTGATCGGCTTTAGCGCTCGCTCGCGGACGATCCGCGAGGCGATGCGCCAGGCGGCGGGCTCATCTCCGTATTCGCGGAAAATGCGCGTGAGCTCCTCATCGCTCGCGGTGTTCACGAGATCCGCCGCGCTCTGAGGCGCGTCCGGCGACATGCGTGCATCGAGCGGACCGTCGTGCTGGAGCGAGAAGCCGCGCTCCGGAGTATCGAACTGGTGCGAACTCACGCCGAGGTCGAACAGCGCGCCATCGAGGGAAGCGATGCCGAGTTCCGTAAGAATGCGGCTGACTTCGGAAAAATTCGCACGGTGCAGGACCAGGCGCGCGCCGTAGCCCGCGAGCTTTTCGCCAGCCTCGGTGATTGCCGCCGGATCCTGATCAGTCGCAATGACTTTCGCGCCCGCTTCGAGCAGAGCGCGCGTGTGCCCGCCGCCGCCGAGTGTGCCCTCGAAGAAAATTTTTCCGGGCGCAGGCAGCAGGTGCGCGATGCACTCCCCAAGCAACACGGGGCGGTGATAACCGGGCGATTGTGGATCGGCAGACATGGCGAATTCCTCCGGTTCGGTTGCGGTTTCGGCGCTGGAAATGTAATCCATCATACGCCGAGGAATTTCTTCACATCGAGGTGCGCCTTGCCCTTCGCCTTCGGCAATGCCCTGCGGCGCTTCCAGTCCTTGAACGTGTCGGGCCGCCAGATTTCAAAACCCGTGATCGCGCCGACGAAGACCATGTTCGGCTCGTCCGCGCCGATCCCGATTTCCTTGCACAGATCCGCCGGCACCGTGATGCGCCCCGCGGAATCAAGGAACACCTTCTGGCACTGCGAGCCGAGGTCGCGCATGTGCGAATTCTTCACCTCACGCGGGAGCTTCGGGTCGTTCAGGATTTCGGCGACTTTGCTTTCGTAATCCTGCCGCGGCATCGCTTTGATGTAGGACTCGGCGGAGCCTGAGATGAGGTAGAATTCCTCGATCTGCAGGCTCCGCCAATCCTTTGGCAGGCTGACGCGCAGGGCCGAGTCCAGCGAGCGAGGGTGCTCGCCGGAGAACATCGGCAGGGTGGGCGCGGCAGCGGTCATCGGGTGTTAGGTGTGGCTCGGGGTTGGCATTGGGCTGTCTTCCCAGAACGCCCCAGAGCGTCCCAAACTGGCCCACAGAGTCAATCCTAATTGCAGCGTCCTGTGCGATTTTTTACGATCGTGTGACGGCCCGGAAACCCCCGCGCAACGAGTGCCCCTCACCGCATCTGCGATGCGGAGCGCAGCGAGTGGAGCGCTGCCGTCCCCGACGGCCACAGCCAAAGCGCGCAGCGTCAGTTCCCATGCGCTTGCACTGCGACGCAACGAACGCCGCGGAAGAAAATCTGACGCCGCGCGTGGAGCGAGGTGGCCGCCGGGGACGCGCGGCGCTCCTATTTCTCCGCGAGAAAACTCCCCGCGCACAGCCGCGCATACACGCCGCCGCCCGCGAGCAGATCATCGTGCGTGCCACGCTCGACGATGCGTCCGCGCTCCAGCACGAGAATGAGATCCGCGTGCCGTACGGTCGAAAGCCGGTGCGCGATCACGAATGATGTGCGCTTTTCCATGAGCCGATCGAGCGCCTGCTGGATGAGCCGTTCGGTCTCCGTGTCCACACTCGCTGTCGCCTCATCGAGCACGAGGATCGGCGGATCTTTCAGCAGCGCGCGCGCGATTGAGACACGCTGCTTCTCGCCGACGCTCAGCTTCACGCCGCGCTCGCCGACTATCGTGTCGAGCCCTTCTGGCATCCGCTCGATGAATGCCTTCGCATTCGCGTCCGCGAGCGCTCGCCACATCTCTTCGTTGCTCGCATCGGGTTTTCCGAGGCGGAGGTTGTCGCGCACCGTGCCGTTGAAGAGGAAGCTCTCCTGCGTGACCATGCCCACCGCGGTGCGCAGCACGGCGCGCGGCAGATCGCGCAGCGGCGTGCCATCGATGCGGATCTCGCCGTCGTCGTATTCGTAGAAACGCGTGATGAGGTTCACGAGCGTGCTTTTTCCCGCCCCAGTCGGGCCAACGAGCGCGATAGTCTCGCCCGGTTTTGCGCGCAGCGAAATGTGCCGCAAGGTCGGCAATTCCTCGCTGTAGGAAAAGCTCACGTCCTCGAATTCCACATCACCGCGCACGGTGATCGCCGGTGCATGCTCCGCCTCGTCGGGCTCGGGTTGCGCGTCGAGGATTTCGAGGATGCGCTCGCCCGCGGCGCGGCCCGACTGCACGAGCTGGTTCAGCGAATGCAGCTTGCCGACCGGCTCGTAAAGAAATCCGACGAGCAGCAAAAACGCGGTGAATTCGCCGAAGCCCAATCTTCCCGCAACGACCTCCTGCCCGCCAAAACCGAGCATGAGCACGGAGCCGACCGCAGCGAGAAAAGTCATCGCGGGATTGTAGAGCGCCCACACGTGCATGATGCCCAGCGACGCGTCGCGCGACTTGCCGCTCACGTCGTTGAACCGCGCGTGCTCCTCGTCCTCTCGGACGAACGTTTTGATCTGCCGGATGCCTGCGAGGTTGTCGTGCAGCAGCGCATTCATCGCCGACGCCGCCTTGCGCTGCACACGGTAGCGCTTCGGCGCGGTGAGCGTGTACCAGAGCGCGCCGAGGATGAGGAACGGCACCGGAATCAGCGCAAGCCACGCGAGCTTCGCGTGGTAGTAAAAGAGCATCGCGCCCACGATGATAATTTGCAGCACGGCGACCGCGCCCTGCTCGATGCCGTCAATCAACATGCGCTCGACTGCCGTCACGTCCTCGAGCAGGCGCGTCATGATGTCGCCCGTCGCGCGATCGTCGAACCACCGCAGCGGTAGCCGCTGGATGTGCGAGTAGAGATCGCTGCGCAGATCAAAAATCACGCGCTGCTCGAAGGTGTTGTTCAAAATAATCCGCAGCGCATTGAACGCATCGCGCACGAAGAACGCCGCCGCGCCGATGCCGACGAGCCACCATAGCCGGTCGCCGCGCCCGCTGCGGATGTCGTCCACGACGAGCTGCGTGACCTTCGGGAAAACCGTGACCATCAGCGTCGAAAGAATCGCGCACAGCATCGTGCCCGCCGCCATTCCCGGATGGCGGCGCAGGTAGGCAAAGACTCGGGCAACGGTACGCATCGCGTCACTGTGCGGATTCACGCGGCGCGACGGCGAGCGGGAAAGAAGGGAAACTCGCGACGCATACGGACTCTGCTCCCATGAGACGCGACATCGCTCTCGGAAGCGCACGGCATCCGAGCACCAGAGGTGCGCAACATGCCAGCCCAGGGCAACGCCTTGGGAAAACCGCAAGAAGAACTAACCTGAAAGGGCGGCACACAAGTTGTCGCGCCCCTTCAGGGCTTTGTCGTTTTTGAATGCGATACCCAGGGCGGCGCTCGTGCCTCGCTTGCCCTGGGCTGGCATGTGGCCGGGCCTTTGGCCCTCAAGACGAGCGGCACTCAAGTGCCGCATAGGCATTACGCCAGCCCGAGTTTGCGGAAGGTGTCGTCCACCCAGCGGAAATGATGCTCCAGCGAGCAGAGCTTCGCGATTTCGTCCGGCGGAATCTTCGCGGTGATCTCCTCCTCGACGACGAGATTTTCCAACAGCGATTTGTCACCCTGCCATGTCTTCATCGCGGCGCGCTGCACGGCTTCGTAGGCGGTCTTCCGTTCGAGGCCGCGCTCGGTGAGCTTCAGCAGGATCGTCTGCGAATGGTAGAGCCCGCGCGTGATTTCGAGGTTCCGCTTCATGTTGTCGGGATACACGATGAGCCGGTCCACGAGCTTGCGGAGCAGCGTGAGCATGTAGTTCACGAGGGTGCACGAGTCGGGGAAAATCACGCGCTCGACGGAAGAATGGCTGATGTCGCGCTCGTGCCACAGCGCGACGTTCTCCAGTGCAGCGACCGCGTTGCTGCGCACGAGGCGCGCGAGGCCGCTGAGTTTTTCGCCGGTGATCGGGTTGCGCTTGTGCGGCATCGCGGAACTGCCCTTCTGGCCTGGCGAAAAGTATTCCTCCACTTCGAGCACTTCGGTCCGCTGCAGGTGCCGGAACTCGGTGGCCCAGCGATCAATCGAGGATGCGATGAGCGCGAGCACGGTGTGAAATTCCGCATGGCGGTCGCGCTGCACGACCTGCGTCGCGAGCGTCGCGGGCGTGAGGCCGAGAGTCTTGCAGACATTGGATTCCACGTGCGGATCGAGGTGCGCATGCGTGCCGACTGCGCCGCTGATTTTCCCCACGCGGATGCGCGGCTGCACCTGCTCCAGGCGCTCGAGCGCGCGGCCAAATTCGTCATACATCAGCGCGAGCTTCAGCCCGAACGTGATCGGCTCCGCGTGGATGCCGTGGCTGCGGCCGATCATCGGCGTCATCTTGAATTCCTTCGCACGCTTCGCGATCACCTCGCGCAGTTCGCGGAGATCCTTCAGCAAAATGTCCGACGCCTGCGCGGTCTGCACGGCGAGCGTGGTGTCGAGCACGTCGCTGCTCGTCATGCCCTGGTGCATCCAGCGGCACGCGGGGCCGACGTAGCTCGCGACGTTCTCCAGGAACGCGATCACGTCGTGATTCGTGCGCTTTTCGATCTCCATGATCTCCGATAGGACGAACTTCGCCTTTGCGCGGATCGTCTTCGCATCCTCGACGGGGATGTGGCCGAGTTCCGCCTGCGCCTCGCAGGCGAGCGTCTCGATTTCGAGCCAGATTTCGTATTTGCGTTGCTCTGTCCAGATGGCCGCCATCTCGGGCAGCGTGTAG
>Ga0209086_10000943_pt1 | contig 23908 bp, 21 predicted proteins | sample M_130207_XF_Meta_FD_187312 | JGI IMG/M metagenome (GOLD analysis project Ga0209086, IMG submission 187312) | Freshwater microbial communities from Lake Montjoie, Canada to study carbon cycling - M_130207_XF_MetaG (SPAdes) (version 2) | ecosystem: Environmental > Aquatic > Freshwater > Lake... | reverse complement strand
TGTTCCGTGCAGATTGCAAAGTCGTGTGGCTTCCTGCAGATATCCATCATCAACTTTGATGCATGTTTTCCCTTGGACTGGCTCCACAATAAATGCCGCAAATTTCTGTGTTCCCAGCGCTTTTTCAAGAGCGGGAAGATCATTGATTGGGATGCTTTGCGAATCGCCAAGCGTTCCAAATCCATCCCGCAAGTTTGGATTCCCATTTGCCGCAAGCGCGCCGAGCGTCAAGCCGTGAAATCCTTTGTCGCAGTGCAAGACAGCATCGCGTCCAGTAAAGCGCCGCGATAATTTGAGCGCGCATTCAACTGCTTCGGTCCCAGAATTGTTGAAGAGCACGTATTGAAGATCTCCAGGAACGCGAGCAATCAGGCGCTTGCCCAAGAGTGCAGAAAGAGGATTGCATTCAAATTGAACCCATGCAGGATGTTCGCTTGCGAGCGCCGACTGCAGCGCCGCAACGACATCTGGGTGAGATCGCCCAAGAGATTGAACGGCATGTCCCGCAACGCAGTCGATGTACTCGTGGCCATCTTCGTCGTACAGCATCGCGCCACGACCTCGGACATACGTTCTATCAAATCCAGTCACTTCGAGAAACTTCTCAAAGTGGGGATTGACATGCTGCCGATAGTTCTCAGAGAGTTCGCTTCGTGCGATCTCGATCAAATCCGTAAAAATGCGACCCGAATTCGTCATCTCAATAAGATAGTGCAATGAGATGCTGTGTCATCATCCCGACTTACGAGAATCTTTCGACGCTTACTGCGATTTTGGATGATTGCGACGCAGCAAATCTGCCCGTGATTGTCGTCGATGACGGTTCCACTGATGGCACTGCTGAAGCGATCCGTATATGGCTCGATCAGAGGGAAAATCGTTGGAGTATCACGATGAAAGTGAATGGAGGAAAGGGGGCTGCACTCGCCGCTGGATTGGCTGAAGCATCAAGGCATGGTTTCGCAGGTGCGGTCACAGTTGACGCTGACGGTCAACACCTTACAAAAGATGCGTTTGCTTTACTTTCCAATTGGACGCCTGGCGAACTCTTGCTTGGTGCACGCGATGAAACGGCGAAGAATTATCCCATGTCGAGTCTCTTCGGCAGGCGATTGTGGTCTCTTGGTATTCGTTCGCTGACTGGCGTTGGAGTTTCGGATCCAGTCTGTGGTATGCGTGTCTATCCCCTCACAAATATTGCATCCATCAAATGTCATAGCGGTCGTTATGCATGGGAAGAGGAATTCCTTGTCCGTGCTGCAAGACGCGGCGTGCGTATCAATGAGCAAAAAATTTCAACGGTGTATTTGCCGCGTGAAAGCAGAGTCTCGCATTACAACCTCGCGCGTGATTGGACAGAATCGCTCGTGGTTTACTTGGCTTTGTCTTTCCAATGTCTTGTGCGTTTCCTGCCGCTGCGAATGAAAGGTCAGCCACTTCGCCGTGTGGACCGTTCACAGAGGAGACTTCTTGGAATGGCTGAATTTGTAGGTGGATTTTGTGGTTTCATCTCGCCGATATGGATCTCCGCACCGATTCTTGCGTGGGTTTCATGGAAGTTGCACGCCTCGTGGCCGCTGGCAGTCGCAAGTGCAGTGGCAGTTGCATTCCTGAGCGATCGTATGTCGCCAGTCGTTCTTTCTATCGGAATCGTTCTTGCCGCAGTTGCAATCACGCAGTCGGCACGGATCCTCGATAAGAACTGAACACGCCTAACTCTCGCAAGTGGCGAGTTCCAATAAAACCAGAGTGATCGAGTGCTGCGACAATCTGCGATGGCGAAATTGCTTGGTCTATGGTTTGTGCCCAGTATCGCATCATTGGGAATGTCGCAGGTCGCGCGCTTGCGAGCACTCCGATAGTCGGAACGCACCAATTCATCGCAAAGTGAAATGCGTGTCGACGCATGTGACCCTCGGGGCGCGTGACTTCGAGAATTATGATTCGTCCACCAGGTCGAAGAACTCTGCGAGCTTCTGAAAACGCAAGAGATAAATCACCGATGTGCCTCAGCATGTATGTCATTGATATGAAGTCGAACGTGTTATTTTCGAATGGAAGATTTTCTGCATGACCGAGGACGATTTCGCGCACTCCTCGGCGTTTCGCCAACTCCAGCATGGCTGAACTTGGGTCAAATGCAACAATTCGGCCTGTTTCACCAACGATTTTCTGTGCAATCGCTGCGGTCAATCCTGTACCACTTCCGATATCAAGGAGCGAAGCGCCTGGTCGTAAGCCACATTTGAGCATCATTCGCCGGCGATACCAACGTCCACTTCCCAGGAAAGATATACCGCTGGACGAGTCATAACCGGCGGCGCTTCCAGCAAAAAGTTTGCTTGTATATGCATCACGTTCGCGCTGGGACTGAAGCCCGTTGGGACGTTGCATGACGGGTGAGATGGGTTCTTGTTGGACGACACGAATCAACTTGCCGCTCTTTGTCGTTGGTAACTCTGCTTGAACCGTCATTGTTCTTGGAAGAGCGTGAGTGGCGACGATTGGCGCCAGAAATGAACGCAGTTCTTCAATTCTTGGCGCCGTTGCGTTTGCACGCAACTCAACTTGCAATCCGACTCGATTGAGCGAGTCGCTCAGATGGATCGGATGAATGAGCGCACGCGCAATCGCAGGATGCGTTTCGATCGCCTGCTCGATCTCAATTGGATTGACCTTTAATCCCGCAACGTCGAAGACAAGTTTTGCTCGACCTGTTATGCGAAATGATCCATTGAGAGATCGAACGCCAATATCACCAGTGCGGAAGTATCCGTCACAGTGAAGTGATGTGCGCTGGCCCTTATTTATCAAGATCGCATCACCCATCGCATTACTTTGAATTGCGATCTCCCCCTCGGTGCCCGCGCGGACATCAACAAGTGTATTTTTATGCAGAGTTTCCACAATTCTGGCGGAGACTCCAGAGACGAGTTGGCCGCCTTGTCCGCGGTCAAGCCAAATGGTTCCAGTCTCGGTGGCGCCATAGAGATCAATAATCTTTGCTGAGAAAGTTCGTTCAAGGGATTGTCGAATCGAAGAAGGCAGCGTTGATCCTGCAACAACAATCGAACGTAGTTGCGGCGCATATGGCGCGTTCTCCGCAAGGCTCGCAGCTGTCGCGGGGACGAGTGCAAGCGCTGTCGCTCCAGCTGCTAATTGCGCTGCGGCAACGTCGATCGAAAATGAACCGAGCGAGTGCACTCGTGCGCCAGCAAGAATTGGAGCCAGAAGTGAATGCTCGAATCCATACGAATGGGCCATCGGGAGAAACGAAGGACAGATATCGTTCTCCAACGCCAACTCTTCATTCACAAGCGTTGTAGCGACCTTGTCAATTGCGATTGATGAACGAAAAATAAATCGCGAGTACCCAGTTGTGCCCGATGAGAGGAGGATGACTCCTTGTGCATCGATCGTTGGATGTGCCGCGGTGCGCTGGGACTCTGCCGCCTCCGCCATGCTCTCATCAAAGAGCAAGATGTTTCCAAGGTCCGACGCAATTCGATCGGCAATTGTCTTGGGCATTGGATGGGGAACCAGCACGGGTACTCGACCAGCGCTGGAAATGCCCAGAACTGTCGCCCAAAACAACCATCCAGATGGAATCGTGACGGCGACAGAGGATCCTGATTCCGTCAGTTGTTCGATGGCGACTTGAATACGTGATGCATGATCCGCAATTGAAGACCAAGTTTTTTCGGTTCCATCCCGATCAATAATTGCGACCTTGTGCGCACGATCAACACTGTGTCGCCTGAGTGCATCCAGAATTAACTGCATTCGACAGCGTTCTGCGCAGGTGCGGCGAGGCGAATTTTGAATGGACGAATGCGTGCAGCAACAGGTCTTCGCTTCTGAATTGCAACCAAGGTTTTTAATGCAAGGCAGCGGGTTGCAACGCCAATTGGAACGCGATCTATCTCTCCAGCGAGCAGGGTGACGAATGCGCGTTCTAAACCTTTCGTTCGCCGAGGCGAGAAAAGTAAATCTCGGAACGCGGGATCATAAAATCCTTCAACAAGTTCGAAAGCGCGATTGGTGATGCGCTTCATCCACGCATCGTGTCGGGCACGTTCGACGACGGGGCGTGATCCTTTTGACATTCGAATCACAGAGCCTGCTGCCTGTTCGGCACCGAGCAGGCCAAGCGTCAACCCCGTCGACCAGACAGGATCGAGAAATGCTGCGGCATCGCCGATCAAGAAATGCCCAGGACCAGCAAATGGATCGCATCGATAAGTGAAATCAGAAATTGTGCGATTCTGTGCAGGTCCAATTGCGTTTGCCATTCGTTCTCGCAGCACTGGAGTTCGATCGATTGCCCAACGAAGGCGCTGGTCAACTGGAATATCCATTGAAGTGTGCAACTCTTCACGCGCAACAAATCCAACGCTTGTCCTCGTTGCGTCGAGTGGAATCATCCAGAACCAGCCTTCATCCGCGATCACTAATCCAAAGCAATTATTGCCTGGGCCACTTGGGCGAACAACATTTTCAAAGTGTTCGAAGTAAGCAACATTTCGCAGAAAAGAGTGGAATTTTCTGCGGGATGACTCTCGACCTATTGTCGTCGCTTGTCCACTCGCATCAATCAACCAGCGAGCATGAACTTGCCCGTTGTCGGTTTCAAGCTGGACATCGTTGTCTTCCATTCGAATGACTGAGCGGACTCCGCAAGATGTCTTGACTTCAGCTCCAGATTCACGCGCTGTCTCCATCATCATCTGATCAAGATGCATGCGCGCCATATTGAATGTTTCTTTGTCGCCATCACCAAAGACATCTCGAAAATAAAAGTATTGCGGTCCATATCGCCAATCACCCATCGTGATCTCGACGCCAACTTTGCGTGCATGTGGAAGTGCGAGACACTTTTCAAGAACTCCTAAACGGCGAAATGCCCGCTTTGTTCTTGGAAGAAAACTTTCGCCGATGCGAAAGCGAGGGAATTCTCCGCGATCGAGAAGCAAGACATCGATGCCCGCGCGCGCCATTTCAATCGCAGCCGCACTTCCGGCCGGACCAGCGCCGATCACAATGCAATCATGCTTGTGTGGTGTTGGCATCGCAAATTCCTTCGATCTCGACCAGTAGTGTGCTGCGGCAAAGCGGCACATGAAGAATTTTTTCTACACATCCTGGAAAATGAGTCGATGCAAGCGATGCGACAAGTTCAAGATGAGCGGCATTTCGAACATATATTTGCAAAGAGCGCCACTTCCCAGAAGCATTCGAGGCTTCAGCAAGCGCTTGCATATTTCGCAAGGTTTCTTCAAATTGCAAATCAATCGATGATTCGTGCAACGTTTCTTCGCCAACGATCGATGCGGTGCCGGCAGCCAGCAATGTGTTGCCGCAGAGCACGCCACGAACAAATGCTGGAGCCACTGGACCAAATCGGTTCGAATAAAGCCAAGCCGGTCGTTGTCTTGGATTTTCAACCGTCACAAATGGAAGTGGGTTCCAAAGTGCATGAACCACGAGCGCAGTGCCGGCATGTCCCACGCAAGTACCAGCGGGGACTGCGGTGACGATGTCAGAGAGCGATCGAAAGGCATTCGTCCGACCCTCATTGAATCTCATATATCTTTCGAGAAAGTCTCCATCGTGATCCGTTGGGCGGGGCAAGAATGCCCACATTCGGCATGGTCCGCCAGGGAGGCTCGAGATGAGATCGCAGAGAAGGTCCCGTGAAACTTCAGCAAGCATGTCGCCTGAAAGTTCATGCGCTTGGATAACACGGGATGCAACGACAGTGGTTTGAGGCTCGAAAGACTGCGTCCAGGAAGCAAGATCACGTTTGTAATCTCCGCTCGCATGCCACGATGGAATGATCGTTGGCGTTGCCCCAGTAAGAACCAAATCTGGAATATTTTCCATCGAATCAAAGAATAGCGTCTCGAAAGCGAATCGAGAAGAGTGATCTACCGAAGTGTCACTGCCCAGCATGCGCCGTGCGGATCAGAGGTCACAGAAGCGAAGGGTTTGTCGGATAGATCTCTGATGGAAACCCCTGCAAAAACAGACAAAAATGCAGAAGTCGCTCCGAGCTCTGGCATGCGGACTCGTGTCACATTTGGTTTCAGCGATTGGACAAATGGATCAAGCGGAGAACTTGATGTGACACACAATTGATCCATCCCGTTAGGTGGGTCGAGTGCAGACAAGACCGCGGATTCGGCAATTGAAGGTTGGAGAGCAGCGGTCCTACCGATGCACTTGGTGATAGCAATCGATCGTCGTCCACGAGCGAATGAGCCGACGGAGCGAGGCTCGAGGAGTATGGCGATACCAGATGATCGAAGTTGGATTGGTTGATTTGCACATCGAGACAAAATTCGTTCGGTGACTTGATGCGCTTCTTCGGCAGCGACAACAATAGCTCTTGGCCATGCACCAGTTTTAATCTTTGCTGATGCCAATGCGATTGCCTCAAATCCTGCAGTCCTTCGACCGATGACACTGAGACTTGCCGCTTGAATTCCCAGAGCAATTGAACAATGTGCGCTGCCAATGTTCGGAACGCTCTCTGCAAAGAGAATCGGATTTGCAAGATTGATGCCGGATGCAATGAGATCACGGTAAAACTGAATCGTGAATTCGGGTGTACCGCACCAATTCGCGGCGATCAGCGGTGTGGTCGCAAGTTCCTCAGGTGTCAGCCCAGAAGTCTCGACAAGATCGCGAATTGCCGCGATCATAATTCTTGGCAACAGAGCAAATCGGCGTGTTTTGCTGTGGTCTAGCAGCGGGGCAAGTGTGCTCAATTCAAGCTCTCCCCATGTGTCATCATTCAATGTACGAACAACCATCGCATCAATGCCGCGGCCTGCAGGAGAAACAGAGCCGACACCTGTGATCAATATGCTGCGATCACTCTGGAGTGACGGAGTGTTTTTCAAATCGCTCCCAGAAGTGGGATATCCAGCACTTCGAACAAATCGAAGAGCAGCATTCGCACCGCCAAATCCAGCTGAGAGTGCGACAATTTCTCGTGGAGCGCCAGTCGGAACTTCGCCTTGCAATAAATGAAGATCTGGAAATGCCTCGTGATCGCAACTCGCGCCCGCAGATGTTGGAAGAAATCCACTCTCTGCACAAGCGATCGAAGCGATCAATTCGAGCGCACCTGCCGCACCAAGCGGATGACCAAAGCGGCTCTTGAGTGCGACGACGGGAATTTCCTTCAACTTCGAGCCGAAAACTGATCGGTAAGCCTGATACTCAGCGGCATCGTTTGCCGGAGTTCCCGTCGCGTGAGCAATTAAAAGATTTGGGAGATGATCAACATCAATCACCTGAGCCAATGCTGTCGCAAGGCCATTTCCAGTTGGATGGGGCTGCGTCAAATGATGGGCATCGCTTGTCTCTGCAGTTGCGGCGATATATCCAATGATTTTTTGCGAAGATTCAATTGGTATATCTTGCAATCGACGAAGAATCACGAGAGCGACACCCTCTCCAATTTTCATCCCAGCACGGTCTTTGCTGAAGGGACTGAGCGTATTTGGCGATATGAGTTGAAGCGCCGCAAATCCACCATATGAAAACTCTGCGATCGGGTCGTATCCGCCGGCGATCACGAAATCCACATCGCCTGATTCAAGAAGTGTGCAGCCATGGGAAATTGCTGAGAGAGCTGAAGCGCATGCACATGAGACATTGATCGTCGGTCCAGATATTCCTAAGTTTTTAATCGCATGAGAAAGAACTGAAGATGCAACAGTGTGGCCGTATGAAATATCGCTACGAGCAGTATGCCCCGATAATTCGTCGCGAAGGCCAGAACCGCTGTGCCTCATTCCTGCAAGGGTTGTACCCATGACAATTCCCCATCGATCTGGAAAATTCGCAATGGAAGTTCGTTCGTCTTCACCCAGAAGTTCGTTGAGTGTTTCGCGCAGAAGCAATTCGGCCCGTGAATCACCAGCACAGGACGCAGAGTCAGGTACTTCTCCTGCACGAGCAGAAAGAAGTAGTTCTTGCTCGAGATGCACTGGAATTCTGATGCCAACAACGCCTGTTCGGATTGCTTCGACAGTTTTAGGAAGGTTCGTTCCAAGTGCAGACTGCACCGCCATCTTTGTGATTGCAATTGGAATCAATGTGAGGTGCCTCTCGGCGCTAAAGAAGTTGCAATCCAAAGCATCACGACATCAAAGCAAATCAAAATCCCAATCAATTGAAACGGGATCACGCCGTCAATCGACTTGGCGCATGCGATTGTGGTCCAACCTGTAAAGGAAAAGTTTGAAAGCGAGGCAATTGCAGGGGGGAGAAGTTTTAGAGGAATGATCCCACCTCCAAGAGTGCCAAGAATCAGGGTTGCAATCGGCGCAATCAATGCGAACCTTGCGCGAGACCTGCAAAGTCCAGCAAGTGTGGCCATGAATGTCGTGAGAGCAACCGAACCAGCAAGAGTCGCAGTAACCAGTGAGATGATTGCAATTGGAAAGATGCCGAACAGAGCCGCCGCAATGAGGTAGATGAGGAACATTTGAGCAGAGGCAAGAATTGTCAAAGCGACAATCCGTGCAAGGAGTTGCGTCTTCCTCGAAACGCCCAACGAACAGATGCGATCGGCAAGGCCGAATTCCTCGTCTGCAATGCCGCGCGCAATGAGTGACGAGATCGCAATGAGTACAAAAAGAACTGGAATTCCAGGCGTACTTGATCGCAGTAGCCCTCCGACGGTCGTCCGGTCGAGAATCGTCAGTGGGGGGTTCTTCGCGGAAAAAGCTTCTGCGGAAGAGGCGAACACGAGTGTCCGAAGCGCGCTGCTCATCCCAGGAAATGGAGTATTTGAAATCATCTCAACCGAGAGGTGATCGCGAGAAAAGTTGTCGCCAAGACGGACAACCGCATCAAAGTCCAAATATCCATTTTCGAGGTCGTCATTTTTTTTGACACTCCGGACGAGTTCGAGATGATCATCGTGGCGACGCATCATCGCCTCAACAAATAAATCAGAATCTGGATTCGTATCCCCAACAATTACAATTCGAAATTGAACCCCAGTTGGAGAATCAATATGGCGATAAAATAAAGCAAAAATCAAGAAAAAAGAAATTGGTGCAACGATCGCCATGAGCAGAGTGGATCGATCACGAAGAAATGAACGAAGAATTGCTGTTGCAAGCGGAATCATTTGCGGACTCCAGAATCTTTGATTGGCTGCAAATTCATGAACGCCATCCACTGACTTGGATATGCGCGAATAGTGCGCTCCATTGCAGCAACGAGCGCAAGTTGTGAAGGATGGGTCGAAACATCCTGAGAACTGATTGGAATCGTTGGCGCAAGAATGCATCCGTCGGCCCAAACTCGAAGTCCGCTCGATGTTCTGGCGCAGAATGTTGGAACAATTGGAGCTCCAGAAGCCGAGGAAAGCCGTACTGGTCCCGAAGGCAAATGGACGGATTTGCGGCCTAGAAATGGCATCACCACGCCGCGTTGCCCTGTGAGGACGAAGTCTCCGTGCAAGACGACCGCTTCATTCGCTTTGAGGGCGCAGAGCATTCCATCCCATGCTGCGATACCGTCGGAAATGCGATGCTCGACGACATTGAGCTGCTTTCGAATCGCATGTCTCGCACGTTCAAAGCGCATCATTGGATCTGGCTGAAAGAGCACGTGAACTTTTCGTTCATATTGACAAAGGATTGCAAGTGCAGGCTCAAACGCCCCCATATGAATTCCTGTAATGATGATTCCCTTTCGCAGTTCGCGAGCAGCGTGATAGTCAGGCGATCCTTCAATTGACGTGACTTGTGCCGCAAGTTGTGCAGGAGTGAAATTTTTCGATGCCAATACATCCGAAATGGATCGCTGCATTTCACCCATCATTGCGAATGCGCACCGCCTTTGTTGCCATCGTGTTGACGATGGCCCAAGCGCGATACCCGCATTTGTAATGAGAGTTTCACGCCACGGTTTGGCGAAGGCAAATGCGAGTGATTGCGAGCAGAATCGTGCGGGTGCTGCGCAACGTGGCAGAGTTTCTAAGAACCCGTAATACAGGTCGTCATTCAGGAACTGCAGAAAACTATCTATGCGACTTTTCAAGTCGTTTTACCTTGATTCGCAGCAGAATGCGGCTGTAAATTTTGCGCAAGTCGAACAAGAAAGTCTTGTTCGTTTTCATTTTCGCGTGGGGCGATTGCTGGTCGAAACCGAATCGTTATATGATTTCGAAATCTCGGGAAATAGCGCGTTCGAGGAAGTGCTTCACGAGTTCCATCGATTCGTACTGGAATAACATTGCATCGTGAAGCAATCGCTGCCATCGCAACTCCTGGTCGAAGTGCGCTCAGAGTTCCATCGCGAGAACGAGTTCCTTCTGGATACACGACGACGGTTGTTCCATTTTTGAGTGCTTCTGTGATTCCATCAATTGAACGAAGAGGGCCAATGTCGCCTCCAACAAGAATCGCACGGTAAGCATTTACGGCAAGGCCATGCATAAGCCACCGTTCAAATCGTTCTCGTCGCGTCGCAGTGAATGCTGCAGTTTCAAACCGAACCTTGCTTGCAACAATTCGCAGACGAGATCGAACAGAATTCGGCACGGTATTGAAAATGAGTGCTGTGTCAGCATGGCTTTGATGGTTCGCTGCGACAAGCGTTGCAGTCCGTCCATCAAGATGACTTCGACCGCCCTCGTCGACAATCACGATTTGTGTCCACGTCACAATTCGCATTGTTTCATACATAACTTTCGCAAAGAAAGCCCAAGGATTCATGGCGTTCGCCCTGGAAGGTGCTCAAAGTCCAATTCAATTGTCGTGTTCCCTTCGCTTATTTTGAAGCAAGCACGATTCCAATTCGGCGCCATCCATGGCGGTCCACCATTCGAGATCGCCCAAGGGTCAATTGGAATTCCAAACCCGCTTCGTCGAAGTTCACCGCAGTTTGTCACATCATAAAACGAAGAGACTGCGAATGTTCCAGTTGGAAGGTTGGTCATAACGCAAGGTTCGTTGGCAAGGGCGATTGGAATCGCAGCGGATCGCACCCACTCTCCATCTTTCATAAATGATTCCGAACTCTCCCAAAGCGCCACGCAGATCTTGCCCATGTCGGTCTTGGGGTGGAGTCCATGAAATGTAATCGTGAGAGTCGATGTGCCGATCTTCATGATCTTTTTATTTGCCACAGGCTCGACGAGTGGAGTATTTGTGCAAGCGACAACACTTAGAAAAAGTGCAAAGATGAATAGAAAGACGAAGACATTTCGTGTCAAGAAGTTTTCTGAGAAGAGCCTGCTCATGAAAGCGAAGTCTCCGTCATTGGCATCATCATTGATTGTGTTGAATCGCGAAGCCATGTGGTGTCGTGAGTTGCCAAGAGAACTGCGCAATGATCCCTAATTTTCTGCATGATTGCGATGAATAAACGTTCACGACCATCTGCATCAAGAGCGCTTTCGGGCTCATCCAACAAGAGGACGGGGCTTCGCACCGCAAATACAGTTGCCAGCGCGGCACGCTTTGCTTGTCCAACTGAAAGTCGCGCAATCGGCACGGAGATCAAATTCTGCATTCCAAATTGTTCGATCGCATTTCGTCCTCGCTTTTCACATTCGTTGCGTGGGGTTTGCGCAAGTTGTTGTGTGAGGTGGATATTCGACTGAAGATCGATCGACGACATCAAGCCGCCTTGTTGGGGCAAATATGCAATTGCTTTGTCCGTTCGATCGCACCAAGCTCGACCAGACTCTTGCTGAATGGCACCAGAAAGAATACGAAAGAGCGTTGTCTTTCCACTGCCATTTTTCCCGCGAAGCACTGCAACTTCGCCAGCACGAACAATGATCGAAAAATCTTTCAGGACTTGGTGCGTTCCATAACTGAAGGAAACTTTTTCGCAGTGAATGATCGGGCGATTTCGCGCTGGATCGTTTGTCGCAGAAGGCCGTGCGCAGAGAAGGAAGCGTGCGCCAATTCTTTGTGGGAAAGTGATGTCTGTCAAGCCCGCAGCTTCTGCAAAAGCTTCAGCTTCGGATGTCGTGAATGCTCGGCGCACGCTCAAAATCGCATCATCGCGCACGGCTCGATTCGACCCGATCGTTGAAAGTCTTGCCCCAAAGACTCCCAGTGGATTGCGAATAAGGTCGTTCCAGAGGATCAATTTTGAAGCAGCAAACGACATTGTTCGCAGTGCATCAACAACTTTCGCGTCGGAGAGATGGTGAAGCATTAAAGAAGCGTGCGCAACCTCAAAGCTTTTTTGCGTCATCGAAGCAGGTGGATTCAGTACGTCAATTTGTTGAAACGACATGCCAGCTGTGGATCCACTCTCTTGGCACATCTTGACAACATCTTGGTTTTGGTCCGAGGCCATTACTGACAAGTTCCATCCTCGCTTCTTCGCTTCTTTGATTGCTGCGCGAGCTATATCGCCTATTCCAGCGCCGAAGTCAATCATCGAGATGTTCTGGTCTTTGATGGGTCGCAAGTTTGATTCAATCGCATTTAGAAGTCGAATGGGCGCTTGCGTAATGGAATTCAGGCGTCGCAATACACGAAATTCTGCATGCAATAAATCAAGGCTTGGCTCCGGAAGGTCCATTGTTTCGAAATCAGTATTCCGTGTTGTTGTGGGATGCAATTTCAATTGAATGCTCGAAAGTGATAGTCTATTGTGATGAATCAAATACGATTTGTTCATGTATTGCTTTTATGTTTGGGGGCTTTCTTCGCAAGCGGTTGCAATACCACCGATTTCACAGTATTGGTCGACGCAAGTCAGAAGATGGATGTTCAAGTTGCGACTCTGAAGAAGACATTTCAAGCAAGTCCCCCGGCCAAGCAATTGCAGATTCGAAACCAAATTATTGCTGGTCGGCAAAAGGCGCTGATTTGGGCGCAGCGCATGAATGTTCAATCAATTCCACAAGTTGTCAATAAGACGATGACATACGATGCAGGTTCTGCTCTGAAGCAGCGATGGGTTGCGGCGGCATTGAAGAATCTCGAGGCCGCAACGGCAATGCCTATTCCAGATGTTGAACCCATAAGTCCAAACGCTGATCCTGTTCTTCCAAACGTCGAACCTCCAAGTCCAAAACAATGAGTATCCGACCGATTCACATTTTCTGCGCCTTCACACTCATCGCAACTTTTCTTGCTGGAGCAGCGCTCATGCCAAAGATTCAGTTCTATACAGGTTCAGGATCTGGAAAGCCTGCATTCAATCTTTCGAGCGGAAAGTTTTACGAAGGAACAGGCTCTTCGAAAACCCTTTGCAATGTCAGTGGATCTCATGTCTTCCAAGGTTCTGGCAGTAGCAACATGATTCTCAATCTCAGCGGGCAGAAAGTCTTCGAAGGCTCTGGTTCAAGCAAGTGCCTTTACAACATCATTGGTGACAAAGTGTTTCAAGGTTCTGGAAGCTCGACGATTCTTTACAACGTCTCTGGCAGCAAACTTTTCAAGGGCAGCGGAAGTTCTTCGATCGCATGCAACTGGTCCGGAGGTTCTCTCTCGACAGTCGAACTCGCCGCGGCAGTTTGGCTTGTTGAACATCCGTATTAAGCACTCTCTCCGAACAATTTTTCACAATGAAACTCGCTCATCGCATGTGGATTCGACTTGCAGTATTTCTGCCGCTGGCAATAGCTGGGGCGTGGGTTTTTCCACGAGGAGGAGCGGATGAATATCGTCCGTTTTCTGCGTCAATGGTTGCGGGAGATCACTTCGCGATCGATGCAAATAAATTGCATCCGACACAAATGACGGTCAGCTTTCGAGAAGTCGCTCGCAAAGCGAAGAGATTGCAGAAGATGCCACCAGAAAATGTGATTTCTGTTTTTAAGCAGAAGACATTGCCCGTGGTCATTGGCCCCGGTGGAATTGCGTATCTCACCGACCGCCATCACACAGCTCGAGCATTGATCGATTCCGAAATCGTTGACAAGACTGCGTATGGTCAGGTGATTGCAAACTGGTCTCAAATGCAGCCCGCAGAATTTTGGGAGAAGATGCGCCAGTCAAACTATGTGCACTTGGTTGATTCTCTGGAGAATTCAATTGATCCAGCTGCGCTGCCCAATTCTTTGCGTGAGTGCTCCAATAGTCCATACCGCGGACTTGTATGGGCTGTCGAACAAGCCGGCGGAATCACAGAACGAGACGATCTCTATTTTCAGGAATTTGCTTGGGTAATGTATTTCCGCCCGCTCATTCAGTGGGACGACGCAGATAACGCTGATTTCAAGCGCGCCGTCAGTGAGGCGATGAAGTTGGCGCACGATCCAGCTGCCTCGAATTTGCCTGGATATTCGCCAACGCCGCTTCCGCCACAAAAAGATTGATCAGCGAAAGTCACTGAGCGTTCTCGTTGCCGAAAACATTTCCGCTTGTGTCGATGATCATGCCATTCTCATCGGGTGTCAAAAAAATATGAGTGCAAGCACGAAGGTTGTGAAGAGAAAATTGTGCTGGTGAAAATACCTTACCCACGAAACGGAGTTTCAGCAATTCCTTGGACGCCGGGATCGCACACAAACAAACTTCCCGCAAGTGGTTCAGTTTCTATGTCAGCAGCCGAAAGCGTTTCGCGCGCGCTGCTGATATAGAGCGTCTTGAAATCAGAGCCGCCAAAAGCGCAACTTGTGCCGCGGCTCACGGGAAGATTCACTTCGCGTTCGGCCTTCCCTTGCGGGTCGTAGCGCACAATTCGTCCGCCGCCAACATGCGCGCTCCAAACAAATCCGTCCGTGTCAACAGTGAGACCGTCTGGAAATTCCTTGCCCTTGGGATCAAGTTGTATGAAAGGGCGACGATTTGAAATCTCGCCAGTGAGGTTGTCAAAATCGTATGCGAACACGGCCCAGCGAAAACTTTCCGTGTGATACATGGTTTGATTGTCCGGGCTCCATCCCGTTCCATTGGAGCAAATCACTTCGCCACGTTCGCGCTTTGCCTGACCCGCTCCGGTGAAGCGGTACAAACTTCCGGTGGGGGACATCCAATTTGCATCGCCCATCGTGCCAGCCCACAACCGTCCAGTACGGTCGCACTTGGCGTCGTTGAAACGATTTCCGATTTGATCTGGCTCGGGATTTCCAGCGCGTGTCACTGCGTCAGTTTCAAAATTCATAAACGCAAATTCTTTTTTCAGGGTCAATACCAGGCCGCCACCCGCACGCAAATTCACCGAAGTCACAATGTCATCAAGCGTTCGAAAAACATTTTTGCCAGTGAGTGGATCGAATCGTTGCACGCGATTGCGGCGAATATCGACCCAATACAACTGGTTTATGTCGGGGCACCAAATTGGCGATTCGCCAACAATGGAGTCATCGCGCCACGCCAATTCAGGCTTTATTTGCTTGATGTTGTTGTTCTTATCACCAGATGCGGGACTGCTGAAATTGTCACTCATGATGTTCCATTCAATTTTTGTGCATGATGCGAGTGCGACAATGTAAACGCATGCGCTTGAGTTTTTCCCGTGAACACAATGCTGGCGATTCCGCCAGCGCAGACCAATACGATTCCAAACAGGGCAGTCAAGTCCAAGGAAGTGTTCCACACCATCCATCCAATAATCCCAGAAAATATCACGACTGAATAATTAAACGGAGCAATTTGTGATGCTGTGGCGTGCGTGTAGGCAAGAATAATAAATAACTGCGACAGCGCCATAAACAAGCCAATTCCTAGGAGGTACATCCACTGATCGCCTTGGGGATTTTGCCACTGCATGCACGCGAATGGAAGCGTGGCCACGGTGGAGATGAGGAAGTAGTAGAACAAAATAGTGTCTGATTTATCGGTGCTTGATAGTGTGTTCACACTGACCAACGCCACGGCCGAAAACGCGGCGGCGCTGATGGCAATGAGCGCCGCAGGATCTTTCAATAATTCCGCGCTTGGTTTCAGGATCAGGATCACGCCCACAAATCCAATAAGCAGGCTTGCGATCACCGCGGGGCGTATGGATGTGCGCATCCACACCAGTGCGACAATGGGAATGAACAACGGCGCGGCGTTGGCTAGAAGGACGGCGTCCACCAGCGCGATTTTTTTAACCGCAATGAAGAACAGCGCTTGTGATAAAAGTCCGGTGAGCGCGCGCACAACATGTAACCCAAACCGTGTGGTGCGCAGTTCTTTGCTTCCATGGCGCAGAATAAATGGCGCGAACAACAACAGACTGATTCCGTTTTGAAAGAACACAAGCGGTCCTGTGGGCAAGCCCGCCGCGGCCTTTCCAAACGCGCTCATGATGGCCACGCAGAGAAATGCTACGACGATCAGAAATATCCCTTTGGGCAAATTCCTTGTATTTTGTGCCAAATTTGGCTCGTTCATCATTGGCAGAATTCACTCTTGAAACTCAATTCAAACCTATTCATACGCCCATTTTGTCTTGATGCAATAATTTATTTGGTCTTCTCAAGCAGAATGTCGCCCACCCGCAACGCGTTGGCGATGATTGTGAGCGACGGATTCACCGCGCCGCTTGAACAGAAGAACGATCCGTCGACCAAATACAAATTGTCCACATCATGCGCGCGGCAATCCGTGTTCAACACGCTGCTCTTTGGATCTGTTCCAAACTTGCATGTTCCATTTTGGTGGCCAACGCCTTCAAGTGGAATTCGCTTTTTAAAATACATCTCATGTGGAATTACATGCGATCCATCGACCCGCTTCAGCACATCGGTCCAGCGATCCATAAGGCGAGTGAACGCTTCCACATTGTTTGGCGTGTAGCTCAACTTAATTCCTTTGCCTTCAATCCACTGCACGCGATTTTCGGCGGCTGGCAAATCCTCTGAAGTCAGCCACCATGGAACGGCGCGCGCGGCCATTTCTTCCAGCACAATGCCTGGCGTCATCCATGGCGCGTCGCCGCGCATCATTTCGGTGTGGAATGATCCAATGAGCTGAATACCGCCCATTGGAAAATCAAATCCAGGCTCGCCAAAATAGAAATCATTCACCGCAAATGTTTTTTGATAGCGACTTGGATTGTGCTTAGTGGCGTGCACGGAAAGAATTGCGCCCGCTTGGTGGAACATAAAGTTACGGCCTACTTGGTCGGAACTATTGGCCAAGCCATTTGGGTGCGCCGCACTTGTGCTGCGCAAAAGAAGCGCAGCGGAATTAATGGCGCCGCACGAAACAATCACAATATCACCTTGAAACTGCGTGGTTTCTCCGCCAGCAATCTTTGCCTCCACCGCGGTGATCTCACGACCATTTGGCCCAGTGATCAGCCTCATGACATGCGCGTTGGTGATCAGCGTGACATTGTCTTGGTGATGAATCGGGCGCACGCAATTCACATCAGCGTCGGCCTTGGCGTCCACCATGCATGGATATCCGTCGCAGGTGTCGCAGCGAATGCACTTGCTATCCACCATGTTCTTCTCATCAATATTCAAACCAATCGGAACAGGAAATGGATGGTGCCCAAGCTTGGTCACGCCGTCGAACAATTCCTGAATACGAGGTTCATTGCTGACCGCTGGGAATGGATATTCAGATTTTGAAGGCGGCTCGGTCGGATCAGTACCGCGTTTGCCGTGCACGTTGAAAAGAATTTCGGCTTGCGTGTAGTAGGGTTCGAAGTCCTTGTAACTGATAGGCCATGCGGGCGAAATGCCACCGACGTGCTTGAGCACTTCAAAGTCGCGTTCGCGCAATCGAAAAAGCGCCGCGCCGTACACCTTTGTGTTGCCACCAACCCAATAGCCGGTTCCCGGGTGCAGCGGCTTGTCATCTTTGTCCTGCCACACTTCTGTGGTGTGGTATCGATTCTTCAAGAACACCTGCGTGGTGCTCCAATTTTCCTTTTCACGTGGAAGAAATGTTCCGCGTTCCAGAATGAGAATTTTTTTCCCAGCCTTGGCTAATTTTTGCGCAATGGTTCCGCCGCCCGCGCCGGTTCCAATGATGATGAAGTCATAACGAGTTTGCATAGTGTTGCTCCTTGGGAAAGTCGCGTCGCTACACCCATGTTGCAGCGACAAATTTGAATCATTTCAAGTGGAATTGGAATAGTTTTTATTGCTCGTGATAATTGCGGATCAAACCGCCGTCCACAAAGAATGTCGCGCCGGTCATGTACGCCGCATCGTCGCTTGACAGAAACGCTGCAAGACCAGCCACATCATTCGGCGTGCCCAAGCGCCCAAGAGGAATCTTGGATTCCAGCAACTTCATCAACTCAGGATTGTTCAACAACGCTTTGTTGATTGGCGTTGCGATTGCACCCGGCGCGATGTTGTTAATGGTGATCCCTAATGGCCCAAGCTCCACGGCCAAGTTGCGGCACAACATTTTCAGACCGCCCTTGCTGGCGCAATACGTTGAGAAGTGGGGGAACGCCATTTCCTCGTGCACTGAACTCATGTTGATGATGCGACCTGGCCGTTTGGTGGCGATCAAGTGGTTTACAAAATCCTGCGTGATAAAAAAAGTTCCGCGCAAATTAATCTGCATTACAAAGTCGTATTCAGCCTCCGTCACATTCCAAAAATCGGCTCGCTTCTCAACGCCGGCGTTGTTCACCAGAATGTCAATTTTGCCCAATTTTGAAACACCATCGGCAATCACGCGGCGGTCATCAGCGGTGTTGGCCAAGTCGCCAGCGATCATGTGAACCTTGCGGCCAAGTTTTGTAATTGCATCGGCGGTTTGCTGCGCACTTTCTCCAATGGCGCGGTCGTCCACAATCACATCGGCGCCTTCTTGCGCAAGACGAATGGCGACAGCTTGCCCAATGCCTTGAGCGCTTCCAGTGACCAACGCGACTTTGCCTAATAATTTCATACGTGTTCCTTGTGTGAGTTGTGGTTCGATGTGAAATGGCCGATCCTAGCTCACTTGGCCTTCATTGGTGTTCATTCGGCAATGCTCCGATGTATTGTTTGCACATTAATTTTTCGTTTACAAACTCGTCGCGAAGCGATCAAGTCATTCACTTCGGATTGATAGAACTTGGTTTTCCCAGACTTTCGATTTCAGTGACCCGTACCCGACTGCAGATTCACCTCATATGCGGTTGCGGAACCGTCTGGCGAGTTCAAATTCGCCGTTTGAGGGGTTTGGTTCCACCAAATCTGTAGATCCAATCGAGGACAGGCACATTTATCAATTTTCACATTTTTGAAGAAGTGTGCAACCTAGATCGGCAAGGTGTCGTACTGTACTAGTACAGTATGCCGCTTTCCTTTCTCATCAACCCCAACACACCAGTACCGATCTTTCGGCAAATCGCGGATGGCCTTCGCGCGGCAATTGGCCGCGGGACCTATGCGCCCGGCGACCTCCTTCCAAGCGTGCGACAGATCGCCGAAGAACTCGGCGTCAATCCCAACACTGTCCACAAGGCGATTGTTGCGATCGAGCGTGAAGGGATCATCGAAGCGGAACGTGGTAAGGGCATGATCGTGAAGCGCGGATCGGGCGCACAAGCGCGCAGTGCGAGTCATGACGCGGTGCTCCAGCACCTTGCTGAAGCCGCACGGCTTGCGAAAACGACGGGAATCAGTGAGGAGAAATTCAACCAACTCGTACAACGCGCACGGCGTGACGCCGCGTCGCAAAAAGGAGATCAATCATGACGACGAACGACACTACAACTTCTTCGGTGAGCGCACTTGGGCTGGAGTGCAGGGACCTCGCGCTCAGCTTCGGACGCGTGCGCGCGCTTGACGGTTTCAATCTCACGCTCACCGCTGGCGAGGCCGTCGGCATCGTCGGTCGCAATGGCGCTGGCAAAAGCACATTGTTTCGCGCGATCATCGGTGCTGAATCGCTTGAGCGCGGCACGATTCTCTCAACGCCATCCCTCACGCGACTCCACCTACTCGCTCGCACGGGATTCGTCCCCGACACGCTCTCCGCGTATGACTGGATGAGTGTGGGCGAATCGATCGCGTATGTCGCCGCGCTGCAACCAAACTTCGATGCCGCGTGGAGTCGCGAATTGCAAGCGCTGCTCGAACTCGATCTTGATGTCCGCGTGCGCAATCTCTCACGCGGTATGCAGGCGCGACTCGCGTTTGCGCTCGGTCTCTCCCACAAGCCTGATCTCGTGCTTCTCGATGAACCGTTGCTTGGCGTCGATGCAGTCACGCATGACGCAGTCCTCGAAATGCTCGCACGCATGCGCGCGACGCACCAGTGCACGATGCTCATCGCGTCGCATCAACTCGGCGATCTCGCGAGACTCACCGATCGGGTCGTGTTCATGGATCGTGGACGCGACGTGAGCTCCATCAATACCGATGAACTCGCGAGTGGCTCAACACGACTGATCGTGCGCGGTCTCTCGCTTGAGTGGAAACCAAACTTTGATCGCGTCCACTTCCGTCGACAAGATGGCGCATGCGTGCTCACACTGCAAGGCGATGTTGAGCCTGCGATCAAAGCCATTCTCGCCAACGAACCCCGTGCGCAATTCGAGCGCGTTACTCTTTCTATCAACGAAGCGTGTGCCGATCGGCTTCGCGCTATGGAGGCTCACTCATGATGCACTCTCAATCACAAACTCGTATACATAGTCCGTTCGCAGCGCTGTTACAGAAGGACATTCGGCTGGCGTCCCAGCTGATGCTCACAGTGCTCATCATCGTCGCGGCAATCGCCGTGATCGTCACTGTACTGCCGTTACTCGGCGTAGTACGTTTGAATGATGATGTATCGCTGCTCCAAAATCTACTCGCAGTGCTCTTCCCAACCTTCTTTTTTATGGCGATCGTCGTGCCAGGCTGGATCGCCGTCGCGCTGACCTTCGGTGACGCGCAACGCCGCGGCAGCATGCTCGTCTCCATGCTCCCCGTCGCGAGTCGAACGAAGTGGATCTCTAAGTTGATTGTCCTAATTGCATGCACGATGCTGTTCGCTGCACTCACCATCAGCGTGTGGTATGTGCACCCCCAACTTGAACGTGAACAGGTCACCTTCAAGCTCATCGCGTGGGCTATCGGCATAGGCCTTACTGCCCAATTGTCTGGCTTTGCAACCGCTGCATTCACGCGCTCAGCCGTCGCTGCATATGCGTACCAGATTGGATTGCTCGCCGCTGCGTTGATTACGATTATCGCATTCGATTGGCTCGTTGGACGCAGTGCACTCTCCCTCTTCACAACGTCAACGGCTGCGATCAGGGTCGAACTAGGCCTCGACTTCGACGAAAGCTCAACGTTCCGTAACTGGTTCCGCGCGCACGAAGATCTCCGTCAAATTGGATGCCTTGTCATACTCCTTCTCTGCGCACTCTTCTGCGCGTGGCGAGGGAGAGGTCGTGTGGCGGGGCATGAAGACTCTACCCGCGGCAGCCTTCGAACACTCGCGTGGTGCATCGCCATAATCCTCTTGACGGTGCTCATCGGCAATAGCATCATGATGGTTCAAATCTCGTCGGACTATTCAAAGTGGACAACCGAATTGCGAAAGCAACGAGAGCACCAACGAGAGCACGATGCGCAAGCGGAAATAAAGTCGACTGCCGAACTCTTCGAAGAATCGAGGAACTTCACTTGTCAATTTCGAAACACTGAGCAGTGCGAACAAATCCTTCTCTACAACAACAGCGCATTCCGATCTATCACGAGCGGCAAGAACGACTTCTATCGCCCCGACGAGCCAGCGCGCGGATCATGGCTCGACTGGTTTGCGCTTACGCGTCGTTTTGAAACTCGACGGGAAGAAGCAATCGCCGTATGCCGCGCCATCATGCATGACAGCGCGGGGCATGAACTTGATCAACGTTTTTACGCCGCAGACTTCATCGGTCCCGAAGCCGTGATCGGCGTTGCCTTGCGCGCGCTCGTCGATGCGGCCACGCCATGCGAGGGACTTCAAGCGACAATAGAAATTGGCGCACGCATCGACCTTCGGCCGATGGGAATCGAAGTGGAACGACGAACATTAGAGGGGGTGCTGATTTCGTTCTCCGACCTCCCTCCATTCGCATTTCGCGAAACGAACATGCAATTCCCAACTTGCGTTTACCGCGCGCGCGCCATCGTGCTCGTGACTGCACTGCGTCGTCACTGCGCGAGCCGGACGCCACGCGCGTCCGAAGCAATGACGAAAGCTCTCGCAGAGTTTGGCATCGACGACGCGACACTCGACAAGTGCCGCGCGATTCTCGAAGCGCCTTTACTGGAATCGTGGGAGCCACTGGAGCGCAAAGCCGCGGGCGGGGAGGAACAGGTGCTCGAGCGTCTCAACCAATTCAAAGTCTGCCTCGACTGCAACGGCTCAACGTTCTTCAACCGCGCAGAAACAGATCCGGTCTACCTTATCGCCGACCGTTGACGCGCTCACGCACTCACGCACTCACGCACTTCTGCGGCGGCGTGTGGTGCTCGCCGAAATCCTTCGCGCTCCGATAGCGCGGCCACACGCGCAACGTCTGCGGAACTTTCTCCGGCTGTTCATATGACCTTGGACTCTGATTGCTGATTTGAGTGCGATGAACGGAGTGCGTTCAGCCCCATTTCAGCAACTGAGACATACGCAATTTGAAATTTCAAAACATTTTCAATTGCGCATCTCTCGCCTGGAATTGTCGCGCGATATCCAGTGACGCAAAGACCGTCGAGAGCCAAGGGGGAATAAGCGAAACCGCTCCGCAGCAAAGGCAAAGGTCGCCAATGAGCCACCGTTTCGCCAAGCAATTTCAGTTCAACACCGCGGCGTTACATAAAAAGTACGTAAGCTCCGCTTCAGAACGGACTTATCGGGCGTGGGCTCACAACACTGGAAGCAAAATTCTAAATTTATCGGATTATTTGATAATCTTTTTGACTTTGATGAAAACGGGGGTATTGTGCATTTGTAGAGCCATTGTTCGTAGTTGTGTTGATATTGGAACTACAGGGGGGAATCTCACGCGTACGTGCGGAAGAAGTGGCAAAGGGTCGCGGGTGGTCGGTCACCACCACACCGCTGGCAGGCGTTTTCTGCCGTTTGGAATTACCGCCATTTCAAAATGGTTTGGTGATTATTTGAGTCTTACGACTCAAGGAGTTTTACTATGCGTACTCAAACATTCATTTCTTCAATGGTTGGTGTTGCTGCGGCCGTGGCCGTGGCGGGTTCGGCGAATGCGGCGATCGTCACTGGTCCTGGTACTGGCTCTGACTGCGCGACTTTAAACCCTTCCACGAGTACGACCATCACCTACACCGGCAGCTGGAGCTCCCAGACAGTCGGCACCTTCTACATGGGGTTCGGGGTGTGTAATGCGAGTTATGCCGGCGCTGTGTCCGGTCTCGAAGTCACCAACATCCAGTACTCGACCGATAGCGGTGTGAACTGGACTCTTGGTGCTAGCTCGTACACCACCGGCACCACAACCTACGGCGGCTTTAGCACTGCAAGTAATGCCCCCGCGAGCGCGGCTGCTGGCACCTGGGCCTTCAGTTTCACGAACAACGGCAGCGGTTTCCCTGGCGGGATCAATTGCAGTACGTTGCGCGTAAGAGCGACTTTGTCCGCCACGAGTTCGATTCCGAACGACTACAAGTTTTACGGCTTTGCAACTGGTCAGTGGGCAGAAGGCGGCGGGAAGGCTTTCTCGGGCGGCTACTTCTCGACTGCCGTCCCAGCCCCAGGCGCCTTTGCGCTGCTCGGCGTAGCTGGCCTCGTCGGCGCTCGCCGTCGACGCAACTAACTTGTAAATCTCCTTCGGCTTTCGCCGCGTGCCTTACCCGCACGCGGCGGAGCCACATGAGATAAGTCGCTTGTACTTTCACTGACACAGTCACTGACACTTTCACTTCGTCACTTCACTTCAAACAAAAATCGCTTACATCGCCGTGTAAAACGCACGCGGCGGTGAAATTCCCAGCCCCTAAGCTTCAAACCTTGGGGGCTTTTTATTTGGTGTGTCACGCGGCACATGCAAACTTCAAGCTTGACATCGACACCAA
>Ga0209086_10000941_pt1 | contig 23928 bp, 19 predicted proteins | sample M_130207_XF_Meta_FD_187312 | JGI IMG/M metagenome (GOLD analysis project Ga0209086, IMG submission 187312) | Freshwater microbial communities from Lake Montjoie, Canada to study carbon cycling - M_130207_XF_MetaG (SPAdes) (version 2) | ecosystem: Environmental > Aquatic > Freshwater > Lake... | reverse complement strand
CCCGCTCCGAAATCCATTGGAACGAACAAGGAACATCCCGACGTGGTCTATCTGAATCGCATCTACACCAAGACCGGCGACACGGGCGAAACATCGCTCGGCGATGGGAGTCGCGTGCCGAAGTCCGATCTGCGGGTGCGTGCCTTCGGGGGCGTGGACGAGCTGAACGCCGTGCTTGGTCTGACGCTCACTGCCGCGCCGAGTGGCGACTTGTCGAAGCAGCTCGCGCACATTCAGAACGACCTGTTCGATGTCGGTGCCGACCTCTGCGTTCCGGAGTCTGATGAACCGCCCGCGTACACGCCGCTGCGCGTCACGGCGGCTCAAGTCGAGCAGCTCGAACACTGGATCGACGCCACCAACGAGCGGCTGCAACCTCTGACCAGCTTCATTCTTCCCGGCGGATCGGTCCTCGCCGCGCAGCTGCATCATGCTCGCACCGTCTGTCGTCGCGTTGAGATCGGCGTGCTGGACCTCGTCGCTTTGGAGCGAGTCAATCCGCAGGTCGTGATCTACCTCAATCGACTCTCCGACCTCCTCTTCGTCCTGGCCCGAGCCGCGAACGCGGATGGTCGCGACGACGTGCTATGGATCCCCGGCGCGAACCGGTGAGGCCGCAGCCTTCTTCAGGTCGATCGACCGCCAGCAGTACCACGAGGCGACCGTGCGATACGGTTCCCACGGCGCGGCAATCTCGTGGCTGAGGCGTTTGTCGGGAAGGTCACTCAACCCGTACAGATCGCGGATCGCGGACCTCACCCCCAAGTCATCGTGCGGGAAGACATCGAGCCGTCCGAGCGAGAACATCAGAAACATCTGCGCCGTCCAGCGACCGATCCCCTTCACTTGGATCAGGTGTTCGATCGCCTCGCCGTCGGACAAGCGGCCGATGCGATCGAGACGCAGGCGTCCATCGAGCATTCGTTCCGTGAGATCCTGCAAGTACGTGACCTTCTGCCCCGAGAGACCGACCGCACGCAGTTGCTCGACCGTACGAACGACCAACGCTTCTGGTGTTACTTTCCTCGACCCGGCCGAGTTTAGGCCGAGCGATTCCTCCAGCTTCCGCTGAATCGACTGCGCGGCCTTCGTCGAAATCTGTTGCGACACGATCGAACGCACCAGCATTCCGAACCGGTTCCGATTCACCTTCAACGTGAACGGACCCGCTTGAGAGATCAGGCCACTCATCACAGGATCGACTTCATGCAGGTGACCAATCGCGGCAGAAATTTGCTCGGCGGTGAACGACATCAGAACGCGAACCTCGTAAGGGTGACATCAAATACGGGCGTGGCCGAAAGGTAGCCCTGTCGCTCCGCGACAGCAGGCGCGATCAACAAGCGGCATCAATCCGCTGAGTCCGCTGGAGTGTACGGCAAACGTCACTCGGCGTTCACGCTTCCTGTCGCGGAGCGACAGGGCTACCACCCAGCTTGTCCTTCCGGCAATCTTCTGCGCGGGCTACATTCCCGGCCGTGTTGGCCCATTAGCCCGACGCGCCAGCGAGGGCTGGACATTTGAGGGCGGTGAAGCCCTCGCTGGCGCGTCGGGCTAGTTTTGAAATGCGATCCAGTGCCCATGATGGAGCAGGAGTTCGGAACATGATCGGTCAGCCCGTGCGTCGCGTGGTGTTGCTGGTAATCGCGGTGAGTCTGCTCGCGAACGGAGTCGCCTTCGCCCAGAAGGCCGAAGCGTTCAAAGAGGCTCGCGAGAAGATGGTCTCCGAGTACATCGTGCGCGAGGGGGTCACGAACCCGCGCGTGCTGGCTTCAATGCGGCAGGTGCCTCGTCACGAGTTCGTGGATCGGGCGCAGCGGCCGCTCGCGTACAACGACAGCTCGCTACCGATTGGCTACAAGCAAACGATCTCGCCGCCATTCGTCGTCGCGTACATGACCGAGACCCTCGATCCCAAGCCCGATGACCGCGTGCTGGAAATCGGGACGGGCAGTGGCTTCCAAGCGGCGGTGCTCTCGAATCTCGTGAAAGAGGTCTACTCGATTGAGATCGTCGAACCGCTCGGTAAACAGGCGGCCGAGCGACTGAAGCGGCTCAAGTACGACAACGTCACGACCAAGGTTGGCGACGGATACCTCGGTTGGGAAGAACACGCGCCGTTCGACAAGATCATCGTCACTTGCTCGCCCGAAAGTGTGCCGCAGCCGTTGGTCGATCAGCTCAAGGACGGCGGCAAGCTGCTCGTGCCGCTTGGCGAACGTTATCAACAGGTCTTCCATCTCTATGAGAAGAAGGACGGCAAGCTCGTCTCGACGAAACTGATCTCGACGCTATTCGTCCCGATGACGGGCAAGTCCGAAGATCAGCGGCAAGTGAAGCCCGACCCGCTCCATCCGAATGTCTTGAACGGCGGTTTTGAAGAGGACGCCGACAACGATGGCTATGCCGATCACTGGCATCATCTGCGACTGGTGACCCTGCTGAGTGAAGGTGCGGCGGAAGGAAAACGCTGCGTGTTGTTCGAGAGTTCCGCTCGCGAACGGCTTGCTCAGGGCTTGCAGGCCACCGCCATCGACGGCACCAAGATCGGCTCGCTGCAATTGAAGGTGCAGTACAAGATCGAGGGGACGAAAGCCGGAGCCGAAAGTCACGAGCAGCCCGCGCTGGTCGTCCACTTCTACGACGAAAACCGCCGCCTGTTCGAGAGCATCACCGTCGGCCCGTGGATCGGCACGACTGACGATTGGCGCTCCGTCAGCAAGACAATCACCGTCCCTCCCAAGTCGCGCGAGATGATCATTCGCATCGGCCTCAACGGGGGAACCGGCAAGCTGTGGCTGGACGATGTGCAACTCACGCCCAAGCTGCGGTGAGGCACGTTTGCAGATGACGTTGTCGTCACACTAACCCGCTGCGTGAGCGAGGATGAGTCTGGCCTGCTTGCATAGAAACCCCATCGGGCTTGCCCGGTGGGGTGGTTTTTCAATGGGCTGTTGATCCCGACGTGATGCGAACGGGCAGGGACATTCGCCGTCCTTGCTCACGCTGCGGGTTGGTGTGTCACGCGACATCCTCGCGCACACTGAACTCCAGCTTCCACCGGCCGCTGCCACGCGTGCTGACGCACCAGAGTTCCAGCACACCCAGCTCCGTGATCTTCGTGTGGAACTGGACCGGGACGTAGTTGTCGTCGATGGCATCGTCCTTCGGCAGCGTCGCTTCGAGTGAGTCCGTTTCAGCCAGTTCTTCGTCAGTCCAATACTGCAAACGAACACCTTCCGAGTCGTCCTTGCGCGTGGACGAGCTGAAGAACCGGAAGTGTGCTGGCTGCCCCACGATCAGGCCGATCGAGTCGGACGGCACGTCGAGTTCTGTCCCTTCTTCCATGCCGAACGGCACGACGCACAACGCCCGCAGCGGGCGCGGGGCACCGGGGATCGCGAGACCGGCCGACTCGATGCCGACGTAGTACGACCGAGCCGCACCGCCACGAATCCGCACGCCCCCTTTGACCTTCGCCCAACCGTAGTACGCCGCGCCGCGAGCCACCGCGTAATCGAGATCATGAATCCCTTCGAGCGGTTGCGGAACCGTCTCCGGGAACCAGCCCTTGAGCGTGTCGAGTAGTCGCGTCCGCATGGCCTCGGCCTTGAAGACGCCGCCGTTGAACAGGACGTGCGTCGGTCGAATCGGCTCGCCGTCAGATGGACCGTGGCTTTGCAGAAACGCGGCGAGATGTTTTGTAACGCTCGTGTCGGCTTCGTACGGCAAGCCTAGCTCTTGAAAGCCGGATGCCCGTTGTCGAGCCGGTCGATCGGTGACGCTGCATTTCGGGAAGAAGCCATCGACGAGGAGATCGACCGTCGCGTCACGCGGCACATCGACCGTCACCGTGCCTCCGATAAGCTTGCTACTTCGGCCGAGCACACTGACCGGATGCTTCTTCGGGCCGTCGGGTGCGAGCAACGTTTCCTTCGCCGCTCGACACGCATGCCACAGTGAGACCGATTGCCACGGATCGAGCGTCACAGCCTTCTTCGCGAACAGTCCGGCGACATGATGCGCGAGAGCCAAGTCCATGTTGTCACCGCCGACCAGCAAGTGATTGCCGACCGCGAGCCGCTTCAACACCAACTCACCATCCTCTTCGGCCACGCCGACCAGCGTGAGATCCGTCGTCCCGCCGCCGACATCGCACACGAGCAGCGTGTCGCCGACCTTCATCGCCTTCCGCCAACGGTCTCCAATCGCAGTCAGCCACGAGTAGACCGCCGCCTGCGGTTCTTCGAGCAAGACCAACCCATCAGGCAGCCCGGCGAGCGACGCCGCTTCGCGAGTCAACTCGCGCGCACTGGCATCGAACGACGCGGGGACCGTGAGTACCACTTCCTGTTGCCCAATCGGGTCATTCGGAAACGCGTCATGCCACGCGGCAACGAGATGCTCCAAGTACCGACGCGCCGCCGTGACGGGCGAGACCTTCGCCACATCATCTCCCGCTCCCCACGGCAAGATCGCCTGATGCCGATCCACGCGACTGTGACAGAGCCACGACTTCGCCGCTCCAACAGTCCGCTCGGGTAACTCCGCCGACTGCCGCCGAGCCATCTCTCCCACCGCAAACTCGCGGTCCGTCGCCCAAGGCAAATCGTAAGCCCCCGACGCGGCTTCAATCTTCGGTGCGAGGTAGAGAAACGAAGGCAACAGATTCCGATTCTCCACCGTCGCCGGAGCGACAAGCTGCGGAATTGGCAACAACGTCACCTCGGGCTTGTCCACGCCGAGCGCTGCGTAAGCCAGCGCATTGTTGGTCGTCCCGAGATCAATTCCGATGATGTACTTGGCTGGCATGGGTCTCACTACAAAGCCGCAAATTCAAAGATTAGACCGCCCATGTGGGCAATAGACTTTGATATTTGTCGTATGGCATCAGGATTTCGTCAACGAGCGCGGTCATGTCCGCATCGGATATTTGATTCTGATCAAACTCTTCTTCAGCAATCAGCAGGTTGTACCCCGCCTCAAAACGAATGAATGGAAGGTCATTCTCGTTCGCAAACTCTCCGTAGAGCAGCGACCACACGAACTGAGTCACGTCATGCCAAGTCAACGAGTTTGACATCCAACGACGACGCAATAGCCCACCAACGAGGTTGATCGCTGAATCTGCCTCAGCATTTCCCGTTATCCATCTCAAGATCGAACACGCTTCCTCGTGATTGCAAACCATTGCCAGTTCGATCGCCCAATTCGGCGGATTGTCTCGCTCGGCGATGATGTCGTCGGCCCATGTTACGATCTGTTCAAGGCGTAACAGGTTGTACTTCAGCCCGAGCAGCGCGAACTCCGCGAGGTCTTTGTCAGGCTGCATCTTTCATCCCACCTCGACTTCTGCCGGAGCGACAGTCTTCGCGGCGGAATCGCTGCCGGTGAACTGAGGCAGTTCGCACTTGGTCGCTTCCCAGCCGTGGTGTTGGAGCGTGCCAGCGAACGGTGCGTTGCCGGTCACTTTGCCGGTGAGGCGATACCGGGCCGCATCGAATCCTGCGGGGACGCTGATCTTCGCTCCCTCTTCGTCGCTGACGACCGGTTGCAGAGCGAAGAAGCGGTCGAGAACTTTCGCGCTGTCGCGTTGGATCGCCCGCACCGCCGCGCCGACTTGTTCGTCGGCGTAGCCACTCAAGTCCTCTTTGAGAAAGTCGATCAAACGGGCTTCGCGTTGGAGCGTGGCCAGCAGCGTGATCGCTTCACTTTGAGTCGGCTTCTTCGGCTCGGGCTTCTTGAGTTCGACCGGCTTCGGTTCGGGAGCGACCGGTTCGTCGAGTGGCATCAGCGCGGGGAGGCCCTTCGACGACAACGCCTGACTCACACGAGTTGCCGTGTCGCCGTTGAACAACGATCCGAAGAAGGCGCGGAACGCCGTTGAGACTCTGCCCATGAAACCTCGCTCCCTGAAAATGTGTTGGGGCGGGAGTAGCGCGGCTGAGTTGGCAATTGTCAACCAACGGTCTCGCTGGCACTCGTCGATACCAATTTGAAGAGGCTGTGAATCCCGCTGGGCTTGGTGGACGCTGTGCCGGTCCGTGCTTAGAGTCTGGCCCGTCCGTGTGAAGCTCACTCACACCAACCCGAAGCGTGAGCGAGGACGAGCGACGCTATATCTCACGCGGCACAAAGTGAGAGGATTCCGAGCGGGGCTGACGCCACCCCGCTCAGATGTCTCATCACGGATCGCGCGAGGTATAAACACTCGCCACCCCAAATACTCAGCGAACAGAGTCGCTCGCAGCGTGCGTCCTCGCTCACGCTTCGGGTTGATGTGTACTCGCACTCGTTATCCATCGACCTCGAAAGTTGACGATCCGATGAAAGTTCAGCAGTTTCTTGAGCATCATGGTCTGACGCAGAACCCGTTCTCGCAGGAGGACGCTCAGACCGATCCGCTCTTCCAGCAGCACTGTTCGCACGGGACGTTTCATCCCGCGTGGGACAAGATTTACGGCGATCCCGCCACCCCCGCGACGGCCGTCGTCTTCGGTGAGAAAGGTGCGGGAAAGACCGCCATCCGCTTGCAGATCGTCGAACACACCGCCGAGTACAACAAGCTCCATCCCGACGCGCGAGTCTTCGTCATCGAGTACGACGACTTCAACCCGTTCCTCGATTGCTTCAATGGCAAAGTCTCATGGCCCGGTGCGACGCCCGAACGAACGCTGGCGCGCTGGAGACTGTGGGACCACATCGACTGCATCCTGTCGCTCGCCGTTACGCAGCTCATCGACGACATCTTGAACGAGCGAATCGATGGCAAGCCGCTGCCGTTTGAAGTGCAGGGGGACCGCCTTCAAAAACTGACGCGGTCTCAGAAGCGAGACTTTTTGATGCTCGCCGCTTTCTACGATCGCAGCACCGACGTGGCTTTGCAGACACGCTGGACCAACCTCCGTCGCAAGCTGCGGTTCTCGAACTGGCAGACGTGGAAGGAACTCGGCATCGGCACGGCGGTCTCGCTGGGGATGTTCGGTCTGCTCGCCGACTTCGGTTGGCTGGCGAGCTTCTTCTCGTCGTGGTGGGTCTGGCTGATCATCGTCGCAGGCTGGTTGCCGTGGCTGATTCGTCAATCGAGCGCCGTCTGGCTCGCGTGGAAGATCAATCGCCAGATTCGGGTTCTCGACCGTCAGACCAACACGCTGCGCGGCACGTTGACGAGTCTCGAAGCGAAGGACATTGCCGGTCAGCCGTTGCCGTCGCGCGAACGGAGCGACGACCGGTACGAGCTGCTCGGTAAGTTGCAGTCGATCCTGAAGACAGCCGGGTTTGAGTCGATCACGATTCTGGTGGACCGCGTCGATGAACCACATCTCATCAACGGATCGGCCGACCGGATGAAGGCGTTCCTCTGGCCGATGTTCGACAATAAATTCCTCAAACATCAGGGACTCGGCTTCAAACTGCTGCTGCCGATTGAAGTGAGTCTGTTCCTCCAGCGCGAGGACAAAGAGTTCTATGAACGCTCACGGCTCGACAAGCAGAACCTGATCCGCTCGCTGGAGTGGACGGGTGAGTCGCTTTACGACCTCGCCAACGACCGCATCACGGCAAGCAACTCGAAGCCCGCCCCCTCCGCGTCGAGTCCGCCCAACACCGAAACCACTCCGGTCAGCACCGATTCCACGAAGCAGTTAGCCCCCGTCAAATTGAAGGGCTGGTTCGACGACGCGATCACCGAACCAGAACTCGTCAGCACCCTCGCCCGCCTGCGAGTCCCCCGCCACCTGTTCAAGTTCCTCCACCGCCTGCTCGTCGAACACTGTCATCGCTACACCGACGAAACCCCCCGCTGGCAGATCGGTAGAGAAACCTTGCAGTCCACACTGGCCGTCTACATGCGCGACCTCGAAGCGTATGACCGTGGCTTGGGAACGGGCTGAACTCAGATGACTTCAGTCACCCAAGATTGAACCTTTGAATGGAGGGTTGCGATGAGTACCACCTTAGAAACCGAAGTCTTCGACGAGATTCTCGATCCCGTCAGCCGCTGCCTCACGCCGGAGGTCGCTCGCATGTTGGTCGCCTTGCGATCGTCACCCACGACGCAAGCACGCCTCGACGAACTCGCCGATAAGTGCAACGAGGGCCTGCTCTCTCCCGATGAGCAATCGAAGTACGCTGCCTATGTCCGAGCCATCGACTTCGTGTCGATCCTGCAATCCAAGGCTCGCAAGCTGCTGGCGGCATCAATTGCGGGATGATTTGAACTCATCGGACAAATGATGGACGCGGCTCTTAGAATATTTTTGCGTCAGCGCGCTGGAGACCGGTGTGAGTATTGTCGGCTTCCTCAGGAAGCCTCTCCCTTGGCGACGTTTCACATCGAACACATCGTTCCCCGTCAGCATCAGGGGGCGACTGAACCACAAAACTTGGCTCTGGCTTGCCACCACTGCAACTCTCACAAAGGGCCTAATCTCACGGGGATCGATCCTGTGACTCGCTCCCTCGTGCGGCTGTTTGATCCCAGATCGCAATCGTGGAAAGACCACTTTGAATTTGCTGGAGCAGAGATCATTGGACGAACTCCGACAGGCCGAGCGACGGTCCACGTAATGGCTATGAACTTGATCGACCGCCTCGAACTCAGGTCAGAAGTTCAAGGTGAAGGTTTAGAGCTGGACCTCTGAGCGGGATCACTTCGCACGGCCGAGTAACTCGCGGTAGATCGCGAGGGCCTCGCGGTACTCCTCGACGGCGTCGTTGGCGAGGACTCCCTCGTGGCGTTTGAGTTCTCGCTCGATCCGTTCAATGAAGTGTTCGACTTCGGCCTTCTTCGGCGCGAGTGGCTTGTCTGGGACATCGACGAAGATCGGCGCGGTGTGGGCGAAGCGGACTCGCTTCGTGGGGTGTGACTCGAAGCAGCGAACGGCCAGCCAGCCGGAGCCTTCGATTTGGAGGGACTCGTCGAGCGTGGCCGTGAAGCTGCCGTTGGCTTGCTTCTGAGCTGTCGGCCGGATCGTGCGAGCGACAGCGCCGTTGATGAGGATTTCGATTCGATCAAGCGGAGCCAGCGAGGCGGCTGTTCCCGTGATGCGGATCGTTTTGGAAGCGGTCTCCGACCGGAACGTGTGGCCCGCCTCTTCGCCGTTGAATTGGACCTTCAGCAGCGGTCCCGTCGTGACGAAGCTTCTTCCTGCGAGCAGACCCTCTCGCCACTTCGCGAACGTGAACTCACCCGGCACATGGACGTAGACGCGGCTGAAACCGAACGGCACGGGATGGACACCAGCTCCCGTTCCGGCCGACGGCATCATCCGGAAGCCACAGTTGAGATAGGCGTAGTACGACTGGAGGCCGAAGTCGATCCAACCCCACTCGGTGAAGCCCTTGTCGTTCAGTTCGAGGTTCATGTACTTCGCGGCGGCGTCGAGCGTCCACGAGCTGTGAGCGAATTCGGTCTGCCAACAGTGGTTGTTCGCCAGCTCAAACAGATCGACCTTCATCAGCGGCACGATCATCGGCGACCACGCCCACGAATGCTTTTCCAAGTCGAGGAACGCGCCGTCGGCATGAGCCTGTTCGGCGATCCGCTTGACCGGCGGAATCCCCTTGTCGAGCCGCGTTCGTTGCCCGCAGATCAGGACCGCGCCGAGCGTGTGCGACTTCCCGCCGACGGTGAAGATTTCGTACTCGGTGTTCAGCGGATAGATGCCGTGAGTTCGATCGACGGCGATCCACTCGGGCTGCGGAGCCGGTGCCGTGACGCGGTTGCCTGTCGTCGGGTCGGTATCGGCCGCCGTGACCCAGTGCGACAGCGGCGTCGCCACGTTGATGTCTTCTGCGAGGACTAGGTTCGGCATGTCCGACAGCGGCCGATGCGCGTGAATGTCTCCCGAGTACCAACCTTGCTCGGCCATGTTGATCCACCGCCGGATCGGCGACGTGACTTCAATTCCCTTCGTGTCGCCGTCCTTGGGTTTCGCGATCACAATCTCTTGAACGAGCGGCACGAATTCTTTGCCTCGTTCGACGGTGATCGTGTACGTCCCTGGCGGAACATCGACGACGAACGGATGCGCCGACAGAGTCACATGCTGTTCGAGACTGTTCGGTCCCGCCTGCCGCTTGAACTCGAACGCCGTCCCCTCGGGCGAGGCCGACTTGGGGAAGTACCACTTGCCGTCAGCCCCTTTCACGTAGAGGCGCGCACCAACAGGAAGCTGGCTGTCGGCATCGATCACTTGGCCGCGCAACGGGACCGTCGGCTCTTGAGCCGTCGCAGCCGAAGCTCTCACGACAACAGAAGTCCAACCGATCAGAGCCAGCAGAAACCAACGGAACGAAGTCGGCATGAGTGTCCTCACGATGCAATGAAGGGAGTGCTTTGAAGAGTCTCGCAGGCGGGCCTTATAGTACCGCGAAACCGTCTGAACGGAGACCGACCCCAATTCCACATCCCCACCGGGCTGGTCCCGGTGGAATCAGGTTTTGCACTACTCCTGCGACATTTGCTCAACAGCCGCGACAGGGCCAAAGGGAGGGCGAGTAGTGCAGAAACCTCTTTCCACCGGGACCAGCCCGGTGGGGTTGCGACTAACCTTGAAGCACCATGACCACAGCAGACCAAACTCCACCCAGCCGCTTCGTTGTGGGACTCGATCTCGGGACGACGAACTCGGCGATGGCTTATGTCGATGCGCATGAGACGCCGCGCCGCATCCGCACGTTTGCGATCCCTCAAGTTGTCGCGCCGGGACAGATCGAAACGCGAGACACCTTGCCATCGTTTCACTATCAGCCCGCAAGTGGTGAGTTCCCGGATGACTCGACACGAATGCCGTGGAGCAATATCCCGGACGCTCCTGCAGTCATCGTCGGTCACTTCGCGCGCGACCACGGGACGCTCGTCCCCGGTCGGATGATCTCGTCGGCGAAGTCGTGGCTCTGTCATGCGGGAGTCGATCGAACGGCGGACCTCTTGCCGTGGCAGGGGGCTGAGGATGTCGAACGACTCTCGCCGGTCGCCGTCAGCGCGCGGTATCTGCAACACGCGCGAGAAGCGTGGGACGCGCAGTTTCCCGAGCATCCGTTGTCTCAGCAGGACTTTGTCCTCACGCTCCCCGCGTCGTTCGATGAGGTGGCTCGCGAGCTGACCGTGAAGGCCGCGAAGCAGGCGGGGCTGACGCGCATCGTTCTGATCGAAGAGCCTCAAGCGGCCTTTTATGCGTGGATCGACAAGCACGCGGCGAACTGGAGTGACCTCGTGTCGCCCGGTCAAAAGATTCTGGTGTGCGATGTCGGCGGCGGGACGAGCGACTTCACACTGATCCGCGTGAAGCAGGGTGAAAGTGGCACCGTGCAGTTCCATCGCGTGGCGGTTGGGGATCACTTGATCCTCGGCGGCGACAACTGTGACCTCGCGCTGGCACATCACATCGAGCGACGACTCAAGGGAGACGGGCATCTCGAACCGAGGCAATGGAGCGTCCTCGTCCGGAGTTGTCGGCAGGCCAAAGAAGTCTTGATGGCCGACGACGCGCCAGACAAATGGACGCTGACATTGCCCGGCGGTGGATCGAAGCTGATCGGCGGTGGCCTGCAAGTCCCGATCACGCGCGACGAGGTGCGCGAGCTGCTGGTCAACGGCTTCTTCCCGGAAGTGCCGCTCGATGCGAAGCCCCTCGTGTCGCAATCCGGCTTTCAAGAGTTCGGGCTTCCCTACGCTGCCGATCCGGCAGTGACGACGCATCTCGCAGCGTTCCTGACCGCGCATCGGTTCGTCGCGCTGAACGAAAGTAGGATGGGCACTCTTGCCCGTCCTCTTGGTCTCGAGCAAGACGCGGACGGGCAGGAGTGCCCATCCTATGACCCGGCGCGACCCGACATCGTCCTATTCAACGGTGGTGTCTTCGCATCGCCGATCTTGCAGCGGCGTGTGGTCGAGTCACTCGAACGCTGGTTCCGCAGTGAGGCCGATCCCCACTGGACGCCGGTCGTGTTGGAGAACGAACGGCTCGACTTGGCCGTCGCGCGGGGAGCGGCCTACTACGGCATGGTCCGTCGCGGCGAAGGCGTTCGCATCGCAGCGGGTCTCGCGCGAACGTACTACGTGGGAGTTGAGAGCAATGCTTCTTCTGACTCTCAACCCTCGACCCTCAACCCTCAACCCTCCGCCCTCTGTCTCCTCCCCGCCGGGATCGAACCCGGACACGAAGTCGATCTAACGCAGCGGCAGTTCGAGTTGCTCGTGTCGCAGCCAATTGAGTTCCCATTGTATGTTTCGAGCATCCGGCTGACGGACAAGCCGGGCGATCTTGTCGCGATCGATCCCGAGCGGATCAGGGCCTTGCCACCGATTCGGACGGTCCTCAAACAGGGCAAGTCGAAAGAGGCGGGTTCGGTGACGGTCGTCTTGCAGGCGAAGCTGACCGAGATCGGGACGCTCGACCTGTGGTGTCGCGAGGTGGACGGAAAGCGTTCGTGGAAGTTGCTGTTCGATGTGAGATCGGCCACGCAAACGGATATCGCCGCGCACGATGCGGTCGGTGAACAACAGGGAGTGTTGGACGATGGCGTCCGTCGCGCTGGTGCGGCTGTCATCGCGGAGACGTTCACTGGTGACGACAAAAACTCTGCGGATCCTGATCGTCTGACGAAGCGGCTCGTCGAAACGCTGGGCATCGAGCGGGGCGAGTGGCCGACGACGTTGTTGCGACAGTTGTGGGACGCGTTGATGGAGGTCGAGTCGGGGCGGGCGCGGAGTCCTCAGCACGAGGCGCGATGGCTCAATCTAACCGGCTTCGCGCTACGGCCCGGTTACGGGTTGGCGGTCGATGATTGGCGCGTGACCGAGACCTGGAAGAGACTCGGGGGGAAGGTCGCTCACAACACGCCGGCCTCGCGCGCTGAGTTGTCGATCTTGTGGCGACGCGTGGCGGGAGGTCTGACCGCCGGGCAACAGCAGTCACTCACGTCGCCGCTGCTCGCGACCGTTCGGACCTCGTTGCGAGCATCGACCGGTCTCTCGAAGGGGAACGACTTCGGACGCAATGCTCACGAGTCGGCCGAGACATTGCGATTGCTCGGCGCGTGCGAGTTGTTGCCGGTCACGACGAAAGTTGATTTGGGCGAGATGTTGCTCGACCTGCTCGCACGTGATCGCTTCGCCTCGCTCCGCTCCGCCGCCTTATGGGCGCTGGCCCGAGTCGGCGCGAGACGACTCGTGTACGGACCGCTCAACGTCGTGGTCTCACCCGACGTGACGACGCGCTGGCTGAACCGGCTCATGCAGTTCGACAACAGCGATCCGCTGGTCGCCTTCGCTGTGATGCAACTCGCACGCAAGACCGGCGACCGCTACCGCGACATCGACGAGACAACTCGCCGAGGAGTTCTCACGTGGATGGACCGCATCGCCGCTCCGCAACGTCACCGCGAACTGGTTCGAGAAGTCGGCACACTCGAAGCCGAAGACCAGTCGCTCCTGTTCGGCGAATCGCTGCCGAAGGGACTGCGCATCGCGTGAGGCAAAAACAAAGAGTGAGAACCACGAAAGACAGGAATCACACGAAAGAAGACCAATGGCAGGACTCGAAGTTGCCTGTGATCGAACGCTGACTTTCTTTCTTGCCTTTCGAGTATTTCGTGGCTCAAAACTCTTCTCTACTTGAGCAACTGCTGGATGCGTGTCACCGCCTCTTCGACGTTGGCTCGGCTGTTGAAGGCGCTCAAACGAAAATAGCCCTCGCCGGCGGCACCGAAGCCGCTGCCGGGGGTGCCGACGAGGTTCGACTTGGAGAGCAGGTGGTCAAAGAACTGCCAGCTGGTCATGCCGCCGGGAGTCTTCAGCCAGACATACGGAGCGTTCACGCCGCCGTGGACGGTGAGGCCCGCTTCGCGCAGGCCCTTGCAGAGGATGGCGGCATTCTCCAAGTAGAAGTCGATCAGGGCGCGAACTTGTGGCCGACCCGTGTCGCTGTACACCGCTTCGGCTCCGCGCTGGACGATGTAGCTGACGCCGTTGAACTTCGTCGTGTGACGGCGGTTCCACAGCGCGTGCAGTTCAACCGATTCGCCATTGGGTGTCTTGGCCTTCAGCCCCTTGGGCACGACCGTGAACGCACAGCGCGTCCCCGTGAAGCCCGCTGTTTTACTGAAGCTGCGGAACTCGATCGCCACGTCGCGCGCGCCGTCGATCTCGTAGATCGAGTGCGGGATCGCGGGGTCGGTGATGTACGCTTCATAAGCGGCGTCGAAGAAAATAATCGTGTCGTTGGCCTTCGCGTAATCGACGAACTTCTTGAGCGTGTCCCTCGACGCGACCGTCCCCGTCGGGTTGTTGGGGTAGCACAGATAGAGCAGATCGACTTTGCCCGTCGGCAGTGACGGCGTGAAGTTGTTCTCCGCCGTGACGGGCAGATAGACGAGGCCCGCGTAACGACCCGACTCATCGGCGGCACCCGTGCGTCCGGCCATCACGTTGGTGTCGACATAGACCGGGTAGACGGGGTCGGTTACGGCGACGACGTTCCCCGCGCCGAAGATGTCGAGGATGTTGCCCGTGTCGCACTTCGAACCGTCCGACACGAAGATCTCGTCCGCCGCGACGTTGGCTCCGCGACTGGCGAAGTCGTGCTTGGCGATGGCCTCGCGCAGGAAGTCGAAGCCCTGCTCGGGGCCGTATCCGCGAAAGGTCGAGCGGTTACCCATCTCATCGACCGCCTTGTGCATCGCTTCGGTGCAAGCCGCGGGAAGCGGCTCGGTCACGTCGCCGATTCCCATGCGAATGATCTTCGCGCTCGGGTTCTCGGCGGCGAACTTCGCGACCCGGCGACCGATCTCGGGAAAGAGGTATCCGGCTTTGAGCTTTGAGTAGTTGTCGTTGACGAGGGCCATTGAAGACTCCGGGGTGTGGGCTTAGGGAATGGGGCTTAGTTTTTTTGGGGGGGGGAGGGGCAGTACAAAGTGAGAAGTGATTAGTCTTCAAACAAGCGAACCCACCGGGCTTGCCCCGGTGGAAACCGGTCATTGCACTACTTGCTCATTCACTCGAATCGGAATCGCGAGTAGTGCAAAACCCGCGAGCCACCGGGGCAAGCCCGGTGGGGTCGCTTGTTTGAAGATTAGTGCAAAGTGCAGAATGAAAGAGCAAGCGTCACGTCAGTTGTCCGTTAGAGAACCAATGAACGTGTGTCGGATCGACACCACTCGACACCACGTCAACGAGAGGACCACCGATCAAGCCTGCCCACTTTGCACTGATCACTTCTCCCTTTGCGCTCGTCTGAGCGTCATCTCACCAGTAACGGGCCAAGTGTCAGTAACGGGAAGAGAAGACGAAACCGCCGAGCCGTTGTAGGGGTGCCCGTATCCCTTTTCAACCGAGAGTTCTCTAACATCCCGCCTGCTGGTGACTTGCCCTGTTTCGTTCCACTTGAGGCCACTGAACATGACCAATTCCGATCCCAAGACGACAGCACCTCCACCGAAGTTCGGGTTGTTCGAGTTCGTCATCGGTGGGGTCTTTTGCGTTGGGTTCCCAGGGTTCATGACTGCGATCGCGCCGGTGTCATGGATGGAGTTCACTCGGGTGGCAGAACGAGTGGACGCAACAACGCAGACGTGCGTCTTCTTCGTGTTCCCCTATTCGACCCAGGAGCTGGCCGATGTGAAGAAGGTCTCAACGACGTTTCAACTCGGAGACAATCTTCATCGGCGAGCCGGTGATCGCAACCAAGGCCGCGCCGAGTCGGAAGGGGGTGTCATCCTGCATGGCCCAGAACAGGAAGGACAGGAGGCCAAAACCATCAGCGTCTCGGTCTCACCCGCCAGCTTCAAAGTTGTTGAAGCAAAGGTCAACGGGTTCCTCGGTGATCCTCAACAGAAAACGTTGAAGGTCTTCGTCGTGGCCAATTGGAAATTCGGCATCATCTTCGCGGCCCCCCTTTGTCTACTCACGGTCCTCTACGTCGTCAGTTGGTCGATGTGGCTGGGCCAAACGCTCGCGAAGCCCTTCATGTTTGCTCCGCCCGAAGAAACCAACGCAGTGGCAGACGAAACGCACTCGTCTAAGTGACTCCGGCCCACGCGGTTAAACGAGGGAATGGTTCAGGTACTTTCGAGCGATGTGGAACAGACAGTGAAAACGTGGGTCCGGTGTCTCGCTGGACTCCAATTGCAGTGGTAGAACGGGACAGAATTCCGTGGGCTTCGCCTTTCATTCGTGCGGCCCTCAATTCGCGCGGGACCATTTCCGCGCGAATTGAGAGCAGCGCGAATGAAGTCGGAATGATCGAACAGCTCAGGCCGCAATCGGGCTTGAACCATGCCGATAACGGGCAAGCGAGACGCTTAGTTTACGTGTACGAACTCCCTCTTTCGACGAGGCCACTCATAATGCGATCGGCGTTCAAACTGAGCGTGTTGATTTTGATCGGGGCCGCGCTGCTCGGGTCGCTTGCGACGGCGGCCGAGCCGGGGTGGAAGGGGGGCGTGGCGAAGTCGGTCATCACGCCGAAGCTGGCGATGTGGATGGCCGGTTATGGGGGGCGAACCGAACCTGCGAAAGGGGCGCTGCACGATCTGTGTGTGCGCGTGCTGGCTCTGGAAGACGCGAGCGGTCATCGAGGGGTCGTGCTGTCGAGCGATACGCTCGGAATCTCGAAGCCGATCTATGACGAGGTCTCGCGCCGTGTGAAGGAGCAGTTCGGACTGGAGCGTTCGCAGTTGATGCTCCATGCCTCGCATACTCATTGCGGGCCGGTGTTGAAGAGCGCGCTGTACGACATCTATCCGTTGGACGAAGCCCAGATCAAACTGATCGAGGATTACTCCGACTGGCTGACAACAGAGATCGTGGCGACGATCGGTCGCGCGTTGAAGGACCTCCGCCCGGTGACGGTCTCGCGCGGAGTCGGTTCAGCCGACTTCGGTGTGAACCGCCGGACCAATCGGGAACCGGACGTGCCAATGCTGCGTGAGCAGAATCTGCTGCTTGGTCCCGTCGATCACACGGTGCCGACGCTGGCCGTGCGCGATGCGGATGGAAAACTGATCGCGGTCGCGTTTGCGTACGCCTGTCACAACACGACGCTCAGCTTTCAGCAGTGGTGCGGCGATTACGCAGGCTTTGCTCAATATGACTTGGAGCAGAACCATCCCGGCGCGGTCGCTCTGTTCTGTATGGGCTGCGGCGCGGATCAAAATCCGCTGCCACGGCGGACGGTTGAACTGGCCGAAACGTATGGCAAACGGCTGTCGGCGGCAGTCGATGCCGTTCTGATGCAGCCGCAAGACCGAGTGGCCCCGACTCTGCGGACGACTCACGAATTCGTGCAACTCACCATGCAGGGCCTGCCGAAAACCGAGGAACTGAAACGGTTGGCGGCAGCGGCCCCGAATTACAGCCAGCGGTGGGCCGAACGGATTCTGAAACTGATCGAGACGAAAGCCGACATCCCGCAGGTCTACCCATACCCGATCACCACTTGGAAGTTGGGAGGCGATCAAATTTGGATCGCCCTCGGTGGCGAGGTGGTGGTCGATTACTCGCTGAGACTAAAAGCCGAGCATGGCGAGCAAGCGTGGGTGACAGCCTATGCCAACGACGTGATGGCCTACATCCCGTCCAAGCGCGTGCTGCTCGAAGGAGGCTACGAAGGACAAAGCTCGATGATCGTGTACGGCCTGCCGACAGATCGCTGGGCGGACGATGTTGAAGAACGAATCGCGGCGGCGGTGGGACGGCTCGTCGAGCAGGTCCGCAAGAAATGACTGAGGTGGCAACACCCACCCGCAGCGTGAGCAAGGGCGAATGTCGAGCGACTTCCTTCCTCGCTCACGCGGCAGGTGGGTGGCCTGCTTGAGCAGTCTCTGACAAATCCGACGTGAGAACACAACTAGGAACCGAGTCGATGCGACGTGTGAAGTCTTGTGGAGTGCTGCTCTTTCGCCGCCAACCGGAACTGAGTTTCCTGTTGATGAAGCACTCGCATCGGTTCGATCTGCCGAAAGGGCACGTCGAAGCGGGTGAGACCGAACTCGAATGCGCCCTGCGCGAGACGTGGGAGGAAACCGGCATTCCCACGGATCGCGTGTCGCTCGACCCCGACTTTCGATTTGAGGAAACATACTTCCCCGTCGAACCGCGTTTCGGTACCGAGCGCGTTGAGAAGACGCTCGTCATCTTCCTCGGTTGGGTCGAAGGTTCGGAACCGATTCGCGTCACCGAGCATCAGGGTCACGAATGGCGACTGTGGCGACCACCGCACAAAATTCAAAAGTACACGCTCAACCCACTGCTCAGTTTGGTCGAGGCGCACTTCGCCAAAGCGACTCCGTGACGAGTCTTCACAATCTCGTAACGCCACTTCAAAACGGATGCTGCGAGTTGCAGTAAAAGAACGAAGGCCGGACCAACAGGGGCCGGCCTTCGTTTGTTATGGGCTTGGCTATTCCAGCAAGATCAAGCGGTGGCTTGCATCATGCTGCCGCTTGTTCCAAGTTCCCTTTGGGAGGATGGAAGAACAGCAATAGCAGGACCGCCGCCACGAGAGCCGCTCCCGACGGGTAGAGCAGCAGCCTGCTGTAATCGACCACTTCACCGGTGGTGTGTTGCTTCTGCAGCGCGGGCCAGATGAACCGGGCGGCGATCGGGCCAAGGCCGAGAATCAGGAAGTTGAACAGACCTTGGGCACTCGTCCGAGCATCCTTTGGGAAGACCTCATCGACGAGGATGTAGAGCGTCGCGAAGAAGAAGGCATAACAGACGCCGTGCAGCACGTTCACCGCGACGGCACAGTAGGGATCGGGCACCATCGCAAAGACCGCGAATCGCACCGTGTGACCGAGAATCCCGAGGATCATCGTGTAGCGCCAGCCCAAGTTTTTGAGGACATAGCCGAGAAAGACCATCGTCCCGATCTCGGCAATCTGGCCGACGCTCATCGCGGGCTGAATCCAGTTCGACGGGACACCGACTTTTTCGAGATACGTGAACGCGAAGAAGAAGAAGCCGTCGTGAACGGTCGCGTCGATAAACGTGACGATGAACAGCACGAACAGGAACGGATGCTTGAGCAGCTTCATCGCTTCAAGCCACGCCAGTGAATGTTCCTTGTCCTTGGCGGGCTTCGGTGGCGTGTGCGGCAGTGAGAGGCTGAGTACCGCCAGCAAGAGTGATGCGGCACCCGCTGTGAAGAAGGCCGCACACTTCCCCTTGTTGAGGTCGTTGCCAGACAAGCTGGTTCCGAGCGCGGCACCGAGCCAATTCACAAAGCCTCCCGCCGCTTCCATCGTCGGAATCTTGGCCCAGTCAGCCAGAATGAAAATGAACGGCCAACTGGCGGCGATCCAACCGATCGTGCCCCAGAGTCGTACCGGCCCGAACTCCTTCTGCGGATCAGTCATGTTGGCAAAGGCGATCGTGTTCGTGACCGAGATCGTCGGCACATAGAACAGGCAGTGAATCGCCATGCAGGCAAAGAAGAGCCAATAGTTCGCTGAACCGGGTTGGCCGCTGAAAGCCATCAGCGACAGTCCGCCCAGCCCCAGCATCGAGAGGCCACCGAGGAGATGACTAAACGCGAGGTACTTCTCGGCGGCAAAGTTTCGGTCCACAAACTGGTTGGCGAAGAACATCGCCAAGATGGCCGAGACCGGGAAGGCGATGTTCAGCCCAAACTGCTGCCATTCGTCGAAACCCAATCCTCCGGCTCCAAAGAACCCGAAGCTCGGCGGCAGCCACGCCCCCCAGATGAAGAACTCCAAAAACATCATGGCGTAAAGCTTAAGTCGCACGGATCGCTGCATGGAGGGGGCTCTCTTCTTGAGATGTCGAACGTCGGTGGAACGGACTGGCGGGGCGAGATGATGCCTTGGAGATCGGTCTCGGGCAAGCAACGACCACACCAACCCAATGGTTCTGCCCAATTTCAATTTCAATTTCAATTTCAATTTCAATTTCAATATAAGGTGAGACAAGTTCGCTTCGAGCGCCGGCCCACCATCTTCAAATACTTCATTTCCTTGTGGGACAGCGCGGTGATGCGCCGCTGGTTCACCCAACCCCCAACAAGCGATATGGCCGCAGCTCCCCCCCCCAGGTGAACCGCAGGCACTCCGTGCCACAGGCACCGACGCCAGTGCTACTCGGTCAGACAACCCGTCTCGAATGGTTGCACGCGCGGGTGAGAAAACGGGGTTGAGATTGATGACGGCTGATGATTCGGCACCGTCCGAAATGGACCGCGAATCGCCGCCGTCTACCAACGAAAAAACCCCTGTTTGGCAGGGGTTTGAGGACGATTGTGGACTCGTGATGATTGCTGAGAATCAAGAGCCGCCGGTCAGATTCGAACTGACGACCTATGCTTTACGAAAGTGTGGAACAGGTTCCGCAACCGCCTTGTCGGACAATGAGTTGCGAACGGCGAGCAATGCAAGTTGCACGTTTAGTTGCACACCTGAACCGGAAAACGTGGCTGTCGATCCACCGCAGATTCTTGCAGTCGATCCTGAGTTGGCTCGGATCGCGTCTGTCTGGTCAAAACTTCCGGCCTACGTTCGGCTCGCGGTAATGACGCTGGTCACGACCGCCGTGCCGTCTGAGAATTCCTGAACCGTGTTCCGAAGGATGTTGTCTCAATCAATTCCTGCCGTCGTTGGGAGTGTTTGCCGATGTCGAAAACAAACAGTCAGTCCAACCAGATTCTGCCAACAGACCGAGTTCTGAGCGTCCGACAGCCTTACGCTCAACTTCTACTGACCGGCTCCAAGCGAAATCCAAGCGTTCCCATAAAATGGTGCGAGAACAGGTCATGGCAACCAGAGTCATGGCTGAGCGGCAAACGCATCCTCATCCATGCCTCTGGAACCATCGACCGCGATGAAGCATACCGAGGGTACGGCTTGAAACCGGCCAGCGTGCGACACTCGGCAATTCTTGGCCACGCTCTGCTGGTCGGTGCCTATCAGTTTCGAGGATGTTCCTCTGATCCTTGGTCGGATGAATACCAGACACTGTTCAAACAGCACTGTCTTTTCCTCAGAGAAGTCTACGAGGACGAAACCGGCTGCCGCCCCCTCCACGGAACCAAGCACATTGAGATGAGCCGTGGCGTCTGGCATTGGCTGTTTGCCGATCCCGTGTTGCTCGACGAGCCGATCCCATGTCCCGGCAAGCTACGCATCTGGACATTTCCGGCGAATCTGAAGTAGCCATGTTGGACCAACGACTTTCAGCCGTTTACTTCACGGCCTCGTAAGCCGCACGGTACTTTTCGAGTTCGCTTTTCTTGATGATCTCAAGAACTGCGATCCCCGCCTTTTCGGGGCCACTTCTACCGAAGACTGGTGAGCCTCTTCTGCTCAAGAATAGGGCCACAGATTTGTCCTCCAGACCATCAAAATCAACCACCGTCCAAGCATCCAAGGGCGTGAGCTTTGAACCCGCCTGAATCCCCTTAGTTGAATCCAACTTGAGCACAGCCGTAAATGCCCGCTCGACACCTTGGCAATTGGCCACGATGGTACGTTCGTCGATCACCGCCAGCACTTCGCACGATCGCAGAACACCAACACTGTTGACTTCCATATTCGTAGGCATGTAACCGATTGGTTTGGTTTTCTTCAGGCGAAGAAGGGAATCCTTCATGTCCGACAATAGTCTCGTCCTGAATGCCTTCGACTTCGGCGAAGCTCCGCGAAGCGCAATCTCCTCTAAGGCAATCTTGTTTTCTGCCCCCTTGATTAGGTCGGACTTTTCCTTATCCGCTCGTTCAAAGTAGTCGCGAAACGCCACTGGCAGTGGTTCAACGGCCTCGACTTTTTGGCCACCTCCCGCAGGCAATTGCGCAACAGCGACAGGCGGCTCGGCGGGCTTCTCGGAAACCGGTGGATCTGCCGGTCCTTGAATGGCGTTCAGACCTGCAAGCTCAATGATCTCAGCGGGTGGCGTGGCATCCGTCCAGACGCGGAACTTTCTGAATTCGAGCGTCCTATTCAAAGGAGTTTTGGAAGCGATCTTCAGAAGGAGTTGATCCGACATTTTGTTGGATGTCGCCGATGCGGTACTGACAACTTTTCCATTCACCAAGCACGTCAGTGTTTTTCTTGACTGCGAGTAGACAACTACAACGGGTGTCCATTTACCGGGATGAATGCTATCCCCAAAGTTCAGACCGATGCCGTTCAAGGCACAGTACAAGGACGGTAGTTTTGATTGGCTCGACACATCAAAGGCGACTGCACTCCATTTGCCGTTGTGAGGAATTGCGAGAATGTCGCGTCCATCAGTCGTCAGCGTTGCCGTGGTACCGAATTCCTCGCTACCGATGAACCTGCTGCTGCTAGTTTCGCGGCTCGGCTTTACGTCAGTGCTGTGAAACAGTTTCCAATTTGATTTTCGGTCGGCTTCATTGTCCTTTGGAACAGGAACAACTTTCCGAGGGCCGCTCGCCGTTGCGTTCTGCGGATCTTGAGGGGTGCTGCTTCCGTTCAATGCCAGCGAGTTGAAGAAGCGTTCGCGTTCGTCTGTGGTATCACGATCCTTCGGCAGCACCATGCTGGCCCGGCATTGATGTGTCTGAGTCATGTACCATCGCGACACAACAATGTTCTTCGGCGATTCGATTTGGAATTCTCTGCCACGTGCATTCCCGAGTCGCAGTGGCTTGTCCGAGACGAAGTGGATATCTGACTCGTCCTTGAGAGAGTCTCGCTCGATATCGCCAAACAGCTTTACAGACTTCACAAACTCTGCCGGGTTTGCGGCAATCTGTTTGACAAGGAAGGGGGCTAGTTTCGACACCTGCAATGAGCAACTAAAGTCGCCGATTGAAGCCGTGTAAGTCGTGGGGTGATCGAGATTCATTTCAGCAGCCGGACGGACTGAAAATTGCCGAACACCCGGTTGAGGGGGGACAACTCCATTATCAGGATTGAATACCGGTTTGCTCGGCATTTCGATCTCAGCCACTCCATTCGGATGTTTGAATCGCTGCCAAGTGACCTCAACGGCATCAGGTCTTGCATCCGTATCGTTTCGCACTTGCTCTTCAACGTTCGCCACATTCGGTAAACCATCATTTTGGTCAGCAGGTTGCTGCTCTCGATCTTGATTGCCGTCGGGAGCGACGATTTCGAGAGGGGCTGGAAAATTGTTCACCGCAATTTGTTTGGCGGGCGGCATGCGAGGTTCATTTCGGGCGATTCCTCTTGGCATGGCGGACAACCATGCCGCTCCACCAACAATTAGAGTGGCAGTCGCTAACGCGATTCCAGCTATTAGGCGAATACGTCTTCCCTTGACGGAATCTGAAGAATCCAACGGACGGCTCACGGTTATCTTTGGGACATCTGGCCTGTCTTGCGGTTGGATTTCGGACTCGTGTGGCTGAGTCCGCACTGTTGAACTCAGCGGGTCGTCCACAAACAGTCCGGCAAATTCTTCGGCACGAATCCAACGCGGTAGTCCGTCCTTCCAAACAAGGTCATCTCGCTTCAACTTCCCGGAAGTGGCAAGCTGACGAAGACTCTCTACGGTGATTGGCCCTGCTGTTTTGCGGTTTATCGCATAGTACCATTCGGTAGCCATTCGTCCCTCCGATCCCAAATCAGGCGATTCTACATTCCGCCAAGCCGTATTTGTCAGCACCCGACGCATGGCGATGTTCGACTTCAATAGAAGTATCGCTCTCGCGATTCCGCGAAGAGCTTCGTTCCCAAGATTGCAGCGGGATGACATTACTCATTGCGCCCTCACCAAATGGGTGATAGGCTCTGTGTGTCTCTCCCCGTATACGGTGCGATTTTGGCAAAAAAACGGTGCATCATGGGCGGCCTCGGCAGTGGGATTTGGAAACGCACCAACAGCAAGGCCACCGTTCAGGACTGCCATTGTTTGGACATCCGGGATTTTGTTCGGGGCGGTTTTCTCATCAACGGTCGATCCGGCACGGCCAGATGGTTGCATCC
>Ga0209086_10000940_pt1 | contig 23942 bp, 28 predicted proteins | sample M_130207_XF_Meta_FD_187312 | JGI IMG/M metagenome (GOLD analysis project Ga0209086, IMG submission 187312) | Freshwater microbial communities from Lake Montjoie, Canada to study carbon cycling - M_130207_XF_MetaG (SPAdes) (version 2) | ecosystem: Environmental > Aquatic > Freshwater > Lake... | reverse complement strand
AAATGGATTACAAGTTTTACAATCAGTTGGAATACCGACAGGAACATTACCTGATGGTAGTCCTAATTTAATGGGATTTTATATGAAAGCAGTTCATAGAGGTGCCGATAAAGAAAATGCCGAAAATGGTAAATTAATAATCGAACCAGATTTACTTAATCCAGGTAAACTTACAGGAAAACCAGTTTAATATGGAAAAAATAGAATTAGAAAATATTATTAACGAACAAAAAAATTTAAAAAACATACCAAATTTAAAATTGGTTGAATACATGGATGTGTTAACTCAAGATTTTGAAATGACTAAACAAAACATAATAAATCTTACACATTATTTAGATAAGGTGGAAGAGTTATATGAAAACATACTTAAAGAATATCAATTAAGAGCCAAATGACCGATTCAATTTTTTTCCAGTGTAAAGTACTAAACAACCAAGACCCACTTATGTTGGGTAGAATTAGAGGTGTGCTATTAATTGACAACTATGATGATATCATAAAAGGAATAACAGACCCTCCTTGGAATGAAGAAGTTGATTCTTGGACTTCAAGAGACCCTTTTATTTTTAATACTTTACTACCTTATTTTGTTTATGCAATACCAAAGGTTAATGAATTAGTTCAAGTAATATATGTAAACAAAGATTTCAAATATCAGAATCAGTATTACATTCAAAATACTTTTTCAACCCCAACAGCGACGTACCAAGAATTTTATTTCGGTGGAAATAAATTTACAGGTACAGGTATGCAAATTAAAAATCCAAAACCATTAAAGAACAAAGATGGTACATACACCGATAAAGGAATTCAGAAAGGTGTATTTCCAGAGCCAGGTGATAACGCAGTTTTAGGCAGAGGTAGTGCTGATTTAATTGTAAAACAAGATGAAGTTTTATTAAGAGCGGGAAAATTCAAAGGGTCGGCTCTTGCACCAAATGAAACACCAATAGCAAACCAACAAAGAGGATTTTTACAACTATCAAGATTTCCGAATGTCAGAACAAAACTACCTGATAAAAAAGTTTTACAGATTAACGAAAAAATTCTCCCTGTAAATTATTTAATTGAGTGGGTTATTACCAATCCAGAAAATACTCAAGATAAATTCGCTGGTAGTGTTTATCTTTATCAATTAAAGGCAGACCAATCAACGAATTCAAAAAATTTAACTGTTGGGAGTGTTGTTAATGAAAAACTAAAAACATTGTCGGCATCAGAATCGTTCACCATGTTATCTAAACAAGACGCAATTAATTTTATTAATGGTTTTATTAAATCTTGTAATGATTCGTTAAGAACTGCATCTGGAGTGAAATTATTTTCAAGTAATCAAAATAAATTCCCAATTTTTTACAGACCAAATAATTTAACATACTCTCAAATGTTACCATCGAGTGCCGCAGGTTCTCAAGCATCGGGAACTGTGTTACAAAATTTGAAAGATATTTTTAATAAAATTAAATTAACCCCTGCTTTAAAAGAAGGTGGATATGGTTTAATTTATACAAAAAGTAAAGTAGGAGTTCCAACAACACCTGAAACAATGATTGTACCTCAATCAAAAATAACAAATACTCCTTTAACATACGGAGCATTTGGGGCCGATAAAGTTTACATATTATCTCAAAGTTCATCAATACCTGGTAAAGGAAAAATTAATTTTGATGATACCTTATATGGGATTTCCCAAGATATTTTTACAGATGAAATACTTCCTAAAACTTCAAGTATGGTTAGAGGCGAAGAATTATTACAACTCATAAATTTGATTGTTAGATTCCTCTCAACACATACTCACGCATATCCTGGACTACCACCAGTACCTGTTACTCAAGACGGAACATCAACGACACAAATACTTACAGAGTTACAAAATGCTGTAAATAAAGTGTTAAACAAAAATATCAGACTTAATTGATATTTATTGAAAAAGATAGATGTCAATTTTAAGGTCTTATATAGATAAGAATAATACAATTATTTCAAACTCATATGTGAATACAGGAAGAAATCCTGTCATTGAGTTAAACTTTGGTGCTTCAGATTATGTTGTTCCAAACTATGGATATTCAAGACTTATTTTCAATTTAGATTTAGATTTACTAAGACAAAATATTGCATCAGGTGTAATATCAACAGGATGTACATCAGCAATGACTCACACACTAAAGATGACAAACACATCATCTTTTGATAACGAGTTATTAAATTCTTTCATGTCTAATGAAAGAAGAAGAGCAACTTCATTTGATTTAATCTTATTCAGAATACCTCAAACTTCAGGAGCAACAGGTTCCCCACAATATTGGGATGAAGGTGTAGGATATGATTACAATGATTTTAATATTGCCAAAAGTTCAGCTATTGGTGGTTCATCTCCATTAACTTACGTTGACCCAAGAAGTTTTTCTACAAGACCTTCGAATTGGTATCAAACAACAACAATTGACAATTGGTCTCAACAAGGAATTTACAATAACAAAAATGAAGGCACTGTAAACTATTCAGGACTTACAATCATAACAAGACAACATTTTGAGTTTGGTAACGAAGACATCGATATGGATATGTCAGATGAAATTAATGGAATTCTAAATGGTTCGATAACTGGTGTTACTGGTTGGGGACTTGCTTACTTACCTCAGATAGAAAACATTACAGGATTGACAGAAAGTTATAGTGTTGCATTCTTTTCAAGACACACTCAAACATTTTATCAACCTTACTTGTTAACTAACTATGATGATTTAATACAGGATGATAGAAACTTATTTCTAAAAAACCAAGAAAATAAATTATACTTATATATTTTTCAGAACGGTGATTTAGTTAATTTAGATTCTGACCCAATTGTTAGAATTGAAGATAGAAACGGAGAAGCTGTAACAGGTATGGGTACTTTATCAACTTGTCTTAAAACGAGAGGAGTTTATGAAGTTATTGTACCAAACGGATTTAGTGGTTCTCCAACACCTTGTCAGTACTACGATGTATGGTCAGGATTAACAATCAATGGACAAAGTATCCCAAATGTACAAAATCAATTTGTATTACAACCATATACTGCAGGTATTCAAATAGGAAGTCTATCGAAAGAACCACAAATTTACGGATTCAATTTTTACGGTATATTACAAAACGAACAAATTTTAAATACGGATATCAGAAAGGTTGGTGTAACAATTAAAAAAGCCTACACTGGACAACAATTGCTTGATAACATTTCAGCATTCTATAGAGTATATGTTACAGAAGGAACAACTGAAGTACAAGTTCAAGAATGGACTCCTATCAACAGAACCCCTAATGAATATTATTTCATTTTTGACATGAGAGATAAAATTCCAAATCAATATTACGTTGATATACAAGTTAATTCTTCGGGAGAAAAAGATACTTATAAAAAACAATTAACATTTAACATTGTAAATAAGAAATATGAATAAGCTAGTAAAATTAAAAGAATCAGATTTAATTAATTTAGTAAATAAAATAATTAAAGAACAAAAAGAAGTTGGTTCTGACTCCTTTGAAGATTATGCGTACGAAATTGAACAAATTTATCAGAATGTTTTTGTTTTAAATTCTGACGAAGTAAGTGAAGAAGATTTAGATAATGCTAAAGACGATTTAGGTCAACTATTAAATAACGCGGAAAACGATGATAATATAAGTGATGATGAATTTGAAGAACTTTATCAGATAACTGATGGAATTATGAGAGACATGGATTTAGAATTTGAACTAAAACATGGGTTAAATGAACAAATGGAAGAGTCTCAAAACTATATGTTTTTTTCAAACTTGGAACAAATTAAAAGACAATGTGAAAAGTTATTAGAAATTGACCCTCATATGATTGATGACATTATTAATAATGGTCACGATTGGGCTGATGACCATGTAACAGAAGCCAAAACAAATATGGACCAAGTTTTTGATTTTTTAATGAATGAAACAAAAAAACAAAAATCTTATGTAGATTTTGAAGACATTCATGAAGGAAGAAAAAAAACAGGTACAAAACTTTGTGCAAGAGGTAAAGCAGCTGCAAAATCAAAATTCAAGGTTTATCCATCCGCATATGCTAACGGATATGCGGTAAGCGTTTGCAAAGGTAGAATCAAAGGTTTAGATGGAAAAAAACATTGCTCAGGTGCCTATTGTTAATTTCTAAAATTATTCATATCTTTGGAAAATGGAAAACAAAGTTGTGGGATATATTCCACGTTTATTATTCAAAATTTATTTGTATCTCAAAGAAAGGTTTGACCCTACCCCTCCTATACCAGAAGAAGAAAGAATTACTGTCGAAATTTGTAAAAAATTAATTATCGACCCTGAATCAAAGTTAACTTATGCGCCCATTTCAAGTAAAAGATTTATTAAGAATGAGGCCAAAAGTATGTTTGTCGTAATCGAAAATAACACAATTAATTTAATAAATCACGTTTATAGTTATTCTGTATACCTTTCAAGTCAATCAGACTATAAAGATATCACACAAAGTTTTGATGGTATTTTAGAAAACAAAAGACAATGTTTAGAAGATGAAATTAGAAGTAATATTCAACATTCTTTACAAACTATTTTGAAGAAACTCGATTAAAACTTTCTCTAATAACTTTTCTTATTAGATTTGTTAGTTCCTCATTTTTTGGTTCATAATGAGTCATCTTAGGCTTATTGCCTGTACCAGATTTTGAATGGGTTTTTTCTGCTTTTCTTTTTTGTTGACAAGCCGATTTCTTTTCAGATGCAGACATTTTAGCTGCAACCCCAACCGCTCTACATTTTGGATAACCTTTATCTTCAGCATGTGACCTACCACATGGAGGATGTTTACCATTTTCTTTCCTACAAATATTAACCCAAGGACCTTTAGGTTGTTTACTACCTTTTGGTTTTTTCTTTGTACCAAACCATACTGCCAAATCTTCTTTAAGGGGACCTAATGCTTGACTAATAATTTTACTAGGTGGTTCAATATCTGCCAAATTACTACCCTCATCATCATTTTGGTCGGTATAGAAATGTTTCAAATATGTATCCAATTTAGATAATTTTTCAGTTCTTTTTTCTATTTCTGCTCTTTTCTTTGGCGTTTCTTTAAAATCCCCATCAGCCTCTTCATACGCCAATTCAGCATTTGTATATTTGTAAACAGGAATGTTGAATGGAGCAAGTTGGTCTTGTTGCCAATCTTCAGGTGCTAATACGATTGGAACTTTAAAATGTCCAGAACTTCCTGAACCAGTTGCTTCATTTATTCTTTTTTTATTCATATATTTCTACATAATAAATATACATTAATTTTACTTTATGGAAGAGCAAAAACAACCTGCGGGAATTTTATTTGATAGTATTGAATACTTCAAACCTGAAGATGTTAATAAACTAACTGACAACCTAACATTTGAACAATCTTTTTATGTTTTGACTCAAGCAATAGAATACGCTTACAAATCAGGAGTTTATTCCATACAAGAAACAGAGTTGGTTTCAAAGTCTTTAAGAATATTAAACACAGAGTTATTAAAAAAATAAAAGGACCTCACGGGGTCCTTTTTCATTTTATAGTTTGTTTCCACAAGACGGACAGAATTTGTAATTCTTTTTTGTCTTGGTTCCACATTCGGTACAATATTGTCTGATTTCTTCCACACTTACATTTTTTGTACTTAATGGTTGAATTTTTAACTTAATTGTGTGAGATGTGTGATAGTAAAATTGTTCATATGAATTGGTAAAGTTCTGATTAGATTGTTCCCCTTTTTCGACTCTACCTGTTTCAATTGATTTTTTCTTTGACTTACTTCTCAATAAACTTGATGGTTCAAAATCACTAAGTGAGTCCATAGTAACTGAACTTGTGTAATTCGCGTTTGAAGTATTGTAAGTCGATGTAGTTGTTGTATATCCTACACCGCCAGTTGTACTTATTGTGGTTCCGAATTTTGGTATATAATCATTACTTCTTCCACCATAAGTAAATCCACTATCGTATGTTGTTCTACCATTCGAAATCAAAAAATTGTTTCTTGATAATTGTTCATCATAGAATTCAATTAATACATCTCCGTTTAAAACAATTGCAGACCTATTTTCTGACGTATCTTTTACTTTGTAGGTAGAGAACTCAAACTTGTTATTAGTGTCAAGGAAACGTTCTAAAAACACTCTCTGACCTGGTCTTAATACAACACCGCTATTGGAAATGTATTCACCATTTAATTTAATTTTACAGAGAACCGATTTTTGTTTAGGATTGTGAATTTCAAATTCAAAATTGTCTTTATCGTTTAAGAAGACAATGTGGCCGTTATAGACCTTTAGACGTGACTTTTTCTTTGTGAGGTGCGCAGTCGGTTTGCCCACTTGTGTTGCGTAATTCATTTTTTTAATTTTATATTAGCTTTATGACTACGTTACCAATACCTTCGTGTCCGTGAATACTCTACAGTCGTTTAGACTGGGGACTGATAAACTAAAATCTATTAATAATTATACAAAAAATTATTTTGATGAAAACAATAAATTACATATCTTTGTATCTATGAAAAAATTATCATTCTTAATTGTATTGTTAGTGGGGATTGTTTCTTGTACTTCACCTAAGAAGGCGTTAGTTAAGATGCCCAAATGGGAAAAAGAACATGTTGGTAGTAAAAGACAAATCAGAAAATACACAAAAGAATTTGTTAAAAATCTCTACGATACTACAAAATTAAAAGATACTGTTGGAATTGAAACTATTATACAAAACTAGGTTTAACTATAACACCCATGGTATTTTTGGTATTAGGTAAATTGTATGGTGAATAATATAATCCTTCTCCAACAGATATTAATCCATTTTCTCTAATATATTTACCTTCCCTTTCTTTAGTAGAAATTGGTACAATAGGTATACTAACTTTGAATTGTGTGTCTATTTTAGTGTTGTACTTTGCCAATTTGTTTGAATAAGGATTCATAAAAAATTGAACATAAGTTTTAACTTTTGGAAGAACCGTAACTAATAATGATTCTCCTTGATTAACTTTTTCTACAATTTCAAAATCATCATTATTACCAAATAAATCGGTATTTGGTTTACCAGCAACAAAACTTAATCCTGTCGTTTGAATGTCATTCAAAAATTTTTGTTGGTTTTCAACCTCTATTTGTTTTTCTTTTGCAATTCTTTCTTGTTCCGCCTTAGTTGCTGCATCTTTTTTGTCTTTCTCTGCTTGTGCATCTGCATTCATTTCGTCACCTAATCTCTTCATTTCTGCCGCTGAAGTTGTTTGGTCAACTTTAATAGGATTTCCACAACCATCTAAAAACATAAGTACTTTACTACTTAAATCTCCTCTAGTTGCTTGAGGTGCAACGCATGGATTTGGAAACGTTTGATTAGGAAATAATACGTTTTTTTTATCATTATATATATAAATTTCAGGTACAGACGAATGACAATGTGCCGACTTACATTTGTACCATAACATTAATTTGTTGTTGAAATTTGGTTGATTGACTATTGAATTGACCATGTCTTGAGTTACAGTTAAATCTGCTCGTCTATTACAATTTTCTCCAGTACAACCCTCATTATTAAGATTGGCAACACCAATTAAAGTTTTATTCAAATAAACGTCAAACATTGCCTCATCACAAGTATGACCACCTCTACAAGGACGCTCATTTGATGGAGTTTGATTTATATACATAAACCTTATATTCAAACCTAACAAACATTCTGTAGTTTCTTTTCCTGATGATTCAACTGAAAATTTAATAAATTGGTCTTTTAAAAATTTTGGGTCTCCTGGATTATCTCCTGGTTTAAAAGGTTCACGTTTTAAACCAAGCTGAACATTTGTTTTAGGCTCAGGAATTGTTGGCATGTATGGTATGATTTTTTTATCGTATAAACCTTGAAAAAAGTCTGTTAATATTTTTTTCATAGTATCCCCTCTTAACTTTGCCAATTCACCAGAATTTAACTTTTTGTTGTTTTCTTTGTCATAATTACTTGGTGTAGATTCTCCAGTTGTGATTTGGATACTCATAGGGACACCTTTTTTATCATTGATGTAAGTTGCAATTTGGTTCAACACATTTTCAATTTGTTGTTTTTGAGATGGGTCTAAAGCATTTTGAGAGTGATAACCTGATTTAAATGTTTGAGCAGGCAATTCAAATTGTTTAGATGGTAAATCCGTTGTAATTTTCATTTGCTCATTTATCAAATAATGATTCTTTGTTGCACTTTCATGCATCATTAATATTCTTTTAACTTCATCTGATGAGATATTCCAAGATTGCTTAATCATTCTAAAAACTTTATATAATAAATACTCCAATAAATAAAAAAGGGTCCCTTGTGGGGACCCTTTATATAATTGGTTGGACCAGATTATCTTAATTCTCTCAAATCAAATGTTCTTACTCCATCAACTGTGATTCTACCGTAGAATCTGTTGTTCACCATTTTCTTAGCGTATCTAGTCATGATACCTTTGATTGGTGTGAAGTTGAATGGATTGTACATTGTTGGAGTTAATTGTAATGGTACATACGGTGCGTAGATGTAACCTGTGTCAAGTAAAGATGTACCTTTGTGTCCCATTAACACTTGGTTTGGTGGGAAGTAAGGGTCTCTATACACTTGGTATCTACCAGCTAAAGTACCAACTCTTTCAATACCCATGTTGTATTGGTCTTGCTCTGGAGCCGCGTTTGATACGTGGAAATATTCCAAATCATCAAAGATTGCAGAGATTTCAGAAGAAACCACAATCCAGTTAGCACCACCTCTTAAAGTAGATTTGTGGATTTGAGCTGAAATTTGGTTAATTGCTGTAATCAATGTTTGGTTCCAGTCTTTTTGAGTATAAGGAACTGCGTTAGAACCTAAACGTTTCCAACCGTTGTAATCCCATCTCAAGTTCCAAGCTGCACCTTTTCTAAGGTCTCTTAAGATTTCTCTATCGATTTCAGCAGCAACTTGCTCAGATAATAAAGCTGTTAATTCAGCTTCAGCATCGATGTTATGGAATGCTGCAACGTCTTGTGCCATTTCTGGAGACCATTGAGCTCTTAATTTTCTTTCAGTTACAGAAACTGTTACTGACATAAGGTCAAACGAAACTTCACCAATCTTATCTTCGAATTCTAAGTTCTTATAGATTCTATAAGTAGCTGTGAATGCATTGTTAATAGCCGTTGAAGAAGAGAATGTTGAACCTGTGTAACCGTCCATTGAACCACCACAAGTGATACAAACTGGTACTTGTAAATCAACCTCTAAGTAGATTTTACCTTGAGCATCACATAAGTTGTCATATTGACCACCGTCTGTTTTAGATGCTGGGAAAGTTAATGTAGCGTTGTTGTTACCATACTGAACAATACCTTTACCATATCTTTGAGTTACAACTCTGAATAAGTAAGGGTTCGAAGTGTTACCTGAAGTGTAATCATTACCTGAAACACCATAGATAGTTAAATCAGATAAGAAAGCTTCATTATCCATTGGTTGACCATCAGGACCGATTAATTTACCAGCTCCATTAGATGCGAAACCTGACATAACAACTAATACTTTTCTATAGTTACCTGTAGTGTAAGCAGAAGCTACTAATTGGTCAGCTAACCATGCAACAGTAGCAACTGGTGCTGTGATAGCTGAATATTGTCCTTTAGAATAGTCAAATAAACCTGGAGGGTCTAATGCTGGTTCGTTACCTTCGTAGAATCTATCATAAAGGTCTTTAGTGTTGTTGTAGTCATAACCACTGTTTGGAGTTTGGTCATCGTTAGCATTAGGTGCTCCGTAAGGTGCGAAATGCTCTCCTGTGTTTGCCAAATTCAAAGGGTCTTGATATGACTGAATGTTAGGTACAAAGTAGAATAATTTACCGATTGGTAAGTTCATTGCTTGTACAGAAACGATGTCGTTTGCTAATAATTTAGAGAAAACTCTTCTAACGATAGGGAAAACAACTGTTTCAAATGCACCTGTATCAGATGTAGATGATGCTTCATTGATTAAAAATGATGCTTGGTTTTCGTAAAGTTGAGCTACGTTCTCTCTCATGTGACCTTTAAGACCTTCTAAAAAGCCTAATTTGTCCCATTTGTTGATTGTGTCTTCTTTGATAACTTTAAGGTGCTTAAGACCGATGTTACCAACAAGACCTGATTCTAATAATGCTCCCATTTTTAGTATTTTTTTGTTTTTATTTATTTTATTTTTTACCCTAATTTACCCATTAAATCTTTCATTCTTAAGAATTGAGGATTTTCATAAGTTTTTGATTCAATTAGAGTTGATGAAGAACCTGTAGAAACTTGTTTGTTTAATTTTGTTTCAACTGATTCATTCATTGGTTTTGAATCAACTTTAGATAATTCACCTTTAATTGATTGATAAAGATTTTTAGATTCTTTCAAAGTTTCAACATCGTCAAATCTTCTTAAAATATTAATCTTTTCTTTCTTAGTTGTTGAATGTTCAGTAAACAATCTTGTAGCATAAGCTAAGTTAGAATTGAAAATAGCAACTTCATTAAGTTTTTCTCTGAAAACATTTAATGCTTTTCTATATTCTTCATTCTTTTCTCTTAACATACTAACTTCAGAATTAACTGATTCATTTTTGATTGCTGTGTTAAATTTAGAATGAGCTCTTTGTTTTGGTAAACCGCCCTTTCTAAAATCAGAACCCATACCTAGTGTTCTAGCAGCTTCTTTAGTTTCTTCCTTATCGGAAACTTTCTTTTTTAAAGTGTTAACTTTTTTAGTTACATCACCTTCTTTTGTTTCTGCCTTTACAACTTTAGATTTACCTTCCATGTTAGCTCCCTTCTTGTAGTCGAATTTAGCTTTACCAGTACCCATTGTTTTAGGACCTTCTTTTTTGTCCTCTTTAAATCCACCAGAAGCTTTTGACTTGTAAGTGAATTTAGGGCCTGAACCAATTCCAACACCTTTAGGTTTAACTGTAGATTTTGCTTCTCTAACAGTTCTTCTTGGGTTATAAGATTCGTCCAAATCGTCCATTTCTTCTTGTTCGTCCATTTCGTCTTGTTCGTCAAGGTCAGACTCTTCGTCCATTTCTTCCTCTTCGTCCATTTCGTCTTGTTCGTCCATTTCTTCTTGTTCGTCCATTTCGTCTTGTTCGTCAAACTCAATTTCGTACATAATTTCTTCTTCGTCATCAACTTCAAATTCATCATCAGTTTCATCTAATGAATGACCTTTTTTATTAAAAATTGCATCAATAACTTCATCAGTTGTCATGTCGTCATCTTGAGATTCTTCAGAATCATCAAATTCAAAATCCATGTCCATTTCTTCTTTAATTTTCATTTTTTTATTTTTTGAATTATCCTTGGACTCTCCAAGCTTTACAAGATATTCAGAATCAGTATCGTTGTCTGTAAGGTGAATGTTCTCTCCGTCTTTTTTAACGATGATACCATCTTCTTCACCCATAGCTTTAAATACCTTTAAAATTTCCTCGTCAGAAGCGTCAGTCAAATCTATTGGACTTTCTTCATCAGAATCCATGTCTATGTCCATATCAACGTCCATATCCATTTCATCATCATTATCAGTATCCATGTCAACGTCAACATCTGTATCAGTGTCATCGTCTTCCATGTCTACATCTAACCCAACCTCTTCTTCATCGTCTTGTTCAGATAGAGATTCTTTTACTAACTGGTTGATTTCTTCCTTCATTGTAGAAGCAAGTATTCCTTTTGCATTTTCGGCGATTGCCTCTTCAACATTTTTCATTTGAATGAGTGCCTCTTGTACTACATTTTTATTTTCTTGCATAGAAAAATTTAATTTATTTAACTAATAAATAGTGTCAACTTCAAAAAAGTTTATTTTAATTATAGTGAAATGAATGTTTTATTAAAAAGTATTATACCTTGAAGTGTGTATCCTGTTTGAGAATTAATCCATCCTAAAACATATTCATACGTATCAAAAATCTCGGTAGTAATTGTTTCGTTTGTAATTTCGTTTTTTATTCCAACACTATAACAATATCCCTGATTGGGATAGTTAGGAATAACATTATTATTTTGTAAAGTAATTGTCTTAATTGTTTTACCTGTTCCCTCTAAATAAGACAAACAGTTAGACCATGAGTTCCCACTTAAAGTGAGATTTTCTGATGTCGTTGATTGTATGATTGCGCTGAATAACATATTTTATGTTTATCATAAATATGTTATAAAATAAAAAAAGTGGTCAGAGACCACTTTTAAATTACTTATTCAATTACTTATTCAATTACTTCATCAATTTTACTTTCTGAAACTGATGTTATCCTCCAATCATGAGAAAACCCTTCATATTTCTTTGTTACTTTTGCCTCGACATCTGTAACTGAAAATCCTTTAACAAGTTTTTCTTCTCTAATTTTCTTGATTTTTCCTGAATTTTCATCAGGTAAATCATAAGTGATTTTTGCAACAAAAAATTTTTCGTCCATAGATTTAATTTTATTTACCTAAATAATCGGATAATTTTTTCATTAAATCAATAGATTTACCAACTGATGGTGATTCTTGTTTAATTTTTTTCTCTTCATCTAAATTTTCTTCGTACTTATGTCTATCATCAGCATTTGAAAATAAATAAGCACCTGGTGTTGATGGAGACGAAACTAAGTCAAAACAAATTAATTCGAAGTCATCTTGTACTTCATTTCTTTCTCCCACTTTTTTTAATGAGCCAACCCCTCTTGAAGAAACACCCATAGTAACTCCTTGTCTCATCAAATTTGCCGCTTGGTCTCCTTTTGTTGAAACAATTCCTCTTTCGTGAAAACCAGGAGAGGTTAAAAGTTTTAACTTTCCCATCAATATATTTTTATCCCACCAAATGTCTGTAATGATGTGGGATACTCTATCTAAATCAATTAGTGAAGATTCAGGGTGATTCAATTCAGATGTAGATAAACCTTTGGCAATTGTTTGTTTGTATCTATCGGCCTCTCTCTTTAGTATTTTTTCAGGATAAAATCTTCCGTTTCTATTAGGGGTGTCATATTTTTGTAAAACAGCATAAAATTCAAAAGGATTTCTATAATCCATTGCCGCCGCTTCTTTAAGCATTTTAAAATTTAAATCATCTTTTGGGGAAACCCAACCAGCATCCATCTCAATTAAAATGCCATGACCTAATTCATTTGCCTCTAATATTCTTAAATTTTTCATTTAGTCTTTTTGTAATAAATATACAATAACCAATACTTTATTGCTCTTTAAGTTTTTTAGAGGTGGAAAACTCAAAATATTTATTTTGATTTATATTGTTTTTGAATATGTTTTTCACAATTGATTTAATTGAATCTTTAATTTCTTGTGATTTGAAATCCAACTCACAATTAGTATATAAATTTACCTCTAAATTAAAAAATGATTTTTTTTCATGTGATATTCCACTTGTTCTTAAATCTAAATCAACAATACTTTTTTCTTGGAAAACTGATAGATTAATTGAATTGAAAACTGAATGTTTTATTTCTCTACTTAAATTACAAACTACTCTATTCCAATTATCATGTTCAAATTTTGGAGAGACCCATGATTGAATGTTAATGTATACTGATTTTAAATCTTTGGAGTCTACCGTTCCGTAAATTGATTTTATTGGGTTAAAAAGATTTAACTTTACACTTTTCCCTTTCTTCATTAATTTTCATATTAATAATGTTTATTTTATTAAAAAATAAGACATATTAATCCCATAGTCAAAAATTTTTGAAAATATTAAGATATTTGTAATATATGATAATAGTTGAAATTAAAAATGGTGATAACATTGAGAAGGCATTGAAGTCCTTGAAATCAAAGGTTATCAAAACAAAACAAAACCAAATTCTGTTTGAAAGAAAAGAGTTTACTAAAAAGTCTGTATCAAAAAGAACACAAAAATTAAAAGCGATTTATATTCAAAAGAAAAAAATAAGTTAAATTGATTCTTCTAAATTTTTCAATTTTAGAAAATTAATTTGGTCAAATTTTTCATTTTCAACTCTACTAATTGTTTCAGAAATTTTAGTTTTTAATTCAAATTCTTCTTCTTTATCTAAAATTGTTTTTAGCTTATTAATTGCACTTTCTTTTATTGTTTCAAATTTTGTTTCAAGTGACGAAACATCTTCAGATATTATTTGGAAAAATTCTTTTTTTGAACTTTCATCAAGAGTTTCAATATAATTCATTAAAGTTTGATTAGCAATGTTAACCATAGATTTAATTGGAATGTTAATTGATTCTTTGATTGATGTATTATTTGAAGTTAAAATAGATATAATATTTTTCTTGGCTTGAATTCTTTCATGAAGGTTTAATTTATTAACATAAACTAATGTATCAATATCAGAGTATTCGTTTTCAGATGATTCATTTAAAGTTTTTGGTAATTTAATAGATGGTAAAATCTTATTTAAAAGACTAATACCTTCTTCTAAAAATTCTTTGGCGTCAGATTCAGATAATCCTTGTGGTCTACTCAATTGGTCATACAATGAATATGCTTTTGAAATAGACTTATCATTCAACACATTATGTTTGAACTCTCTTAAAGACTTCTTGAATTCTTTTTCGTTTTTATACGACTCAAGAAGATTTTTTTCAATTATGGATTTGATTTTACCGAAGGTCATCTGAATATTTTTTAATAAATATTAGGAGTTTAGTAACTTATCCAATTCTTTTGAAATTTCTCCCAAAGATTCTTGTCCATGCCCTAAATCAATGAATTTTTTTCCTTCAATTAAGTCATTTTCAACTAAAATATTTAAATTACTTAATTTAGATTCAGGCGCTAATTCAGGACCTGGTGGAGGAGGTGCTTCTCCTTCAGCTGGTGGTGGCGGTGCACTCATATCTTCTCCACCTGGTGGTAGTGAAGGAGCGGCTCCCATATTTGGTGGTGTCTCAGTTCCTGTAACAATTCCACCCGAAGCAGCACCTGTTCCACCAGAAGTGTTACCATATAATTTATCTATATTATCAAATACTCCTGATTTTGTAATAACTGTTGCAGTTGCTTTCAATTCTTCACCCACAGCTCTTTCTAACCTTTGTTGTTGTAAATCAAGTTTAACTTCTTCATCAGACCAACCAAAAATATGTTTTTTAGCCCATGTAGATGAAGTCGCTTGTATTCCGTTTCCAGGGTCTGCAACCAAATCTTTATATAATAATACTTTTTCTTTCCAAACATCAATTTTTAACAAATCAGCCTGAGTAGAAGGATTACTTAATCCTAATGTAAAATTAGATAACTCATCTTCAAATCCTAATAAAAATAAATGTATAATTGCAACTTTATTTAATTCTTGCAACATACTTTTTTGAATTCTATTAATTGTACGAGCAAATCTAATATCCTGTAATGATAAGTTTTTACCATCACCCACAACTTCTTCAAATCCTAAAAACGCTTTAGGTACACGAAGTGCTGTTAATAATTTCTTTTGGATATATTCTATATCGGCAATCTCAGATAAGTTTGTGGCACCTGGTAAAGTTGTAATTGGGTCTGGTGCTGCAGGGTCTCTAACAGGAATAAAATAATCTTGGTCAACTGCCATCTGATTAAATCTCATATCCACATTACCTGTCTTACTATCTACAATTTGTTCTCTTTTGAATTTGTTGGCCACACGTTGTACATATGCTTCAACATCATCATCGTTCATGTTTCCAACAAACACTTTGAACATTCTTCTTTCAGGAGCTCTTGAAGTACGATAAATCAACATCGCATCTTCCGATAACAATAATTGTTTCCAAATTCTTCTTGCTTTTTCTAACATAGAAGTACCATATGGAAGCTTTCTATCATCACCTAACAATCTAAAGTGAGCAATTTCCCATGATTGGAACGTCATATTCTTATTTTTCCAATCAAAATGTAATGGCTTTCTATCTTCAGGATTTTCAGGTTCTACTGTAATTTTTTGACTTGTTCCAGCTTCTCTACGTTCAATTTCAATTGTAGGTAATTGTTGACAACCTACAACACCTTTTTCAGGGTCTAATTTTAAATAAACAAAGTTATCACCATACTTACAAGTGTTTCTTGTCCACATTGGTAAGTTAGTATTAATATCTAAGTTGTTGTTGAATAAATCCGCCAACACTCCCTTGATTCTTTTTGATTCAGAATAAATTTGTAAAATAAATCCATCTTCGTTTGTTGTTGTGGATTCTTCAGCATAAATGTCTAAAGCTGCTGAAATTTCAGGAGTATACTCCATCGATTCGTAATCGTACTGTGCAGATAATCTTGATGGCTCATAATAAATTGCTTGAGAATATAAGTTGTTTTCAACCTTAGCCCATTGATTTGATAAGTAATATGATTGTTGTGCCTGTAATTTTTCTTTTTCGTATTCTTCTCTACTTTTGGTGCGTAACAGCTCCTTTTTATCAAACTTGTACGTTGGATAATCCTGATTTAATAATGAATTTGGACCAAAGGTTTTTGATAACCTTTGCCACACCGTAAGATTTTGTTCGCTCATATTACAATTTTACTTATTACCTTGATAATATAAATAGTTATTACGCACCAAATAACCATCCATATTTTTGGTAATCGGCTCTACTTGGTCCACTATTTGCTGGTCTACCATCTCTACCCATCTGTGGTACCATAGGGTTAAAAAATTCTGAAGCGTTTTTATTTTCATTAACCACTGTTGACCATGAGTTCAACATTGCCTTTGTATGATTTACTACTTTGGTTAAAGATTGGAAAGATTTTTCCGCAACATAAATTGCCATAGACATTCCCATTATACAGTCATCATGATGTCCTTTTTGGTGGTCGGGTCTACCATTTACATAAATGAAAGTATTCATTTCATTATATAATCTATGAGAGTAAACTTTGAATCCATGTCTTACAGATTCTTCAAATGAAGCAATAATTTGAACCCTTTTATTGTTAAAATTAATACCAGGAATTTTTTCATTCATTTTTGGGTCAAATTTCCATTTGTTTGTTGTATCAATGTTATCAACATACAATCCACCTCCATATGAAAGTTCTTGCATTTTTCTCGCTGTTGAAACTCCCATACCACCTGTAATATCAATCACACAATATGCGCTATATAAATTTCCCCACTTGTAAGCAATTTCGGCAATTACATCTGGTGGAACTTTTCCAACATATTCTAACACTTGTTCTCTTTCGTCAAAATCAATGATTTGGATACACGAGAAGTCTTCTGAATCTCCACGAGATACATCGACACCCATAACGTATTTGTGACCGTTTACGGGTTCTTTGAATATCCACAGTGACCCTCCCATAAGTTTTGCTTGGGGTTCACGTAATGTGTTTTTGGCAATACCTTGCATTAATTCTGATTCGAATACGTTGTCACCTGAACCTAAGAAGTTACATTCCAACTCCTGAGCCACCTTACGTCTGTCAAACTTCAATTTTTTAACCATCCCCTCAAACCAAGCGGAACATGGTTTATATCCTTGTTCCATATATTCTGTGGTAATTGAATGGTCTCTTTCGTATGGATTTTCTATCGATAAATTAATTACATCTTTTTCAGAATATTCTTCCCTGTTTAATAAGAAGTGAACCAGGTCATTTGTTTTAACCATAAACAAATCTTTAGTATATCTTGGGTCACGGTACCAAAACATTTCAGATATTTTAAAATCGTTCATGTTTCTTAATGACTGGTCGTAAATTTCGTAATAGATTTGGTCGTATCCGTTTGGTGTGGATACAACAATAACCTTACCACCCGTAGAAAGTGAGGCCATACACGCTGACCAGAAATCTCCGTCAGCCTCAATGAACGCCGCCTCATCAAAAATAAGTATAGTAGGGGTATAACCTCTCAACGCATCCTTTGATGTTGCAACCGCTTTTACTTCACAGTCGTTAGTTAGTTTAAAATGTCTTTGTGAATTTTTTTCTTTTGAAAACCCTATACCAACCCATGATGGCCATTGTTCTGTAAAACTTCTAATCTTATTAGCCATCTCCACGGATGTATCTAATTTGTTGGCAATGATTAGAATTTTTTCAGGTTTTTGTTTTTTAGCAAATACTAATTTTTTAGACGCCCAAGCAGCAGTAACCGTTGTCACACCTGCCTGACGATACTTCAAAGCAATATTTTCATTGTAAGAATCATAATCTTCAATAAGACTAACTTGGTCAGGAAATAAATCTAAGGGAACATACTTTGAAACCGTATTATCGTATGTTTGTAAGTAAGTACGAAGTGCGTAAGGAGTATTCCTCATACACTTCGTAACTTCTATAATTAATTGTTCTTTAGTCACTTGTAGAATTATTTAGGTCTCGATATACCCAAACTACTGAAGAAATCGTCAAGTCCGTCATCTTCATCTTCAGAATCGATACCTTCCTCTTCTTTGTAATCTTCAAATTCTTCTTTCATCGTCATAGCTTCTTTCATAATTTCTCTGAATCTCGCAGTTGCTTTTTTTACTTTTGATTCATCTTCAGAGATTGTGTTTCCTATGATTTCTAAGAATTCTTGAGCAGGTATTTGGTATAACAAGATATGAAACCAGTTTATTAGACCTTTATTTGACTCGTCGAATATTTCATCTGGCATCGCGTGTCTAAGTTTTTCCACAATTTCAGGTCCTATTCTTAATTGCATTGGTTCGTTAGATAATACATCTACAGCACCTCTCACTTTTTCACGAATATCAGGATTTTTAGAATGTCCGTGTCTTCCTTTAGCTTCTTCTAACCCTTTAATAATTTCATGACATAAAATTGGAAATATCATTCCTACCGCTACAATTTTTGTATCAGGTTGTTCTTCTCCTTCTTCACCACCACCTTCTTCTCCTTCATCGTCAGCATCTTCTAATGATACTTTACCAGCAACACCTTGACCTGATTGACTCATCATTTCAATCATTTGTTCCATGGTAAAATACATGAAGTCGTTAATTGCCATGATTCCTAAGTAATCTCCATATAGAGATGGGTCAATCGCATCTAATCTTGCTTTAATTGAAGGTTCTTGAAAGATGTAATGACCTCTTTTGGCAGAACCTTGAATGATTGCATTGATAATATTTCTTTTATGTTTTTCTAATTCTAATTCCTCTTCATGTGTTAAATCTTCAATATCAAAAGAAGGTATTTCTAATTTTTCTTTCTCATCATCTTCTTTATCTTCTGGCTCTTCTGGTTGATATCTAAAATCTGAAGTATCTGGTTGTTCTCCCAAATGTGGTTCAATTTGATACCATCCTTCAGGTACTTGTTGTTCTTGTAAACAAGCATCAACAGCTAACTGTTCAAGTTCATCTTTATGTCTGGCTTCAATTGACATGATATTCCTAAGCTTACCCATCATTTCATGGTAAATCATTCCTTGAACTTGTCGAGAGTTGATATTTCTATTACCTACAACTTCTTTTAACTTGTCCGCAACTTTACCAAATCTTTGGCTAACCAATCTTTGTACGTCAGCAGGACCCTTTCTCATTGCAGGATTTTGTGCATATAAACTGTCAGGACTAGCCAATTTTCTTTCCAAACTTGGGTCCATTCTTTCGGGTCTATTACCGTAATCTAACTGTTCTTTTAATTTTTTTGCCATTTTCTTATTTTTGTAAAAGTTTCATGATTGCATCAATAACCTCATCTTTCGCCTGTTCAGGTGAAACTCTCTTTGCCTTTGGTGATTCTTTCTCACCAGGATTTGGATTTTTACCAGGATGTGATGGTCTTGGTTTTTTATCAGGTGCTCCTGGCTTAGTTGTTGGTGATGTTTTAGGTTTTGAAGGTGCTGTTGCAGGGGCTTCAGACAAATACTTAATCAAATCACCTTTGGTTATTTTTGGTGGTAAATTTCTTTCAACAATTTTCATAATTTCGTTTTCTAAAAACAAAGATACGGGATTTTTTCCTTCTCCTAATTGTTTTTTTACTTCTTTTACACATCTTTCCCATTTTCTTGACTTTTTAGGTCCTACTTGAGAATGACAGATAGCCCATGGATTAGGCTTGTTTTTTGCTTCTTCAATAGATTCTATAGTACCAACCGCATTTTTTTCGTTTGGATTGTCTAAATCATCATCCATTCCATCAGGAGCTGATTTTTGAGGCATGTCTTGAGTATATTCACCTGAACTTGCATTGTCTTTATCAGCTTCTACACCACCCTGTTCATCAAGTTCTTCCTCATATGCGATGAACGATTGTTTTTTAGCCATAGCTTCTTTTTCTTGAGGTGAGCCTTTAGCAACTTTTAAAACTCCAGGTGTTGTTTGTTCACTTAACAAATCTTTAAACAATTTGTTATGTAACACATCAATTTGTGATTCAGTTAATTTACTTACTGTTTTGGCAGATAATCCTTTTTCAATTAATTGAAATGCTTTTATATTAGTTTTCATATACTACTTTCTTTTCGAATTCTAAAATTAAATCTCGTTCGTAGAGTTTATCTTTTATTTCTTGTTCTGTTTGTCCAAATCTAAATACCAATCTTTTTTGTCCTTCAGATTCTTCACTTTCCCAGGCTAATGCAACAACATCATCCATTGCATCTATCATAGAAAAAAAATCGGAGTTCTGAATCAATTCCAACTTTACATCAGTATTTCTCAGAACTCCTACCTTTTTAATATGTTTTAAATCGGGAGGAGAAGGATAACCATTTGACGGTTTACTTTCCCATGATTCCCCCCACACATCCAGATTATCAGAGAAAATTAATTCGTAAAGGTTGTCTCCTTTGTAATTAGGACCAAGACCGTTTACATAAATTAATTGACTCATATTACTAATCCTTCAGGTGATATTTTAACTTGTTTACCTTTATTTTCAAAAACCAAATTTTTCTTATTTGTAATTCCAATAAACTTTGATTTTACGTTCTCTCCCAAAAATTTCTTAGCAGCTAACTCTTGTTCAATAGTTTCAGTCATTTTAACAACAGAAGTCATTTGTTTTTTTGATTCTAATTTCAAAGAAATTTCATTTTTAGCCTTTTTTTCAGCTTGTTCTCTAATTTCTTTTTTTGTCATTTCAAAATACTTTGAAATCACTTTATCAACTTTTGATTCTTTAAATATGCTATCAAAAATTGCTCCGTGTGAATTTTCACCCATTTCACCAGCTGTTCCCATTTCTCCTTCTGGAGCCACTGGAACATCCATATCAGCTTGAATATCTTCAACTTCAGTATCATCTGTAAAATCTTCACCACCCATATCATCTCCACCTAAATCTTCAGTTTCTTCATCAAATTTAGATACAATATCATCTTTATCTTCTTCAGATAAATTTTTCAAATCTAAAGACGATAATACCATATTGATTACGTATTTGATATTTTCAGAAGTCATTCCTTCTTCGTTATCTAATGTTCTGATTTTTTGAGTTAATTTACCAGTAAGTTTTTGGATTGTTTTGAATGTTACTGTTTCTTCGTCAGATTCAGGAGTTGATTCTTCAGCATCCATTTCCATATCCACATCTCCTTCAGGAGTAGATTCTTCTGCACCCATTTCAATATCTTCAACACCTTCTGGTGCTCCTCCCTCAGCTCCCATTGCATCTGGTGATGGTGGTAATTCTGGTGAAGGAACCATCGGTGGTGCTGGAGGTGGTGCTGGTGGCATATCAGCGGCTGGGTCAGCAGCAGGCTTTGGTGTTTTTAAAGTAAACTTTTTTTGTTCACCAAACATAGAAACTTCTTCCTCATTTTCATTAAGTCTATTCAACTCACCTGCAACAAGATTTAATCTTTTTAATGCTTGAGAATATGATGAATAATATTTTCTATTTTTCATCGGCTCAATGTAATCTGTTTCAGACTCTGATATATTTTTTTTAATGATGTAACCTTGTCTTTCTTTTACGATTTCATAGGTATTACCATCAGCTAAAGTTCTATTATATTCACTCTTAGCAGTTTCATTTATATTAGATGGAGTTGTCTCGTTGAAACGAGCAATTTCCATAATTCTTCTTATCTTGTCTTGACCTTGAAGTTTTTCACTTCCTATTGGTTTTAAATCTGCCATATATTTTTATTTATATTTTTACTTTAATTATTTAATCCGTTAAAACCACCTAAGGTGATTGCGTTTAGCTGTGCGTATGGTACACCATCTCCATCAGTATAAATAGGGTGTGGTGCAACTGAACCAGCAGGTGCAGTACCACCACTAAATGAACCTAACATCCCAATAGTGTATTCATATTGAACATCCACCCCAATTCCACCAATTGGATAAATAGGACTAGATGTAGGTGTTGGAGTTGGTGTTACTGACGAAGTTTTTGTAGGCGTTGGAGTAACTGCAGAAGTTTTTGTTGGAGTAATGCTTGGTGTTGGTGTAACTGCAGCGGTTCCTGTTTGTGTAGGAGTTGCAGTATTAGTTGGAGTTATACTCGGTGTAACTGTTGGCGTCGGCGTTGGCGTCGGCGTTGGAGTTTCTGTTGCCATTGTTTAATTTTTCTTTATAAATATATGATTATACCCAATTATTTATAGGTTTATTCGATTTTAGTCTCAATAGACAATTCTTTATCTTTAATTTTAGTTTTTTCGTCAAAAAGTTTACCAATGTGCCCTGACCTCCTCAAAAATTTGAATACCAAATTTTCATATGAAAACTCTCCGTCTTTATTAAGACCAGATTGTCTATAATCTTTTAATTTATCTTTTAAGGTTTTTAATTTATCAGCATTTTCTTCTGATTTAGCATCCTCAATTGCATCATCAATTTTATCAGTCCAACTTTTTATTTTATTTGTCAAAACTTCGTTATCAATGTTTTTATGGGTTTTAGTTGGTCTATGAATCCATTCATTATTCATTACTGAAAATACACCATCACTATGAGATTCATCTTTGGACCCTTGGGCATATAACTCAACATCATACCCGTATATCTTTATATTATGTTTGTCGTTAAAAAGTTTCTTTTTTAAATCAAATAATTCTTTATACAATTCTTCTTGTTTCCCATATCTTTCCATGTCTACAATCACATGTAAATCAAAATCAGAAAATTCAGACCAATTAAAATTAGATAGTGAACCCATAAGATATATGTCTTCAACAAATACGTTCTCACCTAAATCATCAATAAATTCTTCGGCAATGCGCATGAGTGCCTTTCTAACTTTTGAAATCATCGTTGCCTTTTTAGGGTCTTCAGGATTTTCCCAAACTTTTGGGTTCAAAGTTTCTTTAACTGAAAAGCTATGTAAAATTTTTTGAAAATTACTCATCCTAAATAAATAGTAGGATGACTACAGTTTTTTATATTTATATTTCTTTGAGATGTCTGTAGTGAAGTATTTTCCTTGTGACTCAGATAATCTAAATCTTGTATATATCTGATGAGGGACATCTTCATATTCGTATTTTAAACCGTTATTGAATTCGACAAATAGTTTTTTTGTTTCAGTATCGTATTCAGTTTTTTTAATGTTTGAAGATTTGATTTCGTTAATAATCTTCGTCCCTTTGATTTCTTCTTTTGTTATCGCCATCTTTTAAAGGTGTTATTTCATCAATTTTATTTAATAACGGTTGGATGTATTCAGTTAACTCTCCCTGGTTTATTTCAAAACCATAATCTTTAATTTGTTTAAATAAAGCATTTTTCTTACTAATGAACTCTTCACGTAATCTCATCATCGTCATTGTAGGACGAATAACCCTTTCCAATTCTTCTTGACTATACCCCTCCTCTTGTAAATGAATTCTCAACTCAAGATAATTGTCCAACAACTCTCTTAAAAACGAACTATGTTCCAAAAATTTCTCAAATGGTTTCATCAAATATAAATATAACCCCCACCGTTAAGTGAGGGTTTTTATTATTTTTTAGGATATCTAAATCTTGTTCCTCTATCATCTT
>Ga0209086_10000937_pt1 | contig 23966 bp, 37 predicted proteins | sample M_130207_XF_Meta_FD_187312 | JGI IMG/M metagenome (GOLD analysis project Ga0209086, IMG submission 187312) | Freshwater microbial communities from Lake Montjoie, Canada to study carbon cycling - M_130207_XF_MetaG (SPAdes) (version 2) | ecosystem: Environmental > Aquatic > Freshwater > Lake... | reverse complement strand
ATTTGTTCCTGCAAAGGACCCTGCGCTCTGCGCCTCTGCTCATAGAGAGCAACGATTTCTTCAGTGGTAAGCAAACGCACTCCTAAATATGAGAATTAGAACAAAGATACCATACTAAATCCAAGACGGTCGCCATTGTTTCGGTGGTGCAATACCTTGTCGAAGTTTCGGTGCATGTAGTTCAGCAAACCAGTGTGCCATCACAAGGTCAGTACCCGCTTTTTTGTCTCTAGTCCATGAAGACATCTCCTCAATGAACGCCAAAGTTTTCCAGTTTTCACGCATGGTCGGCAAACGCACCTGACCGGTACGCCACAAGTTGGGTAGTAACGCTTCCACACCCAAGTTTTCGTCTAACTTGTTGCGGCTAGTGGTATGGGGAATTACGTTTACGGTGTGTAGTGCCTGCCATTTGCGAACAAAGTCGTGTGCCAACAAGAATCGTTGTGCTGCGTTCACTTCCACAATCCAATGGGAGATTGGATAGCCGTATTCAAACGACCTGTTTTGCCATTCTTCCATGATCCCCGAATAACTACGCCCTGAAATGTCGTATCCAAGTAGACCTTCAGCGGTCAGTTTGATTCGTTCACAGTCAATCAAGAACCGCAGGTTCGTTTCAGGTTGGTAAATCCACCATTGGATAGCCCAAAACATGGTTGGTGACGGGTCAACTGAAGCAATCGAAATAAGTGGTGGCTGCAAATTTTGTGGGATATGTCCTGGTCGACGATCATTGTCAATACACCCTGGATACATCACACCATCAGCACCCACACCACCAGTCGCCCACACCCGTTCAATCAGATAGTTGCCTTCAGCCTGATCTTCTTGCTGATACACCACAGCAAACTTCGCAGGATTAGAATGCTTCACATACGACAAGTCTTTCCACGACAAACGATACGGGTCTAGCAACGGTCCAACAGGCCATGCGGCTGCTGTGTTGCGTTTAGAAAGTTTACCTGTGTCTAGTTCTTCGTAATACGCTTTGTAGATGAGGTGGTGGTACTTGTGTTTTTTGAGGGGTTCTTTTTCTTCGGAGATGTCGGTGGTGTCTGACCCGTCGTAGTTGTCTTCAAAATCTTCGTACGTGATTTTGGCGAGACAGTGAGCGTAGAGATCAAGTGGTCCAAGTCTTTGTCCAATGACTGCGAGGAGTCCACCTGGGTCAACACGGGCTTCTGCCATTGAGTCCCAACGTTCGATAAGTTTATCTCGCGCCGCACTTTCTTTAGCATTTTCCGGACTCGCAACGTCGTCAAATAGACAGAGATCCGCACGGTGGCCAATGAACTCAGACTCGATACCATAAGCACTAACAGTAGGTTCTTTGTTGTCCAGTCCACCCATGTCCTCCTGTTCGACAATAAATTCTTCGGCTCGCCACAGACTACCACTTGTTGATGGCTTAAACCTGCCGAAGTCTATAGCCAAACATGCTTCGGCTTTGATTGCTAACCCTTTGTCTATCAGGATCGGGTCAGGGTCAAGGGGAAACTGGCGTTCCAAGGTTTCACGGATACGACGCGAATACATTTTTGCCAAAGCCTGCGACACGGAACCGATCATCACACGAATCTTGCGGTTCTTTACGATCTGCCACACAGCCACATCGTGAAACAGGGTAGATTTGCCTGCACCTGGGGGACAGTTCAACACCACAAACTCTTTATCATCATTCAACAGCCATGCTTCGATTTGATATGCAGCATCAACCTGCCACGGGGAAGGCACACGACCCAAATAGCGTCTACGGAAATAATCGAAATCGGTTAACGCCCGTTGCGCTTCAGGTTTTAGTCGGTCATACGGGATAACCGGTGGCAAATCGGACACATCCATAACCTTTTGCCATGCGTCAGCCTGAACACCACCTTCTTTTTTGCGTACTTTAGCCCCATCAAGGTTCGCCAACTCCAACTCAGCCTTTACCTTGCGTTTCTTAGAGTCCCATTTTTGTGCAGTGTTGATATGCACACCAGCAATCTTCGCTGCATCTTTGATTGACATACCTGATGCCCGTGCCTGCCAGAAACGTGCTACATCTTGTGGCGGTATTTGTCGTCGCCCTGATCTTCCAGCAGTCATTGTGGTGCTATCATACACCTGTTGGTGGGTGTGTCCGTTGAGATAGTTTCGTCGGGTTACTAACTCCGGTTCTCCCCTCGCCCACCAACATTAAAAACATCTGCTACACTCAACATTCACACTCGTCGGGATGACGACAAACCAATACTTCACGGTCGTACCCTCGTTGCACAGGGCGGGACAATCATCCACGGAAACGTGGTTCGATGATCTAATTGATAGATCAAGCAGCGTGATGAACGTCAACTCATCAAAATAAAGGTGTCGGCTAAAAGAACTTGGCTACGGCGACCTGCTCCCAGGAGCGAACCGTGGGGGGAGCAAACACCACAATCTTTAGCCAACATCACCCCAAGAGATACACATTTATGTATATATCTCCCAACACGATACAAACCCCAAACCACACACAGTGGTCAACCACCCAGAGTGACCACAAAACCAAACGTCGACACAACCAGTAATAGATATATAGAGGGGGCGGGTGCTAAGGCATAGCCCCAGTTGATCTATTTTGCTGGGGGTTTGGGCTGGTGGTTGCTGATTGTTTTTGGCCGGCACGTTTCGAGATAGTTTGGCCGGTCGAATAGGTGGGGGCTACCCAATACGGCGCGGCAACAGGCCTGCCGGCTGCGGAATAGTAAGGTTCTGCGGCGTTCGCCTACTCACTGGCTGGTGTTGTGTCCGGCGTGGTGGTTGGTGTTTGACTTGTGGCGGGATAGCACACTGCCCGCCGGCGGTGGGTGCGGGCGGGCAGTGGTGGCCGGTGTTCCGGCGTTGGTGGTGGCTGGTGTTACTGGGTGGCGTGTAGTCTCGTTGGCATCACTAATACTTGGGTGGTGCTGGTGGGTGTTGTGATTGTGTAAATGACTGGTTTGGTGGGTGTGCTGTAGTTGGTGAGTGTTGCGGGTTGGTCTGTTCCGGCGGTTTGTTTTGTGGTTTTGGCGAGGCGTTCGATTTGCCAAGCGGCAAGGCTGAACGGCTCGAACGTGGTTTCGGTGCTGGTTTGTGCGTTGTGCCATATCGCGCCGGTGTTGGGTGTTTCGTGTTGTGGGTTGTTGCCGGTGTGGGTTTGGCCTGCGTTTGTTGTGAGTGTCCACGTTTCCGGCGTGGCGGTCAATGTGGCTGTGACGGTGCCGGCGTGTTTTCCGGCTAGTTTGGCTGCTGCTGTGAGTGCTTTAGACACTTCGCTGGCTGGTAGTGTGAACCTGTCCGGCGTTGTGGTGATCTGTTCGCCGGTGGTGTGTATTACTGCTGCGTAACTGTCGCAACACTCGAACACTTGGCCGGTGATTGTTACTAGTTGTAGAGCCTGCTTGTCGGTGCTGGCGTACGGTGTGACGATTGCGAACACTTGCGCAAGGTCTTTTAGTGTGCCGGTGATTTGGCCTAGTTGGGTTTTCTGATCGTTGCTCATTTTGCTGTTCTCCTGGTTTGTTGGTTGGTTGTTTTTCGTGCGCTGTTGCGCTCGATCTTTGCTCGCTGGCGGGCGATTAGTTCCGCGTTGGTGTATTTGGTGCGGGGTTTGCGGTGGCTCATTAGTTCGCCGATTATGCCGCCAATAATGAACGGCGACGCCATAACTAGCGCGGTGAGCGGGATTGCTTCGAGTTCGGTCATACTGACCGCCAATAATGGCCGCCAGATTGCCAGTAGTCGTACATTAGTTCTCTGGCGTAGTGTTCCCAGTCGATATATGGCCGCATATGTTCCGGCACTGCGTTTTCATCTCCCACGCTTTCGGCGTATTCTTGCGCAAACTCGCGTTCGTTGTCGTGTTTGCCGGCGTAGTTGTTTTCGTGGTAGGTGATCAGTTCGTCAAGGGTCATTAGGCCGCCGGTGTCGATACAGGCGGCGAGATCGTTTATAAGATCTAGATCGTCGTCGTCGTAAAGGTTGTTTAGTTGTTCGGCGTTTTCGTAGAACGATAGAACGGTGCCGCAAGTGCGCGGGGTGTGTTCGTAATCGGCTAGTTCCCACTCATCGCCGCCGCATTTCCGGCAACGTGTAAAGGCGTTTTCCGTGTTTGGGTTTGCTATGTCGTAATGCGCTGGTTCGGCTTGGCCGCCATAGGTGATTAGTTCCGCGTCAATTTCGGCGGCTGCTTGTTCGGCGGTAATCCATACGCCTAACGCGCGGCCATTGTTTAGACAATTTAGGCAGACAATACAGGCACTAGGTGCGTCTTGTTTGATTTGGCTGGTAGTCATATTTTGCCCGTCTCCCAACGGTTCGCGCTCGTTGTTTTCGTGCGCTTTATGATTAGATCATATTTCGCGCACGTTGTCAAGTATTATTTTTATTTGATCGCGGGTGGCTGTTGTAAGTTGTTGCGCGGTGGCCGCGTCTGCGGGTATGAGTGGCACGATCACGCCGGAACGAACGCCGGCGAGATATTTACGTGCGGCGGTGAGTGTGTCGAAGTGGCCAACGGTGATCTGGCCGGCGGCGGTTTGTATTTGGATTAGGTAGGTCATACCTATATAGAGCGTCTTTGGGTTTGACAATGTAAAGACTATTCACTATACGAACGCTAGTTCGATTACTGGCCGGTAACTTACGTGTGCTTTCGCGGTGTAGTCGGTTGTGGTGCCGGTAGCGGTAGTGGTAGCCGTTGGGAGTGGTCTGCCACTACCGGTACTTGTTAGCGGCGTTATTTTTTGTGTCGGTAGTAAAGGTGGGTGAACGGGTAGATCGAGATGAGCATTGTTGCCCACCATAGATAGCCGGCGTTGGCACCTACTGTCACGGCACATATACCTACGGTGATGATTATTGTGGTGGTGGTAGCGCGGAATATTGGGCTGTCGGTCATTGTGTCGGGCAATCTAAGTATGGGTTTTCTATTTGGACTGCTGAACATTCGTTATCCTCGCACGGGCACCAACTAAATATCGCTATCTGGCGTTCGTGGGTGAGGTCAAGTAGTTCGGACTGATGATATGACCGTTGTGACGGGTCAGTTAGACAGTCGGCACATAGTTCGCCAGATAGGTGCGGGCAAAATCCCCATTGTGTTACGAATTGTTTTGTTTTCATTGGTTGCTCAATTCTTGCCACATATACGGGGTGACTGTTGTTTCGTTCGATTGGCCGTTGTCGTTGGCGTATTCGTTGCGCTCACTGTCGGTCATTGTTTCCCAAGTGTCACAATCATCTTGTGTCCAGTCGGTTGTGCTGATTAGTTGTATTCGTGTCGCGTCACCATACGTGCCTTGTTCGGTGTCTAGGTACAGTGTGTGCGGGTAGTAATCATTCATACTGTCGGTATGTCGGTCTTGACCAAATATCTGGTCGGTGAATTGTTGTAATGCGCGTAAGTTCATTGTGCTATCTCCGTGTAGGTGTCGTTGTTGGTTTCGACAAGGTTGGTGTAAATAATTATCTGGCCTTCGTTGTCCTCGTCTATTGAGTAGTTGGGCATAAGTTTTTCTAATGCCGTTCTAAGTTTGTAACCGTTCATTGTGCTGTCTCCTCGTTGTCTAAAGTCTCAATTGCTGCTGCCTGTATATCGTCTCCAACGCCGTTCCACTCCAAAGTGTCCTCGCAAGCGTCTGCGATTTCTAACCATTGAGTATCGGTGATGTCTCTACCAAGTACGTCTATGAACCATTGTTTAGTCCAGTAGGCGATAACGATTTCGTCGTCGGGGTTTTGTTCTGTAAGCATTTCTAATGCGTATTTCACTTTCATTGTGCTGTCTCCGTTTCGTGTTGTTGAGTGTGATATTCCAAGTCGTCGGTTTCCCAATAGACGTAGACCATTCCGCAAATAGCGCATTGGGCGCAAGGCGTACCGGCTAGTTGTGATAGGTAGTAATGCCAAGCGGGTATTGTGTTGGTGGCCATTAGATACTCCTATCGGTTTCGGTTGGGTGACATTTACACCACCAACAAACAACGTTGTCAAAATAATCAGACCACGACGGTTGTAGGTTGCCAATGGTGGCAGACAAATTATCGCCACAGTTCGGGCAGGTGCCATTAGTTTCGTTGGCAATATATTCGGTCAATGTTTTCATTATTCCCCCCAGTATTTTGTTGGGTGAATATCGCCGTCAATCGTGAACCGGCGCGGCTCAGACCACTCCAGATATTCCACTACGGCTTGTTCACTGGTTAGGTTTTCGATCTCCGCGTAACCTGATCGTGCTAGTTCGCGGCATAGATCACGGAATTGTTCGGCAAACATTTCGGTTGTGTCTGTGTCTGTGTCAATCGAACAACCGTCATCGTCACTAGTGAACAATGCGATAGTCATACAGTTTTCGTGGCTGTAATGGTGGCCGTGACTATTGCGCGTAAACGTGGCGGTATCTGCGCCGTGCCAGTTTACGTTGGGCGCGTCATCTTTATATAGGGTGCCATAGATCGCCACCCCGTCGCCTTGACAGTTTGACAATGACCACTCGACAGTTAGACCAACACGCTTAGACAGGTCTTTTGGCCTCATCTCGCCCTCGTATGCGCCGGTTAGTGCGGAATACAGTTCGCCGTTGAGATAATCGGTGATCTGGCTGCTGTCTAGCCACTCGGCCAATTCGTAGCGCATTTTTTCTAACGCTTTTTCACGTGCCTTATCAGACAATTCGCCCAACAAGAACACGGTTTCTGTAACCGTTACTTGTTTCATACAGTCTCCCAACTGTTCCCCCGTCAAGCGGGGCTAACAAGAGTATTACCTATCGCCGGCACAATGTCAAGGATTGTTTTCGATATTTTTTGCCCACATAGATAACAAGTGTTCGATCTGGTCATCAGTCCAGTCGGCCAACGGATTATCGCCGGCCTTGTACGGGTCAGTGATGTCGAACAATGACGGTTGATCGTTCATACGCGCCGCCAAACACGGACAGGCCGCGAGTGACACGCTACACGCGCCGACGGTTGGTAAGTGTCGGTAGGGCAAATCAGTCCGTCACTGGCAACTTGTCGTAGCACGCCACCTATCGCACGGGGTTCGTGTGGTGTCGGTAGTGCTGCGTTTTCTAATGCCTGCCAAATTGTGTCGGTAGTGAAGGTGTCGGTAGTGGTAGCGATTTGTACGATCACGTTATAGCAGGCTGTGAGCCATGTTTGGCCAGCGTTGTTGGTAACGGTAGCGATTGCCTGGTTTTTGGCTTCGGTAGCGGCGATGATGTCTAGTAGGTTCATTTGTTCTCCATTGGTGTTGGTCGGTGTTTGTTTTCGCATACGGGTGGTTCAACAAGTTTGATATGCGTGGTGATCACTTGTTTGCATTGTGGGCAGCACCAGGTTTGTTTGTTCATTAGATTGCCAAAATATGTTTTGCTATCCATTCGGCTACTGGTGAAGCAACACCGTTGCCACATTGTTTGTATCGGTGGGTGTCGGCTTGTTCGGTGCCGTCGGCTTTGTATCGGGTGTGATCATCAGGCCAACCCATCAACCGTTCACATTCAAGAGGCGTGAGCCGCCTCACTGCCATTGTTGGCTCGGTGACTAGGTGTTCGCCTCGGCTTGATGGTACGCCACCGTCACCACCTGACCGCAAGGTTGCAGCGACTTCACTGCCAAGTAATACGCCAGTGGATTGTTTTGTGCCTGCGCGAAGCGCATGGTGAATATCGTTGGTGGTGTCGTTGTATTCATCGTAGGCAACAGCGTGAATATCTGTTGAGGTAAGTGTGAACATCGGTCCACCTTCTGGTGTGTGTGATGGTCCTTTCGGACCATTGTGGTCTTGTCTCCCGATTGCGTTGCCAGTAATGCCGTAAGCAACACTTGGTGGGGCTTGTGATGCTTTCAAGGTTGGTGCGACATCTTCTGTCACATTGGCGTTGCTACCAAACTGTGTATCAAAGGCCAGCATCGGAACATTGTTCCCGCCTGTTCCCATTCGTGCGCCTAATGTTTGGACTGGTTCTGTGTAGATGCGTACATCACCAACACGTTGCCCGTCTATCAGAACAGGCTGTTCTACAATCAGGTGGCCATCTCTCGCCCCCTCATGGTTTGCACCTTTGTGCTGTCTTGCTTGGAGTGTCCCGATTGGGTCTACTTCAACGATGGTTGTTGTGGCACGGGTGTCACCAACATCAAACGAGTTGAGTGTCGGATTCACTTCGCCTGGTATCCATGTCTCTGAATCTTCTGATGTTTGCGCACGGCTTGACTTCACGAACGGTTCTGATGGTTCTATCACTATTTTTCCTTCTTCAACATATTGGTTTCCGATTCCTTTGTAGTCTCTTGCTTGGAGTGAACCAACAATGTTTCGCTCCCCCCCCCTAGGTCACCACCATTGGATCGAAGTGTGCCGACACCATCGGAATAATTGGCAAACGATGACGGTGTGTAGCCTTCTACTACAGCCTGAAACCGTTGCTTGTTTGGCATGCGTTGTTCATTTGATGTGGTGGTTAGGGCTTCGGCTGTGTCTCTGCCATCCCACCATTGACCATCTGTTCCAATGCTTTCTGAAGTCTTGGTGGCAGCACCTTGCCTCTTCGGTTTGCTCTTCGCAAGATGCCCTGGCAGGCTTTCGCTGACAGGTAGTAGCGGGTTTGGACATCGGTTGGCGAGGACAGGATCGAAGATAGCGATGACGAACACGCGCCTTCGTCGTTGGGGTATTCCGAAGTATTGTGCATCCAGCACACTCCATTCGATTGCCAACGCCCCTGCTTCAGCCATTTCGTCGAGGATGATCCCGAAGTCAGCCCCTCCGTTGGAGTTAAGTGCGCCAACGACGTTTTCCCAAATAGAGATTCTTGGATATTGTCCATTTGTTTCCTCCTGTAGTTCTTTGATGATTCGGATTCCTTCGTGAAATAAGCCTGATCTTCCACCTTCTAACCCTGCTCGTTTACCGGCAACGGACAGGTCTTGGCATGGTGAACCCCATGCAACGACATCGACTACGGGTGCGTGAGCAAGGATATGTTTGCCTGTCAGCGTAGATACGTCATCCCATTTGGGAACATCAGGCCAATGTTTATATAGGATGCTGTTCGCATGTTTGTCCCATTCGCATTGGAACACGGTTTCCATACCAGCGTTCTCTAAACCCATGTCAAACCCACCGACACCACTGAACAGGCTGAGGACTTTCATGCTGCTTGCCTGCATTGGCATGGTTTCACATAACCGTATGTGCCGCCCATAAATTCCATTGTGTAAAATGTTTCGCAACCTGGGTAGCAGTCTGTTTGGTCGGGGTTGTGGTGTTCTTGTCTGCCAATATCCCATCCTGTGTAGTCGCAGAGTTCGCAACCGAATGTGCCACCGATGTGTCCACCAACTTGTCGAAACATGTGTCGTACTTCCCCGATAGAGGCAGGGAATTTAGATAGTGATTCACACATTTTAAGTACGGCTTTACCGTCTTCTTCGGAAGCATCGAGCATGATGTCGTCGCGTGTCCACGCAGACTTCAATGTGTTTCGTGCGATGTTTGTTGTCGGGAACAGACCGCACAAACGGTCAATAAATAGTTCGATGTGTATTGGTTTCATTATTCTTCATCCATGAAGCATCCGCAGGCACCCCAGTCGTCTTTGTCAAACATTGATGGTTGTGAGTCAACTCGTTCACGAAACCTTCGCAAGGTTAATGGTACTGGTTTACCTTGCACTTGTTCTTTGAGCATCGCCACATCCTTTTTGAGAATGGCTCTAGTTTTTTCTTCTTCGTCTTCCCATTGAATGTATCTGTCACGATTCCATTCCAACAGCATCTTCCATGCTGCTTGACCACCCCGTACACACGCGCCACCACAGTTGGCGTGGCTAAAACCAACCGAATACAGCCGTGGGGGTTCAATCCCCATAGCACGATATTTTTCTAGCAACGCAGATTTCTCTATGTATGGTTCACGCATAAGCGGGGAATCAACAATGTATGGAAGCCAAAGAGGGGCTGCTCGTTCATGCCGGTGCGGTTCTGTCCAATCAAAACCCAAGTAGATTATTGATTCTTCTGGTATGCAGTTGTGTTTAATCCATCTGTGTAATGCTTCACGTTTAAGCACCCGTGAGCAGACAGCCATACGGTCGTTAGGTACGATACGTGAATCTCGACCAACCTGCATGGGTGTTCGACCGTCACGTACAACAATCCATTCCCATCGGGGGGATAGTTTGGCTACAAGTTCGTGGGCGAATCGCCAGTTGTCTTCGTCTTCAACCATTGTGTCTGCTGTGAGCAGAACAAGTCGGTCGTCGGGTTGGGCGATGTCTTGCACTCGATATGCAACTTCTGCTGATCCTATACCTGTAGAAAATTGTACGCAGTGCAACATGATTTGCCCCTCGGCTTTGTTTAGAGTTCTACGCCTTGTGCGATGTGAGTTCGTAGCCGTGAGATGACAGACTCTGCTTGTTTCATTGTTGCTTTGAGTGCGTCAAGTTCTTTGGCGAGCGAGTCGGCTGCATCCATGTATCGGTCACGTTCTTCTTGTAACGCTTGGTTGGTGACAGCAAGTGCGTCTACTCGATCCTGCCAGTATTCAAGTTCAAACTCTGTGTCGTTGCTCATGTCGCATTTCCTTTCGTTGGGCAGGAGTCGTACCAGCCCACACCCCATAATTTATGTCGTTTATTACAGCAAAGTCAAGGCATTCTTTTTTTACGGTGCATTCAAAACAAACTTTGCGGGCTTCACGCAGTTTGATGTGGTTGATCGCTGCTTCGTCTAGTTCCATAAAAAACATTTCGGTGTCGGCACCTCGACAATTCGCATTGTTTTGCCAACCAAAATCGTTGTCTTTTAGTTCGGCAAGAAAGTCGTTTATGATGCTCATTTCTGTGGGTTCCACGGACTCCATCCTGCCACATCGTACAAAAGTTTGCCAGCACGTAAATTTGTTATCGGGTTCATTAGTTCCTCCTGGGTGCATACTTTCATACGAACACAGACGATTGCAAGTTTGGTTCGTTCAATGTCCCAATTTATTCCATTGACCTGTAGAAGTCCTGTATCTGATGAATGCGACATGGTTGCCATGCGGATCAGGTTGCAGTCTTCATCCACTACAGAGCCGCCGATACGGGTGGGGCATCCGCCGGACTCGCGCAAGATTATTTGACCTAGCCGCTTCCAGGTGTGGGGGGGCCAGCCTGCTTTGGCGGCTAGTTCTGGTAGCCATGAGATGTCGCCGTGACGGAACACAATGTCAGGTTCAGACACCCCTTCAGACACACGGACAGCCACGCTAAGAGGTTCAAGGGTTGGCAGTGGGGCTTTGGCTGCTGATGCGAGGCTGCCGAAGGTGATAATCCCTACTATGGAAACGGCAAATAGCCGTACAAGTTTCCGCATTGGTGTCTCCTATCATAGCAAAAATGTCGGATTGCTTACTGGATAAGGGTTTTGCCCCACACAATCCCTAATGACCTAGATTGTGCGAGGACAACAACACGCTTCCTACTAAAAAACGCACCCTTTATGTTGTCGTTACATCAGTATTCGGTAATAGTAAGTAACTTGATCAAATCTTTCAATGTGAGTACCACATACTGATCTTCGGCTTTACCATACCCTCGACGTTTGGCAACCACAACCCCAACTTCTGCGTTGGCGTTTATCCGTTCTGTTTCGGCTTCGGTTAACCAACCAGAGAAGTTGAGGGTGGCATGTGATTTGCATTCGAAGACGAGGCGGTTGTCTACACCTGTGATGTCACCTTTGTCGAGCGCACCTTGTAGGGCGCGTCGTTCACAGTTCGGATAAAACTGTTTGAGGTAGTCAACGATGAGTGTCTCAAACGCTGTGCCTTTAGATTTATTTTTGCTCACGGGGCAAGGATGCCAATGAGTTCTGATGCCTCTTTTTTGGTTAGATCATTGAACGATGTGATGGTTCGTTTCGTGTGATCTGATGCCATTGAGAGTTGATCTTCTTTGCTGGAGATACCTGCACCGTTGCACAACGCACGAAGTTTACCCAACTGTGGTGCTGTGGCTGGTGCGCCAGGTTCTTTGATTTGTGGTGTGCCGTTGGCAGGGTGGTTGTTGCGTGATTCTTCGATCACTTCTGCTCCGGCGAACAGGTCTACTACTTTGGCCAACACGTCACCTACATCCAAGATTTGTTCGTTCGGGCTAATTTGGAATGAGTCCACAATTTCGGCTTTGACCACAGGTTTTGGTGTGGCTTTGGCGTATGCGTATGCGGCACGTAACAAATCCATGTCGGATTCGTGCATGTTGTCCAGGTTGACACCAGCCTTGTTCGCAATCTCGCGCCAATCCAATGCTGCGTCAGAGCAAGCACCTTTGAACCGTTCAATGTTTTCTGCCGACACGGGTGGGTTACTGTCAAGTGCCACAGGTTTCGGTGCAGGTTTAGTTGTGGCGTGAGGGTTGTCATCCCATTCTTGTTTAGTCCACAACGCAAGGCAGATACCGAAACGCATAGCCGAGTTACGGATGAAGTCGGAGATGAGTTCTTTCAACAGGTCAGGTTTGTTGTGCATGACTGAGCCGATACCGAGTCGGCGTACACCTTGCACTGTGAGCCAGCCTGCCATGTGTGCCATACCGTTCTCAACACGGTACGCAGGTAGACCGTTCGCATCAAACGCGGTTGGTTCCCAAGTCCACTCAGGGTCAATCTCGATCAACATTTTGGTGACATCTGCGTGACCTACGAAGTCAAGTTGCATTCCTGCTTTGGGTAGTTTGCCTACGATCTTCGGATCGGGGACACCGTACTTGCCGAGGATTTCTTCCAGTTTCATTTGCTCTCCTTTGCTGTGATCCGCATAGTGCGGAAGGTTGATGTTTTCTTAAACTTTGCGTGTAAGGCTGGATGTTCTTTCTCAAACTGTTTGGCATCAAACGATGTGCGTGACGAGTTCTTCCAGGTAATAACTTGCACCCCGTCAATCGAACCGTACTCTGCGTCACCGAGCAGCATCCCCAATTCACCTTGCAACTGGTCGCGTACTGCTTCGGCGGATTTAATCTGTTCTTTAGCGATAGACAGACGCTCTAAAGTGTTGTATACCTCATGGCCCAAGACAACAGTGTTCTCATATCCTTCGGGGTACAAAGCCGAAGCATTGTCGTAGGTGGGGTCAGCACCTTCCGGCATCATCCCCATGTCAATGAACCCCAAGAATTTGCGTACTGCGTCTATGTGTTGTTGGCGTTCGTCGGATGTGACGGTTTGTGTATGGAATTGCAGTTGAAGATCGGAGTCAAAAACGATCCATGTGATTTCGTTTGCATCAGCGCAGATCGCTTGTTGTACTCCTTGCCATTTCCAATATGGGGGGAGTTGACCGTTCCACCTTTTGTTATAGGTTTTCAGTTCATAGATTTTGCCTGACAAATCTTTGCCATCCAATGTTGCCATCAGACGTACACCGTCTTCTTCGTAGCAGAACAGTTCTTGTGGTTCTGTGATGGTGACATTCAAGATTTCTGATGCCCACAACATGAGTGGGCCTTCAAGGATTGTGCCTCGACGCATCGCATCGTTTTGTTCTTTTGGCACGGGGGGTGTCTTGGCCAAGAGTTCTACTGCGAGGTCTGCTGGTGTGGTGAATCGGTGTTCGTTGTGTACTACGGCGGCTACGGATGCTGTGATCCGTGCTTGTCCGTCTTCGTTTTGCCATCGTGCGTTCAACCATTCTTGGCTGCCGTGTGGTGGCTTGGGTATTCTGTATCCGTGCTGCATGATTTCTCCTTGTCGTTGCAGTTAGGTTTACTTTAGGGGTGTAACAGGGTTAAGTCAAGTCAATCGTTTGGATTGTTTGCACCATCGCCACAGGTACGTGTAGCACATGGTCTACATCGTTGTTCGGGGTTCGTGACTGGTAGATGGTGATGTGGCCTGTTTTGGCGTCTGGTAGCAGGTATCCTGCTGTGTGTACGAGGCATCCTTCTTGGTCTAGGTTCTCGATTTGTGTCCATTGGTCTGTGCCGGAGTGTGCGTCTAGCCAGGTGATGTGAACGAACGCATGGTCAGTCATCGTCTTCTACTCCTCGATCACCACAGAACGGTTGTTGTGGTAGAGGTGTCCTGCATGGGCAGGGGTTGTTGCGACGACCGAGGCTAGTCATTCAGGGTATTCGATCACAGACATATCGGATTGTGAATAATGTATGAGCCTGCCATCTTTGCCGATACCGCACCATGTCGGGGCATCCGAATCACACAAGCAGCCGACATTGAGTTTCGGGTCGTGAACGACCACACCTTTACAAGCGTTGCACCGTACCTGGTAGATCATAGTTCTGGTCCATTCAAATCTTCTATGCAAATTGTTCGAGTGTTTTCAGGATCGTAAGTGGTTGGTGTTCCCAATTCCCACGCTTCAAGTTGTTTTTTCCAGCCAAATAGTTCAACCGCTTTTAATTCGGGCATCATTGGTTTCGCAACCCACAAAACAAGACCTACTATTCCGTTTTGTTTCTTTCTAACAGCAGCACCATTACTCGTTCTTATGCGTCGCACTTCGATATTTCTACCTACATCGGGGATTGCCCGATATACCTGGTGTTCTGACCTGTGCCACACATGGCCTGACCAATACCGGTTTGTGTATTTTGCAACGGCAAGTTCACAGACTGCGGCTGCGACTTGTGCTGTTCGGTTGTCTTCCTGTAATGCTTTATTGCTGTAGTGCGGTGCGTCTGGCACCCCCCAGTTGGCTGTATATCTACGAATGCCAACATCACAAGCGTGTTCGTATTCCCATGCGGTTAGTTCAACCGTGACGCTCATTGTTCGTCTGCTTTCCACGGCTCAATCTCATCTTCGGATACATCAGTTGCAATTATCGCGTTTGTTGACGTGTACCGCACATCATATTTTGTTTGCTGTCCATCAACCATAACGATTGCTTCAACTGTGCCTGACAGGTCATCAAGGATTACTTTGTCACCGATGTTGAACAGTCTCATACAAGGCTCGCCCTGACATCACGAATCTGTTGACGCAAACGATCAATCTCTGACCGCAACTGTTTGATTTCTTCCATACGTTCAGCGATCATAAACGCTGCTGTCTCACGCTGATATAGCAACTCTTTCATTGAACTCATTTGTTTCCCTTCGGGTTGTTTGATAAATAATCTTTGCCACGCCACCTAGCCCAACCATCCCTGATTGGTACTAACTCTAAATTAAAATTACCGTCACCAGGCTCATACTCCACCACAGCAACACCTTGTTGCCAGTCCTCTGACCGGTACAACGGGCGACCATCCAAATCATGCCCACCACGGGTCGAAGGCACAGCACCATCAGTACGTGCTAAACAGCCTGGTGATACAGCCAAGATAGTTCTTGCCCCGTCGTGGTCGTCGCGGGTTCGTTCAGCCCATTCACGCCTGTGGATATGTCCAAAGATCACAGAGGTTTTTACGGTTGACAGATATTTGTGTGCTGTGGAACCGCCAGAAGCAACCTTGTCTCCGTGGATAACGTGTAGGCGTTCGTTGATCCAATGAGCACTTGTTGGGTATCCACTCAGATACGTCACCTCAGACTCATCTAAACGACACAGATATGGAACAGACATGACAGGCCATTCGTGGGGTACTTTGCCACGGCGTAATCCGAACGCTGCTGCTGCTGAGTCCAGCACATAGTTGCCGAGGCGTTCTTCGTGGTTGCCTGCAATCCAAATGATTTTGGCTTGTGGCGCAATCGTGCGTAACTGGGCGCATAGTTCTGTGGCACGGTCTATCGCTGCTTGTGTCGTTCTGGCGAAGGCAGGCGTGTACCTATATTTGCCAAACTCACAGAGGTCTAGGTTGTCGCCAACCATAATGATTTGGTTTGGCTTCGCTGCTTTAACAATTCGTAACGCAACCTCGATGGCTTGCTCATCGTGGATTGGTTCCAACGCTTCGTTACCTGCATGAAAGTAGCCGAGTTGCATGTCTGGCAGGATGACTGCTGTTTGATATTTACTTGTTGACACAACACTGGGTGTGAGTTTCGGAACACGATACTGCCTGCCCTGTCCGATGATCGGCCATGCAGGTGCATTAGATTTCCGTAGATCATCAGCCAGTGACATGTATCAGTTCTCCTCTGCGGTAAGCAGTAATCGAACCAACACTGATCCGATGACCACGGTTTTCTAACACTCGGCTAATTGCCGGTGCAGAAATAGTGTAGTCGTTTAGTGCAGCGAGAAGATCGGCTTTGTCTTGGGCATCTAGTTTGTTGATGATCTGTAACAGCATTGGTATTCTGCCGCTAACTAGTTTGCTATTTTTTATCTCTTGTAGCAGGCTTGGCTTCACGGATTTTTTTGGCGTGTTCAACGTGCGCTCCCTCGATTGTTTTGTTGAGTTTTTCGATGATGTCCCACAGTTCATCGGCTTGGTTTCGTGAAGGTGTGACCTTCAGCAAACTGTCACGGATGAGTGTCAACTCAACGGTAGTGAATCCCCTCGACATTTGCAAGCACCTTCCAATCGGCTTAGTTGTGCTTGGACCTTACATGGTCTGTGAGCGCACCGTCAATTCTGTCTACTTTGTCTTCGGTTCGGTTCAAAGATTTGTGCATGTTGCGTAGGATGCCTTGCACTATGGCGTGGTCTTCACGGTTTTCTTTGCCTAGTTTGGCAACTACTACCGCTAACAGACCGAAAGCACCAGTAACACCAGCAGCCCAAACAGCATCCATGTCATACGGCTTTCGTAGCGAGGTGTGCTACAACCGCTGGTGGGACTTGGTTTCCTTGTGTGTAGCGGATGTGCCACGGTTCGGATTGAACTTCGTGTGAGAAGCCGTAGAGGTGTTCGTTGGCGAGCATCCATTCAAGTCTAGGGCCTGACGCTGAAGCCACATCGACCGCAATAGCGAGGTTATGCTGCGATTTTCCTGGTGTCGCCAAACAGGCTTGACCTTTTTTGAGATACCATTTCTTACCCTCAAAGGTGCGTGTGTCTGGGTTGCCTGTGTCTTCTAGTTGATAACGCTGAAAGAACGCTTTGGTTTGTAATTCGAGTGTGCGGTATGTGTCGCCTGCTGATGTCGGTGTCAGTTTGATACCAGCCTTGTCTGCGGCATCTACCATCGCTTCCCATGCGTCAGCAGCACAATGGTGGAGTGTGCCACCTACGGTTTGGCGTAGTTTTTCTGCGGCTAGTTTGCCTGGGACAGCACCTTTCAGGTGGTCACAAAGTTTGACTGGTACAACAGGGTATGGCATTGAAGTTACTTCTCGGATTTTGCGCCGAACGCGCTGTTAATTTCTTCCATTGTGAGTTTGCCATCAAGCGATGATTGAGCAAGTTTCTGAATAACGGTGGCACATGCAGCGAAACCAGCAAGAACAGCCGACTTCCAAATTTCCAACTCGGGGGCAATCACAGCACTACCGCCAACGATAGCCAACGCTGAGGACAGGAACACTGCGACGATACGACCGAGGATGTCTTGTGCTTTTTTCATTCTGATTCCTTTGTGCTAAGAGTTAATGCTGCGTGTAATACCAATGATACACCAACCACCCAGATCGCTTGCCGGAGTGTTGGGCCTGACAGGGTGATCAAGACTAGTCCTGTGCCTGCGTATGTCCATGCGTTGTCTTTGAGTAAGTCAGTGAGGCGTTTCATTTCCGTTTTATCTTACTACCTGCTGCTGTGAGGGTTGTTCCTGCTGCGATGGCGATAAGGGTTCGGCGTTCACCTACAGGGATGTTTGAACCTGTTGGCACGTAGTCGTCAAATCCTCCGAAGATGTCTATGGTGGCTTCAAAGGCTTTTTGTACGGCGAGTGGGGCGTTTTGGATTGCTTCTGTGAGTTCGGCTATTTGTGTGTCGTCTAGTTGGTCTACTTCGATGGTGGCAAAGATTTCTTCAGCCTGGTCTGAGGTGATAACAGCCAACACGTCAGGGTTTGAGGCTAGTTCTGTGGCTTGGTCTGCTGTTACATCTGTGGCTAGAAGTTGGTCTATGAGGGCTACGGCTTCTTGTTCGTTGAGGTCGCCGAGTGCTTCTACGGCAGTGGCAAACTGTTCATCGGTGAGTGGTTCACCACTATCTATAGCGTCTAGGAGGGCTTCTACGAGTTCGGCTGGTATTTCCTCGGTTATGTCTATTGGGAGTGTTACAGGCGTTTCTGGTGCGTCTGGCAGGGTGTCAGGTGGCAGGGTGTCAGGCACCGTGGTATCAGGAACGGTGGTGTCGGGGATGGTGGTATCGGGAACCGTTGTCGTTTCCAGAACTGTTGTTGAAGGTTCAAGAACCGTTGTTGTTGACGCTTCTACCGTTGTTGTCGACGCTTCTACCACTGTCGTTGTTGTTGCTTCTGGAACCGTTGTGTCTGGGGGCAGTGTGGTCGTTGTTTGAAGTGTCGTAGTAGTTGATTCTTCTTCCACAGGCACAGTCGTAGAGGGTGCAATAGTAGTAGTGGTCGTCGTTGTAGTCGTGGATGTTGTTGTGGTGTCCCATGTTGTTGTTGTTTCCTCAATAGTTGTAGTAGTTGCTGGACTGTAAGTGGTGGTGAACGCTTCATCGGGAACCATTGACCATCCCTGATTGTTGATGTTCCAAGCCAACATTACACAAGTGTTTCCGCCATTCTCATACATCCACAAGTCAAGTGGTTGGCTGCCTGCACTAATGTCTATCTGTCCTGACTCCATCCACGTACAACCCTGGTCCCACCAGTTGCCCCACTCAAAGCCACCGATACTGATTGTGCCACCGTCATCTGATGCAAACCAAAACTCTATGGTGTCATGTGCTGGTATCTCGATAAAGCCTGTCATATGCACCATGAACAAGTCGTAGGTGCATTCCCCAAACGGTTCACCGTCATAGGAACGGTTGATGTTGTTTTCCACTTCACTACCGCATTCGGTATAGATGTTGTCTGACCGTGTTGGCGGTACAGCGTCAATCGTGTAGTAGGTGGTTTGTAGCCCTGCTACTGGTTCAGCGTTAGCAGATGGTGCGAACAACGCCAGGATTGCTACAGGCGCAAATATCAGCCAGCGGCTAGACCGCATCTCTAAACGTAGTCGTGTTTAATGATGTAGTTTACGGCAACAAACGGCTGGTTGTAAGCAGTGCCACTACCAGTTCCGCCACCACTGGTAACAGCATAGTTGGTCAGAGTGTTTGCGTGTTGGTGTGCAGAACCAGCAACATTTGTAAGGGTAACAGTTGCACCAAGACTGGCAGGACCCGTTGAAACGTCTTGGTTTGCAACCGAACCACCGTTTGTGTATGACGAACCATTATTCGCTTGATAGGTACTTGTATAAGCATGAGTTTGTATATGACCGTGACTTGTTGTAGCAAAACTTGTTGTCCCACCCAATGTGTTTGCGTGAGTGTGAGCAGACTCGTCAACATTCGTGATAGTGACGTTGGATGTAACCGAGTGAGTGTGACTTGGCAAGTTCGCTTCAGCAATAGTTGTCGAACCACCAGTACCCAACAAAGTGCTACCCGTACCCGATGCTGTTTTACCTAGCGCAAAACGCCCACGCAAATCAGGTGTAGTGGCACAAATCGCATTAAGTTCAGGGTAGGTTCCAGCCGACACAGCAGTACCGTTACACAAAATCCAACCCGCAGGAGCAGCCGAATCAGCATAAGCACTAATAGTTCCAACAGGACAAAGCAATTTCAACAACGTCAACGCCAAATCACCCTGCACAATAGTCGCATCAAGAATTTTGGCTGAAGTCACAGCACCAGTAGCAATACCAGCAGCAGCCACCTGACCCCACGCAGGATCAGTGCCGTTAGAAATCACCGCATAACCAGATGTACCAATTCCCAAACGGGCAACAGTCGGACCCGCACCCATCGTCAACAAATCACCGCGAGTAGTCATCGTCGAAGTAAACAAGTTTGCCTCATCAGCCTCATCAGCCGAAAACACCGGATAGATCGCTGCACCCGAACCATGCGAAACAGCAGTCGTATCATCGGCTCCGCGAGTCAATGTCAAAGTAGAACCCGAAATAGTTGCAGAACATTTTTCTTCAGCCGAAGTACCAGGCTCAATTACCACCATAAACGGAACAGAAGCAGTAGAAGGCCACCCAGTAGTAGCAGCCAACGAACAGGTCAAATCCGAAGGGTTGATACCAGCCGTAATTGTTGTCGCAGCGGCAGCACCCTTGTATTGTCGTCTAGTCACAGCAGCCATAGTTGTCCTTTATCTTACACTACGCATAATGATCGTACATGTGCCGTTCCAATCCCATTCGTTGCTGGAATGTGCCGCATCCACAGGCTGCCAGCGTACATCTTCAACAATCACCGAATAGGTTTCCAAGTTTTCTTGATAGGTGATAACCGAAGGGGTTTCCACCAAAGCCCTTAAAAGGGAAAGTTCTTCATCCACATCAAAAAAGTAGTCTCGACCACGAATGTTTACCTGATGATGCAACAACACTGGAACACTAAAAATTTGTGAACGCAACGGTGCCGCATACGCCCGACCCATCCACCGTGTCAACACAGGACCAACGGTGGCAGTAGCGGAACGTGTCAAAGTGAGCCGAACCTCAGCCTCAAAAATGCGTGTCTCAAACCCATCAAACGTGGATTCCAAACTGTCAGCAACAGACTGAGAGCCAACCGTTTCAAACGACCCACCATCAGAAGCAACAGCCAACGCAACTGTGCCATCTAACTGTTCGGTACGCAAATCCCATTTAGGAACAAACTTGCTGTCTGGTACACCCCAACGATAAATACCTGAATCAATCGTTCCAGAAGCAACAAGATCGGTGGCATGTTCGCAGTACACACCTAAGCCTGTAACCGTGAACACTGGTCGTGTGCCGTACAGGTTGATTGAAGGCACAGCACCTTGACAGGGTGCAGCAACCGTACCTGTAACCATCAAATCTGCCGCCCAAGCAGGTTGATTAGTGGCAATCTGTGAACCAATGTCCATACGACCCAAACCTGTAGATATGGTGTCAATGTTCTTGTATGAGAACCAAACAAACCGACCTTGTGAAGCAAACGCATCCACCTGACCAACCTCAATCAACGGACCTACAACAAGGTTGCCGTTGTCATCCGATGAAGCAAACCTAAACCCTGTGGTTGTACCGATCAGCACATAACCTAAATACGAATCTAATGCTGTAACGATTTCACCTTCAGGTAGTTCGGCTGCCACAGTTGGAGCATCCAAGGCCGTACCATCTGTTTTGATGGTGGTCTTGTAAATCAACGATGTTTGACCTGCGTAACCTGCCGCATAAATGTGGTTTTGTCCACCAGCAAACCCAACCCATGACCAAGTGCTGTTCCCGTGAGTAAACAACCCTGCGCCTGGACCACCACCAGAAATAAAGTTGTAGATCGTGGCACCAGCAGCAGCCATCAAACGGCCTTTGGTGTACTTAATTTTAGTGAACGTGTCTGTACCTGTGATGTAGGAACTGAACACGCCCGTAGAAGTGTTCGTGTAATGAATGCCGTGAGAAGCAAACGAAGCCCACACGTTGTAACCGTCACTTGTCATCGAGCCAACATCCCCACTGGTGGGTTCGCCTGTGCAGTTGGTTGGACTGGCGGTAAGGCTTGTGTAGAACGTCACGTTGCCACCCGAAGCCACATACAGGCGTGTGCCAGCAACAATAGATTTTAGTGTCGCAGTAGCATCAGACAGGATTTGAGTGGTGTCTTTCAACAACGACAACTTCCCACGATCCCAAACATTCACACCCTTGTTAGAACGAAAACGGTACACCTCAGCATCAGCAGTATCCGAATAATCCTGTCCAGCACCATAATGCCAAGACGACTGTGAACGCCTCCACAAACCCTGTGGGTTGATAGCAGCCTCACCAGGTTCAGCCGACTGGTCAACCGAATCACGAACACGAGCATCAAACTGGCGTGTGAACTCATTAGATTTTGTGTCAATCAAATACGGTCGACCGTTAATAGCCACAGGAAAAACATACGGAACAAGTTGTGTCGTACCTGTACCCGTAAAAAACGATGCACCACCACGAAACGGGCTACTAAAATCTAAAAGATATGTCACATTAAACCCTGATAGTTAATGGATACTGCCGAGCCAACTTAGAAGCCTCAGCAATAATGCGATCACGACGCAACCTCAAAATGTTTGTAACCGAATTAGACATAGAACCAGCAGGAACCTCATCCGACCTACGAGTATCACCCTGTGATTCAATAAAGTTGCGTTTCACCTCACGCACAGCCAACATACGAGCCATCACACCCATCTCAACAATGTCTTCCATGGTCAAAGGCAACAAACAAACCGACTGAATATCTGATGCAGTAGTAGAAGCCCGCACAAACGGTGCCTTATATCGAACACGCAAAGTACCTGCCATAGACAACTCATCAAACGTCAAAGCAAACCCTGACGCAAAATCTGCTGTAGGCAAATCCCGTGACAACCTCACCCCACGCAACACCGGATAATCAGAAGCCAAATACTTTAGACGCACATCAATCAAATCAATCACCGTAGAAGCAGACGTAATATCAAGTTGGCGGTCAGAACCGTTGTAACTTAGATCGGCGTTCACCACCCGAAACAGACCGTTAGACGGGCTAGACAAATCATCTAACTCTTGGTTGAACGAATCCAACAGTTGTTGCTGTGGGAAACGAGGGTTCAAAATGGCAAGTGCGCCAGCCGTGTGCGCGGCTGCCGTAGTACCTAGATAGCCTCGTTCGACAGTCAAAGTCTTAGAACCCGACTCAGCAACCCAGATATACATGAGTTCCGAATCAATCTCAAACACCGATCCGCTACGCAAACCAGCCAAGTCGTAAGACATGACAATAGAAGTATCTGCCGATGTAACGGTTGTTGCTAACTTGTTCCGTTCCTCAATCGTTCCAGATAACAGTTGCCGTGACACCCTGTTAATGAGCGCACCAGCAGTAGACATTTACTTCTTTTTCTTGGCCTTCATTTTAGGTTTGCCGTATTCCATCATCTTCTCTTTTTTGCCTTCGCCTTTTTCGTGCTTTTTCATAGCACCCTTAGACTTGTACTTTTCGCCTTTAGCAGACATGATGACTTACCTTTCGTTCCAAATGAGTAGGCATCAGATTACCACACTTCAACAATCCCATTTGAGTAATCCTGCCTTAAATAGAACGTCACGTACATTCAACACTACACGATGTTTCACACCAGGTAACAGTTCCACCCGATGTTTACCAATGTCAGCCTGCACCCGTTTAGACACCTCGATTTCGCATGTTGGTTCAAACGGTTTCCACGCGCCAGTAGACCTGTTGGTGCTTGGTTTGACGATCTGCAACAACTGATCGGCTGCTGTGTCCCAGTTAAACGCTGCTGTTTGTGGGGCTGTCAGGGTTGCCTGACGACGGTACTTGTCACGTTTGTTATATAAGTCTTTGATGGCTTCAGCCAACGCTTCACGGTCAGGTTCATCCCAGTCACCCATGTTCTGCCAGTCACCTTCGCTTGTGGGAACACTTGTTGTTGGTATGCGATGGGTGGCAAGATCAGCGAACTCTCGATGCCCATGAGCGTTAGACAGGATCGTAGGGACACCCGCTGAGACAGCCTGCAACGGCATAAGACCAAACCCTTCACCACGGGACACCGACACAAAACCATCCATAGATCGCACCAAGTCACGTTCCTGTTCAACAGTTAACCATTCACGATGCACTACAACATTTGGATAATCCAAGTTCTTTGGTGCAGACAGGTGAGGTGGCACAATCTTTATGTGTAATTCTGCGTCAGGTAACTGCAACTTGTTGAACACTTCCAGAACCACATCCAATCCTTTGCGATACCACTCTGAACCACCACACATCAACCGGAACTTGCCATCAGGTTTGTCCTCGGATGGACACCAAATCGTACGGTCAACACCCAACGGGATCATGTGAACATCATCGTGGAATTGGGAGAACAGTTCCCAGTTGTGTAGCGACG
>Ga0209086_10000936_pt1 | contig 23973 bp, 19 predicted proteins | sample M_130207_XF_Meta_FD_187312 | JGI IMG/M metagenome (GOLD analysis project Ga0209086, IMG submission 187312) | Freshwater microbial communities from Lake Montjoie, Canada to study carbon cycling - M_130207_XF_MetaG (SPAdes) (version 2) | ecosystem: Environmental > Aquatic > Freshwater > Lake... | reverse complement strand
TAACAATTGCACGCAACTCTGCTTCGTGTTGAGACACGTCGGCGCTAAATAGTGGCGCTGTACGCCCGATGACTTCAAGGACATTCATAATTTTAGGTTCCTTGCTGTGTCATCTAGAACGCTTTGCGACACAACACAATCATGAAGAAGGGTTCTCCAAGTCATGCAGGCTTGCTGCATTGAGTAATGCTGCTCCAATGCCTGGCGACCGCGCTGCCCTAGCTCTGAAATTTGTTTCGGATTGGACTGTAATTGTTGGATCACTTCAACTAATCGCTTGTTATCCCCGTTTGAAATTACGAATCCGCAATCAACCTCTCGGATTACCTTTGCTACTTCACTATCAGATGGACCGACAAACACAGCTGGACAAGCGGCTGCTAAAACTCCATAAAACTTGCTTGGCAAAATGATCCCCTCAAATCCAGGCAACATCAATATAAGATGCATATCTCCAAGTGATAAAAGTGGTCCCAAAAAACTGCGAGGTTGATAAGGTTGAATGACGACATTTTGTAAGCCATGGTCTTTCACAAAACTCACAATATTTGGCTTCATAATGCCATCGCCAACAATGACCCATCGAATGCTGTCATTATTTTTTAAGTCAAGCATCGCCTGAGTAATGGTTTGCACATCATGTCCAATGCCAAAATTGCCCGAGTATTGAATTACAAATCGATTACCAATCCCCCACTCCGCTCGAAATCTATTTGATTCCCTTTTGGATTGGATTGATTGCGGAACAGCAACATCATTGATCTCATGCGGATCAGACCATGGATGAATTGTGATGATTTTTGAATCAGAAATACCCTTTGCAACGATGCGTTTTCTCATGCAAGAACCTAAAACAACCACCTTATCCGCGCGACGCAAACACATCACATCAACAGCATTGAGAATGCGATGAACAATTCCACCACGAGGGATAATTCCAGCTTGTACTGTTGAATCGGGATAGAGGTCCATTTCCCAAAAAATAAAGCGCGTGCCCCGTACCCATCTCAGAATGACTCCGACCAATGCAATGAATGGAGGCGTTGTTAGACATATCACTATGTCTTGTCGCGGTAAAGTGAGACATCGCCACAGACATGCTGCGCTGAACCGTAGATAGTCAATCGAGCGAGTGAGCAACCCGCCTTTTTGGAAGATGTTGCGCGAAACACGAAAAATATTTATTCCTTCAAGACACTCATTTGCTGGCAAATTCGCGCCAGGTTTCCCATAGAGACTTCGCGATGCGACCACGGAGACTGAATCACCCTCTCTCGCAAGATAAAGCGCAAGATCGTGGGCCTGCTGCGCGGTTGCCACAACATCGGGCCAAAAACTCTGGTTGATAATTAGAATTTTTAAGGATCGCGAATGCTTCATCTGATCCTGCTTGTCAACATCATCACTACTCATAATGCGCACCACGGGAGTCTAGATAATTTAAGAAAGGAATGGTCCATTTGTACCTTCAAGGATGGACTGTTTCTCATTTGGATCAAAGAGCCTTTCACAAGGATCGCACTATAACAAATCCCATTAGACAAGATTGTTTTATGTATGTAAATCAGCAATGAATTCAACATATCCAAAAATAATGAATTCAAAATATCAAATCTCAATTGAACTATTGTTTGCATAAACACAAAATTAAGTCGGTCAAATCTTCTTCCAAACATTTCGATTCACGTAATCCGTGTAACTCAGAATGATCCGCAACACTTTGTCGGAAACATTCGGCATTGAATAGTCTTCTACTTGACGCAGAAGGCGCTTGTTGCCACGCGGTTGGTCAACAAGAATTCGCAAGGCTTGCATCACGCGAACAGAGTCAAGGCCAACCATCATCACGGCTGCTTCTTCCATTCCTTCTGGCCGCTCGTGCGCCTCGCGAATATTCAGCGCCGGGAAATTCAAAATGGAAGATTCTTCATTGATCGTTCCGCTGTCGGAAAGGACCGCGCGTGCTTTCATTTGCAAATGCACATAATCAGAAAGACCCATTGGTTTTAATAAACGAACGTGCTTGTGGAATTTTACGCCGGTTGCATCTACGCGCTTCTGTGTGCGCGGATGCGTGGAAACAACTACAGGCAAATTATGTTCTGTAGCAACCGTGTTCAACACATTCACAAGCCGCGCAAAACTTTCATCGCCGTCCACGTTCTCCTCGCGATGAGCGCTCACCATGAAATATCCGTTCTCTGGCAACTCAAGGCGCTTTAATACATCTGACGCATCAATGCGCGGTCGATAGTGCGTAAGCACTTCAAACATTGGACTTCCAGTCTTGATGACCATGTCCGGCGGCAACCCCTCCCGCAATAAATATTCCCGCGCGATTGAGCTGTATGTCAGATTAATATCCGCGGCATGGTCAACAATGCGGCGGTTGATTTCTTCTGGCACGCGTTGATCAAAGCAACGGTTGCCGGCTTCCATGTGAAACACCGGAATCTTGCGTCGCTTGGCTGGAATGACCGACATGCAACTGTTGGTATCGCCAAGCACCAGCATGGCCTCGGGCTGAACTTTGGCCAGCACTTCGTCAACCGCAATTATTACTTTGCCGATTGTTTCAGCGCCAGTAGCTCCGGCGGCGCCAAGAAAGTAATCAGGTTTTCGAATCCCTAGGTCTTCAAAAAAAATCTGATTCAACTCGTAATCATAATTCTGTCCCGTATGAATGGTGGTGTGCTCGCAGTACTCATCCAATTTGGACATAACTCTTGAGAGACGAATAATCTCTGGGCGAGTTCCAACGACTGTTGCGACCTTCATTTTCTTCATGTTAAACCTTGAACATGATCGTATCGGGTTTTTGGCGGTCGAACACTTCGTTGGCCCACAGCATGACGACCAGTTCATCGTTTCCAATATTCGTAATATCGTGTGACCAACCCGGAACGGTGTCGACCACCTGTGGGTTCGTGCCGCTGGTTTCAAGCTGAAAGCATTCGCCCGTAAGAATGTGTCGAAATCCAAATCGCGCACGACCACGAACGACAAGAAATTTCTCGTTCTTGCTGTGGTGATAATGACCGCCGCGTGTAATGCCGGGATGAGCCGTGAAATAGGAAAACTGGCCTGAATCCGTGGTCTTTAGAACCTCTGCAAATTCGCCACGCGGGTCTTCGTGCTTTGTAATTCCATAGGCAAAGTCTGCGGGCTCTATATAGCTGAGATAGGTGGCATAAAGCGCGCGAATAAAACCTGTTCCAACTTTTGCAATCTCACATTTTTTGCGCGTGTCATGAAAGCCTTGAATGATGTTGGCAATTTCGCCAACGGTGCTTTGATAGACTGGTTCAATCTTTTGATACGGACCGCCGGTGGGCATGACTACCGCAATGTGGGCGTCTAAAATTGCGATGAATGCCTGTACAACATCGTCTATGTACACCAATGAAACCGGGGAGGCTGGATCATGAATACTGATTGGAAGGCCGTGCGAAATATTGTGGCAAAATGTTGCGACGGCGGAGTTGTAATTTGGCCTGCACCACTTGCCAAATACATTTGGCAGGCGAAAAATATGCACGCCACCGTGCAGTGAGGCAACTCTTGAAAGCAGGGCTTCTTCAGCACCAAGCTTGCTTTGGCCGTACGGATTGTCGCGTTCGGCTTGTATTGAAGAAGAAATAACAATCGGAACCTTCCGTCCGGTTGCCATTACAAGTTCGGCAATTTTTGTAGTCAGATCTCGATTACCCACGACAAAATCCGCAGGATCAGTTGGCCTGTTCACACCCGCAAGATGAAAAATAAAATCGGCTTGCGCGATCGCATCAACAAGTTCCCCATTTGAATTTGATTTATCAATACAGATCAACTGCAGGTCGTTACGTTGACGAAGGTGGACGACTAGATTCTTGCCAACGAACCCATTACTTCCAGTGATCAGAACTTTCATTCTTTAGTCCACCGTCTGCGGAGTCTTGCCTGCAACAAGATCGCGCATGAAGTCAAGTTTCATAAGCAATTTTTTCATGCCTTCAACATCTAGACGCGTTGTGTTGTGCGAATTGTAATCGTCACTTGAAGAAAGTTTGGACTCGCCCTCTTCGAAAAACTTTCCGTAATTCAAATCGCGCATGTCTGGACGAATACGGAAATAGTTCCCCAGATCCTCAGAACCCACCATTTCTTCGCGGCTCATCAGCGTTTCATACACCTTCTCGCCATGGCGCGTGCCAATTACTTTGATCGGGTGATCTGGACGCTTGAGAATTTCCGCAACAGCCTTCGCAAGAATTGCAATTGTGGCGGCAGGTGCTTTTTGCACAAAAATCTCACCGTTATTGCCGTGCTCAAACGCATAAAGAACTAAGTCTACGGCGTCATCAAGCGTCATCATGAACCGCGTCATTTCAGGATCCGTCAGTGAAATGGCTTGTCCAGCAAGTATTTGATTCACAAAAAGTGGAATCACCGAACCGCGCGATGCCATCACATTTCCGTAGCGCGTTCCACAAACCATCATGTTGGTTCCAAGCAGTGATCGTGCTTTGGCAATCATTACTTTTTCCATCATGGCCTTGGAAATTCCCATGGCATTAATTGGATAAACGGCTTTGTCCGTACTTAAAATAACAACTCTTTTCACACCACAAGCCACCGCAGCTTCAATCACATTGTCCGTTCCAATGACATTGGTTTTAACGGCTTCCATTGGAAAAAATTCACAAGATGGAACCTGCTTTAGAGCGGCGGCGTTAAAAACATAGTCAACGCCACGCATAGCATTGATCACGCTTGCCGAGTCGCGCACGTCGCCTATATAAAATTTAAGTCGGTTGCTGTTGTAGCGTTTTCGTGCGTCATCTTGCTTTTTTTCGTCCCTGCTGAACACTCGAATTTCAGCAATATCACTATTGAGAAATCTTCGAATCACAGCGTTGCCGAAAGATCCTGTACCGCCTGAAACCAATAATATTTTGTCTTTAAACATGGGTTGCATTTCTGAATTGTGAGAGGAATTGTATCAATGCTAAATCGAATGACACTTTCTCCTGCTTGTTAGTTCCAAACTTTATCTATTGCCTTTGATACCCCTCAATAGTGCGCTTTAATCCATCTTCAAATCCAACTTGGGCGCGCCAACCAAGCAAACTTGCGGCTCGTTCAACATCTAGGCAACGCCGCGGTTGACCGTCTGGCTTTGAAGCATTCCACTGAATTTCGCCTGTAAATCCGCTTAATTTTGCAATAAGCGTAGCCAAGTTCTTTATGGTGATTTCCATGCCAGTTCCCAAGTTGATCGGCTCAGGTGTATCAAGCACTTCAGCGGCGCGAATCAATCCTTCGGCGGCATCGTCCACATACAAAAACTCGCGACTCGCTGAACCTGTGCCCCAGCATTCAATGTGGTCAGCCTTTGCATTCACGGCCTCAACACACTTGCGAACAAGCGCTGAAATGACATGCGAAGTATCCAAATTAAAATTGTCGCCAGGTCCGTACAAATTCACGGGCAAGACATACGTTGACTTCAAACCATATTGCCGGTGATACGCGTCCAACATCACCATGGCCGCCTTCTTGGCAATGCCGTACGGCGCATTGGTTTCCTCGGGATAGCCATTCCAAAGTTCACTTTCTTGAAACGGCACCGGCGTGAACTTTGGATATGCGCAAATTGTTCCAACCTGAACAAACTTACCTAGGTTGCGTTGCCTGGCGTGCTCAATTAAATGCAGCGCCATGGCCATATTTGCAAAAAAGTAACGACCAGGATTTTTCATGTTTGCACCAATGCCACCAACTTCAGCCGCCAAATGAAAAACCACGTCCGGCTTCATGGTGTCGTACATGCGGGCAACGGCTGCTTCTGTGGTTAAATCAAAGTCTTTTTGCCTTGGAATTAGAATCTCGCTGGCGCCGCGTGCCTTGAGCTTGGTAACAACAACTTGTCCTAAAAAACCTGCGCCACCCGTAACCACAATGCGCTTGCCGCGAAACGGTTGTACGGATGGGGAAGTCATTTCAATAAAGGTACCCAATGATTCAAAGGTGAAGGCGCAATCATGGCGATACTCTATTCTTGGGCTGAAAGTATCGGAAAATTCGCATGCGTGGGTGTATTCAATTCACTAAAGAAGGAGCTACCAAGTTGAAGAAGGCAATCATCACTGGAATCACTGGTCAAGACGGAAGTTACTTGGCTGAACTTTTGCTTGGCAAGGGCTATGAAGTTCACGGAATTATTCGTAGGAGTTCAAGTTTCAACACGGAGCGCCTGGATCACATTTATCAAGATCCACATGAAAAAGGCGCGCGCCTTCGTCTGCACTACGGCGACCTGAATGATGCGAATGGTTTGTTGGATGTACTACGCAAGGTCCAACCAGATGAGGTGTACAACCTTGGCGCGCAAAGCCACGTTCGTGTGAGTTTTGATCAGCCCGTCTACACCGTAGATACAGACGCTACCGGCACCTTGCGCCTGCTTGAGTCGCTGCGATCATTCCAAGAAATTTCAGGCAAGTCAATTCGTTTTTACCAGGCAAGTTCAAGCGAAATGTTTGGCAAGGTGCAGGAGATACCACAGAAAGAAACGACGCCGTTTTATCCACGCTCCCCATACGGTTGCGCCAAAGTATTTTCTCATTGGATCACAGTGAATTATCGTGAAAGTTACAACATGCACGCGAGTTGTGGCATTCTGTTTAATCACGAAAGTCCCCGTCGCGGTGAAACATTTGTTACTCGCAAGATCACGCGCGCGGTTGGCCGCATAAAGCTTGGTATGCAGAAGAAGTTGTACTTGGGAAACATTGACTCACAACGCGATTGGGGTTTTGCCGGTGATTATGTGGAGGCCATGTGGGTTATGTTGCAGCAACCCAAAGCGGATGACTATGTCATTGCAACAGGCAAAATGATTTCGGTACGAAAGTTTTGTGAACTAGCATTTGGTCATGTCGGCCTGAACGCAAAAGATTTTATTGAAATAGATCCGCGCTATTTTAGACCAGCCGAAGTTGAACAGTTACAAGGCGACGCTTCCAAGGCCAAGAAAGTTTTGAATTGGGCGCCAAGGGTTGGCGTAGAAGAACTTGCGCGAATGATGGTGGAATCCGATCTTGAACAAGCTCGCCGTGAAAAGACCTTGCGCGATGCGGGTCATGCGTTGCCTGCGAATTCGGGACATGATCAGTGAGAGTCGTAGTGTTGCAAAGAGAGAACGAGGGAATGCTGATAGAAATTTATCGCGCAAAATTTGATTAAAATTGACTTCTTGTTGTTAGACTCTAAGCATGTGTGGAATTTTTGGCGTCTTCAACAGATCCGGTATCAACCGCGAAGATAGATGGCTTCTTCGTAGAATGGCCGACAACCAAGTACATCGTGGTCCGGATGGGGAAGGTTTTTATGTGTCAAAGTCCGTTGCTATTGGCATGAGACGACTTGCAATTATAGATCCAGGTGGGGGCTGGCAACCTATTTACAACGAAGATCGAACTATTGCACTAGTAGCCAATGGGGAAATATACAACTTTTTAGAACTTCGACGCGATTTAATAGGGCGTGGACATAAATTTGAAACCGGAAGTGATTGTGAAACAATTATTCATCTTTATGAAGAATACGGCAATGATTGCGTAAGTCACTTGCGTGGTATGTTTGCTTTTGCAATTGTTGATGAAAGAAATAATAAATTAATTCTTGCTCGTGATCGCATGGGCGAAAAACCACTGATTTTAAGTGAATCAAATGAACATCTTGTATTTTGTAGCGAACTATCTGGATTAGTCGGTTCGGGTGCTATTCCATTTGAAATGGATCCAAATGCAATTAAAATGTTTTATTATTGGGGATATATTCCTGAACCCTTGTCTGCGGTGAAAAATACAAGAAAACTTGCTGCCGGTTCTATATTAGAAATTAATCTAGAAACAGGTGTTCGCCAAGAAAAAACTTATTGGCGCTTAGAAGATGCGCCCCCAATTGAGGGTGATGCGATTGAGATTATTCGAAATGAAATTCAGAACATTGGTCAAATTACGATGCGCTCTGATGTGCCTATTGGGGTTGGATTATCTGCTGGAATTGATTCGTCAGCAATTGCAGCACTTGCAAAAAAATATGCCACAAAACCAGTCACGACCTTCTCTATCGGATATGAAGGTACTGCTTGGCAAGACGAAAGCTATATGGCTGAAGACTTTGCGCGTGAATTAGGCATTCCATTTCATCGAGAGGTTTTAGATGTCCAACGCGTAGTCAGGGAGTTTCCCGAAATGTGTTTAAGGCGAGACGACCCTGTTGTTGATCTAGCTGGTTCAAGTATTTATGCCCTAATGCGTCTTTCGCGTGATCATAATGTACCAGTACTACTATCTGGTTTGGGTGGGGATGAATTATTCTGGGGGTATTCTTGGCATCGCAATGCGATATATAAAAACCAACGCAAACGCTCTTTGCTTTCTGGAAATGCAAATATTTTAAATTATCTCATGTTACGTCCACCCCCAATCAGCGTGACAGGATTTATAAATTGGCTTAGTGATGGTGCGGGATTTCTAAGTGGAATTGGAGAGTGGAAAAAAGACTTAAAAACCAATCCAAATCGTTTAATTTTTTGGGATGAGATTCGTGATTTTCGTATTGCTGAAAATGGCTTAGACTCTATTAGCGGCCACAAACTCAGAGATAGTACACTTTCAGGGGCTGAACCATTCACATCTCCTAGTTATTGGTATGACCTAGAAACCTCTATGACTGAGCGGATTTGTAGCACATATCTTAGATCAAATGGCTTGAACCAAACCGATAGATTAGGTATGGCCTGCAGTGTGGAGGGACGTGTTCCATTTGTGGACTATCGAATTGCGGAGATTGCAGTTGGACTTAGAAAAACAAAAAGTGATTTAGATTTAGGTCACAAAGGCAGGTTGAAATCTGCCCTCAGTGATATTGTCCCGCAAAATATATTTAGTCGACCAAAGCGCGGATTCTCTCAGCCATGGCGTATTTGGATCCGAGAGTTAATGTGCACCCTTGGTTCAGAAATGTCATCTGGAATACTAGTCGCTGAAAATATTATAAACAGGGATGCGGCTGTTTCTATGGCAAAGGGGTTTGACTTCTTACAACGTCCGTACCCATTCGCGCTTGCAACGTTGGTTCTAGAACAATGGGCGAGAGGAATGCTAGCTCTATCACCTAATGGAAACGAAGTTCAGAATAAAGAGCCGAACCTCACAAGTTCTCGGCAGTTAAAATTGTAAAGTCTAACTCCGTATTAAAAAATGGGTAGAATAGGGTCGCCAGAAATCTCTTCTGAAAAATTAGAAGATTCCCCAGAATCAGTATCAGAATAAAAATTTAAATTTTTTTCAATACGGAACACCAACAACATTAGACCAATCATTAAAAATTCGCCGGCGAGGTTTCCTTGTTTATTAGATAGTAAAAAATGATATACCAACACCGCTAAAAATGAACTAAAATTAGCGCGCTGTGTTTGATTGTCGCGAATAGTGATAAAAATTTTTCGACACGAATTCCACGTCAATAGACACAGTGTTAAAAAAAGTGTAAAGCCAATTAATCCTAACTCGCCCAGCATATCTGCCACGAGACAGTGGGTGTATGGTTCTCCGAAGGGGTTCAGTGCACTGAAGGAGTAAAAACCGAGGCCTTGAACCCAAAATAGCGGAGATTTTAACCATGTTTCAAGCAAAAAAATGATATTGCTATACCGAGCATCCACCCCTTCGTTTGTCGCACCTTCGGCCCATCGCTTTTCAGTATCCATGGATCCTGTACTGACAACCAAGTTGGCGACGTAATAAATAATGATTAATGTCACAATCAATCCGATTGCTGTAAGAATATAATTTTTAATGCCTGCTAATGGTCTACTGATTGGATAGCACAAAGCAATTGTAACTACAGCAAACATAAGTTGCCCACGACTACCAGATTTTACAACAAGAATCGTTCCTACTATAACACCAATAATTCGGAACAACTTAAAGTATAATAAATCAAATCCCGTTCCAACAAAGGCGGCTAAAACAATACAGGTTCCTCCCAATTCACCCAGGGCGAGTGGGTTCGAACGTCCACCTGGCGCATTTGGTAGATCAAGGCCAATGCGTCCATACTTCATTGTAAATTCCGGGCTTATCAATATTAACCCCGTGATGATCGTTCCTAGTACAAGACAAATACGCGCTGTCTGGCTCCACTCGTTTAAATTTGTGATTAAGAATGGCAGAAAAATAAAAAACATTATGAAATAAGGAATCGCCGAAACAAACACCTGAGATCCTTTGCTACCTCCGGGTGACCAAAAACAGGTCAATAAAGCCCAACTGTATAAAGCGATAACAATAATTGTTGTGCCGTTTATAAATCCGCGAACTCTTTGCCGATTTTTAAAGATTGCGTATCCCGTTGCCATGGCAAGTATGAACGCCACTAGATAATTAATACTTTCATTTCCTAAGGCGGTTTCTCGAAAGAAACCCAATGAAGATTGGACTAATTGTTTTAATGGAAAAAATAAAATAAGTAGCGTTGGAGCAAAAATGGTCAACAGAATCGCTAATACAGACCACAAAGCAAATCCAAAAAGAATCATTACACTCATAAATGCTCTCTATAGAAATAAATATTATATCCATGAGGATAAAGTAATTTTTTAGCTGACTGTAAAGTTAGCAATCTGTATAACCCTCTTGTCATTGGACTTTCTTTTGGCTTTGTGATTGCACTTTTTCCCACACACGGACGGTCTCTCTTGCCATCTCAAGAATTGCATCTGCGATCATTTTACGTAAAATTGGCTCGGCGCTAGCGGTTTCCAATTGTTCGGGAGCAACTTTTAAATCTTGCGACCAATGTTTAATCATGGTTTCAATTCCCCCACCTTCTGTAAAGTCTTTTGCTTTATTAGCACTTGTCACAAGTTGTATAAAAAATGAACCTGCCGTCCAAATAGTGACTCCTGCAGCACCAGAAATTAATACTGGCTCAATGGTGTCCTCGACCATAACATCCTTTGGCATAACACTCCACACCCTAGACCCACCACCAGGCATGTACAAGGGACTAACAAATGGAATAACCGGACAATTTCGTGCCTTGGAGCGCGCGTAATCAACACACATTTTAGTTCGGGCAGCATGCCATGCACGGGTTGAAATCCTTTGATTTGGAAGTGGCATAATACCACCTTTACCATCACCTACAGTATCGTAACAACAAGGAGATAACCAATCGCACTCATCCATGATTGGCCCGTATTGGGCTAGTTGCCGAGCAATTTCTTTCTCTTTAAGTTCTTCTGGTGCCGTTGCCCAATTATAATCTCCTAAGTAATAAAGCAAGCCTGGCAATCCATAGTAAGTCCATTTGACTTTTGGAAACATTATTTTTATTTTCTTGATCGCATTTACCATTGATTCGACGGCTTTTTTACACTCTGGTGAATCAGGGCCTTTACTTATCCAGTCGTCGAATGGTGATTCAAAATCAAGAACGCCCCAACCCTCTGGAATATCTCCGCCTATCTTTATAATTTCTGCGGCTACCTTTATCGGATCAATCACTCCTGTTTTTTGTGCTTCTGGATCGCAATTGTTTTGATAGATTAAAATGTAACGAGGTGCTGCCCCAAGCTTCACAAGGCCTTCTAGGCCTTGGATGTTGATCGCATCGTCATACAACAAGACTGGGCGTGTAGTTGCTTGAACACTGTTAACTTCTTCAGTTTGCCGAGAAAAGCAAACATGGACAAAGGAATATAGACAAAATCCCGCTAAGGCTAATTTTAAAAATTTTTGAACTCTCACCATGGCTTTAAATCTCCTTAAAAATTTCGGCCTGACACCGCACAAATTGCCTTCAGCATTCCATTAACCATTCCATCTAGATTACGTCCGCCGGGGCTCAATACTGTTTCTAGTGCTCCATTACTAAGCTGCTTGCGTAAGGCATGATCTGTTAAAACAGATCTGCATACTGCGGCTAGTTTCATAACGTCCCCGTGTTCATAGACCAAGCCATTTATTCCTGGTTCAAGCGATTCTACTTCTGGCATTTGAATCGACATCAGATTAGATGTTATGACTGGAAGGCCGTACCCAAAGGCATGAAAAATCGACAACCCAAGCGCTCCTGGATGTATTAGAAGTGATGCCGAGACTGCCCAGGGTGCAATCCGATCTTCTTCATGTATTGAGCCCATAAATCGAACGGACTGTTGTAAGCCTAATTGAATTACCTTACTTTCTAGAGCGGCACGACAACTTCCGTCGCCTATAAATATCAATTTTAAGTTCGGAATTTTCTTAAGTAATACTTGCAACGCCTCGATGGCTAGTTCGGGCATTTTTTCTGGCTCCAACCGACTTAAGTATAACATCATTGGGCATTTATCAACCCCCGCTGCCCGTAGCGTTTCCGACATCCCCGCAGAATTAAGAAACCTATTTCGTGATTTTTGGATTAGTTTCTGATCGAGGGCGTTTGGTGCTATGTAAAGTTTCTCTGAATCAAATCCCAAACTTAAAAATTTATTACGACCTGTAGGCCCATAAAACAAGCATGCCTCGGCGCGGCTGGCGTTTCGAATCCGAAGCCAATCTCCAAGTCGTGCCTGATGCGTTCCAAATCCATGCCCCCAAAGTACAATTGGGCTACGTTTTTTTTTCAACAAAGCTAGTTGAAGATGAGGAGAACGCACGTTCCACGGTAATAAAACAGCATCAAATCCCGCTTGTATTGAGTCTAAAATTTTTGGTTGCCAAACTAATCCACCATATTCTCGGTATTCGGCATGCTTAAGATTAAGCTTATTACTAGAAGTAATTCCAGAAAGACTTCCAATACTACCACTAAGATCTGCCCAAATTTCAAGATCTAATTCGTCACGGGCTGCTAGGGCCTCAAATACTGAGACCCTATATAGATTAATTAGTGGTTGAACTATACAAATGCGAGTCTTCATAAATATTTTTTATGTAATGATTTTTTGAGTCCATCAAATCTGAGGGTCTAGTAAAGATACCTCCTATGAGGTTACTGATTCCATCATATAGTCTTGATCCGAAATATCAGATCCGCTTTTAGCTGAGATGCCTTGGTCTAATGACCTAGTTCCTTTTACTTACCGACTCAAGCTCGGGTTGGAACGCGTCCAATAGCAAAGATCTGACGTCGGTTCTTAAGAACCGCCATCATCCAGATGGCGAGGCGGTCGAGTTTAATCTTGCGAAACGGAAAAAGCCGCGGATGCCAAGAAGATGTCACTACTTTGCAGTGTTCGACATTGAAACCGCTCTCGATAAGAACATTCGCGAAGTTTCGAACGGAAAACGTATGAAGATGGAAGTCGAGGTCATTTGTATTCCACTTGCGCTGCCGGCGCTCATGAATGTCGTCAAAAGGTAATTTTACGACGAGAAGAGCGCCGGGCTTCATGGCGAGGCGTAGGCGTTCAAGGGTCGAGCATACATCACGCACATGTTCAAGCACATGATTACTCGTAACGACATCGTAAGTCGGAACAATCGGGATCTCATCGATACTAGCGAAAATCGTCAGTCCCTGTTTGAGCGCAATCTCACGAGCAACGGCGTTGACTTCAAGACCAGCAGCCGTTGCGCATGCTCTCTTAATATGCATCAGCATGCCTCCGTTACCGCAGCCAAAGTCGAGTACCGAATCAGTCGGCTTCAGATATGATTTAAAGTATTCGAAATTGAGGCTATAACCAACCTCATTCGGGTTGAGTTGCTTTGAATCCGCGTAGACACGCCCAGACTCGCCTTCGTAATGAGTGCTGACTTTAGTCATGATCGTCTTGCCCCCAATTAGGTCCACTAGGACCTCATACCTCTGACTTAATACAGCAAACTCTTTAGGTGTCAGTATCCCTAAATACTGTTCATACAGTTTTAGTCACTTTTCTTGTTTGTCAAGGTGTATTTCCCTTATCTTCAAGCCATTCGAAGACGTGCTAATTCGCGAATTGAGGGACTCGCTGAACGCGTTAGTGGTCGACTTTACTGGTGGACTAAGGTTAAGACATCCCATTTCAAGGTGGGCCCCAGCATTCAAATTGCGAGAAATTAAATCCGAACCATTGCCAATCTAGATCATAAAGGCCGTGTGATGAGGTCTTGAAAAATCGATTGAGCACTTCAATCATATTACTAGGGTGGCACGAACCCTACACCTCTGTCGCCATCGCTTCAAAAGTGTGTTCATCGAAAAATTTCAGTACCTTAATTCTTTGTCCATCACGCAATTGATCTGCTATAAAATCCATCTTTCGTCTTTAGTCGCGGCGATTTGCCTCGACAATTTCGCTACTTATGCAATTAACCTTCTTCTAGGCATTGTTTTGCAGCACAAATAAAACCCAGACAAGCGCTCGGGCGCTAGAGCCGTTCTGATACATGCTAACCTTCGCGCTACAACAGAAGGCGCGTGTATTCGCTTACCAAACTTCTTCGCAGCAACGGCATCTCTTGCACGCGCACGACAAGTCCGTCTTCTGGACCGTGTATCGATTCATCACGCATCGCCGTTCGATTATATTATTATTTGAAATATCCTCGCCGTTGCGAAATCTCATATCTTGCGTACACATACCCGTCGGGCTCTCTTCACTGTGCAGCCTTCTAACCCAAAACATTTTCTTCCAGAAATAAAAAAACTGAAGCAAAACACCTAGCGGTCGACAAATCTCTGCGCACGCCTCACTGGTCGATCCCTGCGCTAATGCGCAAGTAATTTACTGCTCTTAAGAACACTTCTAATTAATCCTAACTTCCAATGGATTTATAGGTTTCAATGTTCAAAAAAACACAAATCCGGGTGGACTCTCATTTGGGCTGGCGGTAAAAACTTAAGTACTGCTCAAAAATTAATTTGATTGATTAGCAACTTTTGCTAGAAATAAAAACGTGTCTCGAGCACATTGATCCCAGGAGAATGTCTGGGCAATCTCAAATCCTGATTTAGCAAAGGCAGTCCTTCTTTCCTTGGAAATTAAAAGATCCCGAACGCTTTTGGCAATGTCGTCGGAATTCTCTGGATCGAAATAGACTCCAGAATTCTTAAGAATTTCAGGCATCGGACCACGGTTTGAGCACGCTATAGGTAATCCAGACGCCATCATTTCTAGTAAAATATTTGGCATATTTTCGCAACTGGAGGCAAATACGCCCGCATCAAATATTTGATAATACTCCAAAATTTGTACTCTCGACCTTGCCTCGAGATAAACAAGAAACTCTCCGCGAGGGTCAAGCCGTTTCATCACCTTGCGTAGCCGAGAAAGACCTCGATCAGGGGGACCAATCATTGTTAATGTGACAGGGAATCCCTCAAGGCGTAATTGACTAATCGCCTCTGCGACAATCCATTGATGTTTATAAAGATGAAGATTTGAAACATAAATCAGTCGAGCTGGATCTTTAAATGTAAAATCTAAAAATTCTCGTTGAAGCCTCGGTTCTCGTAGAAAATCAATTCCAATTCCATGCGGAATTATTACACGACGGCCCATTATTTTGAGCCCACGTTTGTCTAAAATATTGCTGGCGTATGAATTTAAACAAATAAGACCATCCGAAGACTTGAACGACTTGGTCTGCGCAATTCGAAGAATTACTTGTTTTAAAGTAAAAAATGATAGCCCATAGCGTTTAAGTTCTTTCCAGTCGAATGGCAGCAGCGATCGAAACATCGTCACTGTAGGTCTGAATCTCTGCCCAACACTACCGCCTGGTGCGAACAAGATGTTACAATTTGCATCTTTGCACAGTTTTGGCAGACTAAATCGTTGCCAAATTGTTCTCTGAATAAGACCACCCTCAGTCATTGGTACATGAATTTTATTAAGCCAGATTGCGTCTGGTAGCAATTCAAGTGTTGCCATAGAACCCCACACATACACAGCAGTGAATAGATCGATTTTTGGATCGGCGGCTCTAAGTAACTCAATCAAGTGTGTGCGACCGCCACCTAGACGTAAGTTGCTTGCATCAATACCAATGATCATGGCCGCAAATAACCCCTGGATACCAAATGCCCTACATGCAAAATCTCAATGTCGACAAGTCCTGCAGCGGTGCACCATCGCCTAATAGTACCTGGTGTCTGGGGGTTGTCATATGCAGGACAAAGCATGTCAAAGGTGTCTAAAAGTGCCCATTCAAGTAACTGCTGAGATGAAAGAGGATAAAATTTTGTGTAATCGGCAACGGGCACAATTCGTTGCAAAACTCGTCCGGCGATTGGAATGCTTCCTAAGACTTGACTTGTCTTTAAGAGTGTGGGAATCCATCTCTCAAGAATTTTAAATACTTGCTCTGTCGTCATTCGCTTGGTAACGGGCCTAAGTAAATATTTAGAGTGGAGCATGGTTTGGAAACGACGCCAATAATAATCAACGCAAATCCCTCCAGTCGGACATAGCATTAAAGTTAATTCCATAAATGCTTTTTCAACATTCGGCGTATGTTGCAGGACGCCCAGCGAATATACAAATGAAAATGATTTAGGCAGAAATGGCAGAGCATAAATGTCTCCCTGAACCACATGTAGGTTTGGGTGATCCCTTAAGTTTGCATAACATGCATCCACCGCACTTGAATAATCAAGAGCCACTACCTTGGCGCCAGCGTTTAAAGCAACTTCAGCAAATCGCCCGGCCCCACAACCTCCATCCAGAACCCACTTGTCCTTTATGTCTTCTGGTTTCCATCCTGTCGCATTCCAAAATCGGTCAGCAGAAATCGGGTGGCCAGAATAACTATCTAGCTGGGTCTGGCGAAAATGGTTCCACTGAATTCCAAAATTATTTGCATAGTTTGCTTCTGGAACAAATCGAGGTATACCGTTACGGATCGGGTAGTTGTATTTGCCATCTTTTGTCACCAGCAATTCATTCGCTTGTAAATTGAGCGCCTGACCAGATTGTGGGCATCGTAGAATATTTAAAAATTCATTGTTCATATCAGGGAAATTCTATACCTAAATAAGTACCGCATACTCTCGTCGCCACAATTCGAAAAGTACTAAAGCAAACAGGCGCTCGCTGTTTGATCGACCGAGTTCTTGCCCCTTGAGCAGTTTCCGCACGAATCCTTGGTCAAAGATACTCGAAGAATCGTGAAGGACCGAATGGAATAGATCTCGAAATGCACCGCCTTCTAGCCACTGATCCAGCGGTATTGAAAAACCCTGTTTTCGTTGACGATCAAATTCGGGTGGCAGTACCCGACAAGCCAGCTGTTTAAGAAGAATTTTTTTTTCTACGTGTGTCGTCTTTAGGTATGAAGGCACTTTTCCAAAGGCAAACTCGATTAAATGATAATCAAGTAGGGGTGCTCGCACCTCAAGTGAATTTAGCATGCTAGCGCGATCCACTTTTACCAAAATATCTTCGGGAAGATAATTGGAAAAATCCATACGGGTGGCGCGCTGAAGCAAATCTGTCTGCTGAGGAATTCGGCTGCTCGCTACTGATTCTGCACGCGAACGCCAACTCGAATGTGCTGCCAACAATCGCTGGCGCTCTGGTGCATCAAAGTAAGATGCGATAATGGGTAATTTATTACGCAGATCTATGTCAAGACTCTTTAAATAATTTCCCCCCTTAAAGCCAGTTGGCAAAATATACTTAGCTGCAATACCCACGCACTTTCTTAGTGGAAAGGGTATTGCGCCCAACCTTTTTTGCATCCATAGCAATCTGCTGTAATGACTATAGCCACCAAACAATTCATCACCACCATCACCTCCTAGAGCCACCGTACAGTGCTGACGGACCAATTGGCTCACTAAAAAAGTTGGAATCATAGATGAATCCACCACCGGTTCATCAAATTGGCGCGCAAGGCAAGGTAATAAATCCGCAGACGCGGGCTGGCCCTCTAGTTCAATATGTTCGGTTTGAAAGTGCCGCGCAATCAATCGAGCATGTTCAGTTTCGTCATGCTTGGCATGTCCAGGAAATCGAATAGTAAATGTCTTTACTTTGCTAGACGAGCGCACGGCCATGGCTGTTACCAAACTGGAATCCACCCCTCCACTTAGTAGAACACCGACAGGCACATCTGCTACCAATTGTCGGCGTACTGAATCTTCAAGTAGATCTTCAAGCTCATCAAGAAGGGCGGTTTCGTCTACCAGACAACTTGACACATCAAACTCTGGCGGTTGCCAGTAGTTCCACAGTTTGCACGTGCCGGTGTTCAGATGAAATAAAAGAGCATGAGCTGGCGGTAGTTTTTGAAAGCCTTGCAGTATGCAGCGATTGCCTGGTATATAGCCAAATGCTAAATAGCAATCAAGTGCTTCTGGGTCAATACGGCGGGGTAGGGTGGAGTCGGCAAATAGGGCCTTTAGTTCCGATGCAAACCTCAACTGGCCATTAGCGTGGTGATAGAAAAGTGGCTTTTCACCCGCACGATCACGCGCTAAAAATAGCGTTTGCTCCTTAGCGTCATACAGTGAAAAAGCAAACATGCCATTTAGGTGGGAAAGACAGTCTGTGCCCCATTCGCTGTAGGCTGCCAAAATAACTTCAGTGTCAGAATGAGAGCGAAACGCATGACCCTTGCTTATGAGTTGCGATCGCAACTCCTGAAAATTGTAAATCTCGCCATTAAAAACTATACTAAGCGTGCCTAATGCGTTATGCATTGGTTGATGTCCGCCGGGAGAGAGGTCGATAATAGAAAGTCTGCGATGCGCCAAGCCTACTCGGCCATCCAATGACCACCATTCACCAGCATCATCGGGACCGCGATGAATGATGGCATCCCGACCAAATGTCAGCCATGCCCGGCTAGCAATTTGAAGGTTCGAAGATGTACCAACAATTCCACACATTGATTAAATACTATCCAAACCGTGCACGAAGCGTAAACAAGTGTCACGATTAGAAATTTTTGCATGGCTCCGACAGTTTGCCACCCACCCAACTCCCAGCAGGCTACTGACACTAGTCGCAGAGTTTGTTTCGTTGGCAAAGCCGTGCTAGGCGAACCTGATCCGTACTACACAAACTCCTGGCGAAATGGGGAGCATTATCTGTAGCACACACTTGAACTTTTGGTGACAATGTTAGAAATTATTGTCATCACAAGCGAGCTAGAATTCCGCTTTGAACCAACTAGTGATGTGCCTGAAAGCGAGACAGACACCCATAATGTAAAAACCTTCTCGGCATGGTGTAAACGTTCCCCTTATTGGTGGTCTACGGGCAACAATTTAGTTTAATGTGTTCCCGCGCCCCATTTACTTACACTCATAATAATCCCATCGGACCCTTTGGGCGCACCGAACTATTTGCAGCTCTCATAAGGACTAGATACTATAAATTGAGTTCCAATGAATATGGAAATGCACAACCGATTAGTCGGATGTACACACACTATCGCCGTTAACATTGCGCAAACATGGCGGATGCCTCCTCAAACCCTGTCGCTTTGAGTCAGTCTCAAAATTTAGGTCGCGTTGCAATACGTGGATCAATGTTGAACTCGGCCCAGTGGTTGATCAACAAGGCTTTCACCGCCGGCGCAATGTTTGTCATTGCATATTTTTTAACACCTGCGGAATATGGCGTAGGTGTTGGGTCTTTAGCAATCTTTCAATTTCTTTATATTTTTCTACCATTCACGGTTGGCGATGTATTGATCTCGCACCCAAAACGATTTGAGTTGCTTGCACCCAGTGCCGCGGGTCTTGCACTGATTATTGGATGCTGTACTGCGGTCGTAACACTATTAAGCATTCCTGTTGTGATTTATTTTTACAGTGACTACCCAACCGGTTGGCTCATTGGTCTTTTGGCCGTTCAAGCAATTCGCCCAATCATTGAAGCCAAATTTGTAGTTCCCCTTTCCGCAATGCGCCTGAGCCTGGCATATCCAAAGATGGCTTTTATAGATGGTGTTGTTCAAATGGGTTCAACTTTGCTCTCGGTGGTCATGGCTATTTTGGGTGGTCGTTCTGCATCACTTGTTATTCCTCAAATTATAAATGTTGCAGCAAAGGCAACTTGGTATTCACGCCTAGCTACGGTCCCACATTCTGCGCGCTTTCACCGCAAGATTGCAATGTTCCTCTTTCGATCATTTGTGAAAGCCGCCAGTGCTCAATACATACACAATGTCATTGTGATGTTAGAAATTTTGGTACTGGGCTTTGTATCGGGCAAATACGAAGTCGGCTTGTTTGGCTTGGCATTTAGTATTGCTGGCCAGGCCAACACAGTGATCGCGTACCAACTAGGCGTTGTACTGCAGCCAATTTTTGGACGCTTGCAAGATGATCCAGAGCGACAAGTTGCTGGCTTTCTGAAAGCACAACGCGTGCTCAGCGCGGTGTGTGTGCCGATTTGTTTCACGCAAGCCGTTCTTGCTGAGCCGTTGTTTAGGCTTGTACTAGACGCCAAGTGGCAACCAGCCATTCCAATCTTTCAAGTGGTCAGTCTCATGCAGGCTTTCTACTTTGCCACCGGTCCATCCATGTCATGCCTGCGCGCACAGCGTCGCTTTGGAACATTTTTTGCATGGCAGGGAATTCAGCTTTTAATTTCACTTCCTATTTACTGGATGGGCGCCGATTGGAAAGGTGCGCTTGGTATTGCTCTTGCCAGCGGCGCATGTTGGGCAATCAGTGCGCCGCTTGTGGTGTGGCTGTGCACGCTTGCCTCGCCGCGCAAGCACTTGCTTGATGCGCTTGCCATTTTCATACGGCCGTGGGTTGTGTGTGTGCCACTGTTTGGTGGCTTCTACATGCTCACGCAATGGTTAAGTAGTGTTGGTCATCTGGGCGACATCGCGTCACTATTTGTTGTTGGGCCAATGGCTACATTGCTTGCGATTTGGATTATGCGTTTCTTACACGCTGACATTCGAAACACAATTGATGGATTTGTTGTTGGCGCGCTGGCGAAAATTCGGCGCAAGAGGTCGACATAAGCGTTGACGATTAAGTACGAATAGATGCGTGCTTTATAAAAATTATTTTCAGGAGCGTGCGGACAAAATTTACTGCATCTACTGCTTTGCTTCATTCACAAATTATTTTTGTAACGCCTAACGCACATCAAATAAATCATCCGCAGGCTCCCCGCACACGGCGCGCTCAATGGCGCGGCGCTGATAGATGGGGTTCCAAAATCGATCCATGACGGCGTGGCACGCGGCTTTCGTTTCGGCCGTTGGATACGGCGTTGCAAGCCACGATTGAATCGCATCGGCCAGAGATGCAACATTGTCTTTATTGAAAAGCGAGCCATTTTTACCTGGAATAATGGCTTCCCACTCCGGCATTTGATTGTCCGCGTCATTGTGGGTGACCACGGGCACGCCATACACCATGCTGTGCATGGCGGTTAGTCCAACCATTCCCGGTGCCACCGTCACGTTGCTCGCCATGACAAGCTCTGCAATTCGCTGCTCGTTGTAACAAGCTCCTTCAAAGTGAGTGCACACACTGCGTGCGGCGGCTTGGGCTTCTAGTGCCGCGCGTTCTTCTCCGTCGCCAACAATAATTAAGTTTGCATTTATGCCGCGGCGTTTCAACTCTGCAATGGCGTCAATAAGCAAGTCAAGTCGCCGCAGCGCAATGAGTCGAGTAGTGCAAATCACCACGGGCGTGATGGCGTCACCAAAAAGTTCACGACGAATGTGGTCTGTTTGTGCCGCGCTCACTTTTTTGCGCGCCGCAATTTGCTCCGCCATGTCTTGGCTGTTGTAAATCACGTGAAGGTGTTCGGGCGACCAACCGTGCTGCATTGCAATTTGCTTGGATCCGCGTCCATAGAACATGTGCTGATGCGGTATGGCGTAGAACAATTTTCGAACCAAACCCTTCAGCCCGTGCGGGTGCGACAAATATCCATGACCCCAAAAGAACACGCGCTTGCCAAGTAAGCGCGCTGCGATCGCGCCAATCCATGTACATGGCCAGTGCGGAACGGCATGAAAAATCACAGTATTAAATGCTGGGTTCATGCCCGCACGTACCGCGCCCCACTGCCATCGAAATGGTCCACCAAATCTGTGCGCGGGTGCAAGAATAAATTTCACAGCTGCCGTGAATTGCGCGGCGCGAATGCCGTGCGCGTATCCGCGATCGTGGTCATCACCAATAAATGTGAAGTCGGCTTGTGTGCTGCGCGCCAACTCTTCCACGATGGCGCGTCGATAGTGCGGAAAGAAGTGATACACAACAGCCACTTGCGGACGAGTGTCAGTGGTGGGTTGCTGCGTGGCGTTCATATAAAGGCGTTCGTTCGTCGGCGAGACATGTTTGAATACATTTTCAATTGTGATCGTAACTCGTTGGTTCTATCGGCGATTCATGAGTGGCTGCTTCATATCTGGCTTATGCTTTGGCAGCGTGACTGACAATATTTCACCAAGCTCTGTGACTGATGTCCCCGACTACGCGCAACACATGCGCGGCGCCACCGCTTTGGTTACCGGTGGCGCAGGCTTTATTGGCTCCAACATTGTTGACGCTCTGCTTTTGGCGGGCGCACGCGTACGAGTGCTTGATGATTTAAGTACGGGTAATCCTTGCAATCTTGTGGGCGCAACCACATCGCCGCTTGCTGAACTAATTGTTGGTTCCGTAAGTGACACCGCTGCCGTACGCCACGCTGTTGCAGGTTGCAGCCACGTGTTTCACCTAGCCGCCATGGTTGGAATTTCACAAAGCGTGCACGAGCCCGACAAACATTTCAACAGCAACATTCTTGGCACTGAAATTGTGCTGCGTGAAAGCGCGGCGGCGAAAGTTTCTAGCGTTGTGTTCACATCCAGTTCCGCCGTATACGGACTCACTCCAACAATTCCATCGCGCGAAAGTGATCCGGTGATGGCGGCAAGTCCATACGCCGCGGGCAAGGCACAAGGCGAAGTGTTTACAGAAAGTTACGCGCACACAAACAACACGCATGCGGCAAGTTTGCGCTTGTTCAACGTGTTCGGCCCGCGTCAAAGCGCAAGCGGCGCATACGCCGCGGCCATTGCGGCGTTTCTGCGCGCGGCGCAATTGCAGGAACCGGCATCACTATTTGGCACAGGCGAACAAACCCGCGACTTTGTTCCCGTGGCCAATGTTGTTCAGGCCTTCCTGCGCGCATCCGATCCGCGGCGAAATCTTCGCGGTGATCGCTTTAACATTGGTCTTGGACACGCCACTTCATTGCTTCAACTTCTTGAAATGATTGCGGACATCACTCAAATAAAAATCCCGCCACACCTTCTGTCGCCGCGTGACGCTGACAGTCCGCATTCATGCGCGGATATTTCCGCGGCCACATCCGTGCTGGGATTTCTCCCGCACGTTTCAATGAAAGATGGTCTACGTGAAACTTGGGATTGGTTGCAAAGCCACGCCAACTTGTCAACGTAACCTTGCTCAAGACTTTGGAATTGGCTTCGGTGCGCTTGGGTCAAACCAACGCGCGTAAATTTGAAAACCAAGCCAAAAAAAGCGCCAATTTGAACAGGTCTCTTTCATTTGCGCGCAAAAACAGTTTCAGGAACCTGAAATTGCATTCATTTTTAAGATAAATGTTTGCAAAAAATCAAAATAAACATGGTGAAACCGCACTCTTGGGCTAGGTTGTAACACCCATGTTTACCCCACACTTTATTTCGTGCGTGCTGGCAAGTGCCGCACTTTCCACCGCTCATGCCACGGAAAAAAACGCCGCCACACTTCTGCCCGCCACCGTCAACACATCCGCGCTTGCAACGGCTACGCAAGACTCATCAAAGGCGACTGCTTCACGCAACTCCGTCATTGCGTCGCGCGCGCTTGACGCCACACTTATTCCAGAACTCATGACACTAACAACGGACGATCCCGCGCCCGCCGACATTCGTCCCGCGGGTTGCGAGCAACTTGTTCTTGCATCAATAAAAACCGACGAGTCGGGTTGGCAAACTCTTCTCTTTAAAAGCGGAATTGACTCCG
>Ga0209086_10000933_pt1 | contig 24004 bp, 13 predicted proteins | sample M_130207_XF_Meta_FD_187312 | JGI IMG/M metagenome (GOLD analysis project Ga0209086, IMG submission 187312) | Freshwater microbial communities from Lake Montjoie, Canada to study carbon cycling - M_130207_XF_MetaG (SPAdes) (version 2) | ecosystem: Environmental > Aquatic > Freshwater > Lake... | reverse complement strand
GACAGGTCGCCATCAGAAAATTGCCATCGCCAATCCGCGTCACCCCCCCCGGCTTGCTGCCCCGATGTATCGTCACATGCTCGCGGATCACATTTTTTTTGCCCAGTACCACACTGCTCTCGGTAGCGGGATCAAATCCCAAGTCCTGGGGCTCAGCTCCTATGACCGCCGCACGTCCGATCCGTGTCCCCTCCCCCACCACCACATGACCAACGATCTGCGCATGCGCCTCGATCTTGCACCCAGCACCAATTTCGGCAGCGCCGTCGATCACCACATACGGGCCGATTTCAGCCGTGGGGTCAATTTTCGCTCTTGGGTCGATTAGGGCAGTCTGGTGAATCATGCGCGGCGATCATGGATGCCTCCTCGCCATGGATCAATCCTGACTTGCATCATCTCCTGCAAAGTTCCACTTGGCAGGCCCCTACCCGTTGCGTACTATCCTCGCTCCGCAACGCAGCTTTAGGAGAGGTGGTCGAGTGGTTTATGGCTCCAGTCTTGAAAACTGGCGTGGGTTTATCCCCACCGTGGGTTCGAATCCCACCCTCTCCGCGTTTCTCAAAGCAAAATCTCGATGTGCCCCTCCACCGCCTTTTTGCGCCTTTGAATGTTTAGAACCAAAAGCGCGGTCAAAGCCTGATAGCCTCGCTTCCCTGATGCGTACTGGATGTCTCATCCATGTTCGCTCGTTGTTTTTTGCTATCATTTTCCGCCTTCTACTTGTGCATTGCCGCCGCCCATGCCGCGCTCGATCCACAGGTGAAGGCTTATTTTGAGGAGCACTGCCTCAAGTGCCACGATGATGACGTGCAGAAAGGTGACTTCCGCATCGATACGCTCTCACCCAAGGTCGGCCATGAAAACAATCCGCAGTGGGTGGAGATCATGGAGCGCATCAACTCCGGTGAGATGCCGCCGAAGAAAGAGAAGGTAAAGCCGACGGCGGAAGCGAGTGCCCAAGTGGTGGAGTGGATCGCGATGAAGATGAAGGAGGGCGAGTCGGCGCGCATGGCGACGCGGGCCAAGGTGACCTTCAACCGGCTGACGCGTGACGAGTATGTGAACACGATCCGCGATTTGATCGGTGTGGAATACGACGCGAAGGACCCGGGCAACTTGCTCGAAGATGCGGAGTGGCATGGGTTTGAGCGCATTGGCTCGGTGCTGACACTATCGCCCTCGAACATCGAGAAGTATCTCGCTGCAGCCGAGACGATCTTGAATGAGGCCTATCCTGAGATCGTGGTGCCAAAGAAGGGAGCGAAGCCAGTGGAGCCGTTTGGTGGCTCGAAGCCGGTGCTCTATGAGGAACAGATCAGCGAACGGCATCGCGAGCGTCTGCGCGAGATGGGCCTACTGGATAAAGTGCGCTACGACATGTGGCCGGGTGACATTTTCCGTTATTCAGCATTGAAGGATCCGCTGCCAGAAGCGGGCGTGTATGAGATCAGCTACACGCTCAGTGGTTTGAAGCCGGAGAAAGGACGCGCTCCACGCATCAAGGTCTATGAGTCGAAGTTGGATCGCGTGCTGTTTGATCAGGACATCGTCGCGGCTGAGGACAAGCCGATCACGGTGACCTTCCGTGCGCATTTGCCCAAAGGTCGGCCGAACATTGATGTCTATAACGACGTGCCGGGGCCTTCCAACCTGCCGCGCTCTGGCCGCCATGGCGACACGCCCTTCATTAGCACAAAGATAGGCCGCATCCCGTGGCAGATGAAACTCACCGATGAAGCGGGCAAGCCACGATACCCCTTTCTCATCATGGATTCGATCTCGTGGAAGGGGCCGATCATTGAGGATCGTGAAAAACAGCTCCGCGCTGACTACATGCCGCGTGAGGAAGGTAACATGCAGCAGGTGCGCGACTGTCTTGCGACACTGGCGACACGTGCGTTTCGTCGTCCCGTCACCAATGAGGAAATCGACGGCTACATGACCATCGTGAAGAGCGAACTCGATGCGAAGGAGAAGTTCCGCGATGCGGTGAAGGCCGGGATGCTCGCCATTTTGAACTCGAAGAGCTTCCTCTTCCTCGCGGAGGGTGACGAGAATGCGCAGCGCCACACGCTCAATGACTGGGAGCTCGCCTCACGCTTGTCTTACCTGCTTTGGAGCACGATGCCGGATGCTGAGCTCCTTTCGTTGGCCGGGCAAGGCAAGCTGCATGACAAGGCCGAACTCTCGAAGCAAGTCGCCCGCATGATTGCCGATCCGCGTTCGGAGCGATTCACGGACTCCTTTGCTTCGCAATGGCTGCGCTTGAGAAAAGTCGGCATGTTTCAGCCCGATAAGAAGCTCTACCCCGACTATGACAAGGCGCTGGAAAACAGTATGATCAGCGAGACGCAGACCTTCTTCCGCGAAGTGCTCAACAATGGACTCACCCTGCGCGAGTTTCTGAACTCTGACTGGAGTATGATGAACGAGCTGCTCGCGAAGCACTACGGTCTCGACGATGCCTTTGCAGCAGCGGCAAAAGGTACACGCACCGATTTCGTGCATGTGAAGTTCCAGCCCGAATCGCATCGCGGTGGCTTGCTCACACAGGCATCCATTCTCTCGCTCACCAGCGACGGCGTGCGGCATCGTCCGGTGCATCGCGGTGTGTGGGTTAATGAAGCGATTTTTGGCAAATCCCCGCCACCGCCGCCCGCGAACGTCAATCCGATCCCCACGAACCCGACTGGCCCCAAAGCCACGTTGCGTGAGAAGCTCGAAGCGCACATCCACGACGCGAACTGCGCTGCTTGCCACTCGAAGATCGACCCCCTCGGCCTCGCTTTCGAGAATTATGATGCCATCGGCCGCTGGCGCACCGAGGAAGTCACCGACGGCATCGGCGCGAACCCAAAGGTGACCGCCGCCGGCAAACTGCCTGATGGTCGCGAATACAAAGATGCCGAGGAGTTCAAGAAACTGCTCCTGCATGATCTTGATGCCTTCAATGTAACCTTCATCGAGAAACTCGCCACCTATGGCCTGCGCCGCAGCATGAGCTTCAGTGATCGCGAAGAGCTCAAAACCATCGCTGCTGCCAGCAAGGCCAAGGATTATCGCCTGAGAGACCTCGTCGAGGCCTTCGTATGTTCTGAAGTGTTTCTGAAACGCTAAACCACACCACCATGCCAAACCTCAATCTCAATAAATGGCAAATCAGCCGCCGTCAGATGCTGCGTGGCCTTGGCGCGTCCATTTCGCTACCTTTTCTCGATGCCATGGCTGCTTTGCCCGCGCCATCGAAGCCAAAGCGCAGTGTGTTCCTTTACATCCCGAATGGTGTGAACACCCTGACGTGGCAAATCGAGAAGGCGGGTGCGGATTACGAGTTCACGAAGCCGCTGATGCCGCTGGAGAAGCATCGTGCCGACATTACGCCGATCAGTGGCCTGCATCACCCGATGGTTCTCGGCAAGCATCACAACTGCGAGAAGGTTTGGCTCACTGGCGCGAACGTGCCCGGTGATGGCGGTGCCTTTCGCAACACCGTGTCCGCTGACCAGCTCATCGCTGAGGTCCATGGTGCGGCTACGCGCTTCTCTTCACTCGAAATGGCCATTGAGGGCACCTCACTCGCTTGGTCCAAGGACGGCATTCAGATCCCTGCTGAGCGTAACACACAGCAGATTTTCAATGCGCTCTTTGGCGTCGAGAAAGACAGCAAAGAAACCATACGTCGTCGCCTCAGTCGTCGTGGCAGCATCCTCGATCTCGTCGCTGACGATGCCAAGCGCGTGAACAACAAGCTGGGAAGCGAAGACCGCAGCAAGCTCGACGAATACCTCACCGCCGTGCGTCAGGTCGAGGAGCGCACACGCCGTGCCGACGAGTGGCTGAACGTGGCCAAGCCCGCCGTCCCCGCCACCGATGCAGCTCGCCTCCAGCGCAAACTCAGCATGGCTGAGGCTGGTGAGTATTACCGCCTGTTCTACGACCTCATGGTCATGGCCCTGCGCACCGATTCCACCCGCGTCATCACCTGCGGCATCGGCGGAGAAGGAAATGCCAGCGGCATCCCCGAGATCGGCATTTTGCAGACCCGCCACGGCCTCAGCCATCACAATGGCGACCCCGAGCAGCTTCGCCGCCTCACCGAGACCGACACCTTCCTCATCGGCCAGCTCAGCTACTTCCTCGACCAACTCAAAGAACACCAAGAAGGAGACGCGCCACTTCTCGACACCACGCAGGTCCTCTGGGGCAGCGGCATGGCCTATGGTCATAGCCACGGCAACGCCAACCTCCCCACCATCCTCGCTGGTGGCAAAGCCCTCGGCTACAAGCACGGCACACATGTAGATTTCAACCTTCCGAAGATCGGCAAATACGACGTCACGAACGCCCAAGGCCACTACCAGATTTGCAGCCGCCCCGTCGATAGCGACGCGCGTGTGAGCAATCTGTTGCTCACCATGCTGCAACGTGTCGATGTGAAGGTGGACAAGTTCCAAGACAGCGTGGGAGTGATCTCGAAGATCGTCGCCTAACTTTACTCACTTAACTAGAGTTCGTTCATGCGCTTCTTCATTGGCCTATGCCTCTCTGCTTCGCTGCTCAGCGCTGAACCACTGAAGTTCCGCACCGATGCCGACGGCCCGGTGAGGGCTGATGAGAAAAAGAAGAACCCCAAGGACAAGAAACCAGACGATAAGCCCGACTGGTTTCAACTCGTTGAAGGCCAGTTCCCGCCTGAAGGCTCGGCGCATGCGGTCTCAGGCGAACTCATGAAGGTGGATCATTTGGAACGACGCTTCCAGATTCGCGTGGATCGCAATGACAGCCAGGATCGTGGCATGTGGGACCTGCCACTGGATGCGGGGATGCTTCCGTATGGTTCCATCTGGTATCACGGAGCACCAGCGGCGCTTCAGGACATTCCGCTTGGCACGCACTTGCATGGTTTGTTCTATCTTGCCGATCCCGATGATAAAACACCACCGCCCGACACCTGGTATCGACGCAAGACGCCTGAGTTCGACTTCCGCCGCTGTTTCCGCATCGAGGATGACTTTACTTTCAATGCGCGACAGAAGCAGCTTTGGAAAATCGACATCGTGGACCTCGAGACGAAGAAGCTGACAGCCACGCTGCTGGACAAGGGCAAACCCGGCGACAAACCAAAGATTTTCGATCTACTTGCCAGCACTCGTGTGTTCAAGGGCAATGGCTTCGAAGACCTTAAGGTATTGAAAGCCGGTCAGACCTTCCTTTGCAATCTCACATGGGTCACGCTCTATGGCCCTGGCCGCATCACGGACATTTGGCTCGATGAACCCGCTCAAATGTTCGCCACCGCCCAGCAACTCGAACGACACCGCATTCACACCCGCGAGCGCGGACTGCCAGGTTGGGTCACTGCTGTGGAGGACGAGCCTCAATTCGTCACCATCACGTTCTTTGGCAACGTTGATCCCAAGCTCTTTGATGAACTCACCATCAAAGACCTCAATGCCCCGCCACCAAAGGACGGCAGCCCACCGCCCACCGAGCCTCGAGGTGGGCTTGCGGTCGCGCGCGAGTCCCTCATGACTTACGACCCCGTGAACGACCGCAAAACCGGCAGCATCCTTGACGTGAAAAAGATCCCCGCCGAACCCGGCAGCAGTGGCATTCAGATCAAGCTCAAGATGGACATGATGCTCGAAGGCTACCGCCCAAAGCGCATCGTGCGCTTTTATCCAGAGACTTGGAAAGTCATCGCACTGCCGAAGGAAGAGGAGTTTTTTGGTAGAGAGTGAAGAGATGTCTCTATCCTTAGAAAAGCCGCAACAATTGTCGGCTTCCGCTGCGTTTAGTCTCCCTCCACTGACCCAATTATGAAACTCGCTTTTGCTACCATCTTCCTCGCTCTGTCCATCACCGTTCACGCCGAACCCGTGCCGCTTTTTGATGGCAAAACCTTCACTGGCTGGGAGGGCGATATCGGCAGCGTCTGGCGCATCGAAGACGGAGCGTTTGTGGCGGGCTCGTTGGAGAAGAAGCAGGACAAAAACAACTTTCTAGCCACGACAAAACAATACGCGAACTTCGAGCTGACGCTGAAATGGAAGCTCGAAGGCACGGAGGGCTTCGTGAACGGCGGCGTGCAGTTCCGCACGAAGCGCATCCCAAATCATCATGAGGTCTCTGGATTCCAAGCCGATCTCGGGAAGGGTTACGACGGTGCTTTGTATGATGAGAGCCGACGCAAGAAGATCATGGCTCAACCAACGCCCGAAGTGCTGGCTAAAGCACAGAAGCCGCTGGGTGAGTGGAATGAGTATCGCATCCGCGCAGAAGGGAGCCACATTCAAATTTGGCTCAATGGCGTGCAGACCGTGGATTACACCGAAACAGAGCCGAACATCGACACCAGCGGCATCATCGCCGTGCAGATCCACGGCGGCGCGACTTCCATCGTGCGCTACAAGGACCTCATGATTGAGGAGCTGAAGTAGCCTAGGCGTTCTAGCCTGTGTCCATCCACCCAACGCACAGCCTAGAAAGGCTATGCTACCGCCAAATAGCCCATGAAACTCGTCTCCACGACTCTCTTCCTTTTCCTCAGCGTCCTCTCTCAAGCGCAGTCCTTTGAGCTCAAGCCCAACGACGTTATTGCCCTCACCGGTGGCTCGAACATGGAGCGCACGCGCTTCAATGGTTATCTGCAAACGAGCCTCATCGCATCCAAGCCGGAGCTGAAGATCAAAGTGCGCAATTTCGGCTGGGAAGGCGACACAGTCTTCGAGCAGTGGCGTGATGGTGGGAACTACCAGAACCTCGATCCCAAACGTGCCCAAGCCGAGAAGCGTATCAGCGCCGAAACTGACATCGACAGTTGGCGTCAACAACGCGACTGGAAACAGCAACTTAGCGAAGTCGGCGCGACGGTGGTAATCGCGCAGTTTGGGCAGATGGAGTCGCTGGGAGGAGTGGAGAAGCTGCCGCAATTCATCGAAGCGTATGAGAGGCTGATCGCCGAGTTTGCGGATGAAGGAAGGCGGGTTGTGCTGGTGGCTCCGGTTCCGATCGAAGGGCGATTGGCAGAGCATGCAGGCGATCTCAAAGCTTATGCCAAGAGTATCGGCAAACTGGCGGCGAAGTTAAAGCTGCCATACATCGCCAATGTCCTCGCATTCCCCTATTCAAAGCAGCCAAGCATTCAAACGCTGACCAATAATGGCTATCAGCTCAACGAAGAAGGCCATGGCAACCAAGCATGGTCCATCGCCAATGGTTTAGGCCTGAAACCGGTGACGAATGATGCGGTCCGCACCCAAGTTCTCGAATTCGAGCGCCTTTGGTTCGATTACTGGCGGCCGATGAACTGGGCTTTCCTCACCGGCGACCGCACGAACGTGCCTTACTCGAAGGATTGGAAAGATGCCTCAAAGCGCATCTTCCCGCAGGAGATGGAGGATTTCCGTCCATTGCTCAAACAGGCCGAAGACAACATCTGGGCAGCCATCGAAGGCAAACCTGTGTCACCGATTGGTATTCGTTCGTCGATCCCAGTTGAGCCGCCGACAGCGAAGCCACAGTCGCCAGAAGAAGAGTTGGCGTCGTTTCAGATCATGGATGGCTTTGCGGTGAATCTCTTCGCCAGCGAGGCGGATGGCATCATCAAACCCATCCAGATGCGCTGGGATGAACGCGGTCGCCTTTGGGTCGCATGTGCGTTGAGCTATCCGCAGATCAAGCCGGGTGAAAAAGCCAACGACTATATCCTCGTTTGCGAAGACACCGATGGCGATGGCAAGGCCGACAAGTTCCACAAGTTCGTCGAAGGCCTCTTCATGCCTGCGGGCATCGAACTCGGCGATGGCGGCCTCTATGTGGCTCAGGGCACCGAGTTGCTGCACTTCAAAGACACGGATGGCGACGACAAAGCGGACACGAAGCGCATCGTGCTCGGCGGTTTCGGCACGGCCGACTCGCACCAGATGATCAACTGCATCAACTGGGGCTTCGGCGGCGAGTTGTGGTTCACGCAAGGGCATCACATCTACTCGCGAGTCGAGACGCCGTATGGCGTGGAGACGTTGAATCGCGCCGGTGTGTTGCGCTACCGGCCACGCACGGGACATCTCGATCCCTTTTTCCAATGGTCCTCCGCTGGCGCAAACTGCTGGGGTGTTACGACCACGGAATACGGTCAGGCGTTTCACAAAAGCGGTGCGAATGTCGGCAGTTGGTTCACCACGCCGGGCATGGTGCGCTCAGATCTCGCCGTGAATGCGCAGGCGCTGAATCTCTGCCTCGCGCCGATCAAGCAGGTCGGGCAGGAGTTTCTGCACAGCAGCATGTTCCCCAAGGAAATGCAGGGCCGCATCCTCATCGGCGGCTATTACGCGAACTTGCTGGAGTGGCATGAGCTGAAGTGCGAAAACGGCATGTTCAGCACCACCCGGCTTCCGAACATCATCGAAACCAAGAACAACGTCTTCCGCCCCGTCGAGGTGCGCATGGGCCCAGATGGCGGCATCTATGTCGCGGACTGGTACAACCCGATCATCGGCCACTATCAGGCTAGCTATCGTCACCCAGATCGCGACAAAAAACACGGCCGCATCTGGCGCGTGTCATGGAAGGCGGGTCAGAAGGTCAAGCCAGTCGAACTGGCCAAGGCCAGCGTGGAGGAACTGCTCGAGCAGCTTGATTCCAAAGAACGCTGGGCCTGGTATCAGGCGAAGCGTTTGCTCATCTCGCGTGACTCAAAGGAAGTCATCGCTGCCGCCGATGCCTGGTGGCCGAAACAGAACGACTACCGCAAACTCCAGGCTCTCTCGCTCTACGAAGCCCACGAAACACCTCGTCCCGAGCTGCTCAAAGCACTGCTGCGCAACGCAGACGCCCGCATCCGCGCATACGCCACCCGCACATTATCCACATGGGCACGCGATGGCCGTCTGCCAGATGCTTTGAAGCTGCTGGAGGCTCAAATCGCCGATGAAGATGCTCTTGTGAGGTTGGAAGCCATCGTGGCGGCCAGTTACATCCCGGATGCGCGATCCGCGTTGATTGCTGCACGGGCTTTGGACAAGGAATTCAACGGCTACCACCTCCATGCGCTCACCAAGACGCTGCATGTGCTCAATCCGCTGTGGTCGTCGAAGTTAGACTTTGAAAAGGACGAGCATCTTATTTTCGCGCTGCAAAACAGCTGGGTGGAAAACAATCCCGATGATCTGAAAAACCTCAGCGGCGCTGCGGTGGCCTACAAACCGAACACAGGAAGCCAAGTGGCCGCCATCATGCGTGAGCAAGTGACCAAGCACGAAGGCAATGCCGAACGCCAAACGACTTGGCTCAAAGCCCTTGCTGCCGTTGCCAGCGCAGAGGATGTGCCCTTCATCTTTGAGCGCGGCGGCAAAAATGCCGCTGTTTTGGCCGCTCTGAGAACCTCTGCGCCCTCCAATGCGGCGGAACTACTGACACCACTCTTTGATTCGACCGTGCCTGCAATACGCAATCAAGGTCTGCGACTCGCGGGAACGTGGAAGGTCAGTTCATTCACGGATCGCATCCGCAAGCTAGCATTGGAGGAGAACACGCCGCAGGCACTTGATGCGCTCATCAGCCTGAAGCCAGATGAAGTCGTCGCCCACACACTGAAGAGCCTCCAAACAGCCGAAAAGGCCGCTCCAATGCTCGCCGCACTCGTCTCGCGCACCGAAGGCCATGCCGCCCTGATGCGTGCCTTGCAGAAGCCAGAAGCGGTTTCCGTATCAGCAGCCAAAACGGCTCTGCAAGCTCTCAATAGCCTCGGCAAGACCGACGCCAAGCTCTCGCCACTGCTCATGAAGCTTGCGGGCATCAACACCGCGCTGCCTGCCTACACGCAGGACTACATCCGCAACATCGTCAAAGGCGCGAACACTTTTGGCAATGCCGCGGAGGGCAAAAAAATCTACGAAGCCGCCGGTTGCATCGCCTGCCACATCCCCGGCGCTGCGCAGAGCATGATTGGACCCGATTTGAGCGCCATCGCTCGTGGATTGCCCATCGACATGATCGTCACTGAGGTCGTGTGGCCCGCGCTGAACGTCAAAGAAGGCTTCGAGGCTGCAACGGTGACCATGAAGGACGGCACCGTCATCACAGGCTTCAAACAGACCGACACCGCCGACACGCTTTCCATCCGCGACCTCACCGGAACCATCAAGCCGATCAAGAAAGCTGATACCCAAAAAACCCAAACCGGCGGCACCCTCATGCCCGATGGTCTCACCGCCACGATGAACGAGCAACAGCTCGCGCATCTCATCAAATACCTCAGTGAACTCGGCAAATAATCTCCCCTTATGAAACACATCGCATCCCTCAGCCTCATCATTGGTCTTCTACACGCAGCCACAGTTTCTTCCTTAGCCCTTGATGCCCATGTCGAAGCCGTCATTCGCATTGTCGAAGGCGCCAAAGGCAAACTCGAGAAGACCGAAGACGGTCAGAGTCTCAAGCTCGTTGATCTCGCCGTGCCAGGTGCAGGACCGCACGATCATCGCAAAGACGATCCCTATGACGCGGCCTTTTTCGAGCATCTCAGTCACATCACCACATTAGAGTCGCTGAACGTGATCGCCACGAAAGCCGACGACGAATGGATCGCGCCGCTGGGCAAACTTACGAACCTCAAAACGCTACGCTTCACCAACAATGGCAAGCTCACGGATGCAGGCATGGAGCAGTTTGCTGGCCTCAAGAACTTGGAGACATTCTCCTTCGTCGGCACGCAGATCACTGGAAAGGCCTATGCAAAGTTCGAAGGCTTCACCAAGCTCATCAAAGTCAGTCATCGCGGCAGCAGCATCAATGACGAAGGCCTTGCAGAACTCTGCGCTCACCTGCCAAACCTCGAAAGCATCAGCCTCGCGCACGCCAAGTTCACCGATGCTGGCGCCGTGCATCTAGCCAAGCTCACGAAGCTCAAAGGCCTCGAAATCGGCACTTCCAAAGCGACGCCGCAGGCGCTGGTTCATCTGGCGAACCTCCCTCTCGAATCCCTGCAACTTGGCGAAGGCTTTGACTCCATTGAATGCATTCCTTTGATCAAAGACATCACCACACTGCGCCGACTCACATTGACGAACGCCCAAGAATTGACGGATGCGGATTTGAAAGTGATCGCTGGCCTCACACAACTGGAGCATCTCGAACTCGGCAAGCTGCCGATACCTGATGAACGCATCGCTTTGCTCAAAGACTACGCCTTTCTCAAATCCATGCGCCTCGTCCCAGTCAAAGAGCCATTCAACGATGACACACAGGCGAAGATCAAAGCGCTGCTACCAACAACGCAGATCCAGTTCAAATAAGCGCCCCCTCCATGAAGCCGTTTTTTGCGATTCTCTCTGTCTTTGTCATCGTTGGTTTCGCTGCCGATACGCCACCCGCCAAGCCCATTCCGGTCATCACACCCGGCAAGGTAATCATCCCGTTTGAAAAGATGCGCCGTATTTGGGGCGAGCTCATCAGTATCGATCTCGCCACACGCACTGGGAAGTTTCGCAACGAGAGCAACGACGAGGTGGTGAGCTTCACAGTGATGCCCTACGCCGAACTGCTGCACCACGCCACACTCGGCGATTTGCAGGACTTCCGCGTCGGCGAACGCGCGATCTTCCGCATGCATGTGAACGAAAAAGAGGAGTGGGTGTGGCTCACCTACATCCAGGATGAGATGAACATGATGAACGGCCACAAGGAATACTTCCATGTGGATGTCATCGATGCCACGATCGGCAAACTCACCTGCAAGTGGGCGAACGCCGACCTCAGCTTCATCCGTGAGCTCGTAATTACACTCGAGACTGACAAGGACACACACATTTGGAAAGCCGGCCAGCCAGCGAAGTTCAGCGATATCAAGATCGGCGACAAACTGCGCACCAAGACGCATGGCACAGGCAGCGGAAAGCATCGCGTGCCGTGGGAGGTGTTCCTTGATGACGACAGCCTGCTAAAATTCCAGACCGAGCAGAAAGCCGTTCACGCCCAACGCATCCTTGATGAAGGCGCACCCGGCTACGTCGATGAGTCGAGCGGCACTAAGCTTGTCCTCACCTTGTTCAACGAAGGTGCGGAACAGATTAAACACCTCAAACAAGGCACCAGCGTCCGTGTCGCAGCCGCCGGGGTCGATCGCAAGCCCACTGCTGATCCCATCTCCGCTAAAGTCAATCTGCTTGGCAAAAATGGCCGCCAGACTCAGGTGACGCTCGAACTGGCTGCTCCTGCTGAAAAATTCCAAGCCTCGGGACTCGCGAGGTTGTGGGTAGCACAGCCGTGATGCGAGCCATTACGGCTTCTTATTCTTCTTTTTGGCCGCTTTATTCGTCGTCTTTGTCTTCGCGGCCTTTTTCTTCACCGGCTTGGATTCTTCAATGACTGGTGTAATCGCCTCCGCGCTCAAATCGATGCCGAAAATCGCCGAGAGGTCCACTCCAGCCAGATCACCTGTGTTTGCAGAGATGTCAGTGATCGCCGCGCTGCTCGCGTTAGACAGCAACTCCGCCTGATCCACGCCACGCAACGTGAACAGCAGTTCGGGCTTCGTATCGAGCATCACGCCCACACCATAAAGCACCGCCGACACATGCTTGCACATGTCCGCATGGTCCGGGCAGGAGCAGTCGAAGCGAATTTCCTTGGGTTTCGGAAACAAGCCATCCTGTGGATCAGTGAGGATGCGCATCAACCCATCACCGAGCTTGCCCGCCAGCAGATCGAGCATTGAGCCGACTTGTCCTGCACCCGCTTTCACGATCTCATTCCATTGTTTCTTTGGCAGCGGCTGGATGTAGATGCTCGTGCCATACAATTCAGAGCCCGCCACCACCGCGCTGAGCTGTCCCGCCCCGATTTCGAGGTTATACACGTTTCCTTGGCGCAAATAGCTGCGGCCACGCGGCAGGCGTGACTCATACTGCTGATACAACTCCAGATTCCGGCACCAAGCCTGCCCCCAGAATGTCGTGCAGAGTTTCTTCTGCCCCTCCGGAGCCGGCAGCACCTCAAACGTCTCGCCACGCTTCTTCCGCTTCGCGATTTCGCGTTGCAGCCGCTCTTTTCGTTCACGCGCATCTTCGTAGTCCCAGGACATGGCTGCGCTTTACACGACAGCAGAGTTCACATCAAGAGAGACGAAGCTGAGCAACTCCTCGCTGCTCATCGCGGTGAGCAGTTTCTCGGCTCCTGCTCCATCGCCGATCAAATCCTGGGCTAAACTCATTTTCTCCTCGATCAGCGCATCAATGCGCTCCTCGATGGTGCCTTGGCAGACAAACTTGTGGACGAAAACGTTCTTCTTCTGGCCGATGCGGAAGGCGCGGTCCGTCGCTTGGTTTTCGACGGCGGGATTCCACCAGCGGTCGAAGTGGATGACGTGGCTGGCAGCGGTGAGGTTCAGGCCAGTACCGCCGGCTTTGACGCTGATGACCATGAAGGGCGGGCCGCCGGGTTGTTGGAATGCTTCAACGACTTCGGGACGCTTCTTCACACTGGTGCCGCCGTGAAGGATGAGGCCTTCACGACCAAAGACGGTGGCGAGGAAGCGTGAAAGCGGATCGCAGGTTTCCTGGAACTGCGTGAAGATGAGCGCACGTTCGCGGCGCTCGGCGAGTTCGCTGCAAATCTCGGCAAGGCGCGTGAACTTGCCGCTGTCCTCGGGGTTCCAGGCACCGTCGCCATTCCAATGGCTGGGGTGATTGCAGATCTGTTTGAACTTGAGCAGGAAGCCGAGGACGAGGCCCTGGCGCTTGATGGGCTCCATGTCTTTGTCGGCGAGCATCTTCGCGAGTTGATCGACGAGCTTGGCGTAAATCGTGGCCTGGCGTTTGGTGAGACCGCAGAAGGCCTTCGTTTCGATCTTGTCGGGCAGATCGGTGATGATGCTGCGATCCGTCTTCATGCGGCGCAAGATGTAGGGCTTTACCAGTCGGCGTAGAGGCGCAAAACCTTCGCTCGATTTGGCGCAGCGTTTGATGGCATCGGAGAAGGCACCGGAGCCACCGAGCAGACCTGGATTGAGGAAGTCAAAGAGGCTCCACAGATCACCGGGGCGGTTTTCGACGGGCGTGCCGGTCAATGCGATGCGTGTGGTGGCTTGGAGGCGTTTCACAGCCTTCGTGCTGGCACTGCCGGGGTTCTTGATGGCTTGGGCTTCATCGAGGATGACGACACTCCAAGGATGTACTTGCCACGACTCGGTGCGCTGGAGGAATTGATACGTCGTGAGCATCGCATCGCAGCCGCGCAGTGCCTCGGCGGTGTGTTTCACGGCGAGATCCAATTCCTCGCGTGAGGTGACGGATGGATGCGCGATGAAGAGCTTCAAATCGGGCGCGAACCGTTTCACCTCAGCACGCCAGTTGCCGACGAGCGACGCCGGAACGACGAGCAGCCCAGGAGCGCGGACGCCCTCGTCCGCTTTCCTCGCCAGCAGCAATGCGATCACCTGAATCGTCTTCCCCAAACCCATGTCATCGGCAAGGCAGGCACCGAGGCCGAGACGCGTCATGAATTGCAACCACGCGAAGCCTTTTAGCTGATACGGACGCATGGTGGCGCGCAGATTCGGCGGCGGTGAGGTTTCAGCTGGATCACGCATCTGATCGAGCATTTGCGCGAGTTTTTTGCCAGCCACGATGTCACTCCAATCATGCACCATCTCGGTGCTTTCATCCGCAGCAGTCAGTTGTCGTGGATCGAAGCCTGCAAGCAGCCGCATGCCGTCGAGAAAGCCGATGCCGCCTTCGCCCGTAGCGCTTAGGACCCTTTGCCAATGCGATATCACCTGCTGGAGTTGCGCACCATCGACTTCTACCCACTTTCCGCGCAAAGAAACGAGGCCGGTGTCGGCGCTCAGCAACTTCTCCCACTCCTCAGCCGTGAGCGCTTCGCCATCAAGGCTCTGCTCCATTTTGAAACTCAGCAACGAGCCCGCATGCAGTGAAGTTTTCTTCGGCGCATCAATCGTTACCGACACCGCAGGGCGTGGTCCTTTGCCACTGCGCCACCAGTCCGGCAGTTTCATGACGATGCCGCTCTCTTGAAACACTGCCGTGTCGCGCAGCACGCGGTAGGCTTCCTGCGCTGACATGGCCATCGGCTGAAAAAGCCGCTTCGTCTCCAGCCACTCGCGCAGCAGCTTTGATTTCTCCGCAGCGGTGCGCACGGGCGCTAGCAGCGCATTGATGGCTGTTTGGTCTTTCTGCCCAGCATACATCTGCAAGGCACGTGCCAGCGGCAAATGCTGCGGCTGGCCGCTAGCACTGAGTTTTTCCGTAAACGTCGCCAGAAAGGCGAAAGGCCGTTGAGAGTCCGTTTTGTTCTCTGCAAGATGAAACGTCACTCGGCCAACCACATGCCACGCCGGGCATTGTTCTTTCAGCCAAGCCTCCACGCCGTTCGTGGCGATCTGCGCGATGTGATTGGCCAAATCAAGCCACCAACGCTCTAGGACCTCCGGAGTGAGGTATTCGGCGCCTACAAAGGGCGGCGCAGTCGCAATGAAGGTTTCGCGTTCAGATTGCGATGGCATCGGATTCGTCAGCGCGTCCTTGGTCTGGCACAGGCGGGTGAAAAACTGCTGCGAAAACTCCCGCAGCCACTTCCAGCTGGATTCCAGCTCGGCCGTGAGCAAGTCGGTGCTCAGCAGGCAAAACACTGCGCCCGGCAGACCTGCGGCGGCGATTTTCTTCTCCATTGCGCTCTGCGGCTCGCCCTCAAGGGTGAGGAAGCCTTCGGGATGGAGCACGGGAGCGAGCATAGCGGGCTGTTTCGGCGCATTTTCAGCTCTCAGCAACCCATGGAGGCAGGAAGAATGCGTTCGGATGCGAAAAAGGCAGATCGTGACTTTGTCAAAGCCACAAGTCGGTGTTATCACTCCGGTTCTCCTGCTGCGGATCGCGTGGCAGGCGCGCCAATCATCGCATGCCCATTCTTACCGAAGCTATTTCCACGCTGCTCGCGCAGTACAGTGAACGTACACGTCAGGAGGCGGAGAGACTTGTCGATGACGATGCCGTGCGCGGACTCGATGTGCTCGAAGAGGAAATGATGGCTGAAGTGAGACTCGATCATGGCTCGGTGCAGATCCGCTGGCTGATGTCGCCGGATGGCTGGATGGGCGAGAGTGACGCGGATGATCCTGAGCTGGAAGATCTGGCGCTGTGCACGAGTCTCGTGGCGGTGCAACGCCGCAAGGATCGTGGCACGCTGCCAGTGCCGCATGCAGCGGAAGAAGATTTTGAAGATATCATCACCAAGAAGCTGGGACGCCCGCTAACGCCGGATGAAGAGAACTACATGGCGAAGCTCGAGAAGCGCTATGAGCGTGTGGGCCTAACCAGCAAGATTTTCGATCAGGATCTGGTGCGCCTGCATCCGAAGTGGGCGATTCAAAGTGTGGAGCCAGTCTCCTTGTGGCCCGAGCAGCCGAAGACGCTGCGCATGTTCTGGAACTACATCGCCTTGGCATTGGCGGATAAAGGATTGGCCGCGCCAGCCTTTCTACGTGGCATCGCCGATATCGAGGGCACACGCGACGCCCTGCGTGAGTGGCGACATGCTAGCACTGTACCGGAGTGGCGGGCGCGCATCCGCCAGTTCAATGAAGCACGCATTGAAGAGGAGACACCTCGCATTCGCTCGCTGGATTTTCGCCTCGTGGTCTCGGTAAACGAAGCGCGGCTACAACTGCGAGACACGACCAGCGAACGCGGTTTTGAAAATGTGCCGGGCACTGAACTGGAGCATCTACGTGATCAGCATCAAAAAGGCCATCTCATCACCTCTGGCACCGCAGAACTGCTGCTGGTCTCCTGTGTGAATCAAAGCGCGAGTGAGTGGACGGATGCATTCCGCCTGGACCACGAGCACCATGCTCGCTGGCTGGCTGTGCAGTTTCAAAAGCCTGCATTGCGCGATCTGATCTTCACACGCGACGATGCGGCCTTTGAGTTTGTGGCAGAGCCGCTGCGCTGGGTCAGTCGTGAGAGCGAGGACCAGCGTCAGCTCATCTTGAAGCTCGCCACCATCAGCGGCGAAGCCGCGCCACTGCCCTTGCGCATCTTGCGTGGTCTAGAGACGCACTACTTGTCTGCCGAAAAACTTTTCATCGGTCCGCCGTGGCTGGGAGACGAATCCCGCGTTGAAGCCGAAGTAACGATGCCGATGGATGCCGTAGCAACGCCGGAGGGAATCGACTTCATGGATGGCATCGAGGTGCCGATCCCCGACAGTATTGCCGGGCGGGTAAAGCATGAGGCCTTGCGCGTGAAGATTTCCGCAGCGTGCAAGGCCAAAGGACCCGGAAGTAGCAGTGGTGCCGAATTCGCCATCCTCAAACTCAATGCCTACGATGCGGATGGTCGCCTGCGCGAGCGTCTGACTCCACGCGGCTGGAGTCCGGTGGCGCATGAAGAAGAAGCCGAGGATGCGATTGTTTGCCGAGATCGACATTCGCTGCGTGCTGCAGATGCGGCGCTGGCCGAAGCTCGGGGCACTTGGGATTATGAAGCCGATGGCTTCCGTGTGCGAATGGCAAAGGAGTTTCCTGATTGGTTCAACCAATGGACCCAGCGCCTGCCGGATGACATCGACATGGATGCCGATGATCAACTAAAAACGATCCTCGCGGATCCACTCATCGCGCGTGTGCGAATCGAAGCCACGCAGGGCGGTGACATCGACTGGCTGGACCTGCGCGTAGTCTTTGACATCGAGGGGGCTGAATTGAAGCCTGCGGACATCCGTCGGCTGCTCGCAGCCAAAGGCGAATACGTGCGCCTAGCCGATGGCACCTGGCGACGTGTGAAACTGGAGCTGAGCGAGGAACAGCAGACGATGCTGGACCGCCTAGGCATCGATCTTGAAGAACACAGCGGTGAAACGCATCGCATGCACTGGCGCCAGCTTGCGCAGGAAAATGCGGCGGAGATCGTGAATCCGAAGGCCTGGGGCAAAATCGTAGAGCGCATGGAGGCGGCGAAACTCGATGTGCAGCCGCCGGTACCGACGGAATTGCAGGTTACGCTGCGTCCTTATCAGGTCGATGGCTTCCACTTCCTGACCTACCTCACCCTGAACCGTTTCGGTGGCATTTTGGCGGATGACATGGGCTTGGGCAAAACGCTGCAGGCTATCACTTGGGTGCTGTGGTTACGCTCACGCAAAAAACCGGAATCGCCGCATCTTCCCTGCCTAGTCGTTTGCCCAAAGTCGGTGCTCGACGTATGGGCGTTGGAGTTCAAAAAAGGCTCACCCGACCTGCGCGTGCTCGTGTTGCATGACCGCGACATGTTTGATCTCGCGCTGGTACAAAACCAGATCGACGTGGTGGTGATGAACTACGCGCAGATGCGTAACTTTGGTGAAGAACTCGCCGTCATCCGCTGGCTCGCCTGCATTCTCGATGAAGGTCAGCAGATCAAAAACCCCGATTCAAAGGCCGCCAAAGCCGCACGCCACCTGCGTGCGGACAACCGCCTCGTTCTGACCGGCACGCCGCTGGAAAACCGCCTGCTCGACCTCTGGAGCCTCATGACCTTCGCCACACCGGGTGCGCTGGGAGATCGTGCGTATTTCCATCGCCACTTTGACCGCCGCAAAGATCCGCGTGCCGCAGAACGCCTCACCGCACGGCTGCGCCCCTTCCTATTGCGCCGCACCAAAGGCCAGGTCGCCCGTGATCTGCCATCGCGCAGCGAGGAAAACATCCTCAGCGAGATGAGCGGCCGTCAGGCGGAGTTGTACAAAGAGGAACTCGCCCGTGCGCAGCACATGGTGCTCAGCAGTTCCGGCTTCGACATGGTGAATCGTCGTCGCTTCGCTATTTTGCAGGCTTTGACCCGTCTGCGACAGATTTGCTGCCATCCCGGCCTCGTCGATAAAACGGCTGAGAACGAGGAAAGTGCCAAACTTACCGCCACGCTCGAACTGCTTCAGGAACTGCACGCCGAAGGTCACAAGGTGCTGCTCTTCAGCCAGTTCGTCAGCATGCTTAAAATCATCCGCACCAAGCTCGAAGAGCTGAAACTGCCCTTCCATTGGCTCACCGGAGCCAGTGTAGATCGCGCCGGTATCGTTAAAGCATTCCAGGAAGACGACCAAGCCAGTGTATTCCTGCTTTCACTCAAAGCCGGCGGCAGCGGCCTCAACCTCACCGCCGCGTCGTATGTCATTCTGTATGACCCATGGTGGAACCCCGCCGTCGAAAACCAGGCCATTGACCGTGCGCACCGCATCGGCCAGACGCAGCCTGTCATGGCCTATCGTATGCTCACCAAGAGCACCATCGAGGAAAAGATCATGACCCTTCAGCACAAGAAGAACCTCATGGTCAGCAACGTACTCGGCGAAGGTGGCTTCACCCAGCTCCTGCAGAAGGAGGACTTCGACTTCCTCTTCGACATTGAGGCGGAGCGGAGCGTCTAGAACCGGAAGATGATCAGTTGCCGCGCTTCATGCCACGTGCATAATCGCAACTCGTCACACATGCCCCTGTAGCTCAATGGTTAGAGCAGGGAACTCATAATTCCTTGGTTATCGGTTCGAGTCCGGTCGGGGGTACTTCTGGTGTAATCTGGCGATTCATCTTTCTTGAAACTTAGCAGGCAAAGCCGTTGTTTCGGGGCATGATTTTGAGCTACCCTCTGGTTGACCAACCTCCATGCTGTCATGCCTGAATTCGACACTGATACGCTACTGCCCCCGAAACATGGGGTGATGACACCATTTGCCAAGTTTGCCTGGGCAATGATCGGATTCTTGGTGCTTGCGCTGGCTTGGGCGACCACGAAACGATTCAGGCCGGAGCTCTTCAATGATGCGGGGGACTACGTGAAGAGTGCTCGTACGGCGATGGCTGCGAAGGATTTGGAACAGGCGGCTATTGACTTGAGCAAGGCCTATCAACGAGCCCCGAATAACCGCGAGGTCATTCGGCAGATCATTGAGTTTATGAAGACTGCGGGAACAAGCGCTGCGGATCTTTTGGCAATGATTGAGAGGCTAAACATTCAGGAGAGACCCTCGCCTGAACTAGATTTGCTCATGGCGCAGACGCTGTTGCGACTAGGCCGAGTCACCGAAACACGTCAGGCTTGGGCTAAGTTGCCCGAAACTGTCAAATCGGGGACCGAGGCGCTTGAATTGATGGCGGGAATTTTGAATGCCGAGGGGCGGCCAAAGGAAGCGGCCGAATTTGCCCGTCGGACAGTGCTCTCGATGCCTGATTCGCCGGAAAAGGAATTCCAGCTGGCAATCATGGACATCAGACATCCTTTCCTAGAGACGCAACAAAAGGCGCGGCTGACGCTCTGGAAACTGGCGGAATCGAAAGAAAGCAACGCGCTCAGAGCCACGGCTCAGTTGGCTGCCGACCCAGCGTTGACTGAAAGCGAAGCGCGGAGACTTCTGGTCTCGCTGGATACACAGAGTTCCAAACCGCCGCTGACACTCCGGCTGGAGGTTGTCTCTGCCCTAACACGCGCCCGGCCAGATTTGCGGAACACCCTATGTCGGGCAGAAATGAATTTGTTCCGCCAATCCACCCGCTCCGGCCTGCTTGAGAGTATGTTGCCCGATTCGAAGGCCCCAAAGACGGCTGATACTCAACCAAACACCCAAACAGCCACCAAGCCATCTTTACCCAAGATTTCTGAGCCGCCGAAGGCCAAAGCCCCGACACCCAAACTCGATGATGAGTTGAGTGTCTTCTGCCGCTGGTTGGCGGAGCAGAAGCAGCATGCCTTGCTGCTGGAGTTAGCACCGTTGAAGAGGATTCGGGAGTCCACCGAGTTGTTTACTTGTCTGGCCCGGGCGCTGGCAGAAGATCAGTGCTGGGCTGAATTAAAGACCCTGCTATCTGAGGGCAAGCCACCGGTGAATCCCATTCGAGTCTCGCTCTGGCTGGCCGCAGTGGCGTCGCATCTACAGCCCGCTTCGGATGAATCGCGCAATCACCTCGCCACTGCGATTGATGCTGCCAGCAAAAAAAAAGACACCATGCTCCTGATTGCCGCCGCTTTGGCGGCTGAGCAGCTCAACGAGCAGGCATTGTCTCTTGCGGCCTATCAGGCGATTGCCAGCTTCGATGAAAAGCGGGCCGTTGCCACGCTAGAGGAAGCTTACGCCAAAGCCGAGTTCCTCAAAGACACGAACGCGATGTTAAGCACTGCGGCGAAACTCCAAACGCTACGCCCAGAAAACCAAGCGTTTGCAGACCGGCTTGCCTACTTGCAGTTGCTGTGCGGGCGGGACATGGAGATCGCGAAAACTCTAGAGTCGAGGACGGAATCACTCAATGTAGACGGCAAGGTTCACTACGAGTTACTTGAAGCTCTACTGGCTTATCGCCTAGCGGATTACAAAAAATTGGAGCAGCACTTAATGGGCATCACCCAAGTAAGTCCGTTTAGCGTGGGACAACGCGCCGTTTATGCCGGGTTATTGGCTCGAACAGGACGATTAGGAATAGCCTTTGACCTCGCTGAAAAAGTTCCCGGTAGTTTATTGCTTCCTGAGGAGTTGACGCTGCTCAAACTGGCTCAGTAGTCCTGTAGAAAGCTTTGGAACAAATTTAGCAAACGACAACAAGACGACGACGGCGGCGAGTTGCTAGAAAAGACAAGCCAATCATGCTCAATAAGACCCTGCTAGGCTCGGGAACTCCCGCCACCGCAATGGTAGTTTGGCCGGCGCTTGCACCTGCCGAAGTTCCTAGCTGAGTAAAATCAGTCCCCATCGTTTTTGTTGTAGGCGCAGAAGGCAACACCCAATCTGTTCCCCGGCCAAACTGGTAAAATTGCCCAAGTGCCGCATTGTTAGTGGATGTTGTAGCTCCATCGAACCAGACGAGGGCAAAATTTTGTCCCGGATTGGCTGGAGCAGTCACACCTGTATCGACATCAAAACTTACGTTTCCCTGGAGTAAGGTATCGAGATTAGCATTAGTGGTATTCAGTGCCCCAAAGCGTCCAACAATTAGATCGTCTCCACTTAAAAACGAGCCTACCGCTAACGAGTCTCCTTGGGTGATAGTGGAAGTAAGAAAACCATTCGATCCGGTGTCAACAATGACGAACGCTAAACTGTTAGAAGCAAGATTACCACCCGAGTTTGCGACAGCGTTAAAAGCGTAAGTTCCGTTAATGGCAATCGTGGCAGCATTCGCCATTGAAAGAGCTGACACCGTGAAAATAAAAGCCAATAATTTTGTCTTCATGATTTAAAAATGGTTTTCCGATTAGTTGCGGCTGTGGGGAAAATAACAAAGATGTTAAGGGGTGTAGGGGAGAGTTGCACCCCATGACACCAGTTGCTGCGTTGCTCCAGAAGCTTTGCGGATGATTAGCGCTTCTCCAGGCACGAACAGCTTGGTGGTTGTTACCGCCCCGCTGAATAACGAGCCAACGTCATACCATCCAGCCGCCAAAAAACCACTGCTACCGTTGTGGTAGAGATACGTTTTGCTCGGAGCTAGATTATAGCCGGTCGCCGCAGTGTCGAACTGAAGCAAAAGATCGCCTTCGGGTGCGAAGACATTCGAAGATGCTGTGAATGCGCCTGATTCAAACAGCTTAAGGTCTGAGGGACTCGCTGGGACTGGAAAAGGTTGTGTAACAGGGTTGTCCTGAGTAATTGTGTTTCGCAGGATATCGGTGGACTGGGTAGTGGTAGGAACTCCACCAGTGATGGTCATCGTTCGTGCGCTGCCTGAATTTCGCATTACAAAGTGCTCATCAGGCGCGATGGGTGCATTGTCCACTTTGCCGCCAAACAAGTTACCCACATCGTACCAACCAGCGGCAAGAAACCCACTTGAGCCATCGTGGTAGAGGTATGTGATACTAGGAGCCACATTCGTTCCGATAGCATTTGGATTGTTGAATAAAATCAGTGTTCCATTCGGAGCAAAGGGATTTGTGCTGGCGGTAATACCTGACTGACTGGGGAAAAGTGTCGAGAGGGTCCAGAACGGGAAAATACTTACCGCACCGATTCCTGAAGGCGCTACTACTCCTTGAGTCTGCAAACTTTGAGCATTTGCAGGATCAACCGTTACAGAAGTTGCTGTATTCGCGTTAATGGTAAACCATTTACCTGTTAGAGATCCGCTGGTTACTCGAATATAATATGCGTCTGGCTGAATGGTGCCGTTTTGCACAAACTGCCCCGCTGTCCAAGAAGCACCATTGATCGTTAGTTCGTTGCCAACAATAGCCGAAACTTGTCCATTGAAGATCACGCTTCGAGTCAGCGGCACTGAAATTCGTGTGTCCGTATTAGCTGCAGCATTTATATTCACGAAGCCAACTGCAGCCGTCGTGACTTGTGCCTTAACAATACCAGCCAATGCGCCGAGGGAGAGCAGGGTGAAGATCAGTTTGTTCATGGGATTATGAAATGGAAGATTTGACGTAGGCGGCTGCAAAATGGCATTGGGGACGGCTTGCGCCAATGAATTTATGTACTCATCTTTACCCCAATGGCTATATTTTGTTACCTCAAAATTTGATTTTTTCATCTTTTTGAGCAACCGACCCAATGTGGCAGGGGTATTCGATCACATTGGTTGCGGGCTGGGAGATAGCTGAATTGCGGAAGTCCTGCATTACACCGCAGAACTAGGAACGCCGCAGAGAAGGCATTCAGAATCCGCTCTTAATATCATTCCAATATCTGGGGTGTGGCTTTGATCAGCGGCTCCTTGAATTGTTCAATCCAGTCGCTAGCGCTTGCGTATGTCTGGAGAAAGCAGCGCAGCTACTATCTGGTTACGGCTTCGCCGAAGCAAGCCTCAAGCAAAATGGCGCACCCGGCAGGGATCGAACCTGCGACCAGCCGATTAGAAATCCTTTAATTGCCTGTTCCCTGATGTTTGCTTATGATCTCGCATGATCGCCTACAAGCAAGCTGGCTCAAGGCTTCCAGCGCCATTCGATGAAAACATAAGCGAACATTCAACATCAGGAGTGAATGAAAAAAGTGTCCGAGGAATGTCCGAGGTCGCCTC
>Ga0209086_10000930_pt1 | contig 24040 bp, 20 predicted proteins | sample M_130207_XF_Meta_FD_187312 | JGI IMG/M metagenome (GOLD analysis project Ga0209086, IMG submission 187312) | Freshwater microbial communities from Lake Montjoie, Canada to study carbon cycling - M_130207_XF_MetaG (SPAdes) (version 2) | ecosystem: Environmental > Aquatic > Freshwater > Lake... | reverse complement strand
CGCACCTGATGCAGGTGTTTTGACCATCCTCACTGCTGAAGGTGATAAGGTCTTGATTGGGGCGGTAGTAGGCAAAATAAACAAGTCAACCGCCGGCGCTTCTCCTGCAACTTCCCCCGCTTCTGTTTCTGCTTCTTCTGCTTCTGTTGCAACCGAACCTGCCACTTCTGGTGCCGTTTCCAATCCTGCTGCTAGGCACCTTGCCGAAAAAGCAGGTGTCGATCTTTCGGCAATTGCCGGTTCAGGCAAAGGGGCTAGAGTTCTTAAAGAAGATGTGATTGCGCATGTTGAGTCGCAACAAAAACCAAATGCTATTGTGCCTAAAGATGTTCGAAGAGAGGTTGCAAGGGAAACCAGGCAACGCATGACTCCTATCCGTCAACGAATTGCGGAGAGGTTGCTTCATGCCCAGCAAAGCAGCGCCATTCTTACTACTTTTAATGAAGCAGATATGTCTGCGATCATGGCTTTTCGTGCCAAATATAAAGAATCGTTCCAGAAAAAGCATGGTGTAGGTCTTGGATTTATGAGCTTTTTCGTCAAGGCAGTTATCGAAGGATTGAAGGCGTATCCTGCAGTAAATGCAAGAATTGATAACCAAGATATTGTTTATCATCATTTCTATGATATTGGTGTCGCAGTTAGCACTGAAAAAGGTTTGATGGTTCCTGTGCTTCGCAATGTTGATGAATTGACCTTTGCAGAGATCGAGAAGAAAATAGTCGAACTTGCAGTGAAGGCGAAAGAGAACAAGATTACCGTGGGCGATCTTCAGGGAGGAACTTTTACAATTACCAATGGTGGAACTTTTGGTTCAATGCTTTCCACCCCCATATTGAATCCTCCTCAAAGTGGTATTCTTGGCATGCATGCTATTCAAAAGCGTGCTGTTGTTGTTGATGATCAAATTGTCATCCGTCCTATGATGTATATTGCTCTTTCTTATGATCATCGAATTATCGATGGAAAAGAAGCTGTTAGCTTTTTAGTTCGTGTGAAAGAATGCTTGGAAAATCCCGAGCGCATTTTCTTTAGTGTTTAACAACTATTCGTTTTACCTTTGTGTTTCTTCCGTATCTCCTTCTTAGATTTATTTTGAGAAACAAACATGGCTATTGAATCTTTTGATGTTGCGATTATTGGTGGCGGCCCTGGGGGATATGTTGCTGCAATCAGGGCTTCTCAACTAGGTTTTAAAGTTGCTTGCATTGAAAAACGCGAGACTTTGGGTGGCACCTGCCTTAATGTTGGGTGTATCCCTTCAAAGGCTTTACTTGAATCCAGTGAACTTTTCCTTCAAGCCTCCAAGCATTTTGAAAATCATGGCATTATTGTTTCTAAACCTCAGATTGATGTTCCTGCAATGATTGCTCGGAAAGATAAAATTGTCAAAGGGTTGGGCGATGGTATTTCTTCTCTCTTCAAAAAAAATAAAATTAATCGTATTGCTGGTCTGGGGAAAATCATCGCGTCGAATCGTATTGAGGTTACTGATAAAACAGGATCTAAATCAGAAATCGAAGCCAAATTTATTATTATTGCCACAGGTAGTGAACCCGCTTCCCTTCCCTGTCTGCCCATGGATGGTGAATTCGTTGTTAGTTCAGCAGAAGCTTTAAATTTTAAATCCGTTCCTAAAGATCTTGTGGTGGTTGGCGCGGGTTACATTGGATTAGAAATGGGTTCGGTTTGGACTCGTTTAGGTAGCAATGTTCAGGTTCTTGAATTTTTGCCCAAAGCTTTACCCATAAGTGATTCTGAGAGCGCCGCTTTGTTGCAGCGAAGTTTGGAAAAACAGGGACTGAATTTTAATTTTGATACCAAGGTTACTGGTGGCAAACGAGAAGGCGGCCAAATAATTATCGAATGTGAAAAAGCAGGACAGAAGGTTCAATTTAAAGCAGATAAGGCTTTGGTATGTGTTGGACGCAAACCCAACTCATTGGGCCTTGGTATTGAAGCTCTTGGAATTATTGTTGATCCCAGAACAGCGCAAATCAAGGTAGATCAATTCTTGAGAACTGCTGTTCCCAATATTTATGCGATTGGAGATTTAGTCGCGGGTCCCATGCTTGCTCATAAAGCTGAAGAAGAAGGTGTGGCTGCTGCTGAAAATATTGCGGGCGGTAAGACAACTGTTAATCATGATACCATTCCTAGTGTGATTTACACATGGCCTGAACTTTCAAGTGTTGGTAAAACTGAAGAGCAATTAAAAGAAACCAAGGTTCCATATAAAATTGGCAAGTTCCCTTTTATCGCCAATAGTCGTGCTAGAACTATGGGCGAAACCGAAGGCATGGTTAAAATTCTGGCCCATGAAAAAACAGATCGTATTCTGGGTGTTCATATCGTTGGACCTCGAGCTTCGGATATGATTGCCGAGGCTGTCGCTTGGGTTGAAATGCAGGCTAGTGCTGAAGATGTTGCCAGAACCTGCCATGCTCATCCTACGCTGTCAGAAGCGTTTAAAGAAGCAGCCATGGCGGTAGAGAAAAAAGCGATTCATATTTAGCCTAATATCTTACCGAATCGTTATTATTGTTCTTTTATTTGCCTTCCTGCAAATTCTAGCAGTCAAAGTCTAATCATAATGATTGATTATCATGCAAAATTAGGGTGTGAGAAAAGTAAGCTACCTATTTATTGGTGTAATTTTCCTTGTGGGCATTGCTGGATTTAATCTGGATGCTCAAACTGGTCCCTCGCTTGATTTTGTGGGGAAGGATGCCCCTGTTGCAAAACCTGGTTCCAAGGTAAATAAATACCGAGATCTTGAGTTAACCATCAAAATTCGAAGGTTATTGTCTGAAGATCCAGATTTAGGCCAGCTGAACATCGGGGTTAGTGTTCGGGATGGAGTTCTTAGGCTCTGGGGTCCCGTGCCCAGCGTTGAAAAAACACAGAAAGCCCTCGCTAAGGTTGGGACTGTAAAGCTTCTTTTTGATGTGAAAAGTGATCTTTACTTGGGAGTTATTGAAGACATCCCACCTCCGATCTTTATCAAAGATTGATTTTAAATTTACACTGTTACTTTTCTTTTATCCCCACCCATCCAAGCAATTCACAATCTGGGTTCCACTCTTTTGCTGTTTTTGTTACTACTTATTTATCTTGCTATTAGTTTTTACGGGAAAGGATTTTCTATGGACTTGCGTGGCGTTATACTTGCTGGCGGTAAAGGCACTAGGCTTGGTGAGTTGACCAAGGTTACCAACAAGCATCTTCTTCCTGTCGGACCCTACCCCATGGTATATCATCCCCTTAAGAAAATGACGGGATGTGGTATCAAAGACATATTATTGGTATCCGGCACCGAACATATGGGTGATTTTGTCGAATTGCTGGGTTCAGGCAAGGATCATAACTGTAGGCTTACTTATAGGGTTCAAGATGAAGCAGGCGGCATTGCCCAGGCTCTTGGTCTTGCTGAAGGATTTTCAAGGGATGCCCGAAGCCTTGTAATTCTTGGGGATAATATATTTCAAGATAACTTGGTTGATTTTGCACAAGAAGCTGCAAAGCATCCAGATTCAGCTTTTGTTGCGCTGAAAAAAGTTCACGATCCGCAGCGCTATGGTGTCGCTGAAATGAAGGATGGTAAAATTCTCTCTATTGAAGAGAAACCTAAAAATCCCAAAAGTGACTACGCTGTTGCTGGTATTTACATCTATCCTTCAGATGTTTTTGAAGTTATAAAAACCCTTCGACCAAGTCATCGAGGTGAACTTGAAATTACTGATGTTAATAATTATTTTTTGAAAACTGGCCGTCTCCGGTATCTGACTCTTGACGGGTATTGGACTGATGCAGGTACCTTGGATTCCCTCGCTGTTGCCAATCAATTGGTTCAGGCAAATGACCCAAGGTTTTAGTGCTCTAGTTATACCCAGCCCCGGGATTGCTGATGCTATTTTGTATTTTGGCGATACTTATAACAATAGGGCATTTTAATTTTGTTGTCTTTTTGCATAATTGGTTTTATTCAAAACCGTTTCCAAGATTATTGGGTGACCTGATTCAGGCCACCCATATTCTTTTTGGGTTCTTTGGATTGTTTTTTATTTATACATTAACATTAAAAACAGAATCTTTTTTAATTGCTCCCCATATTGACCTCCTTGCTGATCTTTTTCTTGGTTATGGTTTGTTTTGCTCGTTTGTTGCTGCAATATTATTTCCTATAAATGAGCTTTTTAGGAATTGTTGGGCCCTCTCGCCCTATCTTTATAAACAAATAAGTTCATTCTTTGATTACGAAAATCACTTTGTGATGAATAAACCTTTTAATTTTCTTAATGATTCTTTCAAACTTGAGATTGTCGCTGCTGAAATATCAACAGAGTTTTTGCCTGTAAATTCCCAACTAAAAATCCTTCACATTAGCGATTTTCATTTCGGGGGTAATGATAATTATGCTTATTATCAATTTGTTTTAGCGCAAATTGATGCTGAAGTTTATGACTTTGTTTTTTTTACAGGCGACCTTGTTGATAATGTCTCTTTCCTGCGTTGGGTTGTTCCACTTTTAAAGAAAATTAAAACAAAGCATGGGAAGTTCGCTGTGCTTGGTAATCATGATTTGTGGAATGATCCTGATATGGTTCGTAAGTATCTGCGTAAGGCTGGTTTTACTTGTCTTTCAGATCAATGGTGTTCCATTGAATATGAAGGGAAAAGAATTGGTATTTTTGGAAATGAATTCCCCTGGTTCTCGAAGAAATTACCTGATTTGTCTCCTGATGTTTACGATATTAAAATTCTTTTGACGCATTCACCAGATGAATTTTTTTGGGCTGCTAATCAAAAGTTTAATTTAATGTTTTGCGGTCATGTTCATGGCGGCCAAATTTCCCTACCCTTCTTCGGTCCTTTACTTATCCCTAGTAAATTTGGTAGAAGATTTGGCAGTGGTTTCTTTTCCCATTGCGGAATGATTATGCATGTAAGCAGGGGCCTTGCTGGATCTTTTCCTTTAAGAATTAACTGTAAGCCTGAAGTATCAATTCTTTCCTTGGTTTCAAAACAGGTCTTACTTTAATTGCTAAAAATCATTCACATTATCATGAGATTTGAACTCGTTTTGGAAAAACGATATTGCCCTTTTATTACGAATTCGGTTGAAATAGGTTAATCATTTTGAGGGAACATTAATGGATTCGAAGACTTCGGATAAAGATAAGTTTGGATTAAATGGTTTTGAAACCGTTCTTGTTGCAGTTTTGTTTTGTTTTTTACTTTTCTTTGCTGATATTGTTCAGATTAGATCAGCATTTTTATCACGGGTAATGGGAGATGCGGATTGTTTTTTTCGGGCAGGATGGGCTGCCAAAGTTGGTAAAAGCATTTACGAAGTTACGGATCCAAATGGCTGGCATTATAATTACCCGCCTCTTTTTGCGATTGCCATGATCCCTTTGGCTGATCCACCCCCTGGTGAGAGTAGAGATGGTTGCCTTCCTTACCCTATTTCCATCAGCATTTTTTATAAGGTTAGTTTACTTAGTCTTTTCTTTGGTGTTTTTTCTTTAGCTCGTGCTTATGAAAAACAATTCCCTTTGATGTTTGAAAATTTGTATGTCAGAAAATGGTACTATTTGCGCATTTTTGCAATTGTTGTTTGTTTGAGTCCGATTGCACATACACTTATGCGTGGGCAAGTAAATCTTTTTTTGTTGATGATGATTTGTCTTTCGATCTCTTTTCAGTTATCGAATAAAAGTTTCCTTAGTGGAATTATGATTGCAGGAAGTATTTGCCTTAAGGTTTTTCCTGTCTTTCTTTTAGTTGTTCCTGTTTGGCGTAAAGATTTTAAACAGTTGGCAGGTTGTTTAGTGGGCCTAATCTTGGGTCTTGGGGTTATTCCTGTCTCTGTAATGGGCGTCGAAAAAACTAAAACTGCTTATTCTGACTTTTATAATGTTTTAATTGGCCCCTCGTTGGGTTTGTCTGGTGATAACACGCGTGGTGTTGAACTCACGAATTTGAATTCAACTGATAATCACAGCGTGCTTGCTTTTCTACATGGAATCGAACACCCAGACTTTAGTAAAAAACCTGCTAAACCGTCTTTGGTTATTAAAATTGTGCAAATTTTAATGAGTCTTCTTTTTCTAGGCTGGTTGCTTTGGTCCAAAGGAGTACCCAAAAAAGGGTCTACAATGGAAGACGCTCATTTTTTTGCACTTGCTTCTTTGTTGATGGTGTTGATTTGCCCTGTTAGCCATTCGCAGTATTTTGTTCTCGCTTTACCTTTGGTTATGTCCATGTTGGTTTTTTCTTGGCTTAATTCTTCAAAGGTTGTTTCGCCTTGGTTGGGCTTTTTATTTTTGTTTTATATTGTTGCTAACTTACTTCCTTTATTGCCTGTTTTTGAAAATATCAAGCGTATGGGGGTTATGTTTGTTCCAAACTTTATCCTTTTCGTTTATGGTACAACCTTATTTGCTAGTATTAAAAACAATGACAAATTCGCATTTGAAAAAGCAACGGCTGTAAATCATTCCGAGGCATAAGCACTAAACTACATTTTTCTATTCCTTTTGATTTCTTCCGTAGTGATAAAAGTATATAATTAATATTTGGTACTGTTTTGCAGATAGGAGTTTTTATGAAACTTGATAATGTTGGAGTTTGTAGCTGGTCCTTGCAAGTTAAAAGCATTATTGAATTAGAAGGTTTTACCAATAAACTTGGGATTAAAACTGTTCAATTAGCTTGTGGTGATCCTCATCATGCATCTTGGGATGAGGGTGATGATATGCCTATTAAAGCAAAAAGTTCAAGTTTTAAAGTGACTGGTGCAATGCTTGGTTTTCTTGGAGAAGATTACACCACGCCTCAAACAATTGAAAAAACTGGTGGTTTTGGTGATCCTGCAACTCGGCCAGAAAGATTGGAACGCTTTAAATGGAGTCTTAAAAGGGTTCAAGATCTTGGTGTTGTTGATATCATGTTGCACGCTGGATTTATTCCGTCTAATAATGATTCTGGGAGAAAGAGTTTTTTGCAAACTTTAGATACTGTGAGCCAACTTGCAAATAATTTCGGTGTTAATGTTGCATTTGAGACAGGGCAAGAAACTTCTGAGCTACTTTTTTCTACTCTTAAAGAACTGGATTGCTCCAACTTGTTTGTTAATTTCGATCCTGCCAATATGTTATTGTATGATCAGGGTAATCCAATTGAAGCTGTAGAGCTGTTAGGGAAGTATATACGAAGTGTTCATTTGAAGGATGCTAACAGACCTAAAAACAAAGGGGAATGGGGAGAAGAAGTTGTTTTGGGTAAGGGGCAAGTAGATATACCTTTGTTTTTAAAAACACTTAAAAAAGTTGGATATACCGGCTCATTGTCTATTGAACGGGAAGTAGGAACCCAGCAAGATAGGTTTAACGACATTTTAAATGCAGTTGAATATTTACGCGGATTGGATGTTTAACAAACATAAATATAAATGATTGTCATAAAAACTAATAATCTTAGCAAACTATTTCGAGTTTATGAAAAACCTGCTGGCCTAATTGGTTCTCTTAAAAGTTTATTTAATAATAAATTCAAAGATATTCATGCAGTAGAAAATATCAATCTTGAAGTGCATGAAGGTGAAATCGTTGGATTTCTTGGCCCGAATGGTGCAGGTAAAACAACCACCTTAAAAATGCTTTCAGGTTTGTTGTTTCCTACTAATGGAAGCGCGACTGTTCTTGGGTATGTCCCTTGGGAAAGGCCTATAGAATTTAGGAAAGCTTTTTCTTTGGTTATGGGCCAAAAGAGCCAACTATGGTGGGATTTACCCGCTGCTGATTCCTTTGAATTACATAAAGAAATTTACGCTATTGAGCCTTCAAGATTCAAAAAAAATGTTGGAGAACTCACGGAGATATTTCAAGTTGCAAATCTTCTAAATAAACCCGTCAGGGAACTTTCTTTAGGCGAGCGCATGAAACTCGAGTTGATTGCATCATTGCTCCATGATCCAAAACTTTTACTGCTTGATGAACCTACTATAGGATTGGATGTTGTAGCCCAATCAGCAATGCATCGTTGTCTTTATGAATTTAATAAAACCAGAAAAATAACCATACTTTTAACCAGTCATTATATGAGAGATGTTGAGACCCTGTGTTCTAGAATCTTGGTTATTTCTGGTGGTAATATGGTCTATGATGGCCAATTACAGGGGTTGAAAGATGAGTTTGGAAAAGAGAAATTAATTAAGGTTCAATTTAACAACTTGGTTCCTGATCAAGTTTTTGACAAATTTCAACCACTCGAAATTACCGGCAACATTGTCCGACTTCGCGTTGCTAAAAATGATGTTCCGAATGTTCTTGCTGTGGTTTCTCAATGTGAAGATGTTTTAGATATAAGTATTGAAGATCCTCCCGTTGAAGAAGTTATCGAAAAATTGTTTGTTAGTCATCGACTTAAAAAGATGTAAATTTTATTCAGGCTGATCCTTTGAAAAAGTATTTTAATATTGCCCGATTATCTCTTAAGGAAAGACTCACCTATCGTGGGGATTTTCTTTTAAGTTCGTTCTTACGATTTTTGCCAATGATCACTTCTATTTTGTTGTGGAAGTCTGTCTATGGTTCTTCCGAGCAAGAATCATTATCTGGTTTTTCATTTAAGCAAGTGATAGCTTATTTGTTGCTTGTTAATATCAGCAGAATGTTTTCTAGTATGCCAGGTTTGGCAACTAATTTGGCTAGGGATGTTCGGGAAGGAAGTATTAAAAAGTATCTTCTTCAGCCAATCGATTTAATTGGTTATTTGATGAGTTATAGAGTTGCGCACAAAGCGGCGTATATATCGACATCATTGGTTCCTTATATGATTTTGTTTGGTTCATGTGCAAGTTTTTTTGATACATTTCCGACTCCGCTTGGTTGTGTGTATTTTTTCATGTCCCTGATACTTGCTTTTGTTATTGGGTTTTATTTTGAAGTTTGTTTGGGAATGCTTAGTTTTTGGATTTTAGAAGTAACTTCTCTGCTTTATGTGGTTACGACTTTGAGTTTTTTCTTATCAGGCCATCTTATACCACTTGATCTTCTCGATACTACGGGTTGGCTTGATGTGTTAAAAAATCTACCATTTGCATACCTAGCTTATTTTCCTGCTGCGATTTTTCTTCAAAAGGTAAGTGATGAAGAACTTTTATTAAGGTTCTTTATCGGGGCTTTGTGGGCCTTCTTTTTCTTTTTACTCTCAAGGGTTATTTTGTACTTTGGTTTGCGCAAGTATAGCGCCTACGGAGCCTGATTATGCTAAGGCATTTGCGCTTAATGTTTTGTTTTGCCAAGTTTAGCTTGCTTGGAGAATTGGCTTTTCGCAGTAACTTTCTTCTCAAAATTCTTGTTGAGATGATTTGGCTCGGGATCTTATTAACCTTTTTTAAAACCATTTTTGGGAAAAGCTCTAGTGTTGCTGGCTGGAATGAACACGAATTCCTTTTTTTTGTTGGAGCTTATTACGCACTTGAAGGATTTGTCGAAACATTCTTCTTAGAAAATTGTGTCGAATTTTCTGAACTAGTAAGATCAGGCAATCTTGATTTTTGTTTGTTAAAACCCATTGACCCGCAGTTCTTTATTACTCTGAGAAGAGTTGATTGGTCTACCGCACCTAAGATATTGCTTGGTTTTATCATGATTGGATTTGCCATGTTTGAAATTGGCAAACCTTTGGAACTTTGGAAGATTCCTGTCTTTTTAATTTTATTTCTGTGTGGTTGTTCTCTGGCTTATAGTTTTCTTTTATTTTTAACTGCTCTTTCCGTTTGGATGATAAGAAATCAGAGCCTCATGGAAGTTTGGTGGCTTTTTACAAATTTGATGAGGTATCCCAGGCAGATTTATGATTCTGAATGGGCTTTGCCAATACGAATGGTATTTGGTTTTATAATTCCCGCATTATTAGCAGTAAGTATTCCCGTGGAATTTGCAGTTAAAGAAATCAATATTCAATTTACTGCCTTTTTATTTGTTATTGCAGTGGTTTATTTCTTTATCAGTCGGATATTTTTTAATTATTCACTAAAACATTATCGAAGCGCTAGCAGTTAGGTTTTGAGTTTACACCACTTAATATTACCGAATCCCAATGCAAAATATACTTGCTATTTCCTATGCACAATTCGTCCCCCGGAACGAAGGAGCCTTCTAGCACTTTTTTTCCATTTATGCTTACGCCATTAGTACTACCTAGATCGCGGATTATTGCTTTGTTTTTAAGAAGAATTATGCAGCAATGTTTACGAGATATTTTTTTTGAATCAATTTGGACATCGCATTCTTCATGGCGACCTAAAAGCAATATAGGTTTATTTAAAACAATGCTCGGACCTTCAGAAATTGCGACAAGTTGTGCGGTCATATTAGTAGACCAAAAGAAAGTTTATATATTTAAACTATAGCACACTTATAGATGATTTGTAATATTTTAAACGGATATGTATACATTTGTTCATTATTGGCGTTAGTATCTATCTTGAATTGCTGTTACGGTAAAGTCTTTTTCCCTTAAAGCGGCGCATGCTTCAACTGCTGCCTGGGCTGCTGCCATTGTTGTTATACATGTCACCCCGTGAGTTACCGCAGCAGATCTTATTTTACCTTCATCTGTTCGAGAACCCCTGCCAACCGGTGTGTTTAAAATTAATGCTATTTGGCCATTCTTCATCAGGTCAATAAGGTTTGGTCGACCTTCCTGCAGTTTTGAAATTTCTTCAACAGGTAGGTTTGCTTTTTTTATTACCAAGGCCGTGCCTCTGGTTGCGATCAATTGGTATCCAAGTTTGTGGAGTTTTTTTGCTATGTATGCGATATCACTTTTATCACGATCGGAAACGGATAAGAAAACTTTGCCTTTAAGGGGTAACGCGCTGCTAGCTGCAAGTTGACTTTTGGCAAAAGCCATTGGGAAAGAGTCATCGATGCCCATTACTTCGCCGGTCGATCGCATTTCAGGTCCAAGGATGATATCTACACCAGGGAATTTATTGAAAGGAAATACGCTCTCCTTGACGGAATAGTGTAAAGGTGTAATCTCCTGAGTGAAATTTAATTCTGCAAGAGTTTTTCCCACCATGACTAGGGAAGCTAATTTGGCCATTGGTATACCGATAGCTTTTGAAACAAAAGGGATGGTTCTACTTGCTCGGGGGTTTACTTCAAGGACAAAAATTTCAACCGGGAGGGTTCCCTCATTGTCAGTGTTTGGAATCAATTTTGATTGTTTGTCTGTATCTTCGGAATGGTCTATTTTTAAACCTGTAATTGCGAATTGTACATTCATTAGACCGCGAACTTTAAGTTCTTTGGCCATCGCTTTTGTTTGTCTTTTGATCTCATCAATAACATAAGTAGGCAAACTGTGTGGGGGTAGTACGCTTGCGGAGTCACCCGAATGAATCCCTGCTTCTTCGATATGCTGCATGACCCCGCCAACAGTGGAATCTGTACCATCGGAAATACAATCAACATCTGCCTCGATTGCAGATTCGAGAAACTTATCCAGAAGGATTGGTTTTCCGGGTGAAACTTCCATTGCTTTGGTTACATAGCGAATCAAAGAAGATTCATCGTAAACGATTTCCATTCCGCGGCCACCAAGTACATAGCTTGGTCTAACCAGAATGGGATACCCTACCCGTCTGGCGACATGGATGGCTTCTTGAAGATCGTTAGTGATTCCGTTAGGTGGTTGCTTGAGACCAAGTCTGTTAACCAGATCTTGGAATCTTTCGCGGTCTTCAGCGATATCAATGCTCTCGACGCTGGTGCCTATAATGGGCGCGCCCGCTGTCTCCAAGGCTTTAGCAAGATTCAAGGGAGTTTGCCCGCCAAATTGTACAATAAGTCCTTTAGGGTTCATTTTTTCGCAAATATTAAGCACATCTTCAGCAGTTAATGGTTCGAAAAACAAATGATCACTCGTATCATAATCAGTCGATACTGTTTCGGGGTTAGAATTTACCATGATGGTTTCGTACCCCGCTTCTCGCAAAGCAAACGCAGCGTGGCAGCAGCAATAATCGAATTCAATGCCTTGACCAATGCGGTTGGGGCCGCCGCCTAAAATCATGATTCTTTCTTTTCCCGTAGAAGGTATTGTTTCATCCTCGAAATAAGTTTCATTTGTAATTGCGTTTGTGACGGAAGATTCGTAAGTGGAATAATAATAAGGTGTGTAGGCTTCGAATTCTGCTGCGCAAGTGTCTACTCGTTTGAATACAGGCAAGACCCCCAAGGCTTTTCTGGACCTACGAATTTCCATTTCGCTTGTAAGTAAAATAGCTGCAAGTTGCCTATCGGAGAAGCCATGTTGTTTTGCTTCTAGCATTTCAGCATGATTTACGCTGTTGATGTTTTTCAATGTGCGAAGTTTTAATTCTTGTTTGATGATATCAAGGATGTTGTTAAGGAACCAAGGATCGATTTTGGTTCTATCGTGAATTTCTTCAATGGTCATGCCGTCTAAAATTGCATAACGAAGAAACCAAATTCTTTCGGAGTTTGGAATTGCGATTTTTGCAATGATTTCTTCGCGTGAAGGTTGCTTATCTGTTCCCCAAAGGTCAGCCCTATCGCAACCAAGACCAAACCTACCTGTTTCCAAACCTCGAAGGGCCTTTTGCAAAGATTCTTTAAATGTTCTGCCAATTGCCATGGTTTCACCCACGGATTTCATCTGAGTAGTAAGCGTGGTATTAGCATCAGGGAATTTTTCAAAAGCCCACCGAGGAATTTTGGTGACAACATAATCTATCGTAGGTTCAAAGCATGCTGGAGTTTCCCGGGTAATATCATTTCGAAGCTCATCAAGCCTAAAACCCACTGCAAGTTTTGCTGCAATTTTAGCAATCGGAAAACCAGTTGCCTTTGATGCCAGTGCGGAGGATCTTGACACCCGAGGGTTCATTTCAATCGCAACCATATCACCGTTGGCCGGATTGATTCCGTATTGAATATTGCTGCCACCTGTTGCAACACCTATTTCTCGAATGATCGCCAACGCCGAATCCCGCATTTGCTGGTATTCTTTGTCAGTAAGTGTTTGGGCTGGTGCAACTGTGATACTATCGCCTGTGTGAACGCCACACGGATCGAAATTTTCAATACTACAAATGATGACCACATTGTCAGCATTATCCCTCATAACTTCGAGCTCAAATTCTTTCCAGCCGATGATTGATTGTTCGATTAGAACTTCACCAACCGGACTTAATTCAAGGCCTCTGGTGATTAATTCGTTAAATTCATCTTTGTTATAAGCAATGCCGCCACCAGTGCCACCCATTGTAAAGCTGGGGCGTAAAACTGCTGGGAGCCCTATTCTATCACGAATTTCTTGAGCTTCGGCAAAGCTTTTTGCTACGCCACTTGGTGGAACCTTGACCCCAATTTTCTTCATGGCATTTTTAAACTTTTGGCGATCTTCAGCTTTTTCGATAGCTTCTGGGCTTGCGCCTATCATCTCGACGCCATATTTTTGAAGTATGCCTTTATTATGAAGTTCCAAGGCAACATTAAGTGCGGTTTGCCCACCCAAAGTAGGAAGTATTGCATCAGGTCGTTCTTTTTCGATTATCTTCTCTAAAATTTCCCATTTGATTGGCTCGATATAGGTTCGGTCTGCAATCTCAGGATCCGTCATGATGGTAGCAGGATTGGAATTTACCAAAATTACTATGTACCCTTCTTCGCGAAGTGCTTTGCATGCCTGGGTACCGCTGTAATCAAACTCACAAGCTTGGCCAATGATAATCGGGCCTGAACCGATGAGAAGTATTTTCTTCAGATCTGTCCGCTTTGGCATAATAAAACTCGCTACTTTACAAATCGGATTGGTAAATCGAATGAACAAAACCAGTCGCTTCGAGTATTATTAAATAATAACTCTATTCAATCAAACATCTTAGCCTTATAGAGGTTGTTTCCAAGATATTTCGATGGAATATTGAAATATCAGTAACCTTGGCTGGAAATGCAGGCGTTTTTAGAATGAGAGATTTGTTTCCACGACTAGAATTTACAGGGTTTGGCCCCAGCAGAGTCCTTCCTGAGGGATGTGAAACTGTTTGTGGTCAAATTAAAAAAAATGGCCCAGGCGGGCTTAAGCATCAGGTTAAAGTGCTTGTACCTAAGGAAGCTGGCATATATGGGATTGTTGATTCTTCCGGGATTTTGATTTATGTTGGGAAAGCCAAAAACCTTAGAAAAAGACTACAGTCCTACTTTCTTAAAAAAAAATCAAAAGAAAGAAAATTAATCAGGCGGGCCACTCTCATTTGTTGGCAAACATGTTTTTCAGAATTTCATGCTTTTCTACGAGAAATCGAAGTTATCAACCTATTTCTTCCTAGTGCAAATGTCATGGGCGTTGCTCATAGGTTGCGACCCGTTTACCTCGTTTTAACTCCAAGTGAAGCCCCTGCGATTAAACTAGTTAAAAAACTCTCGAGTAAATATTTGGAAGCTTATGGACCATTTAATCGCTCTAAAACCCTGCGTAACGCAATAAGTATTTTGAATGAAACCTTGGGCCTAAGAGATTGTGCTGAAAAAACGCCGATTCATTTTGCAAATCAGAAAACCTTGCTGGGTTTATTGCCTTTGTTTGGTTGTATGCGTCACGAGATAGGTAATTGTCTGGGGCCTTGTGCAGGGGGTTGTGATAAAAAATCATATTTGGCGAAATTGGCCCAACTCAAAGGGTATCTTAAGGGGGAAGTCGGGCCGGTATTAGAAATTCTTCGCATGCAAATGTCTGAATTTGCAAATCGTCTTCAATTCGAGTTTGCGGGTCTGATTAAACAAAAAATTCACATTCTTGAGGTTTTTGAGCAGATCCTAGTTAAAGTCAAAGATTTGGGTAAACTTAATTTCTTGTATTGGCAAAAATTGAAGAACGGGATGTTTGTTATAAACATCATTCATGAAGGGGTTTTGGTTCACTCCGAAATAGTCGAGCAATTTGACAGTAAGCGTTCACTCTCAAAACCTATACTCGAAAAAATACGGCTAAAAATGAAAGATAGCAGCCAAGTATTATGGGCTTCTTTCCAGAAATTACTTATTCAACGATGGTTTAAAAAAATGAAAAAGGAACTTGAACAGACAATATCATTGCCAAAAGGTATAGGTTAGGCGTTAAACTTTACCCATATCGCCTCATTGTACAATTGGTATTGATTGTTTTGTTTTCGTTGTTATACCCCTCAAAGTGACTTCGATTAATTGGTCGAGCTAAGAGGAAACTCAATGATGAAAACTTTTTTAATACTTCTTACTGTGCCAGCAGGTGCGTTACTGCAATTGGGTTGCGCTCATAATCGAAATCACGATTATCCGCCTCAAAACTATTATCAACAACCCCCAGTAAACTATTGCGTACCACAGCAGCAAACTCAACCTTGCATGCCAGTACAGGGTGCATCTTACAGCCCTAATACGCAAGGGAATTGGGCTCAACCCCGGGCTAATTGTGCCTGCCCATAGTGAGTATCAATTAAAAAGATAAAAGTTTTGATGACTCCTAATAAACAATTGGCTAATTCCCAGTTGTTTGTTACTATTTGGATCGAATAGGAATTCGTTTTTAGGAAAGGACTTTCAAATGTTGAACCGTGTAGTTGCATTTTTTATCTCTGGAATTTTAGTAAATTTGCTCTTAATTGCGTCCCCGATTACGGCCAATGCGTTTTATCAGGAAGACACGGTGTTAAAAACCGTACTTGTTTTTAACTTTATCACTGGCGAAGAACCTGTAAAAAATAAGATTATCGAAATACTTAAAAACAATGGAAAAGCTAGGATAATAGTTGAAGGTGCTCAAAAATTAAATCCCGCAGATGAAAAAAAGCTGAATGGTAACGCTTATTGGTTGCTGGCAAGAGTGGCTCAGGAATTGCGGGAGAACGAAGCAGCAGTTGATTTTTACAATAAATTTTTAGTCGATGCTAAAAAATTGGGCAGTGGTCAAAAAATGGCTGCAGGGTATGGGCCATTGATTCAGATTCTTTTTGATACAAAAAAATATAAAGAATGTGAAAAATTATGTTCGGAATTCTTAGATATTACCCTCGAGGATGAAGCTGCTTTTATACCAATTTTGAGATTGAAACCAGTAGTTTTTCGCAGAATGGTGCTTTGCCAATCTCGACTAGGGGAAGTAGATAAAGCAATCGAGAGGGTAGAAAAGCTCTACAAAGATCAGCCAGATAATTGGCTTAATCTTGAGCTTAAGGCTCGCATTCTAAGAGAAGTTGGTAGAACCGTTGATGCAGAGAAAGCCTATCAGGATTTAATTGTAAAAATTGATTCGGATAAACGCTTGGGTAAGGAAGAGAAAGAAGAGTTTCTTGAAGAAATAAAATACACGCTTAGCAATGTTTATGTTGAACTTAAAAAGATTGATAAAGCAGCAGACATTCTCAAAGCTTTGGTTGAAAAAAATCCGGACAATCCAACGTATCATAATGATCTTGGTTATATTTGGGCCGATAATGATTTAAATCTTGAGGAAGCGGAAAAATTAATTCGTAAAGCAATCGAGATCGAACGAGGTTTAAGAAAGAAGATCAAGAATCTTAAACCTGAATTTGATAAAGACAATTCTGCTTATCTTGATAGCCTTGCCTGGGTTCTCTTTAAGAAAAAGAATTATGCGGAAGCAAAAAAATTACTCGTTGAAGCAATCAAAGATGAAGAAGGCCAACATATAGAAATATTGGATCATCTTGGCGATATTCATTACGCAATGGGTGAAAAGGCAGAGGCTACTAAAGTTTGGAAAGATGCACTGAGTTTTGCTGGTACCTCCAAAAGAGAGCAAGATAAGAAAAAGGAAGTTGAGAAAAAAATTGAAAAGAACAAGTAGGTGTTTTGTTGATATAGATAAAGCTGGGCATTTATTGCCCGGCTTTATTTTGTTTCATGCTTTTTAGAGATTGTGCGTTTTATTACCGTTCGTTTTTTTCTATCACCCTTTCCCTAAGGTTATTTTTAAAAAATGACATCTCCGGTATCAATATTTTTTGATATTTCCCTGCCTAATGCCTCGACATGGTTTTATTTTTCATTGCTCTTAGCTTGTGCACTTTTTTTTAAATTCAATCGGTTTTTAAGTTTTCGAAATCTCGATATCTTGTCGATTTTCTTTTTCATGCCTGGATTTCTTCTTCTTTTAGAAGGTGGGCACGATGATCGTATTTATTTTTCTTGGCTTTTGTTGAGTTGTCTGTTCTGGTTAGTCCGTTGCCTGTTGGATCTCGTTTTAGAGAGAAGGCCTGCGTTTAAGCCAAACCTTAATGTTCCTGGTATGTTATTACTTGCCTTTGCTTTTTATTTCAGTCTTGTTGCTGTTGCAGTTCGTGAGCCTAATCTTCCTGATCAAAGAGAAACCCGACCGCAAACGCCAATCGATAAAATCAGGGAGCATGGCGAAAAGATTATCGAGAATAGAGGCGGGGCTGAGGTTGATGTGTCCAAATTAAGGCTATGGGTTGAACGCGGTTTGACTTTGTTTTGCCATCTTCTTATTGCAGTAGGGCTTATTCTTGTTTGTTGGTTTCATTATGATGATTACCACCTTGGTTTTGCTTGTGCAACTCTTTATTTCTTGTTGCCTTATACTTATCTTATGATGCCTTATACTGGATTAAAAATTGGCCGTTGGGATCATTCTTGGTTGATGGCTTTAATGATTTGGGCCCTTGTTTTTCACAATAAACCAATCGTATCAGGGATTTTGATGGGTTTATCTTTTGGAAGTCTTTTCTTTCCTTTAGTATTGTTGCCTTTATGGTTTTCTTATTACCACGATAAAGGGATTTGGCGATTTGTAATTGCTTCAATGGCTTCTTTTGTTGTAAGCAGTATTGTTTTTATTTTAGCCTATGGCGGAAATACACAATACCTTGCTTCGACATGGATGATTTCAGATTGGATTCCTTGGAAGGAACCAATGACTGATACACAAAGTTTCTGGCATGGGGTTCATTGGGCGTATCGACTTCCAGTATTTATTCTTTATGCTGTGATAGCTATTTCAGTTTATTTTTGGCCCACTCCAAAGACATTAGGCAACTTGATAGCTTTATCAGCAGCATTGCTGATAGGCATACAGTTTTGGTATGCGCACATGGGTGGGGTATATATTTTGTGGTATTTGCCTTTGTTGATTTTGGTTGTATTCAGGCCAAGTATTTTAACTCAACCTAAATCACTTGTTTAAACTTAATTCTTTGCGGATAGGGTCAAAAACTAAATTAAACAGGATAGGAAATGCAATGGGTTTTTCTCGCATTTTAGGTTTGCTTGTTTTAGTTGTAGTTATTTTAATTCCAACTTATGTATCTAAATACCAGCAGAAACAGTATCGAAATTTCAGGGTTGTTAAAAGCGGTGTTCTTTACCGAAGTGGCCAAATGACTCCCATTGGTTTGAAGAAAGTAGTCGATGAGTATCATATTAAGGCAATTGTTTCCTTAAGAGATTCCTATAATTCTGAGGCCCCCCCTGATGTTCAAGAAGAGGCTTTCGCACGGGAATATGGGGTAAAGTATTTAAGGTTGTCGCCTAAAAAATGGGATAGCGAAACAGGTGAACCCCCTGTAATGGAAAATATCAGACAATACTTTAAACTGATGAGCAATTCTGAAAATTATCCTGTGTTGGTTCATTGTTTTGCTGGAATTCATCGTACTGGTTCTTATTGCGCACTATATAGGATGGAATACGAGAAATGGTCTAATGAAAAAGCAATATCGGAACTTAAGCGTCTTGGATATGATCAATTGGAGAGCGAAAAAGATGTTTATAAGTTTCTCAATGAGTTTAAACCAAGTCTACGATAAGTTATGTTAGTTTGTAAAACTCCTCAAGCGATTTGATAGCTTTTTTCCAGCGGTTTCTCTTTTTAAGCATTATTTCTGATTTTACATCGGGTTTATACATTCGCCCTTTTGGATCATTAGGTGTATTAAAATCATCGAGTTTCATTAGACCAGAACCTATTCCCGCTAAAATCCCTGCCCCTATTGATGTCATTTCAGCGTTTGCACTTGTTTTAATATATACCCCAGAAGTATTAGCTAATAGTTGATTGAAAAATTTGTTTTCTGTCATTCCGCCATCGATTGCTAGTATTTTAATCGGATTCGAAAAATTTACAGCTATTGCATCGAGTAAGTCTGCGACTTGATGTGTAACTCCTTCGAGGGAGGCCCTAGTGATTTCTTTTTTTGTTGTTTTTCTGGTTAAACCAAGAATTGAGCCTTGGAAATCACTATTCCAATAAGGGCACCCTAACCCTGAAAGTGCGGGAATAAAAACAATGTCCGAACTTTGATCCGATTCTAAAGAAAAAGTTTCCGATTCCGAAGCGGTTTTAAATATCCCTAAACCATCTCTTAACCATTGGACCGCTGCCCCTGCAATAAAAACACTTCCTTCTAAGCAGTATTGAAGTTTATGGCCTGTAGTTGCAGCCAAAGTGGTTAGTAATCCAGTGTCACTACTGATAGGAGAATCGCCTGTGTGACTCAAAAGAAAAGCCCCGGTACCGAAGGTGCATTTTGCCTGACCAGGAGAATGGCAACGGTGTCCAACCAATGAAGCTTGTTGATCCCCTGCAACACCCATAATGGGTATTCCCGCAGGAAGGAAATCAATACCCGAAGTGGATCCAAAATTGAAAACGCTGGGTTTAATCTCGGGAAGAATATTTTTTGGAATATTAAAATCAGAAAGCAATTCATTATCCCAATCACCAATATGGATATTCATCAAAAGAGTTCGTGATCCATTTGTATGATCGGTATAAAAAGATTTAGTTCCAGAAAGTTTCCAGATCAAATAGGTGTCGATAGTTCCTGCAATAATTTTATTGTTATTGCATAAAGATCTTTGTGGGTCATAGGTTTCTAATATCCAGCGGATCTTGGTTGCGGAAAAATAAGGGTTGAGTAGTAGCCCGGTTTTTTTTCTGATTTTATCATCTAGATGCTTGTTCTCTTTGCAAAAATCCGAAGTTCGTGTGTCTTGCCAAACTATGGCGTTATGCAGTGGTTTGCCATTTGACTTGTCCCAAACTACCGTTGTTTCCCTTTGGTTAGTAATTCCAATGGAAGCTATTCGTGAGTAATGATTTGGGTGATCTTTTTTAAGTGTTAAAATAGTTGATTTGACACTATCCCAAATTTGTTCTGCATTGTGCTCCACCCAACCTGTTTTTGGATATATCTGTTGGATTGGCGCGCTGCTAAGTGCAATAATATTGGCTTCACAATCCATTAAGACAGCTCGAGTTGAAGTTGTCCCTTGGTCAATCACGAGAATAATTGGATCAGAGTTCATTATAATTAATCTTCCATTGGTCTAATTCAAGTGCATATGCTTATGTTAGATTAAATGTTTGTGCATTTGATTTGAAACTATTTCTAAAGAATTAATGATAATACATGAATAGCCGATTCAATTTTGCAGGATTTTCTTGGGCTGTTAGTTTTGGAGCGTTGGCTACTCTAGCGTCATTATCCATGGAGAGAGCCAACTTATCTAGATTTGAAATTGGTTTACATGGTTCCGCATATTATTTTAGCATTGCCTTCGGCTCGATTTTTATGACAAGGTTAATCAGGAGTATGGGCAATATCACGATGATCGTTGGGTTAACTGGTTCTTCGATAAGCGTTGTTTTGTTTGCTTTTGCTAATTCATCACCAGAATGGCTGGTGCTTCGCTTGATAAACGGTTTTTGTGCAGCAATGGCACTTGTTCCTCTTGAAACCTTGGTTTATCAGAACGCAGGACCTTTAGAGAAAGCTAAAGTTTTTGGTTTTTTCGAATTATGTTTGTCAGCAGGTGTTGGCATAGGTGCAAGTTTAGCCCCGCTGTTGGAAGAATTCCAAAGTAGAAGCGGATATGTTTTGTTTGGTCTTTTTCCAGTGTTTGGCGCGGTGGCGTTGGTTCAAATTAAAATGAAAATTGCTAATGCAGCAGAACTAGACACAATAAGTTTAAGAGATGTTCAAAAAATGTATGTATGGTTTTGCACCGCGTTTACCCAAGGCTTCCTTGAGGGTGGTTTATTGTCCTACCTTGGATTGATGATATTAGGAATGGGGTACGGAAATGAGTATGTCTCTTTTGTATTCGGAAGTATGTTTGCAGGTGTAATTTGTTCAATGCTATTCATAACTAGCTTAGCTGATGCCATTGGCCATAATCGGGTTTTATTATTAACGCATATATTATCATTAATATGCTTGGTATTGATGGGATTTAGTGCATCGATTGTTGCAATTGTAATTTTGATATTTTTTGTTGGTTTAACCTGTGGCGGCCAATATGCGGTAGCCCTTGCGTCGCTTGGATCGCAGGTGGATAGTAAAAAACAACCATCAGCAAACTCAATGTACCTCACATTAAATTGTGCGGGAAGTGTTGCAGGGCCGATAGTAATGGGTTTGTTGGGTAATGAAGGATTATGGGGGTCAATTTTTATAATTGGGTCCGTTCCGATTTTTCTTTTACTACTTGTATGGTTGGTCAATATCTGTTGCTATAAAAGGTGTATGGTAGAGAAAGCATAATAGATACGGTTCATAATTAAGAGATAAAATTTCGATGGTCAGGAATAGTGAAAAAATCAATTTGCCGATTTTGCAAAATTGGGATTGTCATGTTTGCGGGACATGCTGCAAAGAGTATTTGGTTCGTTTGAGTGAAGATGAAGTTGCAAAGATCAAGTCGCAGAATTGGGATGTTAATGAAGATCTTGGCGGATACCAACCTTTTCGGAAGACAGGGTTATTTAAAAACAAAATAAATTTGAATCATAGGCCTGATGGGAGTTGTGTATTTTTAGGGGAAAACAATCTCTGTAAAATTCATGGGAAGTTTGGTTTGGATGCCAAACCTTTGCCTTGCCAAGTTTTTCCGTATGTATTAATCCCCACAGGGAATGAATGGTCAGTGGGAGTGAGATACGCATGCCCATCAGCAGCAAAAAATCTTGGCACCTCGGTACTAAAACAGCGAGATTCAATTGAAGAGTTTAAAGATAAGTTGATTGAACGAGAAAAGTTCACGATTACGCTCGCAGAAAATAAAGTTAAGCCAATGCTTTCGAGTACCCAGGATACAAGCTGGGAAATCATATTTGCTATTAGAAACAAATTAACCGAAATGTTAAAAAATGGGAAACAGGACATTGGTCATTCTTTACGCTGCTGCATTGCTCTTTCTAATGAATTGAAATCAACAAATTTGAGCAAACTAGGGTTTGATCAAGTTAAGGAGTTTCTTGATATTTTTGGAAAAGTAACTATTTCTGATGTGCCTGTTGATGCATTTGCAGTTCCTTCGCCAAATTGGGTTGGAAGAATATTGTTTAGGCAAATAACTGCGCTTTTTACCAGGAAAGATCATGGTCCAAATCGTGGAATAGCCAACAAAGGACGAATAGCCCTTTTAAAAGCAGCAATTCAATTTGCTCGAGGTACTGGAACGGTTCCCAAACTTAATGTTTGGGTTTCTGATACGACATTTGAAAATATTGAATCAAGGCGCTGTGAGTTGGATGAAGAATCTAATGAACTATTGAAGAGATATTATCTAATAAAGATTGAATCATTACAGTTTTTTGGAGCTTCTAATTTCGGTATTCCTTTTTGGGAAGGTTTGAATATTCTTTTACTCACTTATCCCATAATTGTTTGGACTTCCTTGGCCCAAAGTTCCCAAGACCCGATGGTCGATAAAATTCAGCGTGCTATTTCTCTGGTCGATGATCACTTTGGATTCAATAAGATTCTCGGTGGTTTACGGCAAAGATACGGTTTTAATCTTCTTGCACAAAGAAAAGAAACGGAAAAACTCGTCGCTTGGTACTCAAGACAGAGCATCTAAAAGGTTCCTAGCATTTTCTTAAAACCCCTATTAGAATTCCTAAGATTCTTGCATCATTTCCAGGCAAAATAATAATTGGGTTCATTGTGCTGTTGCATGGCTCCAAGCGGATTTGTCCACGATCTAAAAAGAATCGCTTCAAAGTTACCTCGTGATCAATCATTGCGACCACTCTTTCGCCGTTAATTGCAGTCTCTTGTTTTTTTACAACAATAAAGTCGCCGTCTTGAATGTGATCCTCAATCATGGAGTAACCGCGAACTTGAAGTACAAAAATATTATCGCCCGGAAACATATTTTCTAAAACCAAGGTTTCTTCCTGAGGTATTGCTTGAATGGGAGACCCCGCAGCAACCAATCCCATAAAGGGCAGACCTTGTTTTGGTTTTTTATTATTGATTAATTGAATAGCGCGAGCAGAAAACCCTTCGCGTAGAATCATGCCTTTTTTCTCAAGTGCCTTTAAATGGCACATAACCCCATTTGGGGACTTAATTCCAAAAGCAGAACCTATTTCACGAACCGTAGGCCCATATCCCCTTATTTCAATCTTATCTTTTAAGAAGTTGTATATTTCTTTCTGTCGTGGGGTGAGGGTATCTAATTCTGAGTTCATTTTAAATTCCTAATAGTGAACTTAAGTACAATATACATAAGTATATGTAATGTAGAAATTTAAAAATACAAGGATAAATTATGCTTTTCAGCTTTTTTCTTAGAGCGATTCAGGCTTAAATTAGGTATCTATCTTCTTTTTATTGAGGTTGCTTTGACTGATTTTACCCCGTTTTTGTTCTTGAAAAAACTTCTGGACACTAATATTTTCGACCAATCGGAAGCAATTAATCTTTTTGAAGCTCTTATCGATGGCAAATTAGATGAAACTCAAACTGCAGTATTTTTGACTGGCTTGGCTTTCCGCCCTGATAATCCAATATTTTTAGCAAATGCAGCATCTGAGGTGCTTAAAAGAGGCCAAAAGCTTCCGTCTTTTCCTCATAATGAGGCTTTAGATACTTGCGGTACAGGGGGAGACTATTCGTCTTCGTTTAATATTTCCACCACGGTTGCGTTTGTTCTTGCCGCTTGTGGGGTTCCTGTTATTAAGCATGGAA
>Ga0209086_10000928_pt1 | contig 24062 bp, 22 predicted proteins | sample M_130207_XF_Meta_FD_187312 | JGI IMG/M metagenome (GOLD analysis project Ga0209086, IMG submission 187312) | Freshwater microbial communities from Lake Montjoie, Canada to study carbon cycling - M_130207_XF_MetaG (SPAdes) (version 2) | ecosystem: Environmental > Aquatic > Freshwater > Lake... | reverse complement strand
GATGTTGGGCGTACTTATGTGCAGGGATTGCGAGGCGCTCCGACTACTCGTAAACGTACCTGCGCCAATGAAAATGAGGGCGAAGTTCAGGTTCATCGCTTTAGATCAGCTGCCGAAGAGGCTGCATTTATTGCTCACCAGTTCCGTAGCGCACATTTGCGTGAAGGAATTTCCTATAGTGATATGGCAGTAATTCTACGAAGCCCGGGTTCAACTGCAGCCGCCCTTCGTCGGGCTTTTTCATCAGTCGGTATTCCAGTGGCTAGTGAGTTGCAGGCTTTGGCTGGCAACCCTACAATCGCCCCGTTTTTATTGTTAGCCCGAGTAGCGGTAAATGCTCAGCCACTTAATTTAGATACTGCCGAACGCCTATTAATGAGTGAATTTGGTGGTGCTGATTCAATCTCTCTTCGTCGTATTCGTCGGGCGATGATTAATGCACGAATTGAGGGTGATGATCGCTCCGGTACTCAATTACTTCTGGATGCAATAAATGATGGCGACATCTCGATTGAAGGCGCTGAATCAGTTGTGCGTGTTCATGAACTACTTAAAAAAGCTCGCGCAGTTGCCCGAAATAAATCTGCTCTTGCCGATGAATTACTCTGGGCAATTTGGGATAACGCGGTTGCAAGTGATGGCCAGAAACTCTCTTCTGCGTGGCGCACACAATCACTTCGTCCAGGTGTCCGAGGCGCAGCGGCAGATCGTGATTTAGATGCGATGATGCAGCTATTTGAATCAGCCGCTAGATACTCTGAGCGCTTTCCTTTATCTGGGCCAGCGGCCTTTATTGCAGAGATTACAAACGCTGACATTGCGGGCGATGTGATTTCAGCAAAAGGCGTCCGCCCAGATTTTGTGGAGATACTTACAGTCCATAGCGCTAAAGGTCGCGAATGGGATCTTGTAGCTATTGCAGGTTTGCAAGAAGGTATATGGCCAAATCTCAAGCAACGATCCTCACTTTTAGGTGCTGAGCGATTAGTTGAACGTCAACGCAACCCTGATATTCCGCGTGATCAATTAGATGTGATTGCGGCTAACGGCCTGATGCAGGACGAAGCCCGCCTCTTTCATGTGGCTCTCACCCGCGCAAAACAATCGATTTTCGTAACTGCCGTCCAGCGAGATGATGAAGAGCCATCGCAGTTTTTTGAGGCGATTGAAGTAATAGTAAATGAAACCGATATCAATGAACCAGTTTTAACCGAAGTTCCACGTCCTATTACCGCACCGGCGTTAGTCGCCGAGCTGCGCAGTCAATTACACGGAGAAAATGCCACAGTTGCAGCACAAATTTTGAAAGCAATGCATGAGAACGGAATTTACCTAGCCAATCCAGAAAACTGGATTGGTGCGGTTCCACTGAGTATCGATGTGCCGGTTATTGATGTGGATCACGAAGTAGTTGTTTCTCCCAGTGGCGCTGAATCATTTGTCGAATGCGGAGTTAAGTGGTTTTTACAAAACAATGGTGGAAGCGATGGTGATAGCACTGCACAAGTTTTGGGTTCAGCAATTCATGCATTTGCGGCTACTATGGTTCAAGAGCCAGGAACAACTAAAGATGATTTGATTGCAAACCTGCGCAGCTCTTGGAAACTCATCGACCCAGAATCTGGGTGGGTGAGCGCTTCACATTTAGAAAGCGCAGTGACTATGCTTGAAAAATTTGTTGAATATCACACAAAGACAACCCGCACAGTTGTAGATGCCGAGATTCGCTTTGATGTCACACTTGGCCGTGCACGCATTAAGGGAAGCGTTGACCGGCTTGAAGTTGAAGCAGATGGGCGTCTTTTTATTGTTGATTTTAAAACTGGTAGCTCAGCAATAAGCATTAAAGATGCCAAAGAAAATCTACAGCTAATGAGCTATCAACTTGGTATTGCTGAAGGAGGTTTTGCTCAAGGATCAGTAAGTGCGGGTGCCGAACTTGTTTACTTAGGCACCGATGCAGCAAGTGCTACTACTCGTTCTCAACATTCAATCGATGTCGAAGCAACAAAAGCACAACTTAATGAGATTGCCGACGGAATGGGTGCCGCGACCTTCTTCGCGACCATTAATAAGCGCTGTAAAGGCTGTTCTGTGCGTAAATCCTGCCCCGTCCAGAGCGATGGAAGGACGGTGATTTCATGAGCCTAGAAGCTAAGTACTCACCTGAAGAGATTATTGCGAAACTGCAAGCACATCCAAAGTTTGGTTCATCAATCAAGCAAGTGACTTCACATCAGTCAGAAATCATAAGTAGCAATCTGGAACCCTCTGTTGTCATTGCGGGTGCGGGATCTGGCAAGACTGAAACGATGAGTAACCGAGTTTTATTCTTGGTGGCCAATGGTTTTGTGACACCAGATCAGATTCTTGGCTTAACTTTTACACGTAAGGCTGCCGGCGAACTATCCGTCCGAATACGTAAGCGCTTGCGGCAGCTGGCCTCACTACCCGAGTTCAATCACATTACCTCAACATCGACTTCAGTTACTACCTACCATTCTTATGCGGGAAAATTACTCAGCGAGCATGCCATCAGATATGGAATTGATGCTGACGCCGAGCCGTTAGGTGAAGCTGCGATTTGGCAGATTGCATCCGATGTTGTGCGCAATTGGTCAGATGAAAACTATCGAAATGATAGTGCGGTAAGCACTGTAATTAAAGATTTGCTAGGATTGTCAAAGTTAATGCAAGAGCATCAGGTCAAAGCAGCTGACATCGAAGCAATAGGTTTTGAAATTGTTCAAGCCATGGTGCCACTTGCCGGTGCACGAAATAAAGAAGTCCGTGATGTTGAGCAAACAATGCTGCAAAGAAACTCGCTTCTGCCAATGGTCGAAGTCTTTTTGCAACGACGTAAAGCTACCGGAGAGTTCTCCTTCGATGATCAGATGTCTCTTGCCGCTGATATCGCCGAAAACTTTGCCGATGTTGGAGTCTTAGAGCGCGGAAAATACAAGATTGTGCTACTTGATGAATACCAAGACACATCTCAATCCCAAGTTCGTATGCTTTCGGCGTTATATGGCAATTTAGTAAGTGAAACAGGCCATCCAGTGATGGCAGTTGGTGACCCATCGCAAGCTATTTACACCTGGCGCGGGGCTTCGGCCGGCACTATGGCTTCATTTTCACAGTATTTTCCAAAAACAAATGCGCAACTGGGCAGCACACAGTTCACTTTGCCGACGACATTTAGAAATGATGCAATGATTTTGGCGGCTGCTAACTGCATTAGTGACGAAATAAAATTAGCAGGTGGACAGCAAGTTGTTGAATTAGTGGCTCGTCCAAATGCAGGTAAAGGTGAAATAGCCTATGGAGTCTTTGAAACTATCGATGCCGAAGCATCTGCTGTAGCCGAGTACATTCATGAGAATTGGAGTGCAAACTCGGGAAAGACTGCAGCAGTATTGGTGCGCAAGCGTTCTCAGATCACTGCAATAGAAAATGCGCTACGCGAAATTGGACTTCCAGTTGAAGTGATTGGTATCGGTGGATTAATTCACGTGCCAGAAGTTGCCGATGTAGTGTCAATATTAAAAGTAATTACAAATCCCGATGCGGGTTCATCCCTCATGCGACATCTAACTGGACCTCGAATAAATTTGGGTCCGCGCGACATAGCGGCATTAGGTGCCTTCAGTCGTGAACGTGCTCGAGAATCACATTCAGATTCAAAGAACTTAATTAAAAAAATCGCTGCTGGAAATCCTGAACAGCTTGAGGCAGATGATCAATTCACCGGATCAATTATCGATGCTCTTGATGAAATCCACCAAGCTAAAAAGAATGGATTTAGTGATATTGGTTATCAGCGGCTGGTGCGCTTTGCCAGTGATTTACGGCGATTGCGTTCACGTGCGGGTGGTGCAATCAGCGATCTCATCAGCGAGATTGAAAACTACTTAACGCTTGAGAGTGAAATAACCCTACGTGATGGCTCTCAAACTGGCCGCCGTCATTTAGATCGCTTTTTAGATGAGGCGGCAAAGTTCGAGCGCAGTGGCGGGACAATCACCGCTTTCTTAGACTGGCTGGATGTGGCAGCTGATGCCGAAGGCGGTTTAAAGGCTGGGGCACCTGAAATTCGCAGTGATGTAGTGCAAATCTTGACGGTCCACATGGCTAAAGGAGCTGAATGGGACGTTGTCGCAGTGCCAGGTTTAGCCGAGGGAACTTTCCCCGGAAATAAATCTGGTGATCAAGATAATTGGTTGAAAAACGAAAAGCATGTTCCATTTCCACTCAGGGGAGATGCAGCAGAGCTTCCGAAGTTTTCACTCCACGGGGTCGAAAAAAATAGTGAAGCAGCTAATGTGATTAAGGAGTTTGCAAAAAACTGTGCGAGTAACATCAAAATGCGCGAGGAAATGCGTCTGGCATACGTTGCAGTTACTCGAGCAAAGTCACATTTGATTTGTACCACTTCGCGCTGGAGAGATGGCGCTAAGGCAGTTGAACCAAGTGAGATTTTCCACCTAGTCGCTGGAACCGCAAGCGAACTTGGTGGAAAAATGCTCTCTGATGCGCCGGCACCAGATGATGATGCAGAAAATCCAGCGCTTGAAAATCCCATGTCAGCCATCTGGCCCTTTGATCCATTGGGTGATAAGCGCCCTTCATTTAATTCTGCCATTAAACTTGTCAATGACAGTGACCCACATTCACTTTCATCTGATGATAATTCTGAAATTGCATCATGGATTTACGATGCCAAAGCGCTCATCACCGAGCAGCAACAGCGTGCTCAGGGCGCAATAGAAGTTGCTCTACCTTCACGGCTTTCAACTTCAACTCTTGTGGCATTGCATGAGGATCCACAAGAACTTGCCCTCAATATTCGCCGACCTATGCCACGGGGACAAGATCAATATTCTCGCCGAGGAACGGCATTTCACTTATGGGTTGAACGTCAGTTCACTGATGCCGCAACATTATTTGGTGACGAGTACCTCGATTATCTAGATCCACTCGATGAGGATTCGAAGCTAGAAGAGTTGAAAAGAGCCTGGTTATCAAGTGAATTTGCTAGCCGAACGCCAGTCTGTGTGGAAGTTCCCTTTGAAACGACTATTGCCGGCGTATTGATTCGTGGTCGAATCGATGCAATCTATGCAACTGACAATGGTTTTGAAGTTGTTGATTGGAAAACTGGATCAAAGAAACTTGGTCAGTCCGCAGCAGTGCAGTTAGCGATGTATCGACTTGCCTGGGCCAAACTGTCGAATACTGAAGTCTCAAAAGTAAGTGCAGCATTTCACTACGTACCGACCAGCGTAACTGATAGGCCCTCCGATTTACTCGATGAGAACGCACTTATTGCTTTGATTTCACAGATCGAAATGGCTAGTTCATGAACTTTAAAATATTTGTTTTAGTCCTCTCGATGGTTAGTTGGGGATTTTCAAATCCGCTTGCAGATTTAGCCATCACAAAGATACCCTCAGTGTTGTTTGCTTTGATTGTATGTGGAGTTGGCTTTCTGTTTCTTGTGGTTGTTGCAACCATACGACGGCGAATTCCTGTGATTCCATGGAAGTTAGTTATCCCCCTTGGCATTATGCAACCTGGATTAGCTTGGTACTTCGCAAGCCTTGGTTACACACATGAAAATGCCAGTACCGGTGTATTGATTTTAACGAGTGAAACCCTTTTCACGGTTTTAATCGGAGTCTTTTGGCTACGAGATAGATTAACGACAAAGCAGTGGATCTATTTTCTTATTGGAATTTTTGGAGTGATTATCGCAAGCTCTGCAAGTCGCCATGTCGAAACTTCTTCAACTACAATCTATTTTTTAGTTTCTGCACTCTCATTTGGTGTGTACGCAAATGTAATGAGAAAGTATGTATCGGGATACTCATCGGTCGATTTGGTACTAGGGCAAACTTTTGTATCAACGATACTTTTTGGAGCTTTCTATCTTGCTGGTGGCGCAGTTCATCCTCAGGGAATCAGCTCAAACATATGGATTTCGGCCGTTTTATGTGGAGTTTTCGGCGTTGGTTTGCCTTTTGTCGCTTTCAATTATGCGGTCCAAGGTGTGCCCGGAAAGATTATTGGACCGTCACTGAACATCATTCCGATAGCTGGAGTGTTAACAAGTCTTGTCTTAGGCCGCGGGGCACCGACTATTACACAGATTTTTGGCAGTCTACTAGTCATTGCTTCAGTAAGTTTAATTTCAGAGAAACCGATACAGCATAAAACGCAAACTCAAGAAACCTCAATTTGAATTGGCAAGTGATCGCTCAAGCCTGAGTGTGGATAAATCACATGCTTTACTTCCTTTGAATTTAGTTCTTGAGAGAGAAAGTAATCAATCTGAACTTTTGGGCCCCAGCTGGGGAAACTTTTTTGCTTAACGAGTGAGTTCCATTTGTATCCTCGGACTAATTTTTCAAAGGGAACGTTTAAGTCACCCATAATGATTATCTTTTTCTTATCAGAGACACCTAAAGTGTTGGCCCAGCGCTTTATTTTGATGAGCTGTGCAAAATTAAAGAATGGAACAAATGACAAATGAGTATTTATAACTAGCCATCCATTATCTAAAACTGCTCCGAGTGCGCTTCGTGGGTGGTCGCGTACATAGAATCGTTTTAACTTACCATCAACTGGGAAAACCATAAATACACCAACCGGTGAACCCTTGAGATCTAAACGATGCCACGACGCAACTGGAACCTTTGAAACTATCCCAATTCCATATCCAGGGAGTGCGATTTTACTTGTATCTGTGATAATTTTTTCATCGCCATCAGTTGGGTTACGCCAATCATCATCGGGTGAGCCCATGAGCGATGGCGCAAAAGCCCAGTTTCTGGCTTGCATTATTGAGGCAACATTACCGACTTGATTATGATTTCCAGAACGGGCAAGAAAGTAGTCGACTTCCTGTAAGCCGATTAGATCGCTCTGTAATTGTTGAATTTGCGCGGCCAGTAGCGCAGCTTTGTCGGCATCTTTGCTAGGCGGCATAGCTTCCCCATGGAGCAGATTCCACGAGGTGAGGCGCATAGAGGGATGCTAGTAGTCTGACTCCTCCATGAGCGCCCGAAACCAATCACTCTCACCCATCGATCGCGCGAGCCATCTTCGCAACGATGCGGCGGCACTGACTGTGCTGTGGCAGTCGGCGCAGATTCTGTCAATAATCCAGGGCCACGTTGGAACCAGTGATAGAGAACTACGGTTTTTAAATGCCAAAAGCGTTGAATCCTTATCGGCCTCCTTTGATATCGGTGAGCGATACTTTTTGGGCCTAGCTCGTGATGGGGGGCAACCATACTTTGCTTGGCGTACATCGTGGATTGATGAGCCGGCCGATGAAGTAATCAAGTTTGAAGGCTTTAGCACTCTGCGCGAAATTGGCGGGGACTTAAATGAACTGGAAATAACTCTAGCGATGCATGCTGTGGGGCTAAGTAACTGGCATGCAACGCATCCCCTGTGTTCTCGATGTGGCTCTGAAACTGTAAGCGACCTAGGTGGCAGCGTTCGAGTCTGTACTCAAGATTCATCTCAGCACCATCCACGCACCGACCCAGCTGTCATAGTTTTAGTCAAAGATGCCACAGATCGAATCTTGCTTGGTCACCAACCGGTATGGCCAGAAAAACGCTTTTCAACATTTGCAGGATTTGTTGAACCAGGAGAGTCATTCGAAGAGTGTGTATCGCGTGAAGTCTTTGAAGAGGCCGGGGTGTACTGCAATGATATTAAATACTTAACATCACAAACATGGCCATTTCCCGCATCCATCATGATTGCATTTGAAGCTGTAACTGATCATCCAGAAACGGCAAAGCCAGATGGTGTTGAGATTACAGAGATTCAATGGTTGAGCCGAGAAGAGTTGAAGGCGGCGATTGCTTTGGGAGATTTGTTACTACCCCCAACAATCTCCGTTGCGCGGAAAATGATTACAGGTTGGTACACCGCAAAATCTGGTTTCGTGGCCGCTGATCTCATTGGTGGCGAATCGTGGCGTCCGTGAGCAATGAACTTCGTGCTGAGGAAATTCTTGAAGCCCTAGATAGTGAGCAGCGTGCAGTCGTAGTTGCAACGCGAGGCCCAGTCTGTGTCATTGCAGGAGCAGGAACTGGCAAGACGCGAGCGATAACCCATCGCATTGCATACGCCGCAGCGATTGGCGTCATGGATCCACATAAGGTTTTAGCCCTTACTTTTACTGCCCGTGCAGCAGGTGAGATGCGCATGCGCCTTCGCTCCCTGGGAGTCCCGGCCGTAGCTGCGCGCACGATTCACGCCGCCGCCCTCAAGCAACTCACATTCTTCTGGCCACAAGTCTTCGGTGGGCGCACGCCCGACTTGATTACCTCTAAAACAAGCTTTATAACTGAAGCGATTAAGCGTGCGGAATTAACCGGTGAACTTTCTATCACCTCCAGGGATTTAATCCGCGACATAGCATCAGAAATTGAGTGGGCTAAGGTTTCGCAGGTCGCACCAGCAGATTACTTATCCGAACTCGGAAAGCGGCCAGTTAAGCCACGAATTAGCATTGAACAGATTGCCAAGGTCTATACAGCTTATGAATCTGTAAAACAGCAAGAGCGAGCAATGGATTTTGAAGATGTCCTTCTTTTAACAACTGCAATGATCGAACAAGAGCGCGAAGTCCGCGAACGCGTGCAAGATCAGTATCGTTTTTTTACCGTCGATGAGTATCAAGATATTTCACCGTTGCAACAAAGGTTAATCAATGCTTGGCTAGGTTCGCGCCAAGAGATATGCGTCGTGGGCGACCCAGCACAGACTATTTACTCATTTGCTGGTGCAACTCCGGTATTCCTTAATTCGTTTACTCATCGCTTTCCAGATGCCGAAGTTGTTCGATTAACAACAGGTTATCGCTCGACGCCTGAGATTACCTTGATGGCCAATAGCATTTTACGTAAAGCGCAGATGGGGCAAGAATTAGTTGCACTAAGTGACCATGGTGAAAAACCTTCGGTAGATGCATTTAATGATGAAAGTGCAGAAATCGCTGGAATCGTCGATTGGATAAAGGAGTTATTGAGTTCAGGTACTCCGGCGCAAGAGATTGCAGTTCTTGCGCGAACTAATAGTCAGCTCAATACCCTCGAACGTGCAATGATCACTGCCAAATTGCCTTATCAAGTGCGCAATAGTGATCGCTTCTTTGATCGCCCTGATGTTCGTGAGTTCTTAAAGTTAGTGCGCAATGCATCGGTTATCCCTATGCAGGATGTTTCATGGCTGGATGAACTTCGAAATCTGGCACAACCATTTCTCACAGGTTCGCATATCGATGGAATCGCAGCGTTGCTGCACTTAGCGCGCGAATTAGATGCAGATAGCGGCTTCACGCCAAAGAACCTGCGGACATATTTACGTGAGCTCGAAGATCGAGTACAACAAAACAATCCACCAACGATGCCGGTGACTACATTGGCAACTTTGCACGCGGCAAAAGGTCTTGAGTGGGAGCGAGTATTTTTAATGGGTGTGAGCGAGGGGCTTTTGCCACTTGAAAACTCATCGACAAGCAATGATCAAGCCTCCATTGATGAGGAGCGACGGCTGTTTTACGTTGGAATTACGCGCGCAAAGGTGGATTTACACCTGAGCTATCGTGGCAAACCCTCACGGTTTCTGGTTGAGGCTGGTCTCATCGCCTAATTGACTTGCATGGTGCTAGCCCCATGCTTTACTCTTGCACTTCATCGTTTCCATGGCGGGGACGAAATGGATAAAAGGAGTAACGGATATGTCTAACGCATCATTCGTACCAGCACAGGCCATGCCTGCTGCTGTAATTCCTGCAACCCATACCAATAAGCGCGCATCTTGGCATACCGCAAAGCCTGCATTTTACGCAGCGTTTTATGCCGGATACGAGGCCACTTGGGGTTCTACTCGATAACATCGAATAAGAACTAGAAGCCAAGGGCCTCGAATCCACAAAGGATTCGGGCCCTTTTTCATTACCCGAGAACAACTATCGAGGAACAACCGGAGCAAGACCTAACATCGAAAGTGTTAGCCAACGAGAGAGAAGAGGTGAGGACGATGAGCGTTCTCTTCAGCGAACTACTAGTACCAGGCTGGGCAGATGAGAAGATCGGTTTAGATGCAGTTACAGGCACTTACTCCGATGGTTCATCATTTAATCTGCCATGCCATACAGCAGATCCTGAGATGTACTTCTCGGAAGATGAGTTGGCTGTTGCCGAAGCGAAATCGCTCTGCGGTGGATGTCCTGTGCGCGCACAGTGTTTAGAAGGTGCGCTATCTCGTAAAGAGCCAGCTGGCGTATGGGGCGGCGAATTATTTGAAGATGGTCGCGTCATCGCACGTAAGCGCAAAGCTGGTCGTCCTACTGCCAGCGAAGTTGCTGCTCGTGAAGAGGAAGCGGCTTAACTCGCAAAAAGATTGAGATTTGTAAGTGATGGCCAGAGCGCAAAGAGGATGGAGATTGGCAGGATAAGGAAGACAACGGGAATCATCATGGAGATTTCAGCTTTGCCAGCTGCTCTCATAACGATATTGCGCTGATTTGTGCGTGCCTCAACGGCGTGACGAGATAGGACTTCAATTAATGGAGCGCCACGTAAGGTTGCAGTAACGATTGCATCAATGAATCTGCGAATCATGACAGATTTAACGCGACGACCCATGGAATCAAGACTTGTATGCAATGGCTCTCCACTTCGGACGGCAGCGATAACAGTTGCAAACTCTTTTGATAATTCGCCATTAGCGGATTCAGCGATACGAAGCATCGCACTCATTGGAGTTTCACCTGCCGCAATGGCAAGAGTGAGCATCTCTATAACCGCTGGAAACTCTGCCTCGATTATTTGACGACGCTTTTTAACGTGAGAAGTTAGCTCTCTATCGATAATTACGAATAGTAATGTACCTATTAATGCAGCAAGAATTAAAGTCAGAAAGAGTGAATGGTTGGTCATCACTAGCAAAACCATGACTATTGCAGAACCTGATGCAGAGAAACCAAACTGGTGAATTCGAAAATTTTGATAGTCCTGCTCACTACTCATTCCAAGTTCCTCTAATCGCAGATGAACACCACTCTTATCGCGAGTGCGTGCAGCACTTGCCTTTGTGCGAGATGATAACTCCTTCAATGGATCAGCATCTGAGTCCAGCGTGAAAATTAACGCTCCTGGAACTGCAAAGAGCATAGCGATGCTGATTATCCTAATCATTAGCTACTCCTTTGTTGCATACCAGTAAAAACTCGTGGAGTTTGGGGGAGATGACCTAGATGATTCATCCAGACATATGCAATCGCAGTCATCACCAAACCTACAACCAAAATCGCTCCACCTGTCGGCGTTGAATATGCGGCCGCTGTTGTTTCTTGAGTTGAAAGTAGGAGTAGAAGCATCCATGGGGCGGCAGCCGATAAGTGTGCAGAGTTTTTAATCCAGCTATGTTTGACTTCAATTTCACGCCGAAGTGCTAAGTCTTGGCGAAGAAAATCTCCAAGCGTACGAAGTATCGCGAGGAGTTCGCTGCCTCCTAGAGTCTTAGAGATGAGGAGTGCTTCAAAGATCTGATCACTTCCGTGGTGGTGAAATAGGGTTTTGAGTTCATTGATTGCTTCGCCAACATCACCATGTCGATAGAGCGCGGCGCGGAACTCCGTGAATGCCGGCCTCAAAATTTCTGGGCCTCTCGTTGAGAGTCCCGCAAGAGATTCAGTTAGGGACAAACCAGACTGAATACCCGACATCAGATGGTCTATAACTTCGGGCCAAGCGGCGATGAGTACCGACTCATTGTGCAGATTCTTGCCTCTCAAGGTAACAAAAACTATCCCAGCAACCAGCGCACCAAAGGCAAGTGCGATAAAGGTTGCATCAGTGAAGAGATAGATAACTCCAACAGCAATTAATGAAAATGCAAGGCTACGAAAATATATCTTCATTGGCGCCACCAATTATTGAGAGGTAATCCGATAGCAGTGAATCTCTCGGCGTGAGGGAGCGTTCCGATACCGCGTTCATAACCATTTCCGTCCCAAACCCATAATGTCTCAATTTCGGCGCGATCATTTTCATATCGTCCCGTGAGCGCGGATATCTCTTTGACACGACGGACACCGTGTTGGTCTAGCCAGACATGGACGATTAAATCGAAGGCAGATGCAACTGTTGGCGCGATGAATTTATGGGAGATGTTTTCACCCGCCAATAATGGAAGTGTTTGAAGTTTGATAACGGCATCTCTAGGTGAGTTGGCGTGGAGAGTCCCCATTCCAGGAAGACCCGAGTTAAGAGCGATGAGCAGATCTAAAGCCTCGGCTTCGCGGACTTCACCAACGATGATTCGTGATGGTCGCATACGAAGAGACTCTTTGATCAACCTGCGTAGCGGAATCTCGCCTTCACCTTGTAAATTTGCACTCCGCGTCTGAAGTGCGACGACATCGGGGAGCTGAGGACTGAGTTCAAATACTTCCTCAATCGTTACAACACGCTCATTGCGAGGGATAGCACCAGCCAATGCATTGAGCATGGTGGTCTTACCGGCTTGGGTTCCACCACTGACAAGGATATTTAATCCAGCATGCACAGAGTTCTTGAGTGCGGTCGCAATAAAAGGCGTCATCACATTTCGCTCTACTAAATCATCGATACCTAAATTGCGCATTAAATGCTTTCTTATATTGACTGCCCAATGCTGTGCTGTGATTTCTGGAATTGCAACATGCAGCCGTGAACCATCTGGTAATCGCGCATCCACAAAGGGATGAGAAAGATCTAATCTTCGACCACTCCATAGCAGCGCGCGTTCAACGATATTGCGTACGTCGTCGGATGTTAAGAGCAGATTTGTTAGCTCGCTCTTACCTGCACGAGCGATGAAGATGCGCTCCGGAGAGTTTATCCAAATCTCTTCGATTGTAGGGTCGTTCATAAATGCTGCTAATGCACCGAAAGTTATATCTATATCTAAATCCATGCGGGGAATCTAACTCCGTGGCTAACAGGTTGAGATGATCACTAATCAATGCGTGGATAAAGGTGCAAAGTCCAAACGCTGCAGAAGTTCGAGACCACTCTCACCGCTCAGGCTGGTCACCATAGATAGGGAGATATCTAATGTGCCATTGACGCAGAGTGAAGGTGTCGAGTGGAGGCGCGATATAAGTTCTTGCGCAGCTATCGCTCCATCGCCAATTAAAACTACACATTCATTGATTCCAAGCCGCCCAATGCACTCCTCGCTTCGAGTGAGGGCCCTTAGTTCGCAGGAGAAACGTAGAATATCTTCGGCAGATACTGAATTAGCGTTCGCCCCAGAGTATGAGTTAATGGCTGTGCGCTTGAAGGTTACCTTCACAACACTAAAACTTGCCTGCATGCGTTTTGAAACTGCAATTTGACGCCGTAGCTGCTCATAAAAAAATTGTGGTGAGGCCAAGTGTGTCTGCGAATCATGGATGCCATCATGCGAGAAAAACGGGTCACTTGGGCGTAGATGAGTTAATCTCTCTTCCATGACACAGAATCCTTCCAAGGCGGCCAAGGCCCGCGCAGTAGTGGCATCCCTACTCTTTGTCGAAGCAGTTGTCATTGCACTCCTTGGTCTGTGGTTGATATTTCTGACGCTTACCGTGACTAATGAAGGCTTTGAGATTCGAGTACTTCTTGGCGTATTAGTCTTTGTACTTCTTGGTAGTGGTGGATTAGCGGCGGCGGCGATTGGATATCGTCGTGGAAAATACTTTGGTCGAGCACCCGCTGTGCTGGCCAATCTCATTGCACTCGGAGTTGTTTCCTATCAAGTTCAGGCTGACCTTTGGATAGTTGCAGCTCCACTTGCCATGCTTGCCGTGGCAACTTTGATTGCGGCGCTGCGTGCAATTCCGGAATAAATCCTTAATGTGGCCTATCTCGCGCCAGATTCAGCGTTGAGGGGTTCGGAGCAGGGCAGCAGTGCCGATAGGCTTAGTCCACATTCACGCCAAGAAGGAGTTCGCCAGTGTCGGCACAGGATTTTGGTGCAAATGATTGGCTCGTCGATGAAATGTACGAGCAGTATTTAGCAGACCCTGCCTCCGTTGATGCAGCATGGGGTGAGTACTTTAAAACTAATAAACCAGGATCTGCGTCGGCAGCTTCGACAGCAACTGGTACTCCTGGATCCACAACCACTTCTAAGCCATCAGCAGATTCACCTTCTAAAGGCGTGCCACCGGTTCCAAAGGCACAGCAAAAAGTAGTAAAACCTGTCGAATCAACCGTGCCGCTTGTTCAAGAAGCCGCCGTTGTGCAAACACCTGCGCCGGTGCAACCTCCATCAACTTCTCAACCGATTGTTAGAGATACCGCGACACCACAGCCAACGCCTGCAGATCCCATTGTTAAACCCATTCCAGTTTTAATTACACCAAGTGCATCAACACTTGAACCGATTCGTGGAGTATCAGCGCGTGTTGTGCAAAGTATGGAGGCATCTCTATCGGTCCCAACTGCCACATCAGTACGCGCAGTTGCAGCTAAGTTAATGATTGATAATCGCATTGTGATTAATAATCACATGAAGCGTGCGCGCGGTGGCAAGGTCTCGTTTACTCACCTGATTGCTTATGCAATGATTAAAGCGGTTCGCGCGATGCCCGAAATGAACGCTTTTTTTGGTGAGCTCGACGGCAAGCCAGCTGTTGGACATCCCGAACACATCAACTTAGGTATAGCAATAGATTTAGCCAAAGCCGATGGAACACGTCAGTTGCTAGTGCCATCGGTTAAAGGCTGCGAAGAGTTAGATTTTGCACAGTTTTGGGGCGCTTACGAAGCCGTTATTAAGAAGGCGCGCGGCGGATCACTCACCGTTGAGGATTTTGCCAGCACGACGATGTCTATTACTAATCCAGGAACCATAGGCACGGTTCACTCGGTACCGCGCTTGGTACAGGGGCAGGGCTTCATTCTTGGAGTAGGCGCACTGGATTACCCAGCTGAGTTTCACGGTACAAGCGAGGAAACCTTAGCCCGAATGGCAGTGAGTAAAGTTGTAACGCTCACAAGCACCTACGATCATCGCATTATTCAAGGTGCGCAATCAGGAGAATTCCTTCGTCGGATGAGTGACTATCTCATGGGTGCTGAGGGTTTTTATGATGAAATTTTTGCTGCACTTCGTATTCCATATGAGCCAATTCGCTGGGCGAAAGATTTTGAGTTCACAAAAGATGAACAGATCAATAAAACCGCTCGTATTCAACAGTTAATTCACGCCTATCGGACCTTTGGTCATCTAATGGCCGATGTGGATCCTCTGGAATATAAGCAACGCTCACATCCAGATTTAGATGTTGTCAATCATGGTTTAACTCTGTGGGATCTTGATCGTGAATTTGCCACGGGTGGTTTTGGTGGCGCAACATTCTTACCATTGCGAAGTATTCTAGGAATCTTACGTGATTCATACTGCCGTACAGTCGGCGTTGAATATATGTATATTGAAAATCCACTTGAACGTCAGTGGATTCAAACTCATGTCGAAGTTACTGCCAATAAGTTCGCACCCGAAGAACACCTGCGGATTTTGCGCAAGCTCAATAGCGCAGAAGCATTTGAAACATTCTTGCAGACTAAATTTGTCGGGCAGAAGCGTTTCTCACTCGAAGGCGGAGAGTCTGTAATCCCTCTGCTTGATGCGGTTTTATCAAGCGCTGCAGATCAAGGTTTAGATGAGGTCTGTATTGGAATGCCACATCGAGGTCGCCTTAATGTATTAGCAAACCTAGCTGGCAAATCTCATGGTCAAATTTTCCAGGAGTTTCAGGGCCATTATGCTGAAAACCAAGTCCATGGTTCAGGTGATGTGAAGTATCACTTAGGGACAGAGGGTGTCTTTACTTCGCATACGGGAGCAACAACCAAGATTTACTTAGCCGCTAATCCCTCGCACTTAGAGGCTGTAAATCCAGTACTCGAAGGCATTGTTCGCGCCAAGCAGGACAAGCTCAATATTAAGAATGCTTACTCAGTGCTGCCCATTTTGCTCCACGGTGACTCGGCGTTCGCGGGTCAAGGGGTAAATGCTGAGGTGCTACAGATGTCGCAATTGGCTGGCTATCGTACAGGTGGAACTATTCATATTGTTGTCAATAATCAAGTTGGGTTTACAACTTCACCATCTGCTTCACGTTCTGCTACTTATTCAACTGATTTTGCCAAGATCATTCAAGCACCAGTATTTCATGTCAATGGTGATGACCCTGAGGCCTGTGTTCGAATTGCTCGCCTAGCTTTTGAATATCGTCAGAAGTTTAATAAAGATGTAGTGATTGACATGCTTTGCTATCGTCGTCGTGGACACAATGAAGGTGATGAACCAAGCTTTACCCAACCGTTGATGTACAAGTTGGTTGAAGCCAAGCGTTCGACTCGTACTTTGTATATTGAAGCCCTTATTGGCCGCGGTGATATTTCACCAGTCGAAGCCGATGAAGTTGCTCGTGATTACCAGAGTCAATTAGAAGCAGTTTATGCCGATGTTAATAATATCCATGCCGAAACTGATCCCAATTTTAAAGCTCCAGTTGCACCAGGTGCCGACGAGATTGTTACTGCAATCAGCGAAAGCCTTGCGCGAGAAATCGCTGCAACCCAACATGCAATACCAGAAGGCTTTAACGTCCATCCTAAATTAGTGCCACAGTTAGCAAAGCGCGTTGAATCACTCAACGATAATTCAATCGATTGGTCGACCGGTGAAATGCTCGCCTTTGGTTCACTCTTAAAAGAGGATCGGCCGATTCGTTTAGCAGGCCAAGATGCACGCCGAGGTACATTTAGTAACCGGCACGCAGTCATTATCGATAAAGAGAATGGAAATGAGTGGACGCCTTTGCGCGCCCTCAATAGTGATGAGAACCACTTCTTCGTCATTGATTCTTTGCTCAGCGAGTATGCGGCGATGGGATTTGAGTATGGCTATAGCGTTGAACGTGAGGATGCATTAGTTATGTGGGAGGGCCAGTTTGGTGACTTCGCTAACGGTGCCCAAACAATTATTGATGAGTTTATCTCTTCAGCCTTACAGAAGTGGGGAGAGCGATCATCATTAGTACTTCTACTTCCACATGGTTATGAAGGCCAAGGACCGGATCACTCTTCGGCGCGGATTGAGCGTTATCTTCAGTTATGCGCTGAACAAAATATGACTGTTGCTCAGCCTTCAACTCCCGCATCGTATTTCCACTTACTTCGTTGGCATGTAAAGAATCCTGCACGTCGCCCGATGATTGTCTTCACTCCAAAATCTATGTTGCGATTACGTGCGGCAGCTTCATCTCTCTCTGACTTTACGAGTGGGTATTTTTGCCCAGTTATATCTGATGATTCTGTACAGAATGCCACCCGCCTAATTTTTTGTTCAGGAAAGATTTACCATGATTTGGTTGCAGAGCGTTCTAAGTCTGGAGAAAACTCGACGGCCATAGTCCGTATTGAACTTTTATACCCACTTCCAATTGATGAAATGCTTGCTGAGGCGAATAAGCACCCAAACGCTAATTTATTATGGGTTCAAGATGAACCTGCCAACCAAGGCCCTTGGTCCTATATTGCACTTCGCACATCTGAACAACATGGTGGCCATGGATTTGGAGCTCGAGTTTTGCGACGCATTTCTCGCCGTGCAACCGCCTCTCCAGCAACTGGAAACCACCACCTGCATGAAGATGAGCAGAAAGCATTAATGCTCGAAGCCTTTACTCGCTAAGTTATCCTCCTTTTCGATAGCGACATATAACTCGACCAACAATCTCACTCGGTGTAATCCAGCCCCATGTCCTTGAATCAGTACTGTCGCTGTTATCACCCTCAGCCCAGTAGTTTCCAGCATGGGACTTTTGAATCCTTTTAATAAGAAATATTCCTGGACGCTCTTCACGTTCGATGACAGCGATACTTCCAAGAGGTACTCGATGGGGTGCTTCCTGCATCCAGAGGATAAACAAGTGATCTCCGTGGTGATAAGTGGGAGCCATAGATTCACCATCAACCTTGACTATGCCAAATTTGCTCATGAACGGTAGTCTGTCACTTGTTCGATACGCGCGCGATATTTTTAGGGAGAAAAAGCCATGTTTGCACCAAAGATTACTGTTTACGCACACTGCGATCTTCCATGCGGAGTTTACGATCCGGCTCAAGCAAAAATTGAAGCCCTTTCCGTAAAAGCTTGCATGGAAAAGTATGCCGCTAATACGGATACTGATTTTCGCTCACGCTCTGTTGCGATTAAAGAAGAGCGTTCACATCAAGTTAAGGAGCATCTGTGGGTTCTTTGGACGGATTACTTCAAAGCCCCACATTTTGAAGCCTACCCACAGTTGCACTCACTATTTAATGAGGCGACAAAGCTTGCAGGAGCTGCCGGAACAAAGGGAACTCAAGATGTTGCCGTTGCCGATAGTTTAATTGCAAAAATCGATGAAATCGCAGAGATATTCTGGGCAACAAAGAAAGCTTAGTTTTATTATTACTTGAGAAGTGATTGTGCGGCGGTGCGTGCGAGGAAAGATACTCGCTCCACCGTCGCTCTTTTTATCATTGCCGCAGCCACTTGACGTTCACCCTCATATATTTCACACTCAAAAGTTAATTCTCGATTAAATACTTCAATACAGCGTGAAGTTGCACGGAGTTCAGCGCCGATTTCAGCTGGGCTCAAAGCGATTACCTCGGTACTTATTGAGATAGTTGTTTCTCCGGGTTCAAGATACTCATCGAGAGAGATTACCGCCGCATGTTCCATGAGATTGAGCAGGTGAGACTGGGCCACTATTGGTAAATCTCCAACACCCATAGCCACACAAGTATCACCAGGCCTTACGGTCATAATAGAAAAACCAACTGCTCCGATAATCTCTTCCGTGGATTTCATTTTCTACTTATTGCTCTCATCTGTTGGGTCGCTGAGAAAACGGATTTCTTCAGTGTGCTCAATAGTCATCTCGCGGTGTTCGACGTTTCCAAACTCATCAATCTCAATTGAAATCTCTGTCATCGTGAACTCAGTTGTTACCTCAGTCATAAAGCTACCTGCCATCTGAGAGTGAATTTGTTGATAGATAGAGTCGTGTAACTCATTAGGTGCAGTTTCACAGCATGTACGTTGAAGTACTTCTTGAATTAAACTGTGCATCTTTCTTTCATGTGCAAGTTCAGCGGCGCAGTTTGGACAGTTCAGTAGATGTATTTCAATGTTTTGGACAATTGGCCCATCGGTATCTCCTTCAAGCAAAAGAACGAGGGAGTTGAGTATTTGACTACATGGAACTAACTGATGTGGACTCATGGAGTTTCCTCCATAGGTGCTTTGACCGTATAGCCAAGATCCTTTGCATAATCTGTTAACCGCTCCCGTAACTGTTTTCTTCCCCGATGGAGGCGCGACATAATGGTGCCAGCAGGAACACCAACGATTTCGGCAATCTCTTTGTATGCGAAACCCTCAACGTCGGCTAAATAAACTGCAATTCGAAACTCTTCAGGAATCTCATTGAGTGCACGTTTGATATCGCTATCTGGGAGGTTTTCTAAAGCCTCTACCTCTGCTGATTTCCCAAGATTACTTGAGTGCGAGGCTGCATCGGCTAACTGCCAATCCTCAATCTCTCCGCCAGATATTTGTGGGCGACGTTGATCTTTTCGGTATGTATTAATAAAAGTTGTGGTCAAAATGCGGTATAGCCAGGCCTTCAAATTAGTGCCTGGCTCAAACTGGTGAAAAGACACAAATGCTTTGAGATAAGTATCTTGAACTAGATCTTTGGCATCGTGTGGATTTTTTGTATAGCGAAGCGCAGCAGCGTATAACTGATTTGTAAATACGAGGGCGTCACGTTCAAATCGGACAGCACGATCTGCTGGACTCTCTTTAACTAACTCTGTAGATGTCATCGCAGTGAAAGGCTATCGCTAAAAGAGTGTTTCTGGCTCGCCAACTTCGATTCGCGTCGTCAACTCTTTTGTATTTCTAGCTACTGAGTTAACTGCGCTAGAGACGGGGTGGGCGTTAACAATAGATGCGGGGGATTCGACTACCATGAGAGATCGCAGGTATTCAATCTCATTGTTCTCTGGATTTAACCACTGACCCCAACGCTCGCGTGGCATGAAGACTGGCATGCGGTTATGAATCTCTGCGAGTTCTCCTTGTGCCTCCTGAGTAATTATTGATGCGCTTTCGAACGTTGCACCGGTTGGCCCCCGCCAACTGCTCCATATTCCTGCGATGGAGAGTTGCCGTCCATCCCGTGCACAAATATAGAAGGGCTGCTTGGGCGAATACCTACCCAAAGCAGTAGCCCATTCGTAGTACCCCTCTGCAGGTATTAAGCATCGCGTAGATTTAAAGGCTGATTTGAAAGTTGGTTTCTCATGGATAGATTCACTACGAGCATTTATTGCACGTGACTGCGATGCTTTTGCCTCACTGAGATCACTGAGCCATGGACCAATTAATCCCCACGAGAGCGTAGCGAGTGCATTTTTCTCGTAATCTTGTGAATCGGCACGAACAATATATATGGGGTTTGTCGGTGCGATATTCCAACTAGCAGGCAGGGATTCGGTCGGCGAGCTCCCTGTGACCTCAAACTGCTCCATGAGTTCGCGCATATCGGCGGACTGCGCATATCGGCCACACATATGGAAAAGGATAGACTTAAACAATGAATAAAAACGAGGCCCACTGGCCCGCGATATTTCGCGGTACAAAGCCGGTCGATATTTCGGTAGTGATTCCAGGGTCGAAGTCAGTTACTAACCGTGCACTTATTTTGGCAGCCCAGGCAGACTCACGATCAGTTTTACACAGACCTCTAGTCTCGCGCGATAGCGAACTCATGGTTCAGGGGTTACAGGCACTGGGCATCGGAGTTGTCGAAGAAGATGCATTCATAGATGGATTACCTGAGTATCAATTAACCCTTACACCTGCAGCGATGAGTGGACCCGCGAGAATTGATGTGGGAAATGCAGGCACGGTCATGCGATTCTTGCCACCACTTGCCGCTTTGGCTATTGGAGAGATCTCATTCGACGGTGACCCGCGATCGTATGAGCGTCCACTTGCTCCGCTCATTAAGGCCCTTGAAGAGCTTGGCGTTTCTATTGAACACGAGGGGCGCTATAGCTTGCCATTAACACTTCACGGCAAGGGAGCGATTCCTGGTGGTGCGATAACAATTGATGCAACTGAATCTAGTCAGTTTTTGTCGGCGCTATTACTAGTTGCACCTAGCTTTACTCATGGACTCACTGCAACACATAAGGGTGGAAGACTTCCATCGATGCCACATATAGAGATGACTGTAGACATGCTCCGAAGTTTTGGTGCTGTCGTAACCGTCGATGGCGATGCACAGAGTTGGACAGTTCAACCCGGCGTACTCCATGGCCGAGAGTTAATTATTGAACCTGATCTTTCAAACGCAGCACCTTTCTTGTCGATTGCAATGGTGTGTGGTGGAAGTATCACGATTGCAGATTGGCCAAAAGAGACAACTCAACCAGGGGATCAACTCCGTTCGATTCTCACGCGCATGGGTGCACATATTTCAATGGGTGAAAAAGGCTTAACGCTTAACTCCACCGGTGTAATTCATGGAATTGATATTGATTTACACGATGTTGGCGAACTGACTCCATCTATCGCAGCTCTGGCTGCATTAGCCGATTCTCCCTCACATCTTCGCGGCATTGGCCACTTGCGTCTGCATGAAACTGATCGATTGGCTGCACTGACTCGTGAGATAAATGCATTAGGTGGAAGTGTCGAAGAGCATAAGACCTCACTTCACATTACTCCGGCGCCGCTGCATGGAGGGGTTTTTCATACCTATGAGGATCACCGACTTGCAACTGCGGGTGCGGTACTTGGTTTAGTGGTGCCTGGAGTTGAAGTCGAAAATATCGCGACTACTCGTAAAACTCTGCCGGATTTTCCAGGTCTCTGGACATCACTTCTTGTCTGAGATTAAGAGAGTTTAAGTGATGGCTCCGCGCGAATATGACGAGTCTGATGCTCGAGTCAGGCCAGCACGTAGTACTCGCCCTCGAAGTAAAGATCGCCCGAGCCACAAAGAAGCGATTACTGCATTAGTTACGACAGTTGATCGTGGCCGTCAAACTTGTATCACTGATGATGGCCTCGTAATTACTGCAATGAGAGCTCGAGAGCTAGGACCAAAGTCAGTTGTCGTTGGGGACAGTGTTTCCATTGTCGGAGATATCACTGGAAATGAGGGGAGCCTTGCACGGATCGTTGCAGTCGGTGAAAGGCGTAACTCTCTGAGCCGAACCGTCGATGATGCGGCTCAAGTGGAGCGCACAATAGTTGCGAATATTGATCAACTAGTAATCGTTGTTGCTGCAACGAACCCAGAGCCGCGAAGAGGCTTAATCGATCGCTTCTTAGTCTCAGCGTTTACAGAAGGTATTACACCAAAGTTGGTTATCACAAAGACTGACCTCGGAGTGATTCCAGAGTTTTTAATGCAGTATTCAAAGTTAGATGTTGAGATTTTTTGCACGGCTATCAAGAGTGAGTCCCGTGAAAGAGATTTAGAAGCGTTACACACGATACTCAAAGGAAAAATCTCAGTTTTGGTTGGGCATTCAGGTGTCGGAAAGTCAACATTAATAAATGCTTTGATACCAGAGGCTGATCGCCTAACTGGTGATGTGAATTCGGCAACAGGCCGTGGCCGACACACATCATCGAGTGCAATCGCTCTTCCATTAGTCGGCAGCGACGGTTGGATTATCGACACACCTGGAATCCGGGCCTTTGGTTTATCCCATATCGACACACACCGGATCGTCGATGCTTTTACAGATTTATCCGAAGTCGCTGCGAACTGCTTGTCTAACTGCTCACACTCAGAGAGCACCTGCTCCCTTGACACCTGGGCGGCCCCTGATGGCGTCATTAATCAAGAGCGAACTGCCCGTCTGGCAAGTTTGCGCTCTTTGTTAGCGGTAAAAGATCAGCCAATGCAAGCTATTGAGGATTAAGATTCAAACACTATGACAGTTCAAACTTTAGATTATAAGGATGATTTAGCTTTAGCTCACCTATTAGCTGATCTTGCTGATTCAATCGCATTGGATCGTTATCAATCCTTAGATTTAGTGATTACAACTAAACCAGATAACACTCCAGTCACGGATGCAGATCGCGCCGTCGAAACTGCAATCCGACAAACCCTTTCAACTCAGCGTCCAAACGATGGTTTATTAGGGGAAGAGTTTGGAAGTGACATAAGTGGGGCAAAACGCTACTGGGTTATAGATCCTATCGATGGAACTAAGAATTTTATGCGTGGAGTGCCAACATGGGCATGCTTAATAGCACTCGTTGAAGTTGCCGATGATGGAAGTCAAGAAGTTGTAGTTGGTATTGCGAGTTCGCCCGCACTATCTAGACGATGGTATGCATCACGTGGCGGTGGCGCCTATGTCGATTTCAACGGCGATAGTAAGAAGATCTCCGTCTCTCAGGTTGCAGCAATTGGGGATGCATCGATTGCATACTCGGATTTTATTGGCTTTGGCGAGCGTCTCGAGCCTTTTCAGAGAATGCTTGCAGGTGCATGGCGCACAAGAGGTATGGGCGATTTCTGGTCACACATGCTGGTTGCCGAAGGCGCGGTAGACATCGCAGTTGAACCCACACTTGCGGTATGGGATATGGCCGCACTCGACATTATTGTTCGCGAAGCTGGGGGAGTTTTTACAAATACATCAGGACAGCCAGGAGCATTTGGAGGAAGTGGAGTCTCCTCCAACGGCTTACTTCATAACTCCGTCATCAATGGTTTAAATCCATGAACCGTGTTCTAGAGCCAACGACGCTTTCGATTGAGGGGATGACTTGTTCTTCCTGCGTTAATACTGTCGAGAAAGCACTCAACGCCGTTGAGGGTGTCAGTGCCTCTATCAACTTTGCCACGGAGACGGCTCATATTCTAGCGCCCGCCGATATGGATGTAAAAGAGTTGGTAAAAA
>Ga0209086_10000927_pt1 | contig 24072 bp, 39 predicted proteins | sample M_130207_XF_Meta_FD_187312 | JGI IMG/M metagenome (GOLD analysis project Ga0209086, IMG submission 187312) | Freshwater microbial communities from Lake Montjoie, Canada to study carbon cycling - M_130207_XF_MetaG (SPAdes) (version 2) | ecosystem: Environmental > Aquatic > Freshwater > Lake... | reverse complement strand
AGATGATCGTGCGCGACCGCGCGGGCAACGCGTCCCTCCGCAACCGCAGCCCAGTGGCGTTTATGTCGTCATTGATCACGGGCATGGGTGGGGATGCCAATGCCACGATGAACCTGCTCGCGACGGGTGGCCCCGGCGCGCCGATGATTCTAGGGAGCCCGCAGCGGACGGCGATCAACCTCCTTGCAGGAGCCAGCGCCGGGGGCGGCACGATCGCCCAGAAGGTCGCAGACCTCCAGGCGCAAGGCTCCCGGTTCGGGACAGCACAGGTCGAGGCGGGCAGGGGCATCATCGACTCGGAGCAACGCACGGCGTTGCAATCGTCGGAGGAGTCGCGCCTCACCGCGCTGTCGGACAACACCAGCAGCATCAACCAACTCTCCAACGCGTTCTCCGAGTTCGCGGCGCGCAACCCGCTCGCCACGACAGGGCTACTCGCGAGCATCCCTCTGCTTGGGCAGGTGGCGGGGGGCTTCATCGGGCGGCAGCTTGCTGGTACGGCAATCGGGACGGCCCTCGGTGTTGCGGCCCCGGCGGGCGCGACTGTAGCGGCGGAATTGGGGGGTGGTGCTCTCGCCGTTGGCGGCGCGGTAGGCGCGACGGTTATTGCTCCCCTTGCCGCCGCCGCCGCGGTCACCCTCGCCACTCGCCCACTGGACGCGTCGAACGCGAGAGCGGCACTCCGAGCGGATGGGACAGGCGGCTCGGACGCGGATATGATTCGCCGTTTCCGCGCGTCTCACGCGGCCACTCCACCACCGACCGCCGATCAGATAGGCGCAGCAATGGTCTCGGCCCTGCGTGCCGCGCCGATCACCGCGACCGTCTCCCCGGTCGATGCCACGCACGCACGCACACAGGCGGCAACCCCATGACGGACTTCGACCTGATCCCAGAGGCGTCCTATCGCGGCATCCGCTTCCCGCTGGAGACGGCAGACGTGGATGGAGGCAACGACTTCGCGGAGCACGTCGCCTACCGCCGTCGCGGTGCCGACATGGAGCCCACGGGCCTCAAGGCGTACAAGGGATCACTGACCATCCCGCTGATCAACAGCGGGCCGCTGGTCGAGCGGTACGGCACGCTGTGGCCCGACATGCGCTACGAGTTGGTGACGGAGTTCTCGGATCACCCGATCGGGACGCTCGTTCACCCCACCTGGGGGTCGCTAGAGGTCGCCATCCTGTCGTGGAGCGCCAAGGACTCGCCGGACCTCCGCAACGGCCAGCGCCTAACCGTCCAGTGGCAGGAGCACAACGCCTCGATGGCGCTACTGGTAACTCTCGCCGGGGCAGTCTCGACCGACCCGACGACCACGGTGCAAGCACTCGCGACGACTGCGGATGAGCTCTCTGCTGGCAAGGCTGGGTACGTGCCTCTCGCGCCTGTCTTCGCCGTGACGATGACAAAGCTGGAGGCACCGGAGGTGCTCGCGTACTCGGAGGTGCTCGCGGCCTTCTCGGTGCTCTTCGGGGCCGTTGCCTACGCGCTGACTCTCGCCTCGATGACGGGCCTCGACGCCACCGGGGCATATGCCGCGCTGCTTGCGCTGCGGGTCGCCACGCAGGGTTACTATGCGCGCTTTGCACCGGGAATCTCAGGGGTGCGGTACTTCGTGCTCCCTTCCGACATGGGCGTGTGTGAGATCGCTGCAAGCGTCTACGGCGACATCAGCAAGACCTCACTGCTCTACGCCGCCAACAGCTTCGCCGACCCGCTGCTAGTACCCGCAGGGACCGTGGTGACGGTGCTACCCGCATGACGATTGACCCGACGCCATACGACCATGTCGTTGACCTCCTGCTGTGCACATCCGGCACGGCCATCGACGTGTGGGATGAGTACGTGATCACCCTCGACATGCTGCAGTCGGGCAACGCGTGGACCTTCGCGTTCTTCCGCAGCGCGGCGCGCCGCACGACATGGGACATCATCAAGACCCTCGTTCGCGCGGGCGATGACGTGGCGCTCTCCATCGACAACGCCACGCAACTCACTGGGCGCATCGAGACGATCCGCACGGAGGCGTCCCGCAATGGCGGCGCGACGGTCATCCTCTCGGGTCGCGACCTCGCTGGACCCGCGATGGACTTCGACGCCGACCCAACATTGTCCATCGCCAACATGTCGTTGGGCGAGGCACTCCCGCAGGTGTTCGGCCCGCTGTCGGTGCCGTGTCGCGTGGTGGACAGCATCGCCAACGTCCGCGTCACCTCGGGTCGCGCGCATGGCCCTCGAGGGACGGCTCGCACCTCGGCCCGCACGGTGCGCGTTGATAAAGCGCACCCTGACCCCGGCGATAAAGTGTGGGCATTTGCTACGTCCATTGTCGCGCGGCTGGGCTACCTGATCTGGGTCGCGCCCGATGCAGAGCGGGGCATCGCCCTGGTGGTCGATGTGCCTGTCACCAACGGCACACCGTCCTACGTGCTCATCCGTCGCCAGATCGTTGGCTCAGAGGAGTACGAGGGCAACATCCTCACAGGCGGCGAGACGATCTCAATCAAGGGCGTGCCGACCACGGTGGCCGTCTACGCGGGCAGTGGCCGCGGCGCGGCGGTGTCCTCGCGCTCTGCCAACGTCACCGTCAACGTCGGCCTGACCAACCCCTCGATCTCCCGCGGCCTGACCCTCGACCCTTTCCCCCCGCAGCCGCGGCATCAGCGGTCGCAGAAGGCGCGCACACGCCAGCGGGCGGCGCAGGAGGGCTCGCGTGCGATCATGGAGGCCATGAGGACCTTCAGGACGTATGAATGCACGGTGCGAGGCCACGGGCAGACTGTGGATGGCGTGCAGACCCTCTACGCGCTGAACACCATCGCCCGCATTCGAGATGACGTTTGCCTCGCTGCCGATGGGAGTCCGCTCGATGAGGACATGCTCATCGTGGGCGTGGAGTTCCGGCGATCGCGATCGAGCGGCACGGTCAGCCGGCTACGGTTGCTCCCCCTCGGGGCGCTTGTGATAGAGCCAACGCAATGATCGAGTTCGGCAAGGTGCTCGGGGTGACGGTCAGCGGCAACAGCCGCGCGACCACGCTACAGATCGCAGCCACGGGGCAGGAGGGCGATGATGACGCCGCGGAGCGCATCGACGCCGTAGAGGTACTCCAACCCGCGGGCCTCATGGCCGCGCCGTCGCTGTCGGCGACCGCAGAGGCTGCTTTTATTCGCATCGGCGATGAGGTCATCGCGCTGGCGCTGATCGACAAGGGCGCGAGCTCGCAGTCGGTCGAGGCGGGTGAGGTGCGGCTCTACGGGCCGGGGTCGGGCAATGCGTCGGCGGTCGTTCGCATCCGTGCGAATGGCAGCATCGAGATTACGCCTCTGGGTGGCGTCAACGTCGTGCTCGCGGGCGGCTCACTGAGCGTGGCGCGTGCGACCGACCCGGTGGGCGCGGGCGCGACTATGGCCGCATGGATCGCGGCGGTGTCCGCGCTGCTCAACAACCCCGGCCCGGTCATCGGCGCGCCGGGGGCAGTTGTTCCCCCGGTTGACTTCGGCACCGTCACTAGCGGCGCTACACAGGTGAAAGCATGACCTACGCACTGACTCGCGCCCGCACACCCTCGACGGGCGAGGTGACGATGACCGGCAACACCTGGACGGCATCGCGCGCGCCGATGGCTGAGATCATTGCGATGGCGCTCCGCACGCAGTTAGGCGGGTGCCTGGTGCTCCCGACGCTCGGCATCGATTGGGCGCGCATCGCCAAGCTCGGGACGGGCGCTGCGACGACCGCGCGCGCCACGATCCTTGCGGGCCTCTCGCAGTACGTCCAATCCGGCCAGATCACCGGGCTGTCCGTGGACGTGACCGTGACATCGGGCGATCGGCTGGAGTATGCTGTCGCCTACCGCGACCCGCGGGCGACCACGCTGCTACGCACGCGCATCACCGGAGCAATCTGACCCGTGGCTTTTACCGCCCGCACCCGCTCGCAGATCAGGGACCAGCTACTCGGATACTGGTCCGCGGAGTACTCCGTCCGCGGCGAGACGTTGCTCACCTCGGAGGGGTCGGACGCGTACCTGCTCGCCTCGCAGATCGGTGTGATCGAGGAGGCGCTGGACGCACAGGCCGTCCAGGTGTCGCGCGACATCCTCCCCGATCAGGCATCGACCGTGGCGCTTGAGAGATTCGGAGTCGTTTACGGTATCCCGCGCCCGGTCGGCACCTACGCGCAGCTGACCGCGCAAGTCGAGGGCTTCGCGGCGTTCGGATTCTACGTGATCCCGGCGCTCACTCAAGTGTCAGCCACCGACGGCACGCTCTACAACGTCACGACAACGAGCGTATCGACCGACATCAACAAGCACGCGACCATCGCTCTGACCGCGGTCGCCATCGGCGTCGGCGGCAACCGCAGTGTCGGCGCGATCCTGACCTTCCAAACCGCCCCAGCGGGGCTCAACGCCACGGTGTCGGTGCTGTCGTGCGTCCCGGCGGTCGGCCCTGCGACCGATGAGGTCTATCGCGCGGTGCTTCTCGATCGGCTACGCGATCGACCCGCCTCTGGCAATCGCAGCGACTGGCGATCGTGGACCACGGGCTACCTCGGAACGTCCATCGCCGCGGCGTATGTCTACCCGCTGCTCAAGCCGCCCGCAGTGCCTCCAGGCACAGGGACCACTGGCACGCTCGGGTGCGTGACCGTGGTCGCGGTCGGCCCCGCACAGGGCGACTCGCTGGTCAACCTCCGCGTCGTGCCTGATGATGACCTATCCAATCGCACTAACGCGGGGCCGCTCCCGCACATCATCGATTACATCAACGGCGACCGCACCATCGCGGGCGTACCGACCGCCGACGGCTACCAGCTTCGCCCGGTCACCATCGGGCCAGACGGCGACGATTGGACCGTGCAGAGCATTGGGGTCGATTCCACTACCGTCAATCTCACTTTAGTGATGGACGGGGCTTTCGCTTTCCCGTGGGCTGGGACGATGACCACAGTGGCGGGATGCACCAACACCTCGCTAGTCGTAAACGGCGACCAGACCGCCAAAGAGGGGCTTGCGGCACTGGTGCTGCCCTCGCCGATAAGCACTCGCGGGGGGAGGCAATCGGTAATCCTTGGCCCTTCGACCTTTGCTGCTGGCAATACGACTTTCGATCAGACCGCCGACCCGATAGGGACTCTCACCATACCCGACGCGGTCTACCCCGCGCCGCCCAACTGGAACCTGATCCGGCTCGCGGTATTCGCATTCTTCGACGCCCTCGTTCCAGGCGACACCATCCCCACATCACGCTGGCCCGCGGGGCCGACGGGCGTCGTCTACCAGAGCGCCCTCTCCGCGGCGATACTCGCCGTTCCCGGCGTTTTGTCGTGCACCGTCAACCTTCCCGCCGCAACGCTTACCCCGCTGCCTAAGCATATCTACAACGTTGGATTTCTCCTGGTGCACGCATGACGCGCGCCCTGCAATCGCTGCCGACCGCGTCCACCACAGGGCGCGCCTCGACGCTGGCGATTGCGCGTCAGGCGCTCCGCGTCATCGGCGCTGGGTGGCAAGCACCGCAGGACTCGCTCACTGCCGCCGACGCGCTCGCCTTCGGCGCATCGCTAGACGATGCGCGGCTGATGCTGATCGACCTCCTCGATCAAGCGTTCCCGCTCACCGTGACCTCGATGATCACAGAGTGGGAGTCTGCTTACGGTCTGCTCCCTGACTCCACGCTGACTCTGGCAGAGCGCCAGATGCGCCTCTTGACATTCCTACGATCGACGGGCGCGGGCTCCCCGCAGAGCATCGCCAGCGCGGTCGATGCCTTTACCGGCGGCGGCACCGTGGTGGTCGAGACGCCCTCGACCACGGTGGATGTGCGCGTGGTCTTCGGCTTCGTCGTGGTCGTGCCGCTGGCGGTCTTGCAGAACGTGGCCAAGCGCGCCCGCATCCTCGACATGATCGAGCGCATGAAGCCCGCGCACTCGCGCGGGGTGACGGCAAATGCGGTCGGGTTCTTCTGCGATGGCTATCTGGATTCGTTCGTCGATTTCACCGTGCTCGGGAGCTAAATGGAACGCATCGCGACCTACACCGTCAACGCGCAGATCACCTCGACGCAACTCAACGATTTGCAGGACGTGACGGTCGGCCTGATCTCGGGCGCGAACAACAACGTTCTGAGCGCCCCCGGCTGCGACGGCTGCGAGTGGCAATACACGACCGATCTATCCGGTGCCACGCAGGTCAAGGTGGACGCCTCGCGCGATTGGCGCGACCGCGTCTTGACCGTGCTCTACTACACCCCGTCGGGTGCAAACACGCAGCCCGGTGGGGCCAACGATTTCGACTACGACTACAGCATCAACAAACTCCGCAAGGGATACACCGGGCGCGGAGGTCTGGACGCTGGAAGCGCCGACCCGTCGAACGGCAACCCGCCCGTACCAGCCATCGGGGCGTCGTGGGCGCTACAGGTCGCAGTCACCGTCTGGCTCTACGCGAGCACCGTCGACGGCTCGCTGTGGCTGTATAACGACAGCGGCACGATCAAGACGCCGATCCTCTCCATCACTGCCACTGCCCCCACGGGCCTTCGCCCGTAGAAAAGGACTCCATCATGAGCGGACCCGCATCATTCATGACCTCGGCCTCGACCGACGACGTGAACACTTTCCTCCAGGCGCAGACCTTCAGCGCGGGCATCGTCGGCTGTCGCGCCTATGCGCCCTTTGGCCAGACCAACATCATCGCGGGCGACAACGCCACCCCGGCGAGCTCGACCCCCGTGCAGGCGCACTGGTGCGGCGTTGCGGGGCTCACCACCGCTGGCTTCGTCGCGATGCGAGCGGGCTCCCTCACGGGCCTGTCGATCAACCTCAACGCCGCCGCCGCGGGGTCGAACCTCATCGTCGGCGTCTACGTCAACGGCACGATCGCGAACGCCGCTGCCATCGTGACGCTCACCAGCGCCGGGTCGCAGGTCAAGGGCCAGGCGACCTTCGCGCACGGCCTCTACCCGATCGCCGCGGGTGATGTGGTGGACGTGCGGATTCGCACCGGCTCGGGCTGGTCGGCCACGACCGCGGACGCTGCCATCTCGGTCGAGATCGCATCCTGATGCCCTCCCCGACGTATCAGCAATTCTCGGCGACCGCGACGCTGGTGGCTGCTACGCCGCTGGCGATCGACATCCCCATCAACGGCTGCACCAACTGGACGATCATCGTCCGCAACACAGGCGCGACCAACGCCGTCACCGCGGCGACCATCGCGGTGTCGTCGCTCGGGACGCTCTTCAGCGCCGCGGCGGCAATCACCACGGGCATCCCGCTCGCGGCGGTCACGTCGCTCGACACGATCGTCGGCTCGATGCAGCCGTGCTTGACCGCGCGCCTGACCCTCACCTCGGCCAGCGGTACGACCGTCTCGATCGAGATGGTGGGCTCATGATCACGGTCGGCACGACGGTCGTGTCGGGCTCTCCGATCAACGGTGGCGGCGGTGGCGGCGCGGGCCTCCCCGTGGCGACGGGCGCGGGAGAGGTGCCGCTCTCGACGGGCGCGGGTACGACCTACGTCGCGACCGACTTCAGCGCGCAGACGCAGACTGTGATCGCGGGCTCGATCGGCCCCGTCGCTGGGCAGACGTTCATCGGCGACGGCGGCGGCGGGGTGTCACTTACCAGCGCGGACGTGTCCGGCTTCCTCGCGGCTGCGGACGCACCGGCCATGCGGTCGGCGCTCTGCGACCGCGCCATCAGCCTCGCAGGGCTCACCGCCAGCAACGGCAACGGCACCGCGGTCGCGGCCACCGGGACGCTCTCCTACGCCAGCGGGCAGACCGGCGGCGCGTGGGCGGACTACCCGCGACTCGTGGGCGCGCACGGCGCGTCCATCTGGGCGTTCGAGGCCGCGGTACGCATCACGATCACGGGGACGGCGAGCTCCAACACGGTCGCTAGCCTGGGCATCGGCTCGACGGGCAGCGCATACGACGCGGTGTCGATGGTCCGACTGTTCGGCGACGGCCAGATCGATGGTCTAGCCGTGAGCGGCGGCGCGGTGTGGTCGGTGTACACGCCGGGCACGCTCCCGGTGAACGGCACCGGGTGGCTCCGTGTGCGCGTGCAGGCGGGCGTGATGACCTGCTGGACGGGCGTCGGCGCGAGCTACTCCGCCGCCGCATGGACGCTCCGCGATCGCCGCCTGATGGTCGCGCCTCCCAACGCTGACAACACCTACCCGTCGCTCGCGCTTGTGCTCTATCAGGGCGTCGACCCGGGCGCGCCGGGGGTGCAGGCGGTGTACTCCGACCTCGTCATCAGGGACCTGCCATGAGCACTGACCGCGACGCCCTCGGCGCGCACGCTGCCGTTTCGATGGTCGCCGGGCTCACCGGGGCGGCCCTCGCCGATCGCGTGCTCGCGTTGCTCTTCGCGATCGCGGGCAGTCTCGCGGTGGTCTTCGTGACCGAGCTCTTCCGCCCGTGGCTCCAGCGCCGCGCTCGGCGGCTCGCGGGCGAGTCAATGCGCCCCCCTGGAATGCCATGACGCACTGGATATCCACGCACGCGCTTGACATTGCGCTGTACCTCTCGATCGCGACGGCGCTACTCCGCGCACTCTCCCGCGTGCTCGCGCCGTACCCTCGCGCCCGCGCGGTCGTCGAGGCCGTCGCGGCCCTGTCGCCTGACGTGGTGCGAGCCGTGATGCAGTTGGCGTCCCTGCGCTCTCCCGCCGTCGCGCCTCCGTCCGTCGGCCCGCTAGCGCCGCCGCCGCCGGAGGCACCGTGAGGCTCATCCTACTGGCGCTGCTGATCGCAGGGTGTCCTCGACTGCCGCCCGTGTCGGGCTGCAACCCCGGCGCTCAGGCGTGCCTTGCAGACGCCCCGCATGTGTGCTCGACCTCGCAGCGGTGGGAGCGCGCGGGTGACCTCGCGTGCTCTTCCGTGGGCGGTATGTGCGTCGTGATTGACGGGAGGGCTTCTTGTGCTGGTCTTAACCACTGATCAAGCGCGCGCATTTGCGGACCACCTCGCGTCCCTTCACCGCGCGACGATCGTAGCGCCGACCGACCCCGCCGCAGTCGGCGCGCGGGCGATCATCGCGGCACTGGCGCATCTGTCGCCCGCGCTCGACGAGATCGCGTCGGACCTAGAGACGCACCTGGAGCGAGTCAGCGTGTGCATCCCCACGCCCACTGGCTCGCTCATCCTGCTGTCGCCCTCTGCTGTCGCGGACCCGTGGCTGTACGCAATGACGGCGGCGCACGAATGCCAGCACGCCGCGCAACGCGAGGCGCTCGGGTGGGGCCAAACGATCATCGACTACGTCGGCTCCCCTGAGCTACGCGCCCGCGCGGAGGCCGACGCCTACGCGTGCGGGCTGTACGTGGGCTTCCTCCTGACGGGCATCCTCCCGCTTGCCTCGGAGGCAATGGCGTCCCTCGCGTCGGCGACCTACCACCTTGCGCCCGAAGACATCGAGCTTGCTCGCGGAGTCGTCGAGTCGCATCTGGAGACGATGGCGTCGGGCCTCCCCCCGCCTATCGCGGTCGCAGTCGAGGCACACGCGTGGCTATCCCAACTCTGATAGCAACGCGGTTCCTCGGCGTTGGCATCGGCGGCGGTGTCGCGCCGTCGCTCCGTGACGCCCTCGGGCGGGTCGAGGACGCGCTGCGGGACGAGTACGCACGCGTACAACTCTCGGCCCCAGACGGCCTAACGTGGGGGCCGTGGCACGGCGTTCACGCCATCGGCGGCTACCGTGAGCGCGGGGGTCATCACTCCGAAGGCATCGCGATCGACATCGACTACGCCCGCAACGGCTACGCGCCGACGCGCACTGGGAGCACCCTCGGAGGCGAGGCCGCGGGTGCGAAGCTCCCCGGCGTGCGAGCCGCTTTTATGGCGGCGTGCGACCGCGCGTGCATGACCGCATACGGGCGTCCCGCGGACCTGTCGGCGCGCGGGAAGGGCGAGAGCACGGGCGCGGTCTGGGATAGATGGGAGCGCGTCTCCGATGCAGTCGTGGCGTACCTCTCGCCGTGGTACGTGTCCGACGCTGGCCAGCCGGGGCCGCTAGCGGGGCGCGTGCCGCCGCCTCAGGTAGCTGCGGACTACGTGGCGCTTCGCACTCCGCTGGTGATCGGTGCGCCGTCCCTCGCGCCGAAGATCGCCCGCAACCCGGCGCGCGGGCTGATGTCGCTACGACGCCCGGTCGTGGTCGCGCTCTGTGACGTGGGCGGGCTGCGGTGGGGAGCGTGCGACTTCGGGCGGTTGGAGAGCGGCGACATCATGCACTTTGACCTCGCGCGACGGATCGCGTAGGGTCGGCCCGTCCCCTCCTGTCGCTGCATTCGTCCAGGCAACGCCCTCCCTGCATACCGCGGGGAGGGCGTTTGTTTTAGAGGCGCATCCCTCGCTCGGGCCACGCTACGCCGACCCGTCGGGCCGCGCGGCGCAGTGCGCTCCAGGTGCAACCGAGAGCGCGGGCGGCGTCGGCTGGCGTGCCGAGCGCGAGGGCTGCGGTGATTGCCGCGCGGACCGCGTCGGTGCCGCCGTCGCGTCGGATCGTGGCGAGGGTCATCGCGCGCCCGTCCCGCCGCAGGAGCCGCAACGGAGCCAGCCCTCTAGGCCGCGCCCGGTGCCTTCGCAGGAGCCGCACTCGATCTGCATGTCGAGCTCGCGCTCTAGCGCCGCGGCGGCAAGCATCGCGTAGGCGGCGCGCACGTCGGCCAGCGCAATGTGCGGCGGCGTAAGGTCGCGGAGGTCAGCGTCGGAGAGCAGGCAGACGCACCCGTATCGGCAGACTCGCGCCGCGCTGCCTTCGGAGTCGATGTCGAGGTCAAGGATCTCGGAGGCGACGGTGGCGGCGGTCACAGCGACACCCCGGCGGCGGCGCGGCTGACGTCCGTGGCCCAAGCGCGGAGGGACATCGGCGCGCGCCGGAAGGCCCACCAGCACGGGTTGGTGACGCCAATGAAAGGCATCGCGACGGTGATCGCGTTTTGGATGTCGTCGCGCGACCGGAGCCGCGCCGGGAGGCCAGCCGCGCGGAGCACCTCGAGCAACTCGACGCGCCGCACCTGCCAGCAGTCGAGCCCGCCGCAGATTGCCTCGTCGGCGGCGTCGTGCCAGATGAGCTCCCCGTCCTCGGCGCGCACGCGGTAGCCCGCATCGACGTGCATGGCGGCGAGCGCGTCGGCGGGGGTGCGGCCCGCGTAGTGACCGAAAGATGAGGTGCCGAGAAGGGTGCTGATTTCGTAGGTGGTCATGCTGTCTCCTGTCGAGGGCGTCCATGCCCTGCTGACAAGAGAGACAATATGCCCGGACGGTACTATCCGCAAGCCCCCTGCGAAACTATTCTGCGATTGTCTGGATATCCCGCTCAATCTCATCGGCGCACGCCAGCGCGACCACGCTCCCAACGTCGTCCGCGGCGTAGAACCGCGCCACCTCGCGGCAAACCTCCGCGCACCGGGCGCGCTCTGCTGCGACGGCCTCGGCGAGATCCATCAGCGCAGGTCTTCCGCTCGCACATGCGCTTCGGACCGATCTGTCTCGGCCACGCGCACGTCCAGGCACGGGATGCCGTCCCGTTGCAGACGATGCACGACCCACGCGGCGAGCAGTTCGCTCGTCGGGTTCTCCAACCCGGTGATCTCGTTCAGCGTGCGATGATCCAGCTCACGCCCCACCGCGTCGATGCGCGCGAAATCGACCACCATCCCCGCCTCCTGCCCGCGGAGCTGCACCTCGCCACGCACGCGCACCGTCACTCGATACGAATGCCCGTGGACGCGCCCGCATTTGTGTCCGTCGCAGACGTGCGGTAGCGAGTGCGCCGCCTCAAACGTCACCGTCCGCGTCACCGTGGCGATCATGCAACCTCGGCGTAATCGGTCGGATCGACGATACCCGCAGCCACGAACCCGGCGCGGCGCACCGTGCACGCATCACAGACGCCGCAGTGCCGCACGTCGCTTGACGGCGCGTAGCACGACCACGTCGCCGCGAAGTTGACGCCTAGCGCCGCGCCTTCCGCGATTACTTCGGCCTTCGTCTGGTAGACCCACGGCGACTCAAGACGTGTGAAATTCTCCAGTCCGGCGTGCGCCGCCCACTTGAACGCATCGAGAAAACCGGGACGGCAGTCGGGGTGACCGGGTGCATCGGTCATCGTCGCGCCCATCACCACCGCGTCGGCTCCTCGCATCGCAGCGAGGGAGAACGCCAGCGAGAGGAGCACCAGGTTGCGCCCCGGTACAAACGTCGATGGCACACCGCTCGTCGCGATCGTCTGGAGTGATCGACGCTTTGGGACTGGTGCCTGTCCGGTCAACGCATCGCCGGGGCGCATCGCCGGGAGGTTCACACTGACGCGCGTGACCTTCGCGCCGTAGTGCTCTGCGAGCGCCGACGCGCGACCGAGCTCGATGCCGTGCCGTTGGCCGTAGTCAACGAGCAGCGCCTCGACGTTGGAGCCCGACGCGCGGACCTTCGCGAGCGCAACGGCGCTGTCGATGCCACCCGAGAGAAGAACGATTGAAAGAGTCATGCAACATCCTGAATCAGACGAAGCCCGAGCTGCTTTGCTGGGCGGTATTCGAGCGTCTCCGCGGCCTCGACGTAGGCCCGCTGCCGAAGCTCTTTCGAGCAGCGATTGAAGGGCCACCCGTGCGCGTTGCTGTACGCGGCGTTGCGCTCCCAACTGGACGCGTCGAACGACTCGAACGGGTACGGCTCTAGCGTTTCCGGCGTCGCGTTCCCCAAGGCGTGCGCCCGCAGATTCGGGTAGCGGTTGAACGCGCCGTCATACCACCCGAAGGTCGCCGCCTTGGACTTCCGTCCCTCGGTGCGACCGAGCCCGACGAGCCGCGTCTCCGGCTCGTACTCATCGAGCAGATCCCACGGGTCACCCTCATGGAAAACCGGGACGAGCTTCGGGAGCAGATCGCGCTCGTTCGACAGTACGCGGCGCCACTCCGCGCGCGTCCCTTCGGCGTCGCCGATCACGTCGAGCGCGACGGCCCACCGCCATGGGATGCCTTCGGCGTCGAGGCTGCGAAGCCATGCGTAGAACGCCGGGCCGTTGGTCGGGCGCCCGCTCTTCCACCGCGAGAACTCGCCGTTGTCGAACACGAGCTCACAGCCCGCGGCAACGAACGCGCGCAGCATGTCGAGCGTCACGCGGCCCTCTTCGATGAGCGCGTAGCTCACGAGCACGCCGTGTCCGGCGAGCACGCGCAGCGCGCAGTTCACCGTCCAGCCGACCACGAAATATGGACTGATCTTCACTGGCCCTCCATCGCCTCGCGCAGTGCCATTGCACGCGCACATCCCGCAACTCCGTCGAGCGCGTCGGCGAGATCGCCCGCGAGGTCCGCAAGCTCGCCCCACCGCCCTGAGGGGGCGTCCGTCCAAGCGCCGCACGCGGCCCACAAGACGATCGCCGCGCGCTCTGCTGGCGTGCCTGGGGGCAGTGCGGCGCGGGTCGCGACGATCCACCGGGACTCGCGCGCTGGGTCGATGGGCGACTGCGCGTACAGCGACGGCGCGGCGCGGTCGATCAGCCGACGCAGGGCAGCATACGCGCGCCGCACCTCGGTCGAGTCCGCGCCCGTCGAGACTAAGCAGCGGTCAACCGCGGCAAGCCACAAGACGCGCTCGATTGCGGCGGGCGAGGGCGTCACGCGAGCCGCCGCATGTCGCGCTCGGCACGCAGGTGAGCGATGGCCTGGAGTTCGATCTGGCGCACCCTCTCGCGCGAGATATTTTGCGCCGCGCCGATCTCGTCCAGCGTAGCGCCGTCGCCCTCTGCGAGATCGAGCGAGCACGTGTTCGCCATGTCCTCGATCTCGGTGCCGGGAAAAGTGAGTTTGATGTTGCCGCTGTCCTCGGACACGTCGAGCGCCAGGTGGTACGCGCACGACACCCACGGGCATGGGCGCGCCGCGTTGCTGCCGCCCGCGAGGCAGTCACCGCGGGTCAGCGGGCGCTCATACGTGGCGTGCTCTGCGACCGGGTACTCCGCGAGCAGGGCGGCGTGCTCCCTGACGCTGAAGCGGCGCATTGAGATCGTCGCCGCGCGCCCTTGCCCGATGCCGACGCGCCGCTTCCGGCCTCGCGCTGCAAGCCCGATGAGTTTCCTCGCGCATGGCCGACACGACCGCGACGGGTGCCTCCGATCGCGCAGTGCGTCCCGCGCGACGGTACGCTCCGACCCGCAGTCGCAGCGGCACAGGTAGCGCACGCGCCCGACCGCGCTGGGGGTCGATAGCGCGAGCACCGTCCACAGGCCGTGGCGCTCCCCGATCATGCCCTCGGGCGGCACTGACCGCACATGCGGGAGCCCGCCTCCATCGTCTTCGTCCGCCTTGCGCCAGATGCTGCTTCCGTCCGCTGTCATCGTCGTCCTCCTGGTGCGTCGCGCCGCTCCCTCCGCGCTCCCCTCGGGGGGCGTCGAGGCAGCGGCGGGCCGTAGCCCGCCAGTGCGTGTCAGCCGTTGGCCTTGTGCCACGCATCGACGTATCGGTCGCGCGCCCCGATGTTGATCTTGAGCTGCTTCAGTTCATCGCCGCGAACGTAGGCGTCGAACGCCGCGAAGGTGCGCAGGGCGATATCCAGTCGGGACACGCTGCCGTGCGTGGCGACGCGAGAAAAAAGGTAGTTCCGCAGGGTGAGCGCGGGGTGGTGCGCGGGCAGGTTCTCCCCCGACTGGATCATCCTAGCAAACTCGATCGCTCCCGTGGGGTTGCTCGCCCAAGCAATGATAAGCGGTCCAAAAACACCGGCGCTCGAGATACGGATCGTGGACCCCACAAGGATCGGATAGAGGGCGCGCATCGCCTCTCCGTGGACGGTGTCCGAATGGTCCAGCATCTTGTACACCACCCGTCGGGAGGTGCTGTCGCTGTTCACGAGAATCGCTGCGCACGAAAGCGCGGCCACTGCGCGCTTCGAGAGGATGATTCCTCGGGCCATCTTCATGATGTCAGCAGGAGTGCGATTCCCCTTGCCGACGTTGCTGTCGATCGCAGGCAGATCATCGCTCACAAGACCCGTCGTGACGACAACCATCACGGGGACGTTCGCCCTGACGATTGCGCGCAGGCGGTGCTGCCCGTCATACAGCGTGCCGTCTGAACCGATTGCGATGCCTTGATGCGTCGTGCGCCACCCACCCGACTCGATCACCTCGACGAGACGATTGACGGCGTTCAGGTCAATGGATCGGTTACGAGTGTTGCTCTTGAGCCACTCGGCTGCGAGCGCGGGCGTCACCAACATCTCAGTGCGCCTGATGGATGATGCGGGCGTCGTTGGGGTGTACGCCGTGAAAAGAGGCTTCTCGGTCTTTGTGGATATCGTTTCCATCGTCCATCTCCTCGGAGTCGTCGCGTCCAGTGCGCCGCTCCCGTCACCGCGCCCTCAGGTGCGGTCACGGCAGCGGCGGGCCGTAGCCCGCCCGTCCTGCTACTCCGTCGGGCGCGGGAGGCACGCCGCGGTCAGGCGCGACTTGGCGTCCTCGATGCCGAGCGCGCTCGCGTGCTTGATGGCACTGCGGAAGGCCGTGACCTTCGTGTGCGCGCTTGCGGACGAGATCCCTCGCAACACCACCACAAGGTCGGCGACTACCAGATCGCCGTCCTCATCGTCGGCATGCCGCGCCGTCGCTGCGATCTCGTCGAGCGCGGTCGCCATCGCCGGGTCGATCGCCCCGCTTAGGACCGACTGCAACTCCGCGGTCGTCAACGTGTACCCCAGCGCCGTCGCGCGCTCGCTCGCAATCGTGCGCCCCGCGTCCGCTCGCCCTGCGAGGTGCAGACCCTCGGCCCTTGGAGCCCAGGCGGCATACATGCCGCCGAGAGTCAGCACCTCCGATGCAGCTTCGCGCCACTCTTCGAGCGCCGCAGGTGACGCCTCGGGCAGTGCGCGCACTGGCGGGTCATGGCGCACGATCTCGGCCATCTCGTCAGGATCGTAGATGCCAGCAACGAGGTCGGGATAAACGGCCCGCGCGATAGCCGCGCCGCACCGGGCGCGAAGCATGGCGGGAGCATGTGCGCGCCATGTCTGCGAGCCGGTGAGGCCCGCCGTCTTGGCTTGCGCGATCGTGTAGTGGAGCACCGTCGGCGACGGGTCGCCGTGGCGCTGCGTCTCATAGGTGGCGACCTCCTCGGTGCTCGCGAGGAGGCGTAGGAAGAGGCACGCCGGGGAGCGCTTGCAGAGGGCGATCGTGGCGTCGGCGCTCAAGCTGACCTTGCCCTTGATGATCGAGATCGACCCTGCCGCCGCCATCGGCGAGAAGCCCAACTCATGGCCCTTGAGAAGCACGGCGAACGCCTTGTCCGCGGAGGTGACCTCCGCGCCAAAAACACCCGCCCGGTAGAGGCGATCCGCGAGGCCGGACAACATCTCGATGGTGATGTGGTCGATCACGCGGACACCATCTCTTCGGCGTAGAGGCGACCGTAGAGGCGGGCCGCGCTGGCGGCACCGCGACGGATGCTCTCGATGTCGCGCGACAGATCCTCACCCACGGCCAGAAAATACAGCGCCTCCATCGCGCCCTCGACACCGAGCGCGAGGCACATCCGCGTTTCCACGGTGCAGTAATCGAGTCCGAGCGCAATAGCGGCATTTGCCATCGTGCGCTGTACAACCTCGGAAACCATCGAGTCGTTCATGTCGTCTCTCCTGTGTCGCCGGGGTCCATCCCGGTGGCAACCCATTGATATGCCCTGTCGGGAACGCACGCAAGAAAAAAGTAAAATACTTTTAAGGAGTCGCGCAAAAGCAGTTAAAAGATAAAAACTTTGCGCCGTTCACCGATCTGTGTAGTGTCGGGCGCATGGACCACCCAATCGTCGCCTTGCGCCTCGCACGTCACCTCTCCCGCACCGAGCTCGCGCAGCGCGCCAGCGTGCGCCGCGGCACAGTAGAGCGCGCCGAGAGCGGCCTCGGAGTCGCCGTTCGCTCCGCGCTCCGCATCGCCCGCGCCCTTGACGCTACGGTCGAATCGCTCTTCGCGGGGTGCGCGTGACGCGCGCGAGTCGGGACTACTCCCTCGCGCTCATCCTGACGTGGACGGGCGGCGCGTTGGTACTGTGCGGCGCTGGCCTCCTCGGGTCGATCCTCGCGGGCGTCGGGCTGGTCGCGTGCGCCCTGACCTCGGACGGAGCGGGCGCGTGACGAGCGCGCAGATCAGCCAGGCGCTCACCCGGCAGTATCGCGAGGTGCTCGCGCTCCGACGCGCTATCGCGCAGGGCGACCCGCTGGACCTCGAGCAGCGCATCCTCCTCGAGCGCGGGCTGGACGCCATCGCCGCCGCGATCACCCAGACCGCCGCCGCCGCGGGGCTGGTGCGCCGGTGACCGCCGCCGCCGCCGCATGGCTCCTCGCGCTGCTCCTGGCGGTGCGCGTACCGGCTCGCGAGCGGGCGTGCATCGTTGCCCATCAAGACACGATCGCCTCGACTGCTACCGCCGCCGCGGAGGCGCATCACGTACCTGTCTCCCTGCTGCTCTCGGTCGCCTATCTGGAGTCGCACCTCGGGTGCTCCGCGCACTCGGGCGGGTGCTGGGGTGCGCCGATCTCGCGGACCCGGCGCGGCGTGGCGGGCGGTCCCGCTAGCGCGGCGTCGGCCCTCGCGCTCGGCTACCGTCGGTGCGGCGGGACGCCAGAGGGGGCGGTCGCCTCGTTCCGGTGGGGGCGCTGCTCCGTCCCGGTAGGGGCGCGCGGCTACGGCCCTGCGACTGTGATGCGATTCGCGGCGCGGGTCGCGGCGCGGGTGGCACCGTGAGCGAGCCGAAGGGCGAGAGCACGGGCGAGGCGCCCTACGGTATGCGTGCGGGCGAGGGGGGGCGCCTCGTCGCCGACGAGGGCGAGCAGTCGGTCATTGCCCGCGTGCGTTGGTTGAGATCCAGCGGGATGACGGTGAAAGAGATTACCCGCGTGCTTGGCGTGCTCGGCATGGTGTCGCGCGGCGGCAAGGCGCATTCGGTGTCGTCCGTGGGCGTGATGGTGCAGCGAGTTGCGGTGGCAGCGTGACCCGGCACGCCGACATCACCGCCCCCACCGACCGCGTCCGATGCCCCATCGGGCAGGGCGACCTGTCCGCTGCGGTCTGCGGCCAGCGGCACCTCGCGCGGGAGTGGCGCGGCAACCGCTACCTCCGCGTTGTGGGCGACTTGGCGCGCTATCCGTCGTGTGCTGCCTGTCCGCTCGGGGCTGTCGCCGTGGTGCGGCTCGCGCTGCCTGGACGCCCCGGCTCGGGGCCGCGGACTGAGAACGTGGGGATCATGAGGGAGGCCGCAGAGCAGCCCCGCAAGCGGGCTCCTCGAGGTGAGCGCGCGGTGCTGCTCGAGGAGGACGTGGGGGCGCACTCGCGCGTGGTGCGCCATGCGTCCGACGCGCTCGCCACGGGGTGGCTCCCGTGGTCGTGACTCGACGCATGGCCCTCCCGACGCCAGAGGAGATCGAGCGGCTAGAGGCCGCGGGCTGGGCGCCGTCGCGACTCGGCGCGGGCTGGTGGGTTCGCGATGGTAGCGAGCCGACCTGGTGGACGTGGGTGCTCCGTGGATGACCTGACGTTGCGGCTCTACCTCGCGGCGCACGATGCGTGGGACATCTCCGCGGAGTCGCGCGACCTCGCCCGCGATGCGCTTGCGGAGATTGAGCGACTGCGGGCGCTGCTTGCAGAAAAGACCGCGGAGCGGTAGCCATAGACATCCGCGGCGTTAGAGCGCCCGGATGAACGACCGGCCATTGCGCCGGGGGAAGCGCGACCGATGACCGACATTATCCTGCGTCCGTATCAAGAGCAAGCCATCGCCAGTGTGCGAGCGGCCTACCGAAAACACCGCCGTGTCCTGCTGGTCGCGCCGACCGGGTTTGGGAAGACGGCGACCGCCGCCGCGCTCATCCGCTGGGCCGTCGCAAAGGGGCGGCGCGTCGTGTTTGTGGTCCATCGCAGGGAGATCGTGCTCGACACGGCGCGGCGCATCCCCGGCGCTGGCGTCGTGATGTGCGGTCACGCGCGGACTGACGCCCCGGTGCAGGTTTGCAGCATCCAGACGCTGGTCGCACGCGAGGCCCATCCGCCGGCCGATCTGCTCATCTGGGATGAGGCCCACCATTGCGCCGCCGACACCTACCGCGAGATCGCCGCGCAGTATCCCGGTGCGTGGCACCTCGGACTGACGGCAACCCCAGAGCGCGCCGATGGCGTCGGGCTGCGGGACGCCTTCGATGAGATCATCGTCGGCGCGACCGTCAGGGAACTCCAGGCGGGCGGCTACCTCGCGGAGTGCGACGTGATTGCAGCGACCACGCGCGAGTCGGCGCTGGCGATGGACCCGGTCGAGGCGTGGCAGCAGTACGCGGGCGGGAGGCCGACCGTGGCGTTCCACAGGCTGGTCGCGGAGTCGAAGGAGTTCGCGGCGCGACTCGGGCCGATCGCCGCGCACATCGACGGCGAGACGCACTCGAGAGAGCGCGACTCCGCGCTAGAGGCGTTTGCCGCGGGCGAGCTCGCCGTGCTCAGCAACGTCTACGTCTTGACGGAGGGCTGGGACGCACCTCGAGCAAAGGTCTGCTTGCTCGCTCGCGGCTGCGGGTCGGAGGGGACATACCTCCAGATGGTCGGGCGTGTCCTGCGACGCCACGGCGATGAGCGCGCGCTGGTCGTCGACCTCGCGGGCGTCGTGCGCGAGCACGGGATGCCGGATGAGGACCGCGACTTCACGCTCGACGGCATCCACCGCAAGGGCAAGGACGACCGGGAGTGGCTGTGTCAGTGCCGCACCTGCGGAGCGGTCGTGCGTGGCGTCGCGCGTGGCCCTGTGTGCCGCTGCGGCGCGCCGTGGCCCCCTCCACCGGCGACGGCTATCGAGTCGAGGCCCGTGGTAGCAGTCGCCGCGGTCGCGACCCGGCGAGAGCGGACGACGGCGCTGGACGCGCTGACCGCGACGGCACGGGCCAGAGGGTATAAACCGGGATGGGTTGGGGTGCGGTTCAAGGAACAGTTCGGCTTCTGGCCGAAGGGGTTGTGATGAAAAACGTTGCCATCGTGTTTTGTAAGTGTGGGTCGTCGCTGGTCGACGTGTGGGGCCAGACGGGTTCGGGGGTGCGGTTCACCTGCGCGTCGTGCCGCACCTCTACGGTGGTCGACGGGTTCACCCTCGGGCGAACGCAGGTTGACGAACCGACGTTCAACGCCGCGCAGGTCGATGTGCCAAGGCGTCGATGAGCGAGGGCGCAATCCAAGATGCCATCCGGTTGGCGCTCTCCGAAGAGCCGGGGCTGGTGTTGTGGCGCAACAACGTCGGGGTCGCGCAACACCGCGGAGCGCGCGTGGTGTACGGCCTTGCGGTCGGTAGCGCCGACCTCATCGGGTGCCTCGACGGGCGCTTCGTGGCCCTCGAGGTGAAGACGCCGACCGGGAGGCTCGCGCCCGACCAGCGGCGCTGGGCCGACCTGGTACGCGCCCGCGGCGGCTTCGTCGCAACGGTGCGGTCGGTCGCCGAAGCGCGAGCCGCCATCGCAGAGGCGCGACGGTGTTGACCGATAGAATCGGAGCATGGTACAGACAGGGCGTCCCGCGGTGTATTCAGCACCGTGAGACATCCACCGCGGTTCGGAAAGGAACCTCTGCGATGAACGATCAAACGTATACACTCGGCGTCTATTCACGTCAACTTGAGACTGAGTGCGCCCGATGACTAAGGAACGCACGCTAAAGCTCGTTACGAGCCCTTTTAGCAAAGCATCAGACGACGACCGCCTGTGGTTTGTCGAGCATCCAACGCGAGAATGGCGCATTCGGTCGCCATACCAGGACGAGATCCTTCATCTAAGTTCTAGCGATATCTTCCCACACACGACCTCCAATTTCGCGTGCATGGTGGCGCACATCAATGAGCTTGCGGAAGACCCGTTCTCCCCTGCCGTGTCAGACATGGCGATCTGTGTCCTTCAGATCGAGAAAGGTACTCGTTTCCGAGTACCCGCACTGCGCGATGTCCGCACGGGGAGTTTTGCGCTAGTCACCGAAGATGGAGAGTTGATAACTCCGAGTGCGATGATCGCCGCCGGTCGCGCGTTATTGTTGGTTTCAAAGCCCGTTGCTCACGACTTCGGCGACGTGTGTTCGTCGTGTGGGAATGCTGACGAGACAGGGGACATCAGTTTGATGTTTCCGAGCGAGAAAGGAGAGGCGAAGGCAAACTGCCTTCCGTGCTCATACTTTCATATAAAGGACGGGCTCAAGCCTACGGGGGTTTCAATCTACGTCTCCAAGGAAGATTTCGGCATGGCGAACCTGAAGGACGCTGCTCACAATATGAAGCGCATGCAAGGCGCTATTGCTGCTGGGCCTTTTGCGTTCACGTCTGTGCTTATTGACGTTATCGACAAACGCGCAGATCTCATCCAGCGGGTAATGGAAATCAAGGCGCGCCGATGATCCGCGTGACCCGATGGGAGTCCATGACCATCCCAGAGGCCAAGCAGTTACTGAGCACGCTCGGGTGGGCCGCCTCTGCTGGACCTGATGGCGTCCGCATCCGACTCGGGGCGTCTGACGGCGATCTCGCCGTGGTCGTCGCGCACGGCAGCGAGGGTCTGGCCACGCTGGACTCTATCGGCGCGATGCACTCAGGCACCGAGGCCATCAACGGGCCGTGCTGGGGGTCCGGCGTCGGCGTGCGGTCGATGGTCGTGCGTCAGGGGCCACGCCCCGTGTCGTCGTGCGAGCTCGGAGAGGGTCTTGCCCTGCTAGCGCATGGGGAGGTCTACGTGCCGCCCGCCATCATCGCAGGGACGCAGGGCCGCTGGAGGCCCGGTAGGTCGCCCGATGACCTGGAGCCGCACATCCTCCCCCCGTGGGTCGGCGGGGCCGCTGCTGCCCTCCGAGAGCGCACGCGCCGCGCCTCTGCCGAGGGCAGCGATTGGCATGCGGCGCTCTACCGCACCAAGGCCGGGAGCATCCGCAACACTTTCGCGAACATCTGCTCCATCCTGCGGAACGCTCCGGAGTTCCTGACCCTGCGCTACAACGAGATGACCGTCTCCCCTGAACTCGACGGCGGGACCATCACCGACGCCCAACTCGGTGCCGCCCGCGAGGGCATGGAGAACCGATACGGGTTCGGCCCCTCCGCGGATGCGATTGCCGCGGGCTTTACGACCGTGGCGAGCGAGCGCGCCTACCACCCGGTGCGAGAGTACCTCGAGGCGCTACGGTGGGACGGGCGCGCGCGCCTCGACCGCGTGGCCGTCGATATTCTCGGCGCAGAGGACACCACGTTCCACACGGCGTGCGTCCGCAAGTGGTTCATCTCCGCGGTCGCGCGCGCCATGCGCCCCGGCTGCAAGGTGGACACCTGCATGGTGCTGGTCGGGCCGCAGGGTGTGGGGAAGTCGACGTTCTTCCGCATCCTTGGCGGCAAGTGGTTCGCGGACACCAGCGTGGATCTGGAGAGCAAGGACGCCATGCTGCAGATCAACCATGCGTGGATCTACGAACTCGGCGAGCTCGATCACGTGACCAGCAGGGCGCACGCAGGGCGCATCAAAGCGTTCATCACCTCGCAGGTGGACAAGTACCGCCCGCCCTACGCCCGCGCAGTCGTCGGCGTGCCGCGGTGCAACGTCATCGTCGGCTCGACCAACGAGGACCACTTCCTCGCCGACCCCACCGGGTCGAGGAGGTTCTGGTGCGTTCGCGTTCCCGGTGCCATCAACCAGGACGCGCTCGACCGCGACCGCGATCAGCTATGGGCCGAGGCGCTGGAGTCGTATCGCGCCTCGCAGCCGTGGTGGCTGTCCGCGGAGGATGAGGTCGAGCAGCGCACACAGGCCGAGGCGTTCACGCTGCTCGACCCGTGGGAGCCCGCCATCCTCTCATGGGTCGCGAGCGCCGACGGGGCCGTGACCACCACGCGCATCCTCACCGCCGCCCTGTCCATCGAGATCGGGCGCGTGACGCAGAAGGACTCGCAGCGGGTCGGAGCCATCATGCGCCGCGCTGGGTACACCAACCCGGTCGCCCGCCTCCTTGGCACCTCGCAGCGCGTCTGGCGCGAGGCTGTTACAGCCCTCGACCCGTTCGACGCCTAGCAAATCCCCTCTCGTTACAGCGTTACAGCCGTTACACCCGTTTCCTACGCGGGGGTACAGATAACTCTACTCTCTCTCTCTCACGCATATAGACATATGCTGTAACGCTGTAACAGACCCCTCATCCCGCAGAAAACAAGCGTGTTACAGGTTACAGCCTCTGTTTTGGCATGCTGTAACCTGTAACAGGCAAACTACGGGGAAACAGGCGAAACTCAGTTTGCACACATGTAGGCGTGACGCAGTTGGTCACATCCTTGACGCCCGCATCGGGTCCGCGCAGTCTCAGGGCATGCCTCTGCGACGTGCCGACCGGGACCATGAGCAGCTTGTCGCCTGGAGGGAGATCAGGGACGCAGCCACCGACGCCTTCGCGGCGCGCAACGGCATCGAGCCCGTCTACGTCGTGGCAGTTGGGGCGACCGTCCACGTCACGAAGACGTTGGCTCACCTCGCCAGCGTGACCCGACGCGAGCGACACCGATGGGGCGTGCTCTGGCCCGAGGACGGGAGGCGCTGATGCCTGGACCACCGATCACCCCCACCGAGCTCGCCACCGCGCTGGACGTGTACCTCCGCACGGCGTCGTTTACGCAGGCGGCTGCGGCCATCGGGCGCACGACTAGCGGGGTGTCGAGGGCGTTGCGACGGCATCCGTCCAAGTCAGATCGTGCAACGGTCTACGCGCGCGAACTGGAAGTCGTCATGAGCGGAGCCGTTCGACTTCAACTCATTGCCCTGAGAGTGCTGCGCCAGATGCTGGCGTCCGATGACGCCAAGGTCGCACAGGGCGCAGTGGCGCAGATCAACGACACGTCGAGGGCGTCTGGCACGGCTCGCACGGCGCTGGCGAAGCTCACGGGCGAGCACGCTGCGGAGAAGGTCGCGGTAGAGGTCGATGATGACGCCCTGCTCGCCAAGCTCAACCGCCTTACGGGTCGCTGACCTTCGGCGGGAGCTTTCCCCCGCCGAGCGGTTGCGCGCCATGCACCTGTGGCG
>Ga0209086_10000926_pt1 | contig 24074 bp, 19 predicted proteins | sample M_130207_XF_Meta_FD_187312 | JGI IMG/M metagenome (GOLD analysis project Ga0209086, IMG submission 187312) | Freshwater microbial communities from Lake Montjoie, Canada to study carbon cycling - M_130207_XF_MetaG (SPAdes) (version 2) | ecosystem: Environmental > Aquatic > Freshwater > Lake... | reverse complement strand
GTATTGAGCTTGATGTTTTTCATAGTGTTATTTGTGTGTTTGGCTGTTGGTCTTGCTTCGAGTCGAGCAGCACATGATTGAACTGCTAAACGTCGAATTACAGTATTTATATTCCATATTGTTATTCTATTCAACATTATTATTATATTTTTCACAATTTTCTGACAACTTCCATCTTTACCAGATCCGGAATACCTGATTTTTGAAGCTCTGATTGCCACCATTTGCCTTCTTCGGCGTGTGTTTTAAGAGTTCGAGAACAGTTCAGACACTTCTGTAATCCCCGCTAAGTTTTAGGCCGCTTCCCTTATGAAATACTGCCTTCTGAGCGCTATTCTACTCTGCATCACGCTGCCAATTCCAAGCTTGGCCGAAGCCACAGCCAAGGAGCCGCCAACAGTGGCGTTGCCTGCCGAAATTCACGAAATAGCCCCTGATCAGGTCGAACGCTTCCTCGTGGAGCACCTCGACACGCTCATTATCGACGTCCGCACGGAGGACGAACGCCACACACGAGGTTTCATTCTCAACTCGCTGAATCTCGACTACTTCCACGGCCAGAAGATCATCGATGCCTTAACCAAGCTCGACAAGACCAAGCCTTGCATCGTTTATTGCGCCATCGGCGGCCGTGCGCAGTTCATCGCAGTCGAAATGCACAAACTCGGCTTTAAAAACATCCTGCTGCTCAAGGGCGGCTTCAATGCCTGGACCGCCAGCGGTCAAGCGGTGGCAAAATGAACTTCCTTGGCGGTTAGTTCCAGCTTTTCGCCACAGCGCATCACTCGGTAAGGCTGCTGTAGCCTCTCACAAGCAGTGACAAATTCCTCCGTCGTCGCAGTATTGAACTCGAACATGTCGTAGTGGCACGGAACGACGAGTCGGGCACCACACACCTTGGCTAACGCCGCCGCCTCGGTGCCATTGAGATTTCCTGCCACGCGACGCTCAGGCTTGTTGCCATTGATAGGCAGCAGCATGAGATCGCATTCTTGCCCACGCAGAGCTGTGACGATGTCATCGTGCCAAAGCGTGTCTCCACTGTGGTAAATCGTAAATGGGCCACATTTCACAAGGAAACCGGTGTAGTGGCAGTTGTCGTTTTCGTCACGCAGCACTTCGTTGTGTTTCGCGATCACCCCACGCAGTTCCCAGTTTCCTTCGACATACACGTCGTGATCGCCAATGCCACAAAACAGGACCTCCTCATTCCCTAAACGCTTATTTGCTTCGTGAATGATGGGAGGCGGTAGATAGAGCCGGAAGCCAGGATTTGATTTCGCCAGTGGCACCAACGTTTCACCATCGAGATGATCCGTATGCACATGGCTGGCAGTCACACGCCTGATTCCCGTCAGCTTACCCGGATCCATGCAGCGCTCCGTCATGCGCACATGAGGCTTGTCGGTGCTCGCATACTTATTCGTCAGTGAATCGGATAGATAGGGATCAAACAGCAGCCTTTCCCCTGCCCACTGCACCAGAAACCCGCTTTGTCCCAGCCACCACACATGCAACGTTGTCAGATCATGCGAAGCTGCGGCAATGTCCGCGATCAACAGATCATCCTTCTGAAACGCAGGAATCATTCGTTTAAGCTCCAAACTGAATCGCTGCGATTTTCTCTGCCATGTCGTGGCTGGCACAAAAGACCAGTTCCGCCGCCGCAGCCCGTGACAATCGTGCATGCAACGCCACAACGCGCCCCATACTCTGACCATCCACAAACGCCTGCACCGGCCGGTGACGTGGATCGAGGCTGCGAATTTCCACCGTTGTATCAGGCGACAGCAAGGCGCTGCGCCAGTGCGCAGGTTCCAGCACATTCGAACCGACGAGCAGCCATGCCGGTGTATCTGCTAATAACGGTGCCGCCCCCATGCTCCGCGCATAAGCTGTCGAACCCGCGGCGGTTGCCACCAATGCGCCATCGCAGACCAGTTTTGGAATGCGCCGCACATTGTTCACCGTAATTTCGAGCCAGGCGGACTGACTTGTAGCACGCTCGAGCCAAGCATCGTTGAACCCATGCGCCGTGTGCCTTTGTCCTTCCTCGTTTTCAAATTCGAGGAAGAGCATCGGCAACTGCCGGAAGATCACATCGCTGGGCGGAAACGGACATGCATTCACCTGCTCCGGTGCGTTGAGCAGAAAGCCCAAGTGCCCCGCATTGATGCCAAAAAACGGCAATCGCGCCCGCCAATGCTCGCGAATGCTGCGCAGCATCGCTCCGTCACCACCCACCACGCTGATGAAATCCGCAGCGCTGGCGGCGACATGCCGCCCTTCCAGCGTAGCGCTCAATGCACGCGCCTTGGGATTCGTGATATCAGCTTGCAGAAAAAACTGTGCATCTTCGAGCGAGCCACGTGCCCAGTTGCCCGGAATCGGTGCGCGGTACAGGCCGTAGCGTTCGATGTAGGCCAACGCACGCGGGTGCAGCAGCTCGCTCACGCTTTTACCACGGCTCAAATAGTCACGAATCACGGTACTGGCACCTTCCACTAGCAGATCGATCTCACGTGAATGCGGTGGTAAGTCACCTGCATCGAAGGCGTATCCCGGGCGCTTCAGTACGGCAAAATTCGCTTGCTGCCAGAGTTCCACTCCCCTCTCCCATGTCTGCTGGATCAACGATGCCCCCCGTGCACCACCGGCGATCAAATCCGCCCCTACGACATGCCAGACTTCACCCTGCGACTCGAATCGAGACTGCAGTTCGTGATTCCGCGTGAAGACCTCCTGCTCAAAGTCGCTGAGATCGACGACGACTCGCGCTAGGCCGCCAAAAACGATGTCCGCCAGCGCGGCGCGATACACTGGCGGCACGCTACCCGTGACAGCTTTGTCCGGGCGTGGTCCACATGGAATAACCCGAACTTCATCAAACATCTCCGCCAGACGCGCGGCGATGGCCGCATGATGATTTCCCGGCGGATTGAAACTGCCTCCAAAAATGGCGATGCTTTTCGGCATAGCTCACCGTGGCAGTAGTCGAAAGGAGTGCAAGCAGTCCGGCAAGTAAAGCATACCAGATTCAGAGCTAAAACAGGATGCCAAAGCGTGGCAGAGCGCTATGCTTCAACGCCATGAAGATTTTCTCCACACTTCTCTTTCTCGCTGCAATTCAAACGCTGAATGCAGAGATCACGCTTGAACCATGGTCCTACACGGAAACAGACCTGTTTCCCAGCGCCATCGTCTCCACAGCGACGGTCGATTGGAATGGCGACGAAGAAACCGCCGAAGACAAGAAAACCGAAGACGATCCTAAGCTGAAGAAAAAAGACATCCCAGTCTATGGAGATGAAAATGGCTGGCTCGCAGTCACTTTGACCGGCTTGCCAAAAGGCGCAGTCGTCGAGGTACAGATAGCCATCGATGGATTTCTCAAACCATCGAAGTGGAAAGGCAAAGTCACCAAGGTCACCCGGGAGGGTGAAGCGCGCATTTTCCCCAAAGCGGTGTGGGACTACGATGCACTCCTCAAAGCGCGCCAACAGCGCCCAGTGAACATTGTCTTCAAAGCCACCGTCAACGGCAACGAAATCGCTGAGCAGACCGAAACGTATCTCATGCGTTCCATCAACGATTGCATGTTCTACGTGCTCTGGGATGAAGAGGGCGAGGACTTTGATGATTTCTCATGGCTCTTTGCCGCCTATGTGAATGAAAACCACCCCGAAGTGGATGTCATTCTCAAGGAAGCGCTGGAAAGCGGCCTCGTCTCCTCATTCACTGGTTACCAATCTGAGGATCCCAAAGAAGTGATGATGCAGGTTTTCGCTATCTGGAACGCGCTGCAACGCCGAGGCATCAAATACAGCGATGTCTCCACCACAATACCGAGCAAATTCGTGGTCGCCCAAACGGTTCGTTTCATGGAAGACTCCGTCGCTGCCACCCAAGCAAACTGTGTGGACGGTTCCGCGCTGATGGCATCCGTGCTGCAAAAAATCGGCATCAACTCTTACCTGGTCATGGTTCCAGGCCACTGTTTCCTAGCCTTTGATGTCAGTGATGAGGAAGGTGCCAAACGCATCGGCCTCGAAACCACCATGCTGGGTGACGATGAGCTCAACCCAGTTGGAGAAATCGCCAACTTGTCACAGAGGGCCAAAATTGCTGAGTTTCAGGATTCCTACAAGACATTCAGCAATGCGGTCAAAACCGGCAATGCCAGTCTCAAAAAGTATAAAGCCAAATTCGAAGACGAAGAAGATCCAGACGTGCAACTCATCTCCATCGCTGATGCTCGTGAGCTTGGCATCATGCCGATTTCCCCGATCAAGGAGAGAGATAGCGCCAGAAACAACCAGCAAGCCGAAGAGACGGCCAAGCCAAGTGTCAGGGAACTCATCAGGGCTAGGAAATAAGCAGCACCGAGTTTATCCCGTCGGCAAATAAGAACCGCATAGGCATTCATTCCGCATCTGTGGTTATGAATGACTGTTGTCTTGGAGATTGCCTCCACAAGAGGACGACACCATTGAAATGGCACCATCACACAGTGCCAAAGCGATCCACAGGCGGTCTCATCTTAAATTTATTCCCCTGCAACTAAACACCGGCTGTGTTCAGGCAAAATGGGTACAAAAAAGCGCATGGTCCGCAGACCATGCGCTCATATCTAAGTTTTAAAGGAAATCGGAGAACAGATTAGCAGCAGCAGCCACCTTCGCAGCACTCAGCGACGCCGTCGTCGTCTTCTTCTTCCATTTCTTCTTCCTCGTCCTCTTCTTCCTCGTCCTCTTCTTCGTCTTCGAGGCCGTCACCGTCGTCGTCGCCGTCCTCTTCGTCAGACACACCATCATTGTCGTCGTCGTCGTCGTCTTCGTCAGACACGCCGTCTCCGTCTTCGTCGTCTTCGCAGTCAGAGGCTTCTTCAAAGAGGCTGTCCTCATCTTCGTCTTCTTCCTCGTCTAATTCTTCTTCGATTTCCTCTTCATCTTCCGCATCTTCTTCGGTAGCGGATTCTTCATCGTAGGATTCGATGGACTCTTCATAGGAGGTTTCTTCGCTTTCGGTGATGGATTCGGTAATGGAGGTTTCCTCGTAGTAGCTCGCGTAGTTGGCGATGCTCACCGAACTATACTCCCAGCCTTCATAGTAGCTCCATGCCGTGCTGCCGAAGAGCGAACCCATGCTGCTGGTGATGGGGTCAAGGAGGGACCAAGAGGACTTGTAGTAAGCCGGGTAGTAGGCCTTGGTAATGTTGGAATAAGCGGCCAGTGCGTTCTGCAGGCGGTTCCACTGATATTGATACTTGGCGTAGGCGCTGCGATCTTCGCCTTCGATGCCAACGAGTTGCTTGATCAGGCCGATGATGTCAAAAGACATGCGGGACTGGTAAGACTTTGGTTTGGCAGCCGCGTGGACTTTTTCGAGGTTGCCCAGCAAGGCTTCGAGCTGTGTTCCAGACTTTTCAATCATGGCCAGTTCGGCGTCAGTCAGCTTGCCTTTCTTGCCACCACCTTTTTTAAAGGCAGCCACAGAGGGGCCAAAGTGATTCATATACATCTCATAGGCGGCATTGAGTGACTTCAAGCCACGACCCACGGTGGACTTCGGATGAGCGGAGCGAATGATACCCCAGGTGGCACCGAGTTCGGTAACACCGAGACCCACGGTGTTCAGGCCTTTGAGCATGTCCGCGCTCTTGTTCTGGATGCCGGCTTCCATGAGGTCAACACCTTCAGCGGCTTTCTTGAGGGAAGCCCAGAAGGGCACGGCCTGCTTGGATTTTGGATTGATGTCCTTCGCGTTTTTAGCGATGAAAATAACGGAGGCTTTCATGTCCCCAACCAGAGAAGCAGCCGTAGGAGGAGTGCCTTTCTTGTTGTGAGCTTTGGAGGGCGCTTTGTCTTTGCCATGAAGACTCATAGCGGGAACACCGATAAGGCTGAGGCTGGCGGCAAAACCAATGGTTCTGAGTAGGAGGAGTCGAGTTTTCATAGGAGGGGGTGGCTTTCACTGATAGGTGTTAGCGCGGCTGTGCTTGTAGCAGAAACCGCGATCATGTGTCACACCTATTTTGAAGTTTTTTCGTCAGAATGGCATTTTACTGAAAGAATTAGGGCTTTTTCGTCGCCCAAAGGTGCTTGAAGGCAGCCTCCTGCATGAATTTGCTGGCCGCAGGCGTGCTTGTGTGACCACTGAGTACATCGGTGTGGATCGTTTTTGGCAGCGAAAGGGCGTTGTAGGCCGCATACACGCTTGTCGGCGGACAGGTCGTGTCGATGAAGCCGACAGTAACAGCTGCGCCCTTGCATTTCGCCCTTGTGGCGAAGTTGACGTTGTCAAAGTAGCGCGAGGTCTGCAACGCGGCCGCATCCGGCTTGCCCTCCGCATCGTTGGGCACCAGCTTCGGCCAACCACTGATGCGATTCGCTTGGCTGCCGGTGTGGTCGCAGCCCGCTGGCACGCCGGCACAGATGAAACTCACCCGTTCATCCAGTCCAGCCGCCGCGAAAGCCTGGAACCCGCCCTGACTGGCGCCATAAACGATCAACGTCTTCCCATCCCACTCCGGCTGCGCGGTGAGAAAATCGATCGCGCGAATCAAGCGCAGGAACATGCCTTTGAAGTAGCACTGCTCGCGGTCCTTGTTGCCAAACTTGGGGTAGTCCTTGAGTTCCCCATTTTGCAGCGCCGTGTAAAACTCCGCCGGCTTGCCATTGGGAAGGCCGTGCGCGTTGATATCGAGCGAGAGCATGCCGCCTTCGTTCGCGGCCCAGTAAACACTGCCGAGATTCGAACTGCGCACCCCTGCCCCATGCACATGAAGAATGGCCGGCAGAGATTTCGGTTTTGCACCTTTCAGGCGGCCGAAGTAGCCACTCACCGGCTTACCGAGGCAATCAATCTGCACATCGAATGCCTCCACGCCTTTCACAGTTGTTTGCACTGGAGTCAGCGTCGATTTCATCGGCACCTTCGCGAGTTCAGCTTTTTGTGCAGCCCAGAACGCATCAAAATCATCCGGCACCGGCATGCTGGGCTTGAGTTGAAGCGGATCATAGCCCGCACCCGCCATCGCTGTAGCTTTACCGCTCGTCACGCGCAGCAGTAGAAAGCCAGGCTCATCAAGCTTACCAATGATCGTCGCCTTGCCGTCTTTGATGTTCAATGTCTGCGGCGGCTGTGACTGCACGCCGTCTTTGGAGAACACACAGACCACTTTGCCGTCCATCAGCGGTTTGCCATTCTGCATCGCTTCGATGGTGAAGGAGGCGGTTTCACCGACTTTGTAGAGCGCATCGGCGTGATCCGTGACGGCTTTGAGTGCGATGACCGGCGCCGGAGTCTGTGCCCTGAGGCTGAACGTGACGAAGAGAAGGCAGGCGGGAAACAGTTTCATGACCATACGAACGATGCTGGGACAAACACTGGCCTGAATCAATCTTCAAAGTCATGCGAATGACATCGTGCTTGATCGCTGTGTGGCGTACTCCATGCTGGCGCACCCTCATGCCCAGTAAACGTGGCTGCTTCAAAATGCTTCTGCTGCTCGCCCTTTTCGGGGCGCTGCTGATCTATCTCGTTGGCGAGGTCTTTTTTAACCTGAACAGCAATCTCGTGGCCCTCAGCGTGCGCAATTCGACGCACCCCCTGCAGATCCTCACTAAACGTGGCGCTTGGAAGCCTGCCACCGGCCTCACCCTGGCGGATCTGGATGCTGCTTTGATCAAACGCCATGAAGAAACCGGACTGCGTTGGGACACGCTGAAAGTGCGCCGTGACGGCGATTTCCTCGCAGACATGGCGCAGCGTGTGTTCGGTGCCGAGGTGCATATCGTGACGCTTGCGCCGGAGCGGTTCGATTTCATGACGTCATTCCAGCCCAAGTTCGCCCTCACCACGGCACGTGAGCGAATGGCGTCTGAAAATCTCTGGTTTTCGATCACCTCCAACTTCCGCGATCCCAAGGGCCGCCCGATGGGCTGGGTCTATCACCAGGGCAGGCAGGTAAACCAGCCCTTCGGCGAATGGAGCGGCTGCTTCTTTGTCAAAGACGGTCGCCCGTGGTTCGGCCCCAAATCACTGCTCAATGATGTGCCCGGCCTGATCCAGGAAGGTTCACAGGTTTATCCTTCGGTGATGAAGAACCACACCATCTTCTCCTACGTGGAATTGAAGCCGGATGAGTTTTTTGATGGCACGAAGATCAGCTACCGTGCGCTCGGTGGCATGCGGAAGGATGGCACCATTGTTTTCGTACTTTCCGGTGATGGTGGCGTGATGAACGTGAGCGAGGTCACCGAAATCGCTCGTAAGCTCGACGTTCAGCACGCTACGCTGCTCGACGGTGGACGTGCCTTGCAATACTCCATCCGCACCGAGGACGGCCCATGGCACTTCCACGCCTTCAACACGGAATTACCCTTCACGCACAAGCTGCTCGAACGCCAGCGCTCACCAGTTTACATCGGCGCTAGGCGCAAGGCCCCGGTGATTCTGGAAAACACCCCGCCCTAAAGCACAAAGGGCACGATTTGCATCGTGCCCTTCGAATGGGTTTTAAAGATCAGCAACGGCTACTTCTTCCCGCCCGCTGCTTCCTGGCGAAGCTGTTCGAGGCGTGAGAGCACTTTCGGCGCTGGAGGAGCGGCAGGCTTCGGTTCTTCCTTCGGCTTGTTGGCGGCAACGACCGGAGCGGCAGGCGGCGGCGCGACCACTTTGCGCGGTGCGTCAATGCGCAGGATGGAACCGAGTGCGATGCGGTGAATCGTCGTGGTGTTGGTGCCTTTGACCGGCACGTCCACACGCACAAACAAATTGGCCTGCTTGCCGACGGGCGACTGGGCGGTGGTCTTCACCTTGAAGGAGACCTCTTTGGTGTCCTTGTTGATCTTGGCTCCTTCGATCGGGATGGTGTCAGGCACTCCAAGCACCTGGGCATTGGCTTCGCCTTCAAACGGCAGCAGTTGCTCCAGCTTGGCGACCATGACGGTTTCCTTGCCCTGCTCCACCGCCACCAGCGGAATGGCCGGTGCATTGATGTAGGCAGGTGCGGTGATGACCTGCTGGAACGGCGAGGCGTTGTAAGTGCGGCCATTGCCAGCATCGGCCTCGCCCATGACGGTGAAGTTCCAGGTGCCGGCTGGAGTGCCCGCGTTGGCATCAAGCTGGAAGGTGCATTCGTTCTGGCCTTCGGCGATGGTCTGCTCGCCGAGAGAGCTGACGCCGTTCGGCTTCCAGATCATGAACACGCGAATCGGCGCTTTGAAGCCTTCCTTGCGCTTGGAGACGACTTTCAATTCGAGAATGCCGTTGTTCACCAGCGGCACGGCAGGCTTCACGATTTCCAGCGAGTAAGGCGCCTCTTCGACCACGGCCACCGGCAGGCGGTCTTCGATTTCGGTGTAATAGACCACGTTGCCATTGCGCACGATGTCGAACTCCTGACGCAGCTTGCCACGTGTCTTCACGGCAGGATCAAGAGGATTGAGATACATCGGCACGATCTGATGCCCCAGCGGCGCATCACCCATGGCTTCAAACAGCAGTGGCACGTTGCCCAGGTCCTTCGGTGCCAACTCGGTGAGCAGTTTCACTCCCTGCGGCAGGTTCTGGGCCTCGAACTTGAAGTCACCCCCGACGTTGTTGCGGCTGATGTTCACCAGCGTGGCATAGCGCCCGCCCTTCGGCACTGGAATGAACTGGCGGTAGGCGTTGTCATTGACCGTGTACTGCGGCGAGGCAAAGAACACCTCCGGTTCAGCGGCGATGAGTTCGATGCGATAGACGTAGTTCGGACCCCCACGCTCCAGATGATCCGCCACACGCACGAAGTAATCACCATCTGTCGGAATGGCGATCTTGAACTTGCTATCAAGGCGGCGGCGGCCACCACCGTCATCGTTGCCACTCAGGCTGCCGCCTTTTTCGTTGTAGATGTTCACCACGCTGTCCAGCGGTGAGCCCACACTCTGCGCATAGCCCTGCACTTCGAGCGTCATACCCTTCTTCAGGGGCAGCTTGAACCAGTCCACATCACCGGGTTTCTCGATGATGCCATTCAGGGCTATCGGCTCACCCGCCGCCACGTTGGCCTTGGCCTGCTCGTCATTCGGCTCGGCTTCGAGCACGTTGTCATAGTTCACCAGACGGAATGGATTGCCCGAAGGCGCTGGCTCCTGGGACTTTGAGAAGAGCATGTAGCCAGGATCGATTTCAGCCGGAAGCTGGGCCTCTTCTTCAAAGGAGCTGTCGCGCTCAATGAAGCGCACCTTCGTCTTCGTGCCGATCTTGCCACCCGCCGGATACACCACATCCGGACGGCGAAAACTGCCAACGTGCAGACGGTAGTAAGAGTTGCCGCCGCCGCGATAGGACGACTCGCGGATCATCACCGTGTAGTCACCATCTTCCTCCGCCACATAGGAGCAGTAGCCGTCCTGGCGGTGCAGGATCGTATCATCCGAGATCACCTTCTCGAAGCGGTCCTTATCAATGATCGCCAGGAAGGGATCAAACACCGTGTAACCCAGACGCAGGCCATCCACCTCCACCGAGATGCGCTGGCCCTTCTTCGCCGTGACCCGATAGTAATCCACGTCCTCATTCTGCACGACGCCCTCCACGGTCTGGTTGAAGTTGATCACCTGCGGCGTGTCGAAGTCGCTGTTCGGCTCCTTCTCCTCCACGTTCGGGAAGATGCCCACAAAGAACTGCCGTGCGTGCGAGATGCCCGACTTCGTGCGGATGCGCATCAAGTGGTTTCCCGGCGGCACATCCGGCGCGATGTTGATCGTCAGTTCCACCTTGCCCGCCTCCACCTTCTCCACGCTCTTTTGCGTGAAACCCGGTGAGAAGAACATCAGGCTCTCAAAGTCCGTCAGGCGCGTGCCGGTCACTGTCAGCTTCACATCCGTGCCCCGCTGGCCACCATTCGGCTTCGTGGAGCTGAAATCAGGATAAGCGGCAAACGCGGACGTGCAGAGCGCGGACGCAGCGGCGAAGAGGGCAAAACGGCGAAGTGAGGTCATGACGGAATTATAAGGGGATGCCAGACATACGCACGCCAACGATGGAAATTTCGCCCCGCCGCAAATCTGTGCCTACTTTCGGGACGGTTGCTCTACGGTCAGAACTCACCACGGAAGATGCAGCGCGCATTTGGCGTCTCGTGAATCACGATCTCGCACAGGCCGGGGAGTTGCGGGGCCAATTTTTTCCAGAGCCAGGCGGCCATGTATTCGATGGTGGGGTTCTCCAAGCCTTCGATCTCATTTAGATAGGAATGATCGAGGCGATCCATGATTGGTTTCATCGCACGTGAGATTTCAGCGTGATCATAGACCCAGCCAATCTTCGGATCGACTTCGCCTTCGATAGCGATCTCCAGTTTGAAGGAGTGTCCATGCATCTTGGTGCATTTGTGGTCACCGGGGAGATTAGGCAATGTCTGGGCGGCTTCGAAACGAAAGTCTTTGATGATGCGGGCGCGCATGTCAGTTGGGTTTGGCGATGAAATCCTGCGGAGGAAGAATGGTGAGATTCAAACGATGGACGACGCCATCAAACGGAGTGCTGTTTGGATACTTGGCGGCCTTTAGAATGCCGAAACTTTGCCCGGCTGCGATGCCTGATTTGGGTTCCTGCGGAAAACCTTTATCAAACGGAGCTACGCCGAGCACTTCACTGTGTCCGGGAACAGCAATCGAAATGACACCGCCGAGATCAATCATCGCGCGAATATTGATGCGGCCCTTTTCCAAAGGAGAGCCGGCAATGGTTGTCTCCTTGCCATTGGCGAAGACCGTGAGCGTCGGCTTGGCGGCGACCAAATGCAGCGCATAGCCGGATTGTTCATCACCATGCGTGAGCAAGGTGCTGTCCTGATCGATGGCAGGATCGAACTCAAAGGCGGCGTTGATGAAGATTCCCCTGCCCTGCAATTTGGGTGCTTCAGCTGCACTGATTTCATCACCTATTTTCAATACCAAATCGGCAGAACCTGCGGGACTGGCTGCCACAACCACCTCCGCAGCAGGACGCACCGCGCTCTTGAACTCCTGCGGGAAAAAGACGGCCAAGCGGGTCTTTTCCGCCGCGTGTTCAGCCTTCATGGCGAGATTCATCCACTCGTTGGGATCGGTTTGATGATCGTAGAGTTCCTCGCCGCCATCCGAGTAACGAATGTAACGCCAGCGCTCGTCACGTGCGGCATAACCGGCGTTCTTGCCGCCACCCATGCAGGTGATGGCAGGTTTGTCTCGTTTCGCTGTGGGATCGAGTAGCAGCGGCTTCAAGCTGCTGCCGTCGAGATGCTCCGGCAGTGGCATTTTCACGAGATCGCAGAGCGTGGGATACAGATCAATCAAGGCGACAGGCTGCGATGATGTGGAGTCAGGTTTTGTCAGTTCAGGGGCGTAAATCGTGAGCGGAACACGTGTCGTTGGCTCCCACAGTTTGCCTTTATGCCACATCTGCTTTTCACCGAAATACCAGCCGTGATCGGAGGTGAAGACGATGATCGTATTCTTCGCATTTGGACCTTTCTCAACTGCTTCGAGGATGCGACCGAGCATCGCATCACAAAACGCCACGTTTGCGAGATAGGCACGTACAGCGTCCTTCCAGAGGTTCTTTTCGACGATCTTCTGATGATAGCCCTCTTTAAGATGAGACTTCGCGATGGCAGGCACGTCATCAAGATCATCCGCCTTCACCTCAGGCAGTTTGATCGAGTCGAGAGGTAACGCATCGAAGTATTTCTGCGGCACATACCAAGGCGAATGCGGACGGTAGAGCCCCAAGGCGAGGAAGAACGGCCGCTTCTGTTTCTTCGCGAGGAAGTCGGCGGCAAAGGTGGCAATCTGACCATCGTCAGTCTTGTCGTCCTCCACTTGAATACCACCCCAGTCCCAGTGCCAGATGTTGAGACCATTGAAGTTCTGCCCGGTGTGAACGGGAAGATCAGGAATTTGTACACCCGCGCTCGGAAAGCGCAGATCCCACGCCGCATCCTGCTCAAAGCCACGCCGACCACCATGCCAGCCCGTGAGGCGGCCTTCCGGCCCACCGTGATTCGCGTGGAAGATTTTCCCCGCTGCGGCAGTCGTGTAACCCTGAGCCTTGAAATACTCCGGCAATGTTGGCTTGCCTGCGATCTGCACACTGCGCCGCCAGTCCTGCTCGTTGCCAAACACACCGCTCGATGATGGCAGCATGCCGGTGAGCAAACTCGTCCGTGAAGGATTGCAGAGAGCATAATTGCAGTGCGCATTCGTGAAGCGCATGCCCATCTTTGCCAAGCGATCCATATTTGGAGTCACTGCTTGCGGATGCCCATCCATCCAGCCGATGTAGTCGCGTAAATCATCCGCGATGATGAATAGTACATTTGCTTTACCAGCCGCAGAGACAGTGCGCGGCTTCGACTTCGTGGCCGCATTGGCAGTAGCAGCCAATGCGAGGACGATGCAGATGAGACGAAAAACAGACGACATTAAACAACGCTCGCACGGGGCAGTGACTATGTCGAGCGAAGGCAAAACACGGTGACATTCCAAACCGCAAAACCGCCGACTCCGGGACTTTGTGAAATTTTTCACAAATAGGGCTTGCCTGACCTCCTTCATGTGGCTAGAAAAAGCGCCCGCCATCCCGGCCAGACCCTACCTCTCTCCCCCCGGGCAGACCCTACTCACATGTCGATCTTACTTCATCAACCAGCCTCCTTTTCGCCGCTGCTTGCCAACGTGCACAGCTACGCGTCAGGCTTGTTTGAAGAGAGTAGCACCCTTGGTTTCCTGACCAATTCGGTGCTCGTGGCGCTGGTCGTTCTCTGCATCGTTCTATGGTTCTCGCGCAAAGCGACGAAGAACATGACTCTGGTGCCGCACAAGGCGCAGAACTTCCTCGAATTCATCGTTGAGTTTCTTTACAATCAGGTCGTCGGCATCGTCGGTCAGAAGCAGGCGAAGCTGGCCTTCCCGCTCCTCGGTACTCTCTTCATTTACATCCTCGTCTCAAACTGGTTCGGCCTTTTACCCGGCGTCGGCACCATCGGCTGGGGCAACGGCACCGGTCCGCTTTCGATCGATGCAGCGCACGATCCGCTGCTGCGCCCGCCAACGGCTGACTTGAATGCCACTATTGGGCTCTCAGTTTCGGCTTTCCTCGTCTGGTTGGTACTCACGATCAAAGAAATCGGCATCTGGGGCTTCATTGTTCATACTTTCGGTCCTAAAGGCGGCCTCAAAGGTTTCATGGGCATCGTGGTCGCGGCCGTGTTCCTCTTTGTGGGTGTTATTGAAGTGGTGTCTATCATCATCCGCCCTGTGACACTCTCCATCCGGCTGTTCGGCAACATCTTCGCCGGTGAAAACGTCATTCACACGATGAGCGACCTGATGTCCAAGACTGGCTGGCTTGGCAGCTTCCTCGGCAGCATCGCCTTGCCACTCCCCTTCTATTTCATGGAACTGCTGGTCGGTCTGCTTCAGGCCATTGTCTTCACGCTGCTCTGCGCCGTTTACATCCAGCTTTCCACCACGCATGACGATCACGGTCATGCCGATGAGCATCATTAATCACGAATTTACCTGCGGGACCATGCGCAACGTGTGGACGCCGGTGACACAACAAACCAAACTCGACTAATACTATGACACTTGAACTTATCTCCCTGGCACAGGCCGCAGCCGCCCACGCCCCTGACGCAGCCGCAGGCATCACCGGCAGCATCACGATGGGCCTTGGTGGCGGCGGCGCTGCTATCGGCGTGGGTCTCGTCGGCTCCAAGGCTGTGGAAGCCGTCGGCCGCAATCCTGGCGCTTTCGGTAACATCCTGACCCTTGGCATTATCGCCATGGCGCTCGCTGAAGGTCTGGGCATTATCGCCTACCTCGGCGGCTTCTAATTGCCCCCCCTTTGCGGTGGATCGCACCTTGCGATCCACCGCTCTTTCTCTTCATATATTTTCAAACTTTACTTGTTCCGCTCACCACCGTTCTACTTATGATCTCTGCCATGCCAACCATCATCGCTGCGGGCAAAGTTGACGTTCTTGTCGAGAAATTTGGCCTCGCTTGGCCAAAGTTCATCGCTCAGGTGATTATCTTCTGGATCGTCTTCATGATCCTCAAAAAATACGCCTTCGGCCCGATCCTTGGGATGCTGGAGCAGCGTCGTCAGCGCATCGCCGACGGTGAGGCGAAGCTCGAAAAAATCTCCCGTGACGCTGCCGAGGCCAGCAAGAACTCTCAGGCCATCATCGACAAAGCGGAGGCTGATGCAGCCCGCGTCGTGAAGGAAGCGGATGAAGCCGCCAAGGCCCTCCAAGACCGTCGCCAGCAGGATGCTGTCGCCAGTGCCAATTCCATCATCGCAAAGGCACGTGAAGCCGCACAGCTCGAACAGGAGCAGCTCATGTCCCAACTCAAGCGTGAGTTCGGTCGCATGGTTTCCGACGCTACGAGCCGTGTCACTGGCAAGGTGCTCAACACCGACGACCAGAGCCGCATCAATCAAGAAACGGCCGCTCAAGTTTCCGCCTAATTTTTCCCGCCGCTCCTCGCCACCATGAAGATCTCCAAGGAAGCCCGCCGCACCTCTCGCCAGCTCTTCCGCGCCTGCATCGCTGGCGGGAAGCTCGACGAGTCACGCGTGCGCACGGTGGTTTCCGGCGTCGCCAAGGGTAAGCCTCGTGGCTACATCGGCATCCTGGACGCCTTTTCCCGCCTCGTGGCGAATGAAGTCGATCGTCAGCGTGCACTGGTCGAAAGCGCCACCGCTTTGACGCCCGCCACGCAGGCCGAGTTGCAAGCCAGCCTCTCGAAGAAATACAACCGCACTCTCAGTCTCGAATTCAGCGTCAATCCCGACCTCCTCGGTGGCATCCGAGTCAAAGTGGGCTCTGACGTGTGGGACGGCAGTGTCAAAGCCCGTCTCGAAGCCCTCAAAGCCTCTCTTTCCTAACCTTCTGCCCTCAGCCTTCAGCTTTTTCTACCCCGCAATACCATGAGCAACATCCTCCAGGAGATCGAATCCCAAATCGCCGGCCTCAAGACCGCCGTCACGAAGTCCAATGTGGGCATCGTCCGTGAAATCGGTGACGGCGCCGCCAAGATTGAAGGCTTGAGCGATGTCATGCTCAACGAAATGATCGAGTTCCCCGGCGGTGTGTTCGGTCTCGCGCTCAACCTCGAAGAAACCGAAGTCGGCTGCGTGCTTCTCGGCTCCGGCGAAGGCATCAAAGCCGGTGACGAAGTCAAAACGACCGGCCGCCTCCTCTCCGTGCCAGTTGGCAAGAGCCTACTCGGCCGCGTCGTCAACGCTCTCGGTCAAGCCATCGACGGCAAAGGCGACATCAAAGGTGATGCGCAGTATCCGGTCGAAAAACTCGCCCCTGGCATCATCGCCCGTAAATCCGTGTCCGTTCCGGTGCAGACCGGCATCATGAGCATCGACGCCATGATCCCGATTGGCCGTGGTCAGCGTGAGTTGATCATCGGTGACCGCTCCACTGGCAAGACCACCATCGCGGTGGACACCATCATTTCCCAGGCGCAGCAAAACAAAGCCGCTGAACAGGGCAAGCTCGCCGGTCACAAGCCTCTTTATTGCATCTACGTCGCCATCGGCCAGAAGCAGTCCAACGTTGCCCGCGTCGTCAAGACTCTCGAAGACGCTGGTGCCATGGAATACACCACCATCGTCAGCGCATCCGCCTCTGACTCGGCGGTGAATCAATACCTCGCTCCTTACACCGGTTGCGCCATCGGCGAATGGTTCATGGATCAGGGTCAGGACGTGCTGATCGTGTTTGATGACCTTTCCAAGCAGGCCGTCGCCTATCGTCAGGTTTCCCTCATCTTGAAGCGTCCTTCCGGTCGTGAAGCCTACCCAGGTGACGTGTTCTACCTCCACTCCCGTCTCCTTGAGCGTTCCTGCCGCGTCGGTGACAACTACGGCGGTGGCTCCATGACCGCTCTGCCGATCATCGAAACGCAGGCCGGTGACGTGTCCGCTTACATCCCGACGAACGTGATTTCCATCACCGACGGTCAGATCTTCCTCGAAACCGACTTGTTCTATCAAGGCATCCGTCCTGCCATTTCCGTCGGTCTTTCCGTTTCTCGTGTGGGTTCCGCCGCTCAGACGAAGGCTATCAAGAAGGTCTCCGGCACGACCAAGCTCGATCTCGCCCAGTTCCGCGAACTCGCTGCCTTCGCGCAGTTCGGTTCCGACCTCGACGCTGGCACCAAGGCCAAGCTCGACCGCGGTGCTCGCATCGTGGAGCTGTTCAAGCAGCAGCAGTATCAGCCAAAGAGCCTCGCCATCATGGTCGTGAGCCTTTACGCCATGCAGAAAGGCTACTTCGACAGCGTCGCCGTCGATCGCATCAAGGAATGCCAGGCCAAGCTCGAAGAATACTTCACCACACGCAAAGCGGCTGTGCTCGACAAGCTCGCCAACGAGAAGACCCTCGACAACGTCGAAGCCGACATCAAATCCGGCCTCGAAGACTTCAAAGCCTCCTGGAAATAACTCTTTGCTGTTAGCACCTCGCTCTTAGCCTCATGCCCTCCACCCGCGACATCAGACGCCGAATCAAATCGGTCAAAAACACGGCCCAGATCACCAAGGCCATGCAGCTCGTCGCGGCTGCGAAGATGAAAAAAGCGCAGGACCAGGCCAACAATGGCCGCGCTTACACCGAGATGCTCAACAAGGTTCTCGTGAACCTCAAGGAGCAGGCTGAAGAAGGTGTGCATCCCTTCTTCTCCGAAGGCAAAGGCGACAAGACTCTCGTCCTGCTCATCGCCAGCGACAAAGGCCTCTGCGGTGCCTTGAACACCAATCTGTTCAAGAAACTGCTCACGGCGAAGATCGAAGGTGAAGTCGAGTACGTCACCATCGGCAAAAAGTCCGTCCAGGCCATCAACCGCCTGCGCCGCACACTCCTTGCTGACTTCCCGATCAAAGACCCCGCCAAATTCGCCGAAGTCCGCGCCGTGGGCCGCTTCGTGCAGGAAAAATTCCGCACCGGCGAATACAAGAAGGTGCTCGTCGTCTTCAACAACTTCATCAACACCGTCACCATCGTCCCGACCGTCGAGCAACTCCTGCCCGTCAATCCGGTGACCCTCGGTGGTAAGCGTGACTTCGGCCACGCCATCGAGACACCCGTCGCCTCGGCTTCCAGCGAATACACGTTTGAGCCTAGCGCTGCTGTGGTTTTTGAAACCGTGCTGCCGCAGTATGTGAATGATACCATTTACCAGATGGTGCTCGAATCCCGCGCCTCAGAGCACTCCAGCCGCATGGTGGCCATGAAAAACGCCACCGACAACGCCAAGCAGATGATCAAAGACCTCAGCCTCGAGTACAACAAGCTCCGCCAGGCCGCGATCACCAACGAACTCCTCGAAATCACCACCGCCAAGATGGCTCTCGAATAAACCCATCAGCCATCTTCCCCTTTTCCTTCTCCCATTCTTATGAGCAACATCGGCAAAATCGTTCAAGTCATTGGTCCCGTGGTGGACGTGGATTTCTCCGCCACAGGCAATCTTCCAGCCATCTACAACGCGCTGGAGATCAACTTTGAGCAGGTCGGCAAACCCGTCCGTCTCGTCTGCGAAGTGCAGAGCCACCTTGGCGACGGCTGGGTCCGCTCCATCTCCATGATTTCCACCGACGGCCTCAAGCGCGGCATGGACGTCACCGACACCGGCGGCCCGATCACCGTTCCTGTCGGCGAAGAAGTCCTTGGACGTATCTTCAACGTAACCGGCGACGCCGTGGATGACCAACCTTCCCCGAAGACCGAGAAGCGCTACGGCATTCATCGCAAGGCCCCCGCCCTCACCGACCAGAACCCTTCCGCGCAGATCCTTGAGACCGGCATCAAAGTGATCGACCTCATCTGCCCCTTCACCAAGGGTGGTAAAGTCGGTGCCTTCGGCGGTGCTGGCGTCGGCAAGACCGTCGTCATCATGGAACTCATCAACAACATCGCCAAAGGGCACGGTGGTTTCTCCGTGTTCGCCGGTGTGGGTGAGCGTACTCGTGAAGGTAACGACCTTTACTGGGAAATGATCGAGTCCGGCGTTATCGCCACCGAGAAAGACGAAAAAGGTCATCCCAAGAAGGACCCACAAGGTCGCCCCGTTCTCGCTCCAGGCTCCAAAGTGGCCCTTGTTTACGGCCAGATGAACGAGCCTCCAGGTGCCCGTCTCCGCGTCGCCCTCTCCGCCCTCTCCATGGCCGAGTATTTCCGCGATGAAAAGAACCAGGACGTGCTCTTCTTCGTCGATAACGTCTTCCGTTTCTCCCAAGCCGGTTCCGAAGTGTCCGCCCTCCTCGGTCGTACGCCATCCGCCGTGGGTTACCAGCCCACCCTCGCCGCAGAAATGGGCGCCATGCAGGAGCGAATCACCTCCACCAAGACCGGTTCCATCACGTCCTTCCAGGCCGTTTACGTTCCTGCCGATGACTTGACCGACCCTGCTCCGGCCAACACCTTCGCTCACCTTGACTCCACCGTCGTGCTTGAGCGTTCGCTCGCCGAGCTGGGCATCTACCCTGCCGTCGATCCTCTCGCTTCCGTGTCCAAGGCCCTCGCCCCCGACATTGTCGGTGAGGAGCACTACCGCGTCGCCCGTGGCGTCCAGCGCGTCCTTCAGCGCTACAAAGACCTGCAGGACATCATCTCCATTCTCGGCATGGACGAGCTCAGCGACGACGACAAACTCACCGTCTTCCGCGCTCGTAAGCTCCAGCGCTTCCTCTCCCAGCCCTTCACCGTCGCCGAAATCTTCACCGGCACCAAAGGCGAATACGTCCCAGTCAAAGACACCATCAAAGGCTTCGCCGAAATCCTCGATGGCAAACACGACGACGTCCCCGAAGCCAACTTCTACATGAAGGGCGGCATCGACAGCGTGAAGAAGGCCTAACCCGCAGTTCCATGTTTAAAGTTACAAGTTCCAAGTTGCTCGGCAGCGGAACTTGAAACCTTAAACTCGAAACCTGAAACTTTCCCCGAATGCCCCTCAAACTCGAAATCGTCACACCAGAAGCCCGCATCTTTTCCGATGAGGTCGATTCCGTCGTGCTTCCGGGTTACGAAGGCGAAATGGGCGTCCTCCCGGCTCACTCCAACCTCGTGACCACGCTGCTCCCTGGTGAGTTGCGCATCACCAAAGGCGGAAAAGTCACCGAAATGGCTGTCGGCGAAGGTTTGGTCGAAGTCACCGGCACCGTCACCCGCATCCTCACCGATGTGGCCCTCGACGCCGACAAGATCGACGAAAAAGCCGCCGAAGAAGCCATTGAGCGCGCCAAGAAAGCCTTGGCCGAACTCAAGCCTGGCGAGCAGCAAGAAGAAGTCGCCGCCGCCATGGCTGCCATCCAACGCGCCACCGCCCACCTCGGCATCAAACGCAAGCGCAGGACGGTCTGATCGTGATGCAGGCTGCCAGCCTGCCTGGTGTGGCAGAAATATCACACCGATTTCGACGGTCATTTCCGTTGCTTGCATTCCCCCCGCTCCTGCTAGACTCGGCATCCCGCCGACATTCGGCATTCGTCATTCTGATTTTGTCATTCCCCTCTCATGTCTCATCGTGTACTCATCATCGGAGCCGGCGGCGTTGGCCGCGTCGTCGTTCATAAATGTGCCCAGCTTCCCGACGTCTTCGGCGAGATCATGCTGGCCTCCCGCACTAAATCAAAGTGCGACAGTATCGCGGCTGAATTGAAGCGCCCGATTCAAACCGCTGCCGTCGATGCCGACAACGTCCCCGAATTGGTCAAACTTCTCAAGAGCTTCAAGCCCGAGGTCGTCATCAATGTCGCCCTGCCCTACCAAGACTTGACGATCATGGATGCCTGCCTCGAAGCCGGCGTCCATTACATCGACACCGCCAACTACGAGCCGCGCGATGTCGCCAAGTTCGAGTACCACTGGCAGTGGGCGTATCAGGACAAGTTCAAAAAAGCCGGCCTCACCGCCTTGCTCGGCTGCGGTTTCGACCCCGGCGTCACGAACGTATACGCTGCCTACGCGTTGAAGCACCATTTCTCGAAGATCGACACCCTCGACATCCTCGACTGCAACGCCGGCGATCACGGCAAGGCCTTCGCCACCAACTTCAATCCCGAGATCAACCTCCGCGAAGTCACCGCCAACGGCCGCTATTGGGAAAATGGCAAGTGGATTGAAACCAAGCCGCTCGAAATCAAACGCAGCTTCCCCTTCCCCGACGGCATCGGTCCGAAGAACATCTACTGCCTCTACCACGAGGAGCTGGAGTCATTGACGAAGCACATCCCCATGCGCCGCGCCCGCTTCTGGATGACCTTTGGCGACGCCTACATCAAGCACATGGAAGTCCTCGTGAACGTCGGCATGACCGGCATCCATCCCGTCAAACACAAAGGCGTGGACATCATCCCCATCGAATTCTTGAAGACCCTCCTGCCCGAGCCCGGCACCCTTGGCGCTGATACGAAGGGCAAGACCTGCATCGGCAACTGGATCGAAGGCACCGGCAAAGACGGCCAGCCACTGCGCTACTACGTCTACAACATCTGCGACCACCAGGAGTGCTACAAGGAGACCAACAGCCAGGGCGTCAGCTACACCACCGGCGTCCCCGCCATGATCGCCGCCCGCCAGCTCCTCACCAATCCCTCCGAGTATCGCCAGCCCGGCGTCTGGAACGTCGAGCAGCTCAATCCCGACCCCTTCATGGCCGACCTCAACGCCTACGGCCTCCCCTGGCTCGAAACCTGGCCGACCGAGCCGCTGCCTGGCGAGTGAGGCACGACCTGTAACTCCATCTCACCACCGAGAGCACCGTGGCGCACAGAGAAAGACCTCTGTCTCCCACCTCTGTGCCTCTCTGTGATCTCTGTGGTAAAAAACACCGGCTGCTGCTTCATCAAATCCTGGAGACGCATGCGCCGTTGAATGACCTGCCGCGCGCATGAGATGTCAGCATTTGAGCTTTCCATTGCCCCAATTTTTTGGCGAAATGGCGAGGCGTGAGATTTCTGTCCCTCTTTTACTTCTTTTCATTCGGTGGCGTCCTCGGAACGGAACCCGAAAGTATCACAACGTTGCGCGAGACCTTGTTGAAGGCCGAGCAGGCTCATGGCCCGAAGGCCCCCGAAGTCGCGGCATGCCTAAATGAACTCGCCATTCATCTGGATGCCACGGACAACTACACAGAGGCGGAGCCGCTGTACCGCCGCGCCTTGGCGATTCGTGAGCAGGTGTTCGGGCAGGAGCATGCCGAAGTCGCAGCAAGCCTTGGCAACCTCGCGGAACTGCTGCGGGAAACTGGCAGAGAAAAAGAGGCGGAACCACTCTATCGTCGACTGCTGCCGCTGAAGGAAAAAATCGATGGGATCACCTCGCTGGAAGCCGCCACCTGCCTGGGAGATCTGGCTGAGCTGCTGACAACCCTCTACCGGCAACAGGACGCCTTTGCGATGTATCACGCGATGCTGGAGATCCACGAGAAAGCGGGTGGACTCACCAGCCTGTCGATCCTCTCCAAGCTCAACAAGCCTGCGGATCTTCTCGCCACCACGCTCCAAGGCACCGAACAACTGCCCCTGTACCGCCAGGCGCTCAAAGTACATGAAGAAGCCGTGGGGCCCGGTCATCCCGACTTAGCCACTTGCCATGTGGTTCTTGCAGGATTGCTGCCCTACTCGCTCCGCGAGAAGGAGATCGTGCCGATGCTGCTCCACGCGCTGGAGATTCGAGAAGCTACGCTCGGGCCACAGCATCCCTTCACCGCCCAGCTCGCATTCAAACTCGCCGAATTGTTTTCCAGTGCCAACCGCCCGGAAGAAGCCCTGCCCTATTACCGCCGCGCTCTGCCGGTGCAGGAAAAAGCTCTCGGGATCGATGCGGACACCACTCTCTCCTGTCGCAAAAGCCTGGTCCAGTTGCTGGACAGCAAGAGGCTCTACAAGGAAGCACTGCCGCTCATTCGCCAAAATGTTGAAACGATCGAAAAGAAGCTGGGGCCGGAGCATCGCGAGCTGGCCTACCACCTGGGCAAGCTCGCAGGAACCTTGCGCGACCTGCACCGCTACCCCGAAGCCGAATCAGCCTACCGTCGTCAGTTGGCGGTCGAAGAAAAATGCTACGGCCCCGAGGATGCCATGCTCGCAGCCACGCTGGCGATGACTGCGCAGACGCTGCGGGACATGGAGCAATGGAAGGATGCGGTGCCGCTGCTTCGCCGAGAAGTGGCGATTCATGAGAAAAACCTCGGAGCGGATCATGAAACCGTTGCCACTGATCTCCGTGTCCTAGCCGGCTATCTGTCAAAGATCGGAGAAGCCAGGGAGGCGGAGCAGTTGCTGCAACGGTCGTTGACGATTCTGGCAAAAGCCAAAGGCCCCGAGCATGAGCAAGTCGGCACTGTCCTGAAACAGTTCGCCGATCTGCTGAGTGAACAGCAGCGCCCGCAAGAAGCCGAGAAGCTGTATCTCCGCGCGATCCAAATTTGCAAAAAGACGCTGGGCGCAGGCCACTCGTTCACCAAAGAAACCGTGGAGAATTATGAGAAGCTCAAACGGACGATGGGAGAAAGACCGGACGCAGAACCAGCAGCCCGCAAGGTCCTGCGGCTGAATGGCGTGGCATGGGATGAACCCACCGCCATCGCCTTTCTCAAGCAACAACTCGCGAATCAACCCGCCGCAAAGTTCACCACCACGGCTGCGACCACACTCTCCAGGCAGCTTCAAGGCAACTCCCTCGCGCTTGCCATGGCGGCAGCATACATCAGTTCAGAGGCGACATCACTGACGGAGTATTCACAGCTTTGGGCACAGGAGTCACAGCATCTCGACAGGCAGTCGCGCCTTCCGGCAGATCAGGCCAAGGACGACCCGGTGGTGACGACGACATGGAACGTTTCGGAAAAGCGCCTGACTCCCGTGGCACGCGCCACCCTTGCCCTGATGGCTTGGCTCTCACCCGAGGAGCTGCCGCTGTCGCTGTTCACCGAGCAGCCGCGACACATTTTCGCGATGGCGAAGAGCTTAGCATCTCTCCCGACAGGCAAGCCGGACCCAAGCGTGGAGCA
>Ga0209086_10000924_pt1 | contig 24101 bp, 24 predicted proteins | sample M_130207_XF_Meta_FD_187312 | JGI IMG/M metagenome (GOLD analysis project Ga0209086, IMG submission 187312) | Freshwater microbial communities from Lake Montjoie, Canada to study carbon cycling - M_130207_XF_MetaG (SPAdes) (version 2) | ecosystem: Environmental > Aquatic > Freshwater > Lake... | reverse complement strand
TTTCTCCCACCGCAGGGCAATAGATACATTTATCAACAATATCTGCTGCCCACTGATATTCTACCGCTGCTAATGTATTTGAAATTCCAGCCCAGCTTTCTTCGATTTTTTCGGAGGCATACGTAGGCGAGGCATACGCATTAGAAACAGACGTAGTAGACGCATTTATTCGCATCATCTCCAATGTATTTTTTCGCAAATGTGTTATTAATTTCCGGTAAAGCATCATATACTTGCGCATTTTCTTCTCCCCTCTCCCGCATTTAACCTTATATTTGGGGTCATTGTAATAGGCACGTGCGATATTATGTGAAACCCACCCCCAGACAAATGATTTTTCACGCGGCAAATAACAGCATAAATCCGAGTTATAGGGTATGTCATTCATATCGGTTTTTATCTGGATAACAATGCGTTCGACGATATGTTTAAACAAGGGTTCAATGGAAAAATTGTAGATAGATGACCGCAGTAGAACAATACACGGTTTAAGAATTGCCCAGCCCCCCATTTTCAGTAAGCCATTAAAAGCTTCAATCGCAAAATAATCGAGCAAAGGTTTGTATTGATTGCCACTCGGACTTTGCCCAAACTGTATAAACCCGCTTAACATCGAATAGGCTAGCTCGGGCTTCTGCTTGAAGGCATAAAAAATTAATTTGTACACCTGCGAGAGATAATTGGTATTTTTATAAATACAAAAAATATTGTATAAAATGTGGTCCGTCAATTCTGCTGTGGTATTTTGTTCGGCATTCAGCTCTTTTACGAGCGTTATGATTTGATTCTGTAATAGCATGTCTTGTATCTGTAACTCTTTTACGTGTGCCTCTTTTACGTGTGCCTCTTTTACGTGTACCTGCATATATAATTAACCTACTTCTTTCTTTATCTTTAAGTTTTTTTTATATTTATTGCGCATGGTTTTGTGTTTTTTCATAGCCAAGGTGATTCTTTTGGTCTGATTTACAGATGCCGGCTGTACTTTCTCTTCCGAAAAAAGAAAATACAAAGCATTCAAATCGTGGAACATCGTAATCGAATCATTAAAATGAATATCGTCTAAATATTTCTCTGCGGTCAAAAAACGGTTAGTATCGTCTGTACCTGCGTTGCTTGTACTTGTGCCTGCGCCCGCGTTGCTTGTGCTTGTACCCGTACCCGTACCCGCGTTGCTTGTACCCGCGTTGCTTGCGTAAGCACTAATTTCATCCGGGTTCAAATCAATATTATAGCGAAGTATAGAATTCAGTTTATATTTGACAGACTCGCGCATTTGATACTGTTTAATGAGCGCAATAATGCGGTCCCGCTTTAGCCAACCATTTTCAGCTAATAAACAGCGATGTATATCGACCTGTATTAATTCTTTATGGGTATTTACGTAGAGCACATAAAGCATAATGGAGGCTAGCGGTTCTTTATAAAAATGATTATAACTTTCTTCTTCGCTTTTAAAGTTGGCAATCCAGCTGGTATCTATCTTTTCGTCTTCAGCGTCTGTTTCCTCTGCGTCTGTTTCCTCTGCTGAATCTATAGCTGATTCTTCTGCTGAATCTATAGCTGATTCTTCTGCTGAATCTATAGCTGATTCTTCTGCTGATGTATCATGCGCATATGCCATTATACATCAGTTACATTATGAATAAAAAAAATAAACTTATAAGCGAAGCAATTCATAAGCGAAGCAATTCATAAGCGAAGCAATTTATAAGCGAAGCAATTCATAAGCGAAGCAATTCATAAGCGAAGCAATTTATAAGCGAAGCAATTCATAAGCGAAGCAATTCATAAGCGAAGCAATTCCTAAGCGAAGCAATTCCTTATGCTATTCACTCTCTTCGTCCCTCTCATCAACCGGAGGCTCGGATTCCACATCATTTTCATAGAGCTCGGCTAAAGTCAATTGCCCATAATATTCTGATAAATCGCCTAAGCGTTCGATATGTCTTGTACGGTCATAGTCTTCCCGTGCGATTCGATTCTTTAAAATAATCCGGCTACGTATGTGTTCGGCTCTTTCTGCCTCCGCATCATGGGATATGGGCTCACCATATTTATATTGAATTTTCCCCTGGGAGTAGCGAATATGCACCCAGCCTGGCAATACTTCCACCTTTTTCACGGTTGGTGTTTCTACTTTCTTGGCGGCCGCCGTCGAGAAGCTTATCGGTGTGCCCCCTGAGGTTGTTTTTTTAATGGTGTCGCCCAGCGAAGGAAAAGCGGCCTGGTCAATGGAGAACTCTTTTTTCAGTGCCTTTTTTTCAGTTCTTTGGGCGGGAGCGGGAGCGGAGCGTTTGCTTGGTGGTACATAGTTGGAGGTCACAGGCATGTTTATATTTTATCTTTTGTGTAGTATAGCTTTGGGCGTTAACTTTAATTCAATTTTTTTATTAATAAAAAAGAAATTAGAAACAATGTGGGGATTATTTTACAATGGCGCATCATATAGTTTCGCAAGACATAGTTTCGCAAGACATAGTTTCGCTGATAAAGGACCAAGAACATCGAGAGATTTATACCGAATGTATTGCCGTTTTGTTAAGGCAATATCCGTTGCCTGTTAGTGCTACGATTGCTAGCACATCTACCCTCGACAATATCATGACCTTTCCTCAGCTTGAAACCATGGCTTTCCACCTTTCTCTTCAATTACAGACTTTAGAAGCGCGCGGGTGTACCTTATTGTTTTGGCAACCGAGTGATATTTTAGTCGTCATACTTTCGACAGGCCAGCATTTGTATGTCTTGGCCCATTTGGCGCAACTCGTGCCTTTAAATCAAAAGGACCCAAAGCAATTGGTCGTGAATTATCCTACTGTTTTTCCTTTTCCAAGCGAACGCTGCGCCCCCGAACTTATGAAAATGGATATATTACCTTTTATCACGCAGCGCAGTGCGAGTTATTATAGTTTAGCTTTAATGTGTTTACAATTATTACGATTACAACATCTCTCATTAGAAAAAATACAAGGCACTAAATTGTTTTATTTTTTAGAGCGTTGCTTGAAAGAAGAGCCGGCGGAAAGGGTGCTGTTGTACTTTTAAGAAAAGTACCGCAAAACGTACCTTTAAAAAAGGTACCGCCAAATCCTGACCAAGGCTATGCCATACCTTTGGAAAATGTATCACCAAACATTATGCCCAAGGTTATGCCCAAGCTCGTGCTGAGATTTGGCTGTACCTTTTTTAAAGGTACTTTTGGCTCAACCTTTTCCCAAAAGGTTGTTTTTTAAAAAGTGTGGTTAGTATATAGAAACCGAATGTCCATTGTCGCCTTAAAACGTAATTCGCGCCGCTTTCAAGTGCCCGTCTCGGCCAACGGGTTTTCTTTAAATGGAGGCCACCGCAACCAGCGGGCGATTGGCGATACCAATCTCTCCGCTTTAACCAATGGTCATAACATGCTTTGTTCGGCGAACGACCCGGCCATCGTGAAAACCTCGACCAAAAATACCAAAGGTCTTATCTATTCGACGGTGTTGTTTCCAACCTGTCCCGCCGGTGTGGTGACGGCTGGTGTGAACCGCAGTGTCAACTGGGTAAAGAACTTTTCCCCCGATAGCCGCAGCGCAGGCCAATACACGACGGACGTGGTCCAAGCTAATGCCGCTGTTTGTGTCACCGAGAAAAAAGATTCGGGCGACCAGACCTGCAAGCCAGACTGTAAAGCCCGCTCTTACTATATTGGCGGGAAACGGTTTTATACGACGTATAATGCGAAGAATAGCGGCAAACCATACGAGCAAGGGGCCATGTCGGCGGGCGAGTATTTGAAAGCCGGGTTATTACTGAAAAATTGTTTGCCTTCTTACAAAACATTTAATTCTTCACCGCTGGCTTTATTAAATAGTGGCTGTATTCATTGTTAATTTTTTTAATATATAAAAGGATAGCAAAGGATAAGATATAGATTAATGCAAGAGAACGACAACGAGAGTAGGTTAGTTGACGTGACCTTTTGTTTTCTCGTCACCAAAGATTTAGTCAAGGAACAGATTTGGCGGGCCTGGTTTGACCGTTTGCGGGCTTTGAAGTTCCGCTTTAATATTATTACGCATGTCTCGCCTCGGCAAAAGGCCCACGTGCAGTCCGACTGGCTCTGGGCGACGCTTTTACCTGATGCGTATTTAGTGCCGAGCGAATGGGCCTGGGTCATGCAAGCCCAACTGGCCCTGTATGCGTATGCGCTGGCCCACGCCCCCGCGGCCTGGTATACGCTCCACTCGGAAAGCTGTGTGCCGCTAGTGACGCCGGAACGCTTTATCGAACAATTTCAGCAGTTTAAAGCGCACACTTTTTTAAGGTATGGGAAGGCGTGGTGGACGCCGACCCCCGTGCCGAACGACCGAGCCAATTTACATTTATTGCCGACCGAGTATCATTGGGCGCATCCGCAGTGGAGCATCTTGTGTCACGAAGATTTGGCGCAAGTCGTAGCGCTGGCGGCGGCGGATGAGAACCAGTTAACCTCAACCCTGTTAAAGGGTCATGCGGCGGAAGAGAGTTTTTTGGCGATTTTCCTCTATAAAATAAATAATTTTAAAAATGTGATAAAGAAAGCGACGACGTTGGTGGACTGGGCGCGGTCGCCAGGGGGCGGCAGTCCTTATACGTTTCACGAGTGGACGGCGGAAGATGAAAAGGTGGTGGCAGCTTTACGGGCCGAAAAGGACCAGGACTATTTGTTTATGCGCAAAATCGGGCCCACGTTTCCCGATGAAGTCTTGCGGGGGCACCCGCTCTCGGATGCAGTAGTGGGTTAGGGGGGATAAACATATAGACTTGTAAAAACTATATAAAACGTTCTGGTTTTATATGGTATACGATGTACTACCTTCTCCGTTTAAACCTCCCCCCTGCGCTGCCCATGGGCCTCCGCAAAATGTATATGGACGCCGCGGACGCACATAATAAAAGTATCGACGAGGCGCCTTATTTTGACGCGGGTTTTAATTTATTTTGTCCGGAGGAGGTCGAGGTCGCAGGCTTAAGTACAGCGAAAATTGACTTGGGCGTCCGCGGTGCGATGGATTTTATTGTTATCGAATACGATAAACAGGTCAAGACCAATATTAGGTATACTATACCGGTCGGTTATTTTCTTTATCCGCGCTCCAGTACCGGCACCAAGACCCCCCTGCGCTTGGCGAACTCGATTGGCCTCATTGACGCAGGCTATCGCGGTAACTATATTGCCGCCTTTGATAATATCCGATCGCCGAATTTTAAGGTGGAGCAAGGGCAGCAGCTTGTGCAAATTTGCCCACCAAACGTGACCTATCCCTTGCGGGTGGAGCTGGTGGAGGAGCTGGATGAGACTGCGAGGGGGGCGGGAGGGTTTGGGTCGACGGGGAAGTGAGTGGGGGAGTGCCTCCCCCAGACCCCCTCGTTTGAGAAGGATGACCAGCTAAGCGGAGCACTACATACGGGGTTGTAGGGTAGCGCCCCTATGTCAACAGTGGAAGAAAAGAGAGAAAGCTTAAATAAATATATAAAGAATATATTTATTTATTACTATATGGTGAAAATTGCTTTTTGGGATAATGGATTAGGTGAACGTGGTACCAGTGTTGCTTTATATGATTATGCGCATTATAATGAAGTTTTGTTGGGAAATGAATCGATTATTTTATATAATAATACACATTATTCAAATAAAGCAGATGCTATTAAAAAATTTACAGATAGGTTTAATGTTATATCCGTAAATAATTGGTCAAAAGTAGATACAATATTATCTCAAGAAAAATGTGATATAATCTATATTATTAAAGCTGGTGATTATGACGGACAGTTAAGTAAAGTTTGTAAAAACGTAGTTCATTGTGTTTTTAATTGTAATTCTCCACATGGCCAAGTCTATGCATCCATCGCACCGTGGGTGAATAATAATAATGGTAAATATCCATATGTTCCGCATATTATAAATTTACCAAATCATACTGAAAATTTTAGAAAAGAATTAAATATTCCAGATAATTCATGCGTTTTTGGAAGATATGGTGGTTATAAACAATTTGATATACCGTTTGTACAAAAAACAGTTTATGCTATTGCTAAGGCAAATCCGCATATTTATTTTTTATTTATGAACACTGAATTATTTTGTAATTCATTACCAAATATTATTCATTTACCCATGATTATCGATTTAAATATAAAAACAAAATTTATTAATACATGTGATGCTATGATTTGGGGAAGAAGTGACGGGGAAGTATATAGTTTATCGCAAGGTGAATTTTCAAGCAAAAATAAACCGATACTATGTACAAATATTGGGTATAAAGGACACGTATATAAATTAGGTGACAAGGCGATATGGTATACAAATGAAACAGATTTAAGTCATATAATTTTATCTTTTGATAAAGATAAAATGTGTAAGAAAGACTGGAATGCTTATACAGATTCTACACCAGAAAAAGTTATGAAAATATTTAATGATGTATTTATTCAGCCATGTTTAACATTATAAATCCTTTAATTTTTTAAAAAAGTGTCTTTCAATAATTACCATCGATTACTGGACGCCATTTTTAGAGAGAGACACATACAATACGCAACTATTGATAAAATATTTTAGGCTTTCTTGTATATGAAAATAGCCCTAATCATTGCGGGTTATTTAAGAGGTCTTACGGAAAATATCGAAAATATAAAAAAAAATATTATTCAACAAAATGAATGTGATATTTATATCCATATAACGACGGATGATTCGGATAGCAAATATTCGAATAATAAAATATCACTTGAATTTATTCAAAAGGAATTAAAACCCAAAATTTTATTAACGTCAAATAATTTGAACTTTACCCAGGATAAAACATTGAATAACTTATTAAATCAAAATTATAAATATTATTGGTTGAATGAAGAAAGAAAAAAAATAAATGCGATTGAAAATAGCACCTATGATGTGATTGTCAAGCTGCGCCCGGATGTACATGTTATAGAGACCTTGAATTTTTATGACTTAGCCGCCGATAAAATATATATTCCATTGGATAGTAAAATTGATATGAAAAAATTAGCTAGAGCAGATGATAAATATATTTGCGATATTATAGCTTATGGCGCACCAACCGTTATGAATGAATATTTTGATTACTATAACCATATCACTAGATTGGTCAAACTATATGGTAGGGCGAATGAAACATTGTTAGCGCATTATTTAATAGAGAAAAATATTCCGTATGAATTGGTTGATGTAAATTTTATGGTTATATTATCTATTTGTAATACCATTGCGATTACAGGCGATTCAGGTTCGGGCAAAACCACGGTTTCAACTATATTAAAAGATTTATTTCAGGATAGTTTTTTATTGGAATGCGACCGGTATCATAAATGGGAGCGAAATAGTGAACAATGGACCACCTATACACATTTAAACCCAGCTGCAAATTATCTCACCAAAATGCAGCAAGATGTTTTTGACCTGAAAATTGGTAATACGATTTATCAGGTAGATTATGACCATACAACTGGCAAGTTCACTGATAAAATATCGATTGAACCAGCCGAAAATATTATCGTATGTGGGTTACATAGTCTATATTTATCTGAAACCACAATTGATATTAAAATTTATATGGATACGGACGAAAACTTACGAATTCCTTGGAAGATTAAACGAGATATAGAAAAACGCGGGTATTCAATCGAGAAAATTATGGAACAAATAAAATTGAGAGAAGAGGATTTTATAAAATATATTTATCCACAAAAAAAGACAGCCGATATAATCATACATTTATATACCAATAAACCTTTTATGGTCGATGATTTTTCATTAACAGAGACAATAGACATGTATTTTAAAATTGGTGTTAAGAATAAATATAGTATAAATCCCATTATACAGAAATTAAATAGCCAACAAATAAAATTCAAAAGAATCGCAACAGAAGAAGACGAGATTTATATATATTTTGAAAACTTATGCGATTATAAAGATGTAATTAAACTTTTTGTATTAAATGTGAAAAAAACGATATAATTATAAAACATTTACATTCACTATACATGTTTTATAATGGTTTAATTTTTGATTTGGATGGTACCTTATATAATTATGATAAGTGCCACGAAACCGCCTTGAGAGATGTGCTAGAATTTTTAGTGTCTCTGAGTAATAACCTTTCCTATAATTTGATACATGATATATATTCTTCGATTTCAGCCAAACTAAAAAATGAATTAGGGTTGACGGCTTCGGCTCACAATAAGAGCATCTATTTTAAACATTTATTAGAAAATTTGAATGTTTCCTATACATTATTACCAGAATTAAATTCTCTCTATTGGCATTCGTTTTACCAGACAATGAAATGTTATGAAGGTGTCAAAGAATTTATGCGATGGAATAAAACGCTAGGGAAAAAAATAGGTATATTAACCGATTATGAAACCGAGTATCAAATTATTAAATTGAAACAATTGGGCTTAGTAGAGTATATCGATGTTATTGTTACGAGTGAAGAAGTGGGTATTGAGAAACCAAGTGAACAGATGTTTCAAACGATTTTGCGAAAAATGAATTTACATGCCAGCGAAGTTATTATGCTCGGCGATAACTACGAAAAGGATATTCGCGGAGCAACACAGCTGAATATATTCAGTTATTGGTTTAATCCTGTGGGTCATTATGAGAAGGGCATTGGCGAAGAATTCAATGATTTTACCGCACTACATTTAAAGTTTAAGGAAATATATGCTGAGCTGGCTACATTTGAACGACTATCAAAATATTGTGGAGAGAGATTTGATTTGGTTCAAGCAGGTGGTGGTAATTCTTCTGTGAAAATAGATGATTGGCTCTTTATTAAAGCCTCTGGTTATAGTTTGTCAGCCATCGATTTAAATAATGGCTATGTCATGTTGGATAATAAAAAAATTAAAAAGGATATTGCGGCCGAAACAATTGCGGCGAATATAGTAAATTATAATGTGCTCGGCACGAAACGTGCTTCGATTGAAACCTATATGCACTCAATTTTAAAAAAATATACGATTCATTTACATCCAATTCAATTAAATCGCTTATTGATTGCGAAAAACGCAAGAGAAATATGCCAAAACTTATATCCAGCAGGATTGATTATTGATTACCTGACACCCGGTATAAAAGTCTGTCAGGAAATAAAACGCAACTACACTAACGAAAATGTCATTTTCTTAATAAATCATGGTTTAATCATAACCAGTGATGAGATAAAGGAAATCTACACCTTATTAGAGGATGTTCTACTGCGGTTTGAAAAGATGTATCCCGCTATGAATTTTGATAAATATAAAAATACCAATAGAATAAGTCGTGTGGTTAATACGGTTTTTGGTATAAACAATGTCTCCTATTTATGCGAGGATAGCGTAATTAATAATTATGTGAGTAAAAACTCAGCATTGTTGGAAGAAAATATTACCTTTCCTGACGCATTAATTTATTGTGGGATTCGGATATTGTCTGTTGATGATTTTTTACAGTTTGAAGCTGAAATAGGCCTTTATAAATCCAAGTATGAAGAACCGCCAAAAATTATAGTTTTAGGAAAACACCTTTATATAACCAGTCATACTTTAAATAAATGTAAAGAAACCGAAGAGGTCTTAAAGGCCAATTTAATAATTTTGGATAATGGTCTAGAAAAGACGTATTTATCCATGGCAGAAATTTGCTTTTTAAATCATTGGGATGCCGAGAAATATAGAAAATTATTATAGGGTTATTTATTTATAATTAAACGCCAAGCGCTATTCAACCCTTTGTCTAATTTTTCGACTTCCTTCATATTTAATTTTATTTGCTGGTATTTATTTTGCGCATTCCAGCCAGTATTTGAAGCATCTAGTGTATAGGATACTAACAATGTATTCTCATTTTCATTGATATCTTCAATCTCTCCGATTATTTTTCCATCCTGACTTTTTACGCGCATGTAGCGCTTAAATTGCCCATGTTCAGTATGTTCCGTGTTCTCATTATAAGCTACATTGACACAGTCCAAACTATATTTAAAGCGTTGGTTAACCTCCAAGAAGGTCGGCGAAACAATGGCTTCTAATTTGGTGGTAGGTGGTGAGAAAAGCACATTGGAAATGCCGCCACCAATCGCACCGACGACATGAGTTGCATTCGCAAAATAAATTATCTTTTCAATGGTCGTTAATTTTTCGGTAAACACTTCAGTATAACCCGCTTGTAAGAGTTGTGCGACTAAGTCATCTTCGTTGGTCATTTTTCGACGGGTGGTATAATTAGTGCCAATATTACTGAAATCATTATGTAAATGCGTCCGCCGGGATACATAGAGTTTTTTCGGCAATTGGTTCGACTCGGTATGTAAATAACGCTCTTTCACTCTCTTTACCAGGTCCTGATAGAATTCATATATCTCTCTGCGCGGTGGTAAATTTGAATCAATATCGTGGGTATACGAGGTCGAAATATAGACCGTTTCGTATTGGGTTTCTTTATTTATCAGAATGATATCGGTTGAGGTTATATTCAATAGTGCGAGAAATTCTAGGACAAAGGGGTAAATTTCTTTTTTTTGCTCATTGGGATATTGCATTAAGAGTTTTAAAGCGGGAAGTGTTTTTTTTAAAGAGAGAAAGGATATTAAATAAGGCAAGGAATCATAGAGAAAATGAAAATAGTTATCGGTATTGTAAATGAAAAAAAAGAGTGGATTGGTATAGATAGTGGTTGTATTTGTAGCGCTACATTCAAATGTCATTCCATTTTTTTCATAAACCGTTCCCGCTTGTAAAGACATGGTGCGTTCTAAGAGTGGCAATACGCACTCTGTTGGGTTTTTGTTTAGTTTTAATAAAACATTGGGATAGAATAAGTTGATACCTGTTGCGGCACAATCTTTTAATTCATATATATTTATTTCGCGACCATGTTTATCTACTTCAAATAATGTTTGATGTATATCTTGAGTTTTAAATAGATTAATTTTCATTATTATTTGAATTGGTTTTATATTTAAATATTTACGGTTTATTAGTTATAATGCTTTATTGCTGTCACCGTATTAATACTGTGGCAGAATTAAAAGCAATTCCAGTTGCCTATGGCATTGAACTTGATTTAAGAGACGACGTTGGTGGTAATATTTATATGGCGCATGACCCATTTGTTATGGGCGAATTATTTGAGATTTTTTTACAACATTATCGGCACGCCTTTCTTATCTTGAATATCAAGAGTGAACGCATTGAGTATCGAGTGCTAGAATTACTGCGAAAATATGGTGTGAGCAACTATTTTTTCTTGGATTCTTCTTTTCCAATGATTTATAAGTTGAGTAGCGAGGGGGAGCAGAATATAGCGTTACGGTTTTCGGAATATGAAGGCATTGATACGCTTTTGGCGATGAAGGGTCGCGTAAAATGGGTTTGGATAGATTGTTTTACCCAGAATCCCTTGACGAAAGACATATATCATATTTTGAAAGCCGCTGGTTTTAAACTTTGTTTTGTCTCGCCGGAATTACAGCAGCAACCAGAGAAAATAGAAGAATATAAAGCTTTTTTTAAGGCGAATCAAATCGAACTGGATATGATATGTACCAAAGTTTATAATATTGATAAGTGGCAAAATTGATTTAAAATTATAATATGGATTAAAAATTATAACATGGAATCGGAAGATAAAAGCCTAAAAGAAATTTGTAATAATAATGTTAAAAATATGCCTTCCCAATCTTTATATGATAATTTTAATGGGTTTATTTTTGACAAAGATATAAAAGTGTTAGGTAAACTTTTATACAGGTATAAATTTTTTGAATCAACAAAAGATTTGCCAGGTGATATAGTTGAACTTGGTGTTTTTAAAGGTTCGGGTGTGGCTACTTTCTTAAAATTTATTGAAATATTCTGTACGCACTCTAATAAAAAAATAATAGGATTTGATTTATTCAATAGTTTGAATGAGGTTGTTTCATCGTATGAAAATGGGCAAACCATGCAGACGGTATATTCAAAGGTTGATTCAAATGAATTAAATTTATCAACTGTTTCTGATAAATTAAAAAATATTAATACAGACTCTTCAAAATTTTTATTAGTTGAAGGAGATGTGTGTAAAACAACAAAATCATTCGTTACCAATAATCCGGGTTTTAGAATAGCATTAATTTATGTAGATTTGGATTTAAATGAACCTGTGTATCATTCCTTAATGAATTTGTGGGATAATTTACTTCCAGGCGGTTATATCATATTTGACGAATATGAATATCATAAATTTGATGAATCAAATGGGGTTGACCGATTTTTAAAAGAAAAAAAGTTGGAATATACGATTAAAAGTACAAACTGGATGGCGCCTACCGCATTTATGATTAAAAAATAAGCGGTTGTTTTTGAGTTTCATAATATAAAGATTTGTAGTTTATATTATTAAAATGGTTCAAATCATTATTCCCATGTCTGGCTTAGGCGAAAGGTTTGTTAGTGCTGGCTATTACGAACCCAAACCAATGATTGAAGTCGACGCAAAACCAATGATTGAACATGTGGTCAATCTGTTCCCCGGCGAAACGAATGTCTCATTTATTTGTAATGATAAACATTTGAATGATGCGGTGGGTCCGAATATGCGCGCGACGTTACAGCGTATTTGTCCAACAGGAAAAATTTATGAAGTGCCCGTCGAAGGGCGGGAAGGACCCGTTCACGCGGTCTCTTTAATTTTTGACCACGTTGAGGACGAGGCGGAAGTGATTGTTAGTTATTGTGATTACGGGACGGCGTGGAATTATGAGGAATTTTTAAAAGATACGCAGGCGCGCGGAGCAGCTGGCGCGATGGCGTGTTACCGCGGTTTTCATCCGCATATGCTCGGTACCGATAACTATGCTTTTTTAAAAGAAACTGGGGAGGGTACCCGCTGGATGGCGGCCATTCAAGAAAAACAGCCTTTTACGAATGACCGTCTCCAGGAATACGCCTCCAATGGGACCTATTATTTTAAAAGTGGCGCCATTCTGAAAAAATATTTTAAGCAAGCCATGGAAATGGGTGAGGTCATGAAAGTCCGTGGGGAATATTATGTGAGCATGGTGTATAATTTATTGGTGGCAGATGGCCTCGGGGTCTCTATATTTGAAATAGACCACATGTTGCAGTGGGGGACGCCATACGATTTAGAAGTGTATAACGCTTGGAGCAAATATTTTCGCAATATCCTGACTCCACAAGAGAACCCAGCTGATATGTTGGAGACAACTTTAATATTGCCCATGGCTGGCGCAGGCAGTCGCTTTACCAAAAAAGGTTATACGGTTTCTAAACCCCTAATTGCGGTGAATGGAAAACCAATGATTGTCCAAGCGGTCAATTGTCTGCCAGCTACCACCCAGAAAGTGTTTATTTGTTTAGCAGAGCATCTGGAAACGTATAATGTCGGCGCTGAATTAAAAAACACATTTGAATGCTGTCAGATTGAAACCGTAGAAGAAATAACCCAAGGACAAGCCTGTACAAGTGAAATAGGTATTCGCCAAAGTAAAGTCAGGCTGGATAAACCCATTTTAATCAGCGCATGTGATAATGGCGTTTATTATGATAAAGCGAAATATCAGAAATTATTAGATGATGAAACAATTGATGTTATTGTTTGGACCTTTCGCAATAACCCGACCAGTCGAAATAATCCACATATGTATGCGTGGCTTGAAACTGATGAGCAGGATTTTGTGAAAAGGGTTTCGTGTAAAAAATTTATAGAAGGGGTGCATGATATTCGGCAAAGTCATGTCATTATTGGCACCATGTTTTTTCGAAAAGCGAGCTATTTTCTAGAGGGACTGGCTGAAAATTATAAACAAAATATTCGTACCAATGGCGAATATTATGTGGATGATGTGATTCAGCAAAATATTACACAAGGTGGCTTACGGGTAAAGGTATTTGAAGTAGAAAATTATATTTGTTGGGGCACGCCAGATGATTATGAAACCTATTGTTATTGGCGGCGGTTTTTTCATCAATGCTCATGGCATCCCTATGCCATTGAAAAAGATACTACTTCACATTAACCTGATTTATTCATCTCTTGTTGATTCATTTTTTTGTTGAACTCTTTTTACAAAAAAGTTGTTAACATTCAAATTTTCTATATCTACTGTCCAGCAATCATATCCTAATGAACCAATCGTATCTATATCCCCACATATTGAAATATATTTATTATTGTTCAAATAATATAAAATATTGGAAAGAAAACGCTCACTTTGGATACTTCCGTCGAATCTACTCGTAACAACAATATCTTTAACAATATTGTAATAGCTCATTATCTGGGAATTATGTAATATAAAGGAATTACACCAACATAAATTGTAGGATTCGGCTTTATTGTATAAATCAATTCGGTTTAATACTGCTATGTTAATGGGGTGATTATTACATTCAAACTTATTTTGATAATTATCCCAATGATTAAATGAACATGCAACTATATTCTTCTTTTTTAAAGAATCAAAATTAAAATAATTTTTAAGGACAAATGTATCTTGAGAAAAAACAATATAACTATATTTGTCTAACATATTATTTTGCAATAGATAGCGGATGCCTTCATTATAAGCTCCGATTTCAAATTTAGATATTGAATCATTTGTAATAATTTTCAGATTTGAATAATCTTTTAATAAAGTGGTTAGGTCGGTAATATATTTGGAATTGTTATCAACGAGTAATATAAAGCTATTTTTATAGAATTTTTGAATATTATCTACATAATATTTAACATAACTTTTATACGTTCTATAATATTTGACTGCTATTATAAATAGTATATTATCATCCATTTTATAATAGAACTATTATTTATTTTAATATTATTCGCGAATTACTCGTGTCAAACATATTTGTATCAATTTCTTTATTAAATCGAGCATACTCTTCGGGGTATTCATTTTCCTGAATGTTCATATAAGCCAAATATGTTTTTTCAAAATTATTTAAACCCTCGGCAGTATTTGTTCTGGTTAAATTTAAAGATTCCGAACTATGCTTTATTAATACATGTATGTTATAATTTAAGGTAGGATAATGAGTGTTTAATATCGTTTCTAATTTACACGGAATATCATTGTATCTTAATAAGACAAAATTAATATGATGACCTGAATTTAAATAATTTCGAAAATTAGCAATTCGGTTATCATATCTTTCAATAAATTTTTCAAAATTATTTTTAATAAAATGGTCAGGACCAAATTCCCAATTTTCTGATTTATATAAATTACCGTGTCCAGGGCTTTCATGATTAAAAACAAAATTGTAATAGGTATTAAATATAAAATATTCATCATCATTTTGATTATCTCCTAGATGCTGTTTCATTTTTGGTGCCTTTTTTAAAGTTAAATAACTTGGATTTGTAAAATTTTTGAAATTATCTTCGAGACATTTACATACACCGATATAATTAAATACACCTATATCAAATGGACATGTTTTATAACCTTGTTTTTTGGTAATTCGAAGATTTAATATATTTATTGCGCTTTCAACCGCTCCACATCGCCAACCGAGACTAATTCCAATGTTTTCCATATTAAGTATTAAATAGTGCGTATTTAATACTTAATATATGTTGTTAATAATAAATAAATCATGTATCTATTTTATAAATCAATACAATTCCATTAATGATTATTATCAATATATTGTTATACTAATCAAAAAAATTTTAGAAAATAATGAAGTCACAATAAATATTAATTTTAGTAATGAAAATTATACATTTCCGAATAATAATAAAACGATTCGAATTAATTTTAATTATGAACATACGTTAGTTAAAATAAATGGCAGGGGCGCGGAGGGTTCACCCGCTGGCAATATCAAGGACGCAAACGATAATAGTAATTATTTGGTCCGAATAGATAGATACAATGAATTAAATAACGCTGATATTATTATTGATTACAGTAATCCAAATATTTACAATGTGAGTGAAAGTAGATTATTTGATATATTTGCTAAAAAAATGATATATATAGCGCCATCCTTATATGAATTGTATTTTATAAAAGAAAATAGAACTATTAACACATTAACCACGTTTATTAATATACACGAACCAAGACGACTCGCTTTATTGGAGAAGACCAGACAATATAAAATTGCGCATACTAATATAAATAATTGTTTTGAAAAAAATGATTTACAACGATTATATAAAAATACAAAAATTTTAATAAATATTCATCAAACTGACCATCATCATACGTTTGAAGAATTAAGAGTATTACCTGCGCTAGAATGTGGTGTTATTGTTATTTCCGAACACTCACCATTAAGCCAATTGGTACCCTATAGTGATTTTGTCATTTGGGAAAATTATGATACTATACTCGATAAAGTAAATGAAGTGCTAACCAATTATGATTATTTTTATGATTTAATTTTTAATAAGGATACATTTAAAAAGTTAGAAGAAATAAGAAATCAAAATTATGAAACTTTGTCTGCGGTGCTTTTACATCAATTATAATTGTATAAAATTATCTAAATTTTGACGAAACAAAGCTATCCATAAAGATATATTCCCACTATTACAGACTACATATTTACTTTCAGCCATGATTAATACAATCGCCAAGAAATTCAAGGCATATTTATAATTAGTTTCGGGATTTTGGCCATGATTATCGACAGTTCTTGTTATATTTTTTGAGATTGCCCGTATTTCCTCGTAAAATATGATATTATTTGGAAATTTATTTTTCATCGTATCGATAAATTCTGTTTCGTCGGATTGGATAATAAATTTGATAGAAGGATTAGTTTGTAGTATAGTGGTTGCGTGTGTTATATATTCATTATAGTCTGGTATTTTACATTCTGTCGCCTTATCATTTCCTCTGAGAAAAAGAGCGCAACTATTATTCAAATTAATCGAATACTTTTCAATTAAGCTCTTTTTTATCATGCGTATTTTCTCGCTCGGTGCAAAGAACTTTTGAACATACGGATACATATCGATTAAGGGTAATTCAGTATACTTCATAAATTGTGAATTACCTATATCCCACGCAACTTTTTTTTCATAATTTATATTAATTTCTTTATTTGTAGCAAAAAAATTAGGCACTATATCATTATTTGTATTTGGGTTATACCATAGAAAGCTTTTGTTGTTTATTATTCTCTCGGGTGATTTTTTGTGAATGATACAATAATCGATAATTTGTGCTAATCTCACACAACAACAAGAAAAAAACCCCGACCAATGGTCATTAATAACTAATGTCATATATATTTAATATCACAATTGATATTTAAATATATAATTGTATTAACTTATATAATGAAAATATGTTTTAATGGCTGGTTTTCAGGCTTTTTTGAGAAAACAAATCCTGGATTACATGTGGGTTTTTTTTTAGATTTATTTTCTCAGGTCTATCAGGAACCATGTGATATGGGCTCCTTTGGGGAGAGTTCGGTGTTATGTGAATTTGATATGCTGCTTGGTTGCGTATCATCCGTGGTGGATAAAAAAACTTGGCGACATACCTATTTATTTTCTGGCGAATCCACCCTGAAATGTGATAAAAATAACTATACCTGTGTTTTGTGGGGCGAACGTAATCACGCCAATGTCATTAATTTACCGCTATTTATCCCTTATATGTATTGTAATAATTTTCTAGAACGGTTGCAAGAGAATCGGGGGCAAGAGAATTCAGCACAGCGCGATGCGATGCCCGCAAAAGATGTGTGCGTGATAGTTTCAAATCCACGTGGGTTGGTCCGTAATACATTCTTACAAAAATTAGAACAGGTTATGCGTATTGATTATGCGGGGGGGTACAAAAATAATACAAATGGCTGTATACCCTATGCTTACAATACCCCCGAATTTTTGCATTACGTGAGTCAATATAAATTTATTATTTCCATGGAAAATAGCCGCGAAGATACGTACATAACCGAAAAAATAATCCACGGGCTCCTCGCGCACACCATACCAGTGTATTGGGGGTCGGCGCGTATCTATGATTACATTAATCAAGAACGCATCTTGGCTTTAGTGGCGGAGAATAGTGAGGCCGAAATGGACGCAGTCATTCAACGCATGATGGAAATTCGGGCTAGTCCACAAGCCTTTCTCGACATGGTGAATAAGCCGAATTTTCCTGCCTCCTCTGGCGAAAATAAACTCGAAAGAACACTGGCTATTGTTGCCCGTGATATTCGGTGTTTGCTAGAAGCCAAATGCTGGAAGCATATTTCGCGCATTTATTGTATATCGAACCCTGCGTTTGAGCCAGAGCGCTATGTAAGGCTAAAAAAAATGTTTTGCGATTTAAACATCTCCGCTGATTATGTTTCGTATATCAGCCCAACCTATAAACATACGATTACGGAAAAAATGTATAACACGCATATAAAAGAGCAATTGGTTTTTCGCTTGCGCAATTTACAGATGAAAAAAGCCGAACTTTCACTTTTTTTAAATTATAAAGCGGTCTTGGCAGATATCGAAAAAAATTATAAAGATAATGAAAGTTTATTTTTCATCTTTGAAAGTGATGTGATGCTCGGCAAGGACCATACAAAGATGAATAAGTTTTTGGATTTTATTAATACGAAAAAAAAAGAGTTTGATTTAATTCATGTAGGCATGTATGACAATAGAATATGGGAAACGCCTAATTTTAATTCTTCAACTGGTTATTTGAACCGTATAAAATATAATGATGACAAATATATTGAAGATTTATCTAACGTCGATAGTGAATTTAGATTATCGCGTAAATTTTATACTCGTTGTGCGGATAGTTTTTTATGGACGTATAAAGGTATTGTTGATTTTTTAAACTATATGAAAAATATTGAAATGAACTATGGCGTTCCTTTTGATTATTATATGTGTAATTTTTTTGAAAAAAATATAAATTTTAAACATTATTGGAGTGTTGATGAATTGTTCATACAAGGAAGTAATTTAAAATTAATAAAATCAGAAATTCAATAAAATCAAATAATCAAATAAATTATTCATTTTTAAATTGCGGAAACTTCACAAGTTTTGAAAAAAATGCTTTATCAGCTGGATTATAAATATCATTTCGAACGTAAACATTATCAACTATATCATTGACCAATAAAGAATAATTGTGTAAATTAAAATACTCGCGTAAACGATTGAATTTGGTCATTAAAACTTTATTATTAATAAAAGTTTCGTGTTGGTCTGCGATTTCAATAACAATAATTTGGGGTTTGTGTAATTCAATTGTAAAACCTTTCAATACGTTTTCCTCAAACCCTTCGACATCTAATACAAATAAATCAATGTTATCAATTGCGTTGGTTTTTAAAATACAGTCCAATGTATCAACATTGACTTTGATACGATTCGTATTATGAAAAGAATTTTTTGCCCAATTCGTTTGTAAATACAGTTGTAATGTATCAGTATCCATTGTCGATAATGTTCCGCCATCGACAATTTCCAATACATCTTTTTTCTCACCGACCGCCATTTGTATATTTTTTACATTAGGATGTTGCGCGTGATTCTTTTGACATAATTCAAAAAGCCGTGGTATAGGTTCACAATTTAAACCACTCCAACCAATTTGGGCCAAATTAAATGTAAATGAACCAGTTTTTCCATCATTTGCACCAATTTCTACAAATGTTCCATTTGTTTTATATCCTAATATTTGGTCTAAGATTTTATGTAATATTAGACCAACTTCACCGCATGATGTGCTGGGTAAATACATTTATAATATATTATATTAATAATTTCTTTATATTCTATTAAAACATTATCAATTCCATAAAACGCTCCGCACATTTTTCCGTCGAGAGATTATCCATGATATATTGGCGTGGAGTGTAGTGTCCGGATTCTAGTTTGGCTTGAAAATGTTGGAAGGCGAGGGGGAGCTCGGCGGCTTGGTGAAACACTTCACCGCAGGTAGGAGCCCAATAGGGAATAGAGGTACAGGGAATATCAGGGTTTTGATTACCATACTCTTGGTTCATGGATTGTGCGTTCCAAACCAAGAGCGGCACATCGCACGCCAAGGCTTCTTCTAACGCAAACCCTTGGCTTTCGTGCGCATCTAAAATAATACCATACTGACAGGTTTGTAAATAAGCGAGGTAATCGGCTTCATTATAACGTTGTTTGTAATCAAATATACGATAATTCGTTATCTTTTGCTCTCCCAGGAAAGTTTTTAATTGCTCTAATTCTTGCGGGTCTCGGCTTTTGTGATAGACCATTATATTTTCTCTTTTTTCAGAGGGTTGGTTTGAATTAAACTTATTCGTATCAACAGGAAAGGGAAATGTTTTTATAGGTAAAAATTGTTCGGCGCCTTTATTTCGCCATAGTTGTAAAACCCATTCGCTCGGCTGAATGTATATACCATTACTGTTGGCTTGCAATGATTGTAACTGTGGGTGGTTTGGAAAGGTAGAAAAATGCGGCCCAAAGATAAATTTTTTGTTTGGATATTGCGACGTATTTATTGCTTGCGATGGACTATAAATAATATCATAATTGGGTATATCAGCCACGGAGCCAACTTTGTAGTCGATGTGTTGCTGTTCAAGTAAATAATTTAAAACTTGGGCAAGCCCTTGCCGGTTTTTTTCGTGGAACCAGCAATTTATAATTAAGATTTTGACCATTAATAGTATATAAATTATTTTATATTTAAATAATAAACTAGTATAAAGTATAAAAATGCTTATTTCCATACAACAATTAGGAAACCAATTTCAGTTGAAGATAACAGGTATTCTCCATATTGGCGCACATGAATGCGAAGAGCTGAATGATTACAATAAAGTGGGTGTGCCTACCGATAGAACCTATTGGGTTGAAGCAATGCCCGATAAAGTGGCATTTTGTCGGCAGCGTTATGGCGAGGGTTTACATATTTACCAAGCCGTTATTGACGAACGGGATGATGAAAAAGTGAGTTTTAATGTGACCAATAATGGCCAAAGCTCGTCAATCTTAGAATTTGGGTCGCATTCGACGAGTCACCCGCAAGTTCATGTCATTGGAAAAATGGAAATGACGACGTCCCGGTTAGATACGTTGATTGAGCGCGAGAAAATCCCAATTGCGTCATTGAACTTTGTGAATTTAGATATTCAAGGCGTCGAATTGCGCGCATTGAAAAGTATGGAAAAATATTTACAACAGGTGCAGTACATTTATACCGAAGTGAATACCGAAGAAGTCTACAAAGGATGTAATTTGATTGGAGAAATTGATGAGTATTTGCAGACGTTTGGCTTTACGCGGGTTGCACAACATATTTATAAGGAATATGGATGGGGTGATGCTTTTTATATGAAAAAATAAATAATACATTTTTGTATTTTTTCATATATTAATCTGCTGCCAATGCGGCGGGAATAGGTCGGCCATGTTTTTATAGCCCATGGCTGGACCAAACCAGGTGCGGGGGTAATACACTTGGGGGGCATGCAGAGCAGCCCCCCACGCCCCCCGACGTGCTTTGGTGGATGCAGTGCCTGTGATATTATCATCATTCCTCGAACACGGTGCGGATGCACTAGTGGGGGTCGTAGGGGGCGTGCCCCTTAAGTAGGCCCCCCACCAGCTGAACGTGCTATTCGCAATAATCTGGTGCGGACAGAGCGACATCACGATAACTTGTTCCCAATCCGCGAGTTGGTGGTCGATACATTGAAACGTGAATTTGCCTTGGAATTCGGGCTGCGCTTGGAGCTTTTGGATGAATTGCGTTTCCACGTAGGGTTGGTCGTTTTGTTCGCAGAAATAGAGAATGGGCCAGGCTTGTGTCTGCTCCGCTTGTGTCTGCTCTGCTTGTGTCTGCTCTGCTTGCTGCTGCTCTGCTTGTGCTTGTGCTTGTGCTTGTGATTGTGCTTGTGCTTGAAGGAACTTTCGCAGCGCTTGCGTATAATATTCTAAGGTCATCAATGGATGATGATTCGGCAATTGGACATAATCCCCCACGCGAAAATGGACCGCGAGCGTCTGGGTATAATCATATTGATGTTGGGTTTGGCTTTTGATATGGGCTTGCGTTTCTTTTAAGCGAATCAGTTTAAAGATATTGGCCTGTTGGTCTTCGAAATATTTATACGACTGGAAATAGCCAAAGAGTTTGACGTGCGCCTGCTCATAGTATGGTATTGGATGATAATGAAAGCCCTGCTCGGTGAGGATTTGGGGGGGAGGGGGAGTTTGGTTGCTTTTTTTCACAAATGGCCGGAGGCTTTGGAGCAGCGGTGTCTGCCAATACGTCCGTTTGCGTTGCCCGTGATGGATAGGTTCGCCCGAGAAATAAAAAGGTGTTTTGTATTTGAGGGCATAAGCCAAGAGGGCGAAAATTTGAAACAACTGGTTACCCAAACCGCCCATGATTTCTACCGTCGTGTGCTGCATTTGTTATTATTATAGAAGAATGCTTTTATAATGCTTTTTCTTTTTATATATATTTAAAAGGTTCTCTTTTTAACTCTATAAAATGAAAGTTATTACTGCTGTCGTGAATAATCCTACCTTTATTGAAATTCAATATCATACCCTGCGAAAGTATTTGCACTGTGGGGCAGGGGATGCCTACGAATTTATTGTCTTCAATGACGCAAAAGATTTTCCCGATTTTACCAACGATGGTGATTTGACTTTACGTTTAAAAATAAAGGAAACGTGTCAGGCACTGGGTATTCAGTGTATTGATATTCCGAATGACCACCACCAGACCCAATTAAAATCTGCCATTCGCTGCGCGGATTCGATGAACTATATGCTGCGCTACCAGCTGGCGCACCCGGATAAATATTTATTGCTTGATAGTGATATGTTTCTGATTGCCGATTTGGATATAACCAAGTATTTTTCGTATGACTGCGCGGTTTTACTGCAAAGCCGGCCCGACTGGCAACTGAATTATATTTGGAATGGCATTTATTATTTCGATATCCCGAAAATGAAACATTTACATTTAATGAATTGGAATGAAGGTGGCGGGGGTGATGTTGGCGGGATGATGGCTGGCTGGTTACGGGCGCAAATGGCTGGGGCTGTGATGCCCTCGACCGATGCCTTGCGCTGGAACAAGGAGCAGACCTTTCATACCTCGACGATTTATTTTATTAAACACTTGTGGAGTTGTTCATGGAATGAAACGGAAATGCCAGCGAATTTAAAAACATTAAACCACTACCCGGCCTTATTGGCCTTTTTGAAAGAGGATGGGCGCAATGTGAATGGGAACTTTTTTTGCGAAATTTATGACGAGGTCTTTTTACATTATCGCGCGGGTGGCAATTGGAATGAAGAGGGGATGGCGATGCATAACGCCTTATCCATGAAACTCAAGCAGGTTTTACTTTAAATTCGGGCCGAAACCGCGCTTTTTCAACATGTGCTTGGCTTTGGCGGCGATGCTTTGATATAATTTCTTGGTGTGGCTGTGCCCGCTTCGCTTGTGCTTTTTTGTGCCACTTCGTATGCTGCTTCGCTTGCGCATCTTCTTGGACCCATATTCCCGCGCCCTTACATACGCCGCATAAATGCCTTTGGTATTGATTTTACATGTGCCTTTAACGCAAATTGGAAAACAACTTTCATTGATTGGACCTAAAAAGCATTTGCTGCCGCATTTTTTCTTCATCACCGTACGTTCGTGTGTGCCTGGGGATTCTTTGGCCCACCCTGCGCTGGAAAGCTTTCTTCGATGTCTAGCGCTTCGCATGTATTATATAATATGGTTATATTTTAAATGAATCGACTGTCTAATGGGGATGGTATTATTAGGGGTTCCACCCCTACGACCCCGTATGATAGGGGCTCTGCTAGGGGCTCTGCTAGGGGCTCTGCCCCTACGACCCCGTATGATAGGGGCGCTGCCCCTACGACCCCGTATCTTGAAGGTTCGACCCCGTATCTTGAAGGTTCGACCCCTTATTACGACGAGTCCTCAGATAATATTGTCATTAATATTGACGACTATCTCATCGGCAGCGAACCCAGCGACTCGGATATTGAGCTGGGTCCGGGCGACGACGTCGATGGGGATAGTGTA
>Ga0209086_10000923_pt1 | contig 24103 bp, 19 predicted proteins | sample M_130207_XF_Meta_FD_187312 | JGI IMG/M metagenome (GOLD analysis project Ga0209086, IMG submission 187312) | Freshwater microbial communities from Lake Montjoie, Canada to study carbon cycling - M_130207_XF_MetaG (SPAdes) (version 2) | ecosystem: Environmental > Aquatic > Freshwater > Lake... | reverse complement strand
ATCCGACAACCGAACAATATACTTCTTGAGCATCAGACACCTCCTTGTGTCCATGAGGTCTCCCACAAATCCGAAGTTCTTCCAATCCCAACTTTTTGCGTGGTGGACGCACTAGTTCGCGCACGTACTCGTCCGTGATAAATAGGAACAGGTTGAAGACTTGCTCTTTCATGCCCGTGATCTCTGCGATGGCGTGTGTCCTGCCGCTCAATAGACGGCCATGGCACTCTTCGGGTTCGCTCCGGCGAGAGGCCTGCGCTGGCCGCCTTCGTCATGAACCTCGCGTGTGTGTCCCGAACGACTAAGGTAACCCGGCGGCGGCCAAGAATCGTTGATTTCAATTTCCGCCCGATCCGCCACTCTGGTTCACCGCTTTGTTCGCCCCTTCGACGGGCTGTGCCGCGTCAGGCAGCTTGCCTTCGGCACCCTCGTTATCCTGTCGTTGATCTGGTGACGACACGAACAAATTGATGGCATTGTCAAAGACGCCGACGGTTCGATTTTCGATAGTCGTCACGACACAGCCAAACAGAAAGGTGAGCAAGATTAGGAGCCAATTTCGGCACACTTTGAGGAAGAATCCGTAAACCGGGCGACCGTCCGCAACGGCTTGATCCCAGCCCTCAATGTCATATCTCATCAGGTTTGTAGGAACTGCGGTGCCGTCAAAGTTGTCGTGAATCCGAACAAGTAATTCGCGATCGATCAGTTCTTTGAAGATCGAATCCGCAGTGGTTTGGTCAAAAACTGGCCGCTTGGTGTTGTCTGGATTTGTAGCTGTGAGGACGGTCGAACGCCAGAAGTGGTCAGGCCCGACATGTCGCGACATCATCCATGTCGCCGCCTTGGACACGTTGCGTAGGAGCGATTTCGACTGGGCGCGGAATTGTGACATGTGTTTCGTGCGATTCAGTATTGGGGCGAACTAATCATTATCCCGCGATGGGTGGTTGTCGGCCGGCCGTCGCGGGGCGTAGGGAACCGCTCGGATCGGGGATGGCAAGTGTGTGTTCTTTTTTGAAGGAGGACCGGCGATGTCCGTCGAGGTGTTCACCCAGTTGTTGCCCAAATGCGATGTCGGTCCTGCGTCTCTGAAATGGTGTCCTGTATGGGGCAGCACACCCGCTGGAGTGACACTGACCGGCACGTGGGTTCCCGCCAACGAACAGGCCGAATTCAGTTGGCCCGCCTCGACGAACCCGAACCTGGACCACTACGTAGTGCGGATGTCGGTCGGCTCGAGCTATGACGCGGCGACAGCCACCGTCGTCGGTAACTTCGCGGCGGGGACGACAAGCCTCGCCACGACCGTGGGCCTCGAAAGTCCCGGCGATGTGGCGTCGTTCAAGGTCTTCGTGGTCCTCACCACCGGCAATGAAGCGGGCAGCAACACGGTGACGATCACACGGCCGTAACAGCGAACAGTTGCCGTAGGGTGCGTGGAGTCTTCGGAACGCACCACGAATGCGAGATTGATACCGATCCGGTGCGTTTCGAAGACTCAACGCACCCTACAGGACTGCCAGAGGTCATTCGGTTCGGTGTCGGCGGTAGGTCTCGGCGAGGAGCGGCGTGACGAGTTCTTCGAGTTGCTTGATCTCGATCAGGAACGAGTCGTGGCCGAAGACACTCTCCAGTTCCAGATAAGTCACATGACGGCGGGCTTCGACGAGTGCTTTCACGATCTCGCGACTTTGGATCGACGGGAACAGCCAGTCGGTGTGGTACGACGTGATCAGGAACCGGGCATTCGTTTTTCCCAACGCTTCTTGCAGTGAACCGTGTCGCGCGGCGAGGTCGAAGTAGTCCATCGCTCGCGTCAGGTAGAGATAACTGTTGGCATCAAACCGCTCGATGAACCGCTTGCCTTGATAGTGGAGATAACTCTCGATCTTGAACTCGGTCTCCTTCTGAAGGTTGTATTCGAGATGGTCGCTGTGCTGGAGATCGCGACCAAACTTGCGTTCGATCGAAGCCTCGGAGAGATAAGTGATGTGCGCGATCATCCGCGCGAGCGACAGGCCGAATCGTGGACCGACATCGCCGTACTTCGAGGCATCTTCGCCGTAGTAGTCGCCGTCTTTGAAATCAGGGTCAGCGGTGATGGCTCGCCGTCCGACGGCATTAAACGCGATCCCCTGCGCTGACAGCTTTGCTGATGACGCGAGGCAAACCGCCGCGTGAACCATCTTGGGATAGCGCGCCACCCAGTCGAGGACCTGCATCCCGCCGAGACTTCCTCCCACCAAGCCGAGCAGCGTTTCGATCCCCAGCTTGCGGACGAGGGCCGCGTGGACTTCAACGATGTCGCCGACGGTGATGAATGGAAATCGCAAGCCATACGGTTGGCCTGTGGCTGGGTTGCGACAGCTCGGGCCGGTCGTCCCCTGGCATCCTCCCAAGACGTTGGCGCAGATAATGAAGTACTTGTTCGTGTCGAGCGCCTTACCCGGCCCGACCAGCCCGTCCCACCAGCCCGGCTTACGACTCTCCGCCGAATGCCATCCCGCTACATGCGCATCGCCCGTCAAGGCGTGGCAGACGAAGATCGCGTTGTCTTTGGCGGGCGTCAGTTCGCCGTAGGTTTCGTAGGCGACCGTCACCGGGCCGAGTCGCTGTCCACCCTCCAACGTCAGGACATGAGGCGGCTCGAACAGTTTTATGAACTGAGTTTGCACGAGGCCGATCGAGGAGGACTCATCGTCATCAGGTGCGGGTTGAGCGATTTCTGATGCCATTTTGAATTAGGGGTCGTGAAGTGGGGTGTGGGGCGCGTTTAGAGGGGGGCGCAGAAACCCGTTCTGATTGTGATCGCGGGTGCGCCAACTTACTCGATTCGATGCGCGAGGTCACGGATAGAGAGCCGCCAAGCGCGCGATCATCGGACGGATCGGCTCACACTTCACTTGGGCTGCGGCTCACGCTACACAACGACCTGACCAGTACACCAACCCGCAGCGTGAGCGAGGAAGCGTCGAGCGACAGGGCCATCGCCTTTTTCAGCGTAGGGTGTCGTCGAGTCTTCGAGACGCACCACAACAAGGCGAGAAAGGTGCGTCTCGAAGACTCGACGACACCCTACAACTGGCCTCACTCCAACAAGGCGATGGCCCTGGTCGAGCGATATCCTTGCTCACGCTGCGGGTTGGTGTGTGCTAGGTCATTCTGCTTTGGGTTGATCGACTCCAACGCACCCACATGCCACCCTCGAGCCATCCCCCCATGACCCACTCGCCCGCGACCTCCGCCGATCTGCTGACTCGCCAAAACTTCGCCTTGGAAATCGCCGCGGAGGCGAGTGCCCTGATCCTGCGGTACTACCAAGCTCCCGGTCTCGAAGTGGAACGCAAAGGAGACAGCAGCCCGGTCACTGAAGCGGACAAAGGAGCCGAGTTGTTGATCCGCTCCCGCTTGGCCGAGGCTTTTCCCGACGACGCGATCCTCGGTGAAGAGTTCCCCAGTGTGGAGGGGACGACCGGCTATCGTTGGATCATCGACCCGATCGATGGCACGAAGTCATTCATTCATGGTGTCCCTCTGTTCGGAACATTGATCGGCGTTGAGTTCCATTCGCAGTGTGTGGTCGGTGTCGTCCGATTCCCGGCTCTGAAAGAAGTCGTCTACGCCGCGCAGGGACACGGCGCGTGGTGGCAGATCGGCGAAGAACAGCCACGCCGAGCCAAGGTCTCGTCTGTGACAACACTCGCCGCAGCGACGTTTTGCCATACGAACCCCGCCCGCTGGTTGGCGACAGGCAAGCAACGCGCCTTTGAAACACTGTGTGCTTCGTCGCAGTTGGCTCGCGGCTGGGGAGACTGCTTCGGCCACATGCTCGTTGCCACCGGTCGGGCCGACGTGATGATCGACCCCGCCATGAACGCCTGGGACGCCGCCGCCCTCCAGCCAATCATCGAAGAGGCGGGCGGCCACTTCCTCGACTGGTCCGGCACCGCCACGATCTACAGTGGGAACGGGTTGTCAGTCACGCCGGGGCTGAAGGATAAGGTGTTGGAGATTGTTCAGGGCTGAGAGCCTATACAAAACGTGATCGACAAAAGTCCGAATCAGGTGAGCCGGGTGGCGTAAGCCCAATGCCGCTCACGGAGTGAATGACAAAGTGAGTGCCATTGGGCTTACGCCGCCCGGCTCACCTGATTCTGTCGGAAACGTCGTTCAAGCCCCCCCCAGCCCCTCTCCCCGCAAATCCGGGGCGAGGAGAAAAAGAAAAAGGGAAGAGCAAACATGAAGATCGCGGCCGTGCAGATGGACTTTCAGTTGATGGACGTGGGCGGGAACCTCGACCGCATGATTGTGAAGCTGCGTGAGGCTCGCGCGGCGGGAGCAACGCTCACGATCTTTCCCGAATGTGCGGCCACGGGCTATTGCTTCACGAGTCTCGACGAAGCTCGTCCCTACGCGGAACCGATCGACGGCGCGGCGACTCAACGGATGATTCGAGCTTGTTCGGAACTGGGCGGGCACGTTGTGTTCGGGTTGCTCGAAGCGGACGGGGATCGCGTCTTCAATGCTCTCGCGCTGGTCGGGCCGAGCGGGTTGGTCGCGTCGTACCGGAAGATTCATCTGCCGTTTCTCGGCGTGGACATGTTCACCGATTTTGGAGACCGCCCGCTCGCCGTACACGAGGTAGACGGAGTGAAGATCGGAATGAACATCTGCTACGACGGAGGCTTCCCCGAGACAGCGCGATGCCTCGCGCTGTTGGGTGCCGACTTGATCGTCCTCCCCACGAACTGGCCTCCCGGTGCAGAGACCGCCGCTGATTACGCGACCAACACGCGCGCGATGGAGAACACCGTGTACTATGCCGCGATCAGTCGAATCGGTACTGAACGGGGAGTTCCATTCATCGGCCGCAGCCGCATCTGCGATCCGCTCGGCAAGACTCTGGCCACGGCCGACGGGATCGAAGAAGTCATCCTCTACGCCGACATCGACACCGCCCGCTCTCGCAACAAGCATCTGATTCGCAAAGCGGGATCAAACGAAGTGAACCGCATCGCCGACCGCCATCCTGAGATGTACGGCGAGATCATCAAGCCGCGTGACCTTCAGCGTCCGGGGCGATGATCTCAAATGACTCTGAAACGCGAACAGCCGTCGAATCGTTCGACGGCTGTTCGCGTTTCAGAGTCAGGCGGCCCGAGGCAGCCTTCACATACGAGCGGGCTTGGCTGCGGCGGTGTTCTGGCCGAGCATTTCAGACAACTCGCGGAGTTCGCCCAGTTCGTCTTTGCGCTCGTCGTCGGTGATGTCGGACGAATTGCGAATCTCCAACATGCGGCTGCTGCGGACGAAGCGCAAGCCACGCAGCAGGAGTTCGCGTTGACGGTCGGTCAGTTCCAATTGCAACAGGTCACTCATCGGATTGAGGTCCGCAGGACTAAGAAAAGGTGAAGGCCGAGTTCTTGCCCGGCGGCAAAGGCGTTCACGCGGGCAGATGTTAGCCGTGTGTCGAGCGGGTCTCAAGCATCTGCTTGGCGACTTGTCCAAGAACAAGACCATGTTTTGAACAACACCAACCCGAAGCGTGAGCAAGGACGGATGTCGCTCGACTCTCGTCCTCGCTCACGCTTCGGGTTGGTGTTGTTGTTAGCAACGGCTCGCAAACACATCGACCAGCAGGCATGTCCGTGTGCCATCGGTGCCTGCGGCACGATTCAGTCGAACACTTCTCAGTCGAACACTTCAGGCGACTCATGTGCGGTGGCTTCCGGGATGGAACTCCCGTGCGGCATGTGAGTCTGTCCCTTGAGCTCGTTTCTTAAAGGGCATGTTTCCAACAGGAGTGAGATCGGCCGACGGGACCGGCCTTCTTTGCCGGTTCTCGCCGGTGTCTTGTAATCCGCAGCGATGGCAAGGTTTGCGTGAACGTAATGTAAGCCGCGACGCAGGATTGTCAGTGAACCGCCGCGACTTTCCCGCCTTTGCCGAGAACTCCTTCAGTCTCGAAGCATTCTTGGTCGAATCATCCAGACGCGAGGTCTTGAACAGGTAGGCAGATTTTGAAGAGGCATTTGCGGATGGATCTTGTCGAGCGAACCGTGAACTCAGTGATGTCGGTACCCATGTCGGAGGCGGGTGAAACGCTGGACCGTCTCGTCAGGGCCGCTTCGTTGGTTCGATCAAAGCTCGGCGAGTTCTTGGACCCGTTCGGACTGACCGAGGTCCGGTACTCAGTTTTGGTGGCTTTGCACTCAGCCGGTGAGATGGGGCTATCGCAGTCGGAATTGGCCGAACGGTTGATGCAGTCAGAGTCGAATGTCAGCACGCTGATCGAGCGGATGGCACAAGATGATTTGGTGGAACGATTGCGATCGGATGCCGATCGGCGGAAGCGCGTCCTGCTACTCAGCCCGTCTGGTACGCGGTTGGTGGAGCGTGTGGAAAACGCCAAGGGCAACTGGGCCTTGCGACAGTTGCAGGGTGTGCCCGCCGACGATCGTGCGACGCTGGGATTGCTGCTCGGTCAATTGGTCGCGAGCCACGAAGGGCGTACCGTTTTGACGGGAGCGACATCAATCTCCTCGCGCGGATCAGTCTCTGCTCGCAATGACCGCACGTCATTTGATGATGCCGGTTCGTCGGACTCGTTGAGTTGGTCCGAGGCCGCTCACGTTGACCAGGATGCTGAGGGGGTTCACTCACCCCATCGCGCGTTGGAGCAAATGCTGTCGGCGCTTGGGTTGGTGAACCAGCTTGTGAAGGATGAATCGAGATGAAGTCGCCTCGCCACCGCATCGGGTTCGTCGTGTTCGCCATCGTGGGGATGCTGTTCGGGAGCGGGTGTTCGCGCCCGTTTTGGCGTTCGCAAGCGGACTTCGACACCTACAACTTGCTCCAACGAAAACAGTTTGACCCGCGTTGGAACCTGCCGCGCACGACGGTCGAGGCCGACACGCGGAGCCGCTTCTACGATCCGTTCGATCCCGACTGTGCCCCGCTTCCGCCCGACGATCCGGCGGCGAGTCAGTACATGGACGCCGTGCATGGGATGCGCGGCTACAAGAGTTGGCATGAGTTCGGCGAGTCGATGTCCGTCGAAAATCCGGCGTGGCTAGCGAACTTCGGTCTCGCGCCGGCCGCTCCTTATGTGGACTACGAGCTGTCGGACGGATTGACCACGGTCAGCGCGACCTCGCCCGAAGGGATGAGTCGCGCGGCGACAACGGCTGCGGCCGAGATGGTGCCGGCGATTCCAGACCTCTCACTGGAACAGGCGATTGAACTCGCGAACATCAACAGTCGGGACTATCAGACGCAGATCGAGAACGCGTATCTCTCCGCGTTGCAGCTCACGCTCGATCAGTTTCAGTTCAACGTCCGTTACCTCGGATTTGGCGCTCGTAAGCCGACGGGAACTTTGACCAACACGCTGTTACCGGGGACGGGTGTCGCGCGTGTTGATAGCGTCGGTTTCAACTCACGATTTGGTATGAGCCAACTGTTGCCGACTGGCGGGCAGTGGATTGTCGAAATGGCGAACAACACGTTGTGGTTGTTCTCGGGGGGCAATCAAACGAGTTCGGCGTCGGTGCTGTCGTACTCGCTGGTCCAGCCGTTGCTGCTCGGAGCAGGTCGCAAGATCGTGTTGGAGAACCTCACGCTGAGTGAACGCGAAGTTCTGTACGACCTACGAACGCTCGCGCGGTATCGCAAGCTGTTCTTCTCGGCCACCGTCGCGGCGGGACAAGGAGCCAACACGGGCGGTGGCGGTGGAGCAACGGTCAGTGGCGTGACCGTCAGTGCCACGACGGCATCGGGATCGGGAGCGGGCTATCTCGGGCTGCTTCAACAGACGCAACAGATCCGCAATCAACGCGACAACATTCAGGGTCTGTACGTTCAGACGGAACGCCAGCGCGAACTGACCGCGCAAACACCGTTTCGTCGTCTGGAGGCTGGGGCATTGCCGCAGGGGATCGAGGTCCCCGCGGCACTGACTGCCAAGATCGAGTATCTCGCGGGAAGCCGCATCCTGCGCTGGAAGGCGACTGATCCGATGACCCCCGCCGAGCAAGAGCAGTTGCTGGCGCTCAACGCCGACGCCGAGTACCGTCTCGCAGTCCGTGGGCTGTTCGACCAGCTTCGCACCGGTGTCATCACGGCTGACATGCTGCAACTCGCCACGCGGTTGACACAGCAAGAGAACCAACTCCGCACGCTCGAACGAACCTTCACGGACGCCTTGGACAACTACAAGCTGTTCCTCGGCCTGCCGACCGACATGCAGGTCACGCTCGACAAGTCGATGCTCAAAAAGTTCCAACTCATCGACCCTCGCATCAATGAGCTGGAGCTGGAAGTATTGGAGTTCACCGACATCACCTCCTCAATCAACGACGAGAACCCGCCGCAAGCCGAACTGCGAACCGCGGCGCGACGCCTCTCGTCAATGGTCGAAGAAGTGCGTGTCAGTGGCATTCAGTTGATCGAGTCCGACTTCCAAGCCGTCGCTCAGAACACACCGCAACGGCTGAGGAAGTTGAAGTTCGAGAAGTCTCGTGACTTGGTCGAGTTCGCGTTGGAGCGCGATCGCGTCATCTTCCGCACAATTCGGACAGCTTTCGAGAAGTCTGAGTTGGATCTCAAGCAAATTGAAGAACGACTGTCTCACAAAGACATTTCGCGTGAAGACCGCCAGACGGCGCTGATTGCCATGCGCGACGCGCGCGAGGAGCTATTTACGGTTGTTCAGAATTTGCGGGTCGTGCAGATTGGTCTGCGGGCGGAATTGATCTCGTTGCCCGAGTTCGATCTGTCGCTGGAGACCGCCGTCGCGATGGCTCTCGACAACCGTCTCGATTTGATGAACGCTCGCGGTCGCGTGATGGACGCCCGTCGCGCCATGGAGGTCGCGGCGAATCAGTTGGAAGCGGTACTCAACCTCGTCGCGGCGGGAGACATCGGGACTTCAGGGACCGGAAATCACCCGCTCGATTTCCGCGCCGACCGCAGTTCGTTTCGATTCGGGGTCCAGATGACCGCGCCGATCAGCCAAGTTGCCGAGCGAAACGCTTACCGGGCCGCGCTGATCTCGTACCAACGACTGAGGCGCGAGTACATGCGGCAAGAGGATCAGGTGAAGTTAGAGGTTCGGACCGACTGGCGGCAGTTAAGTGTAGCCCGCCTGAATTTTGAGACGAGCCGGAAGAATCTGCGCCAAGCGGCACTTCAACTCGATATTGTAGTGGAGAACGCCAAGAGTCCGAGTACACAGCAACAGGTCGGTCGCGGTGGCACCACTGCCAGCACCGGCAACACCGGTCTGAACCTGTTGAATGCGTTGAACTCGGTCCTGCAGGCTCAAAACGATCTCGTCCAAACGTGGGTCGATTACGAGCGCAACAGGATCAACATTCATCGCGACATGGATATCATGGTGATCGACGAACGCGGCCTGTGGGTCGATCCTGTTTACCAGGGTCTCTCCGGTGCTGCGACCTCCCACCCGATGAGTGAACCTGCCAATGTCCAACCTGCCGAACCAGCCCCTCTCCCAGAACCCGCCGCATACCTCCCGCTCGAACGAGACGGCTCCGCCGGGAGCGTCCGGCTCGTCGCCGGGTCGCGCACTCGCGCAGAAACGCAGTCCGTGGAGAGGGCGGATCATCGTGCTGGTGATCGCGATCGTCTGCCTGGGTGGTGGGATCGTTTATTGGCCCGCGATCCAGGCGCAGTGGGTGCCGCAACACTCCGCGACCGAGGGGTTGGTTTTGGAGTACGCCAAGAAGTCTCCCTTCCAGATCACGGTGACCGAGAAGGGGACGCTCGACAGTATGAGGAACGCCTCGCTGACGAGTAAGGTCGAGGGGACGACGACGATCATCAGCATCGTTCCCGAGGGAACGCAGGTCAAAGAAGGCGACATCGTCTGCGAACTCGATGCCTCGACCCTGATCGACAAAGAGACCCAACAAGAGATTCTGGTCGTGAAGGCCAAGGCTCTGCTGCAACAGGCCGACGAAGACCTCGGCATTCAGAAGACGCAGAACGAGTCCGATGCCGCCGCCGTGCAACTCAAGTTGGAGTTGGCGAAGCTCGACTTGGAGAAGTTTGAGAAAGGCGAGTACCTCCAGCAGGTCGCCGACATCAAAGCCGAACTCTCGACGGCCGAAGCGAATCTCACGCGGTCTCAAGAAAGCTGCGGGTTCATCCGGCGGCTCGTGCAGAAGGGCTACAAGAACCAGAACGACCTGGAGGCCGAAGAGCTCAATCTCAAGGATGCCGGGTTCAAGATGGCTTCGGCAAAGAAGAAGCTCGAAGTTCTGGAGTCCTTCACTCAGAAGCGGACGCTGGCCGAGTTGCGAGCGGGAGTGACCGAGTCCGGTCGCGAGATCGAGCGGATCAGACGCAAGGGCCAAGCGGCGCTGGCTCAGTTCGAGGCAGAACACCGGTCGCGCGAGCTGACGTTTGAAGTGGAGTCCAAGAAACTCGATCGACTCAAAACGCAGATCGCGGCCTGCAAAATCAAAGCTCCTCAGGACGGACAGGTCGTCTATGCCAACACGCGCGACGGACGATCGAGCGATCAAGTGCTGATCGAAGTCGGCGGCACGGTGCGCGAACGCCAGCCGATCATCAATCTCCCCGACCTCGACTCGATGAAGGTCAACGCCCGCATTCATGAGTCGCGCATCTCGATGGTCCGCACGGGACTGCCCGCCAAGATCAAGGTCGATGCCTACGCTGACATCGACTTCTTCGGGGAAGTCGATTCGGTGGCGTCCGTCCCCAGTTCGACTAGTTCCTTCAGCCGCGACATCAAAGAGTACGAAGCGGTTATCAAAATTCTGGACGATCCCGAGAAGGTCAACAAGCTGCGTCCCGGCCTGACCGCTACGATCGAAATCTTGGTCGAACGGCGAGATGACGTGCTGCAAATCCCCGTTCAATCCGTTGTCACCGTGGGAGCCGAGCAGTTTGCGTTCGTCGTCTCCGGCAACAGTGTCGGTCGCAAGCCGATCACGATCGGCCAGTCCAACGAACGAATGATCGAGGTGATTGAAGGTCTGAAGGATGGCGAACAAGTCGTGATGAATCCGCGCTCGCACTTCAAGAAAGAGATCGATGTGCTGGAGGGCGAGCAGTCGGCGAAGCAGTCTAAGGCGAGCGAGGAGAATGCTCAGAAGGCGTCAGATCGGATGAAGGACAAGCCTTCGGGATCCGGTTCGGCCGGTGGTCGCCCGGGCACCGACGAAGCCAAGTCGGGAAGCAAACCCGAAGGGGGACGACGTCCGGTCGCAGGTGGCTCGCCACAGGGACGCCCGGACGCTGAAGCTCGCCCTCAAGAGGGAGGCCGTCCCCCGGGAGCACCCACCGAGGGAGCGCGCCCCAATTTTGATCCCGTCGCGCGGTTCAAAGGTCTCGACAAGAACAGCGATGGCAAGGTCACGAAGGACGAGGCCGACGAGCGGATGCAGTCGCGTTTCGAGACCTTCGACACCGATGGCGACGGCGGCATTACACAAGAAGAGTTGACCGCAGCGATGGCCAAGTTTCGCGGCGGTGGCGGTCAGCGCCCCCCCGCAGGTGATGCTGGCGGGAATTGATGCAGACATCGAACCGCCACACCAACCCGAAGCGTGAGCGAGGACGTGCGGTTTTCCGCCTCGCTCACGCCTCATCCCGGCCTCGCTTCTGCTTCGTGCAGTCCTCGCTCACGCTTCGGGTTGGTGTGCGAACGCCCGCCCCAACGCACTCCCTGCTTTGAAACGGAACCATGTCCTACGCCGCGCGACTCATCGACCTGACGAAGTTCTATCACTTGGGTGAGAACGTGGTGAAAGCGCTGCGAGGTGTCTCGGCCGATTTTCCGACCGGGGATTTCGTGGCCATCATGGGGCAGTCGGGAAGCGGCAAGAGCACGCTGCTGAACCTGCTTGGCGCACTCGATCGTCCCACGACGGGGAGCTACATCCTGTCGGGCTATGACGTGGGAAAGCTCAGTGACGACGAGTTGTCCGAGATTCGGAACCGGCTCATCGGGTTTATCTTTCAGTCGTACAACTTGATCCCGCAGTACACGGTCCTCGAAAACATTCAGGTGCCGCTGCACTATCGCAGCGGGCATCGCACGATCGGTTCGGCCGAGATCAACCGCTGTCTCGATCTCGCTGCAAAAGTGGGACTCAGCGACCGCCTTGACCATCGGCCGTTCCAGTTGTCAGGCGGACAGCAACAACGCGTGGCCATCGCGCGGGCGCTCATCAATGATCCCGAAATCATCCTCGCCGATGAGCCGACCGGAAATCTGGACTCGGCTACCGAGAAGGAGATCATGGAACTGCTGACCGGCCTGAACCGCGAGGGCCGGACGATCATCATGGTGACGCACGAGACCAGTGTCGCACGCCGTGCCCGTCATCAGATCGTGATGAAGGACGGGGTTATCGCCAGCGAAGGGATGTTCATCACGGATCCCGACTCCAAATAGACAGTCACGAAAGTTGTGTCGCTCATGTTGCTCCTCCTCCTGCTCCTCGTTCCGCTTGCGGTCGGTCTCGGTTTTTGGACGTTCGCATTGTTTGAGTGCCTCGTGCGCGAGCCGTCCTCAGAACCGACCCGCATGAAATGGCTGTTGATCGTCTGTTTCGGAACCGTTCTCGGAGCCGCCGCCTACCTTGTGATGCGACGTCCGTTGAGGATCGACTTGTACGGCCGATGAATCGGCCACCTGACATTGGCCACACCAACCCGCAGCGTGAGCGAGGAGTCGTAGTTCGGCTCCTCGCTCACGCTGCGGGTTAGTGTTCTCGGATCGCTGAAGCCCACCTGTCCTACAGCCTGTTGCCCGCCGCCCACTGCCGCCTTTATCGAGTCCTCGACCATGCCGTTCGCCAACACCTTGCGAGCCGTTCGCCTCGCGTTGAAAAGCCTCCTGCTGCATAAGCTGCGGTCGGGCCTCACGATGCTTGGCATCGTGTTTGGAGTCTTCTCGGTGATTGCGATGCTCGCGATCGGTGAAGGGGCGAGTGCCCAAGCTCAGCAGCAGGTACTGGCTCTCGGCGCGACCAACATCATCGTGGTGACGGTCAAGCCGCCCGCCGATTCCCAAGCGTCGTCCGGCGGCAGTCGCGGCGGTTCGCGTGGATTTTCGGTTCCTCAATACGGACTACTTCGCGCCGACTACGACCTGATGACCAATACGATTCCGACGATCACTGGTGCCGTGCGGATGCGTGAGATCGTCAGCGAGGCTCGCTATCTCCAACGCATCCTCAACGTGCGGCTCGTCGGTTCGACGACCGAATACGCCGAGATGAACCATCTCCCCTTGCTGCGCGGTCGGTTCCTGACGGACGACGATGAAACGGAAATGGCCAACATCGCGGTGTTGGGTGCTGAGACAGCTTCGACTCTGTTTCCGTTTGAAGACCCGATTGGTCAGACGATTCAAATCCGCACGCACCGGTATAAGGTTGTCGGCGTGACCAGATCGCGCACGGCGTCGGCGGCGATTGGCGGTAGCCTCTCGGGACAGGACTTCAACAAGGATATCTACATCCCGCTCAGCACGTTTCGCGTCCGCATCGGCGATGTCGTCTTTACGCGACTCAGCGGGACGTTCATGTCCGAAGAAGTGCAGCTCAACCAGATCACGCTCAAGGTAAAGGACCGTGATGATGTTGTCCCCACGTCCGAAGTCGTGCGCGAATCGCTCCGCAAGACACACGGCACGAAGCTCGATTACGACGTGATCGTCCCGCTCGAACTCCTGCGTCAGGCCGATCAGATTCGGCAAATCTTCAACATCGTGCTGGGGTCGATTGCGGCGATCAGTCTGCTCGTCGGCGGCATCGGCATCATGAACATCATGCTCGCCACGGTGACAGAGCGCACGCGCGAGATCGGCATCCGCCGCGCCCTCGGCGCGAGACAACGCGACATCATCGAGCAGTTCCTGACCGAGACAATCGTGCTGGCGGGATCAGGCGGAATCATCGGCATCCTGCTCGGGCTCGCCACGCCGCTGGCCTTTCTCGGGATCAAGCAGATCGTCCAGAACTTCATTCTCGATGGAGCGTCCGAGGTCTCACAGATGGGTAAAATGTTCACCGAGATGGAGCCACAAATCGCGTGGTGGAGCCTGCCGGTCGCGTTCGGCATCTCTGTCGGCATCGGCATTATCTTCGGCATCTATCCGGCCCAAGCCGCCGCCAAGATGGACCCGATCGAAGCGCTGCGACACGAGTGACAGCCGCTCGTCCTGCGTCCAACGCCCCCAGCGGGCAAGCCCGATGGAGTTCGCTGGTTTGGTGGCGATAGTTCACGCGGCACGAAGTGAGAGGTTTCCGAGCGGGGCGGCGTCAGCCTCCCGGTTTTTCCGAAGAGGGCTTACGCCCAAGAACCGGGGAGCCGACGCCGCCCCGCTCAGGGGTTTCATCACGGACCGCGCGAGGGCTCGTTCCAAGCGGACGCGGACTGTCACATCGGCTGACATCGCCCTTCCGGCAAGGTCTGCCTTGCCCGCAGTTGCGGTGTCACCGCGTGAGTCGTCGGGCGAAAATTTCGATCTGGCGTGCGCCCCGCCTGCGTCGCCAGACTCGGGTTGTAGAGTTGCTCGTGAGTCGTGCCTGATCGTTTTGCCCCGACTTTGTCCGACCCGTAGTGATTGGCGCGTTGAGGCCGTCATCGACGGGATGGATCGTTGTCACCGTCAGAATTCCTTGCCTGACCGCCCTGTCCCCTTGGAACCGTTCCGATGAACCGTTTGAATTCTTCTGTCTCCGTGTTTGCGGGACTGGCTCTCGCTGCGGTGATCGATGTTCCCGGCGTTGCCGCCGATTCGGTGCGAGTCCCGATTCGATCAGCTAACGCGCGGACGCGCCAGTTCGATCCGAACGCAAATCCGACACCGGCTCCGTTGTCGCCGACGCCGTTACCCAGCGCTCCGTTGCCGGACTCGCCATCGGCGAGCGGATCGCAATTACCACCGCAGCCGTCTCCCGATCTTCCGGCGAACGTTCCTCAGTCCCCGACAAACCGGGGTGGCGGAACGATGTATCAAGGGCCGCTGGGGGGTGAGTTTCAAGCTCCACCACCGAAGAAGAAAGAATTCTTGGGCGACAGTCCCGGCGCGTCACCGTTGCCAATCGTGAACGGGACGGCCCCTCAAATCGGTGACCAACCCACCCCCGGTTCCGCTGTCACGGGAGTTCCCTTCCAAGGTAGCGACGGTTACGGAATCGCACCGCCACCGGGGACGCTCGGTCAAACGTACAAACGTCGCTCGCGCCCCATTGATGATGAGAAGCACCCGCGCGTCGGCATGGTCGATGTACATCTCTCTGAGAACTACGAAGTGACGGCGAAGGGGATGAAGGTGAAGTGGACGGGGAAAGTCTGGCGGCTCGAATCCGATCCGCTCTGGCCCGGCCGGCCCCACATCATCGAAGTGAAGTCCGAATGGGGACCGGAAGGATCGAAGCAGAACCAAGTCCGTTCCATTCGTCTCATCATGGGCCGCATCGTCGATCTGGAATTTTGAACCGCATCACGGACGAAGTTCACGCCGTCACTTCAGACCAACCTAAAGTCTCCGCTCGTGAGACCCGGCGGCGGCGGCAGTCTCCCTCACTGCCGCCGCTGCTTTTTTTGGGTTCGCGCCGCACTGGGAACGTCATCTATGAAGATCACCGCTGTCGAGACACTCGTCTGCCACGCTCGCATGAGGAATTGGATTTTCGTCAAAGTGGTGACCGATCAGCCGGGACTCTACGGCTGGGGCGAGGCCACGTTGGAGTGGCATACGCGGGCTGTCGTCGGTGCCATTGAAGACATTTCGCAGCTCATCGTGGGCGAAGACCCGCGGCGCGTTGAGCACTTGTGGCAGATGATGTTTCGCCAGCACTTCTGGCACGGCAACGGCATCGTGCGGGCGACGGCGATCAGTGGCATCGACCTCGCGCTGTGGGACATCGCTGGCAAGATCGCCAACATGCCGTGTTCGCAGTTGTGGGGCGGTCGTGTGCGCGACTGGGTGCGCACCTACAGCCATCTCGGCGGCGGCAAGATGGAAGACTTCTACGAGACCTCCGTCGATGACGCAAAGCAGTTTGGAGACTTGGCGCGCCGCGCGGTTGAGGACGGTTTCACCGCCTTCAAAGCGATGGCCGTTCCGCCGACGATGCCGCTTGAAGGTCTGCGCCCGATCCGACTGGCCGAAGCCGCCGTCGCCGCGATGCGTGATGCCGTGGGAGACGACATCGACATCATGGTCGATTGCCACGCGAGACCCTCGCCCGCGATGGGTCTGAAGTTCGGCAAAGCCCTCGATCCCTACGGCCTCTACTTTTTCGAGGAGCCTTGTTGGCCCGAGTCGATTGACGGGCTGGCCGCAATCAACGCGGCGATCACGACGCCGGTGGCGACCGGCGAACGGATCACCGACCTCGCGACGTTTCGGGAACTGTTTGAGAAGCGTGGGTGTGAAGTCTGTCAGCTCGACATCACGCACTGCGGTGGCCTGACTGCCGCGCGACGGATCGCGGCCCTCGCCGACGCGCATCGCATCGCGCTGGCACCTCATAACCCGCAAGGCCCGGTCAGTACCGCCGCCTCGCTGGAGTTCGGTTTCTCGCAGCCGGGCTACATCATTTGCGAGACCGTTCACAACGATGTCCCGTGGCGCAACGATGTCGTAACGGAGGGCTTCACGATCGAGCCCAAGGGTCGCATCGTCCGGCCCAACACTCGCCCCGGCCTCGGCATCGAAATCAACGAGGCCGCCGTGAAAGAGCACCCGTTCGAGCAAGAGTTGTTGCAACGAGTCTTCTATCGCGACGGCAGCGTCGGGGATTGGTGATGCGGGCGGCAGGCATCCCCAGCATCAACTCCATGAGGTGAAACGACGACGTTCGAGAGTTCGCCAACACTTCACCGTACTCAATCTTTCTGCCTCTCTCGTTCTGTCTCCGTTCTTCCTGCACGGCCAAAGCAAGGAGACAGAACGAGAGAGGCAGAAAGATTGAGTGCGAAGAGTGGGAGGCGGGTGGGCAGGGCCATCGCCTTGTTGGAGCGAGGCCAGTTGTAGGGTGTCGTCGAGTCTTCGAGACGCACCTTTCTCGCTTTGTTTTGGTGCGTCTCGAAGACTCGACGACACCCTACTTTGAGAAAGGCGATGGCCCTGGCGGGTGGGCCAGCGTGCCAATCCCGCAAATCACGGTGTCGTTCTTCGTAAGGTTCCAGGCACCTTCAGCCAACGGTTGTTCGTGCTGAAGAAAGACGGGGATGGGACTCTGAGACACCTGTTTGTCCGGTGGAACAGCGGTTGGGGCGACTGAAATGCCGAGAAATGCCCGTAACCTGCGGTATTTCCTCATAAAATGGCGACTCCAGTTGAGGAATCGTCATTTTACGGACTGGAATCGTCATTTTATGAGATGTGTGACTCGCTCTGCGAACTGTTGTTGCCAGTGTGTTGCCTTGTCTCGTCGTTTTACTCGCCATGTTGACCGCTACATTTGACGATATCGCTATTTTATTGAGTGTTTTTGATGGTGAGGGAGATGTCCAACTTTCTGCCCGCCGGTTCACGTCGTCGCATGCTCGCGTCGGTCGCTCAGAACCCACCGTGCCAAGACAGCGCCGGTCAGGTACACGATCGCTCCGGCCCAGAGGACATCCGAGAGGAAGTGGCCTCCTTGGGCCATGCGGATCACTCCCATGGCCAGTCCGTAAGCCGTTCCGGTGGCGAAAAAAGCGAGTGCCCATCGACGCTGCCGATGGGCGAGGACAAAACCTGCAGCCATCCAATAGAACGCGATCGAAGCGTGGCCCGAGGGAAAGGACGAGTTCGGCTTCAACTGCTGCACCGCCACGCCGACGGGAACAAAGCGGTGTTTGCCACCGAATTGCACGCACTCCGACGGGCGCGGTCTCCCCCACATCGACTTGAACCCGGAATTGATGATGAGTCCCGGTCCGATAACCAAGAGCAGTGCAAGGAACACACACGCGCGTCGTGTGTCCCAGGAGAGCCACCAGACTCGGCGCTGCGGTACCCAACACCCGACAACGGCCACGACTGCGGCTGCGACTCCCACGGCAACACCCGGCAATGGTCCGTAGAGATAGATGAACTTCAAAAGGGAGTTGGATGCCAATGCCCATTGGCCGGTGTTCCGGTCGAACATCAGTTCGGCCAATCGCAAGTCGGCGTTCGTGGCTAGGATGGCAACCGTTAGCGCGAGTGTCGCACACAGCGGCCACACAAATGGCCAGTCGCTGCGGAACACGGTTGTCGGAACGGCCAATTCACTCGAAACCACCGACTCATACACCGTGGTGGCCGCAGTCACCGTCCACCTCGTGTCGCGATCACCTTGATCGAACGCGGGGTCTGAGTCATCGGTGGAGGCCGAGTCCCACAGCGACTCATCGTGCGGAGTCGCTGTTTCGTAACGTGCGGCCATGAGCGTTGCCGTGGTCATTGTGGGGTTCGTTCCAGGAAGAAGCGGGATGTCAGATTCCATCTGGCTCGTGCGATGGAGTGGATTTGAGATTCGTCGTGCGTGGTGGCCATGCGCGGAGTGAGACTCCTCGCCACACGCGAAATGTTCTGGTGCGTTGTGGTCCCAATGGGATCGAGATCGTGCCGCGTTCCTCGATCGACTCGAACGCTGCCGCAAACCGCTCGGGAACGTCCGTGCTTTGCGGCGTGAGAATCAAAGCGTCGCGCCCTGTGGCATCACGCGGACCATTCCAGACATCGTGTTGCGAAAGCGGTTGCGGGTGTGAGTTCCATAGGTACACGCGCGGGCGCTGTGCGAGATAGAACGCCAGCTCACTGACGGGGCTTCGCTCCGTCGTAGCCACGATCAGCGTCTCGTGTGGTGACGGGAACTCACTCAGTTTGCGATCGACTTCAATTCCGAGTGCTCTCCAGCCGCGCAATCGCACGGTGGGGTCGAGCCGCGTTCCGGCCAGCGGAGTCAGATTCATGACCACCGGCGTCAGGACCACGATCACAGAAAAGCAGGCTCCAACGATGACGGCCAACGGGAACCGGCCTCGTATTCGATCGACTTGAGTCAACGGCGGCAGCAGCTTCCCCGCCCAAGCTGCGACGAGAATGACACCCGTCAAATGAAAGGCGGCGGGCCAGTTCGGCTGAACCAGTTGAATGAAACTCAAACCGGTCACGGCCACCATGGGGAGGCCACCCAAGCAGACGAGGTACAACTCGCGGCGCGCCAACTTGGGCAGCTTCAACAGCAGGCTGCCAACCACACCGATCATCATCCAGCACATCACCGGCGAGAGGATTCCGAACTGTGTCGCCCAGAACTCGATGCTCAGGGAGACATGGCCGATGACCGAAATCGGCTGGCCCACGAAATGCTCGCGCGTGTGCTGAATCGTGATCCAGTCGTGCTGTGAGTTCCACCAGACGACCGGCGCGAGGAACGCGAGACTCCCCAGCACCCACATCCAAACGGCGGGCGACAGGAGCTTCTTTCGATCCGCGGGACTCAGCACTAGAAACACGAACACTAACGGAAACAACCCGATCATGGTCTGCTTGGCCAGTAGCCCGAGTCCCGTAGAAATCACCGCCGCGACCAGCCACCGCCCTTGAGGCCGTTCGGTTTCGAGCAGCCTCCATACGGAACAGACAGCACACGACCACGCACACAAAAACGGGGCGTCGATCGTCATGAGCAGGCTCATCACGGTGAGGCCCGGTATCACGGCGGCCATCACGAGCGCACGCAATCCCGTGCGGGCGTCGTACAGATTGCGAGTGAGTTCGTAGATCGCCCACAGTCCAAACGTGCCAAGACATGCGGCGGGGAAACGAACCGCGAATTCCGTGTTCCCACCTAGGCTCGTGGACAGCGCGATCAGCCACGCGATCAACGGCGGCTTGCTGTAATAACCCCAATCCAACTGACGTGCCCAGTCCCAGTAGTAGGCTTCGTCGGGAACCAGCTCCAACGGGCAGAGGGCAATGAACAGCACCCGCGCGAGAAACAGCACGCTCAGTCCCTGCACTACCGTGCGACGTGCCGCGATTCCCTCCGACAACGCTCGTCCGTCGGTCGAGTTCGACAGCGGTTCTGCGGCTGGTTCCCGCGTCATGTCCGAATCACTCCTGTCAGCCAAGCCGCGACGGTTCCGCCGAGCAGCACGGGGATCCACGCGGCCGTGTCAGCAGGCACGACCTGATTTTCGCCGAGGACTTGGCACGCTTGAATCAGCCCGAACATCAGCGACAGCACCAACCCGCACAGCGCCGAGTCGGCCACGACGCCGGGACTCTCTTTACGAACCATCAACGGGAGAGCGATCAGTACGGCAATGATGTTCAGAATCGGCTGCACCAATCGGGAGTGCAGATGGAGGACGAGGCGATGCACCAATTCCAGCCCCATCGCCGGTGAGCGGATGCGTCCGATCAATTCGGGGATCGAGAGGACCGAGAAATTGGAGTTCCGTTTGAACAGTTGGTCGCACGCGACGGAGCTGACAACAAAGGCGTGACGCCCGCCCGACTTCAGCCGCACGATCTCTCGACCACGGCTCGTCAGACGCTGTTCGAGCGTCTCGGGGGAGGGACGCACATTGCGGAGCAACCAACCGGCGGGACGCGCGCCTTGCGCCGGATAGAATTCCGCCACGGGAGCCTCAAGGATTGTGATCTCATTGGCCAGTGAAGGGGCAGGCAACACGAAGACCGCCTCGTCCAACGCCCGTTCCGCCAATCGAACTGATTGACCGTCGATCGAAATGTGCGACGAATGATCCGTGAACGACTCGACCAGATGCTTCGTCGATTCGGGTTCACCCCGCTTCTCGAACGCGGCATGAGCGATCTGCGGAACGACGAACTCTTGGTTGAGCGCGAAGGCCACATGGAATGCCGCACTAATCAGGACCAAGGGCGCGAGAATGCGGTACATCGGAATACCCGCCGCCAGCAGCGTGTGCAGTTCGCCCGTCCGTTGCAGCAGCACCAGCACCACCATCACCGAGATCACCGTCAACGTCGGCCCCGCGCGGTCGATGAAGAAGATCGACTGAAAGACATAGCAGCGACTGATCGTCCACAGCAGCAACGCGGTCCCGCGGTCGTCGTTCCGCACGAGGAAGTCGTCGATGTTCTCGAACAGGTCGATCACGACGAACAACCCGAGTGTCGAGGCGAGGCAAACCGCGAACACGTACACGAAACTTCGCAGCAAATAGCGGTCGTATGTCATGTCGCCGGACGGCCTCAACAACGCGCAACTCGACCCTCATCCATGAGGGCCCGGGCACGCGGCGGCGGATTACAGGGAAAAAGGAAAAACCGGTCAAGCGGATTCCGCCGAACACCAAGTCGGCTGCCGTATCCATGCTGGGCCGAATGTCGAGCGGGACCTGGGTACAGTCGTTCATCGGTGGTCACATTCTTCCGGCCCAAGGGGCCAAACGCTCCCCCAGCCAGGCCAACGGCCTTGGAGACAGTTCGAGAGCGGACTCTTCACTCCAGCGGGGCAACGGTTCGTCTGATCGAGGAACGGTCGCTCCGTTGGGGCTGATGATTCCTCGGCGTGGCTTCCAAGGCAGACGGTGCTGGCTGGGCGAATGGCTGGCCCGTTGGGCCGAAAACCAAGGACCACCAATGAGTGACTGAACCCATCCTTCTCCGTCTCAAACGCGGCGACTCCCCGACGGTGATGGCTCGTGTTATCATCCCGGCCCGCCGCGAGGTCCTATTTTTGGCGGGACTGTTCTGACGTGTGAAGTTGGTGTTTTGAAGGAGATTGGCTGATGTCGCTCTCTCGTTTGGCTGCTGTTGTGGCGTGTTTGACGTTGCTGGTCGTGGCGATGCTGGCTCCGCTGCCCGCGAGTGCCTGTCCGTTTTGCAGTGCCCCGTCGCTGACTCTGACCGAGCAGCTTGCAGGGGCCGATGCGACGGTGCTGGTGAAGTGGACCGGAGGCAAAGCGGCCAAGGAGAACGACACGGGGACGACTGAGTTTGAAGTCATCGAAGTTGTGAACCAGCCCAAGGATGGGAAGCTGGCGAAGGGAGCCAAGATCAGCCTCATTCGTTACCGCACCGGTCGGGCGGGTGATCTGTTCCTGCTGCTCGGCACGCTCGGCGGAGGGATGATTGAATGGGGCAGCCCGCTCGAGGTGACTCAGCCTGGCTTCGAGTACATGAAGAACTCGCCCAAGCCCGATCAGCCTGCTGTGCAGCGGCTCACGTACTTTCTCAAGTACCTCGAACACCCCGACAAGATGATCGGTGACGATGCCTTTGGTGAGTTCGCGAATGCGTCCTATGCCGACGTGGTGCTGCTCGCGAAGGAGATGCCTCTCGACAAACTGCGTGGCTGGCTCACCGCGAAAGAGACTTCGGCCGGACGGCTCGGGCTGTACGGGATGATGCTCGGGCTGTGTGGCACCGACGCCGACGTGAAGTTGATGGAGCAGAAGATTCTCGAAACGGCCGACGACTTCCGACTCGGCATCGACGGCGTGATGGGGGGCTATCTGCTGCTGACTGGCGACAAGGGGCTGGCAGTCATCGACGAGAAGAAACTGAAGGACAAGAAGGCTCCGTTCAGCGAGACCTACGCCGCGATGCAGGCTCTGCGGTTCATGTGGCAATACGGCGACGGCCGCATCTCGCTCGAACGGCTGCGCCAGTCGATGCGGATCCTGTTGGAACGCCCTGAATTGGCGGACCTTGTCATCGCGGACCTGTCACGCATGAAGGATTGGTCGATGCAGGACCGACTGATGGCGATGTACGACGACGAGGCTTACAACGTCCCGTCGATCAAGCGTGCGATCGTGCGGTACATGTTGGCGGGGACAAAGGACACGGGTGAGAAGAAGCCCGCTCAGGACAAACCGGCGGGCGACAAAGAGGCCGGAGACAAGCCCGCCGCTGACAAGCCCGCCGTCCCCGAGGCCACCGTCGCTCCGGTCGACCTCCCCAAGCACGTCATCCATGCGACCGAGTGCCTCGCCGAGATCGAAAAGAAAGACCCGAAGACCGTGAACGAAGCGAAGCGGTTCTTCCTACTGAAGTGACCGCCTTCCCTCGGCACGTCGTTTTGTCGCGTTGCACAAAGTGAGACATTTCCGAGCGGGGCGGCGTCAGCCCCCCGGTTCTTCAGGCCGGGGCTTACGCCCAAGAACCGGGGGGCTTACGCCGCCCCGCTCAGATGACTCATCACAGGCCGCGCGAGGTATAAAACAACTGCCCACTCACCCCGCCCTCACCAGAAAGAACTCCCCCAGCATGACCCTGACGTTGCCGATCGTGGCTGAGCCGAGCAGTGGATTGGAACTGGCGCGGCCTCGGTTGCCGAAGTGGCTCAAGCGGCCGTTGCCTCAGGCCGGGATGCAGTTCACGACGGATGTGATCGCCGACTTGAAGCTCGAAACGGTGTGCGAGAGCGCGAAGTGCCCCAACCGGACCGAGTGCTGGTCGCAGCAGACCGCCACGTTCATGATCTTGGGGAACGTCTGCACGCGCCCGTGCGGCTTCTGTTCGGTTCCGCGCGGTAAGACGGAAGTCATTCAGCTCGATGAGCCGGAGCGAGTGGCCGAAGCGGCTGAGCGGCTCGGCCTGAAGTACGTCGTCATCACGTCGGTCACACGCGACGACTTGGCTGACGGCGGCGCGAACCACTTCTACGAGTGTGTCCTCGCCGTGCGTGAGCGTACCGGCGCGAAGGTCGAAGTTCTGACTCCCGACTTCAAGGGAAACCGCGACGCCATTCATCGCGTCATCGAAGCGCGGCCCGACGTGTTCAACCACAACACGGAAACGGTCCCGCGTCTGTACGACCGGGTGCGTCGCAATGCCGAGTACCAGCGAACGCTCAACTTGCTCAAGCAAGTGAAGGACGAAGTCCCCACGATGCCGACGAAGAGCGGCCTGATGCTGGGGCTGGGTGAGACGCGCGAAGAGTTGCTCGAAGTCTGCGCCGATCTGCGCAGTGTCGGCTGTGACATGCTGACACTCGGCCAGTACCTGCAACCGACACTCGATCATCTTCCCGTCGAACGCTACGTCCCGCCGGAAGAGTTCGACGAGATCGGCGAGCAAGTCCGCAAGCTCGGCTTCTCGGTGGTTGCC